>JAEEGI010000907.1_pt1 | contig 78155 bp, 59 predicted proteins | sample 8958751 | NCBI WGS metagenome assembly JAEEGI01 (sample SAMN16246545, study PRJNA631951) | gut metagenome | biome: gut microbiome; feature: rumen; material: KS-attached | host: Bos | place: Iran: Karaj | collected 2018-10
CCGGCTTGTTGCCGTTGTTCATCGAGAGGCTGCCCAGTTCGGCCAGGCAGCACCATTCGGCCAGGTCATACACGTCAATGTCGAGCGGTAGCCCGTTTTGCAGGCAATAGACCAGGCGCGAGTCCATGATGAAGTCCATGCCGCCGTGTCCGCCCACTTCCTTGGCCTCCTCGCCATAGCGTTTCACGAGCGGCGAGGTGAACTTCTGCAGCAGCGCCTCGGTATCCTCTTTGCTCAAGTAGGAATGGCCTGTATAGTCCTTGCTGACGTTGACGCCGGCCTTTTTCATTACCTCGGTAGCTAGCGCGAAACCCTCGACGGGATATTTGTTGACAAAGCCCTTGGTACCGGTGAGCTGGTACATGCGATTATAAGGTTGCGGTGTCATCACGTTGTGGTGGACCTCGATGACCTTGCCCTTCTCGGTTGAGATGAGTGTAACAGTGTGGTCACCGTTCTTGAAGTCAGGGCAATACTCGCCTGTGCGCGCCTTGAACAGTTCCTGGCCATTATAGGAGCGGGTATCCATCGCCACAAGCGTTCTCATGCGGTCGCCGCGGTGAAGGTTAAGCACTTGCGCGATGGGTCCCAGGCCGTGGGTGGGATAAACGTCACCGCGGAACTTGCTGTTATAGTCCAGACGCCAACCCAACTGGTCATCGTCACCGTTTTTCCAATATTCGTCCCAATAGGGAGAAAGTTCGTGGCGGTAGGCCCCTTGCACATAAATGACTTCGCCCAGCAAACGCCTCTGAGCCATGTAGAGCGAGTTGAGCTCAAAGAAATCATAGCAGCAGTTCTCGAGCATCATCACGTGCAGGCGCTTGCTCTCGCTCAGGTTGATCAGCGACCATATCTCGGTCAGGTTCATTGCCGAGGGTACCTCGATGGCAACGTGATGCCCGTGTTCCAGTGCCTCGCGCGCCACCAGATAATGGTGGAGCCAGTCGGTGGCGATATATACCAGATCGATGTCGGTGCGGCGGCACAGGTCCTTATAGCCATTCTCACCATAATAGATGTCTGCAGGGGGCATGGAGGCCTTGCGCAGGATGTCTTCGCAGGCTTCGGCGCGATCACGTTCATGGTCACACAGGGCCTTCACCTCAATGCCGGGGATATGCGTCCAGCGCTCCACAGCATCAGGGCCGCACATACCCAGCCCCACGAAAGCCACCCTCACGACAGGAATTTTCTCAACTGTAAGTCCCAGCGCCGACCGCTGGCCACCAGGTCGCTCAGGCACCTCGGTCACAATCGTCCCGTCCTTGATGGTGTAAGGCCAATTAAACTGCGCCAATGCGGTAAACGACATCAGCGAAAATAATCCCAAAACAAGTGCTATGATATATTTCTGTCTCATCATTCATTTATTTAATTTCCAACCATGATCGCCATGATAAATCATTTGGTGGGTCATGCCACCGTCAATACAGATGTTTTCGCCCGTAATGAAGGTCGCCTTGTCTGAACAGAGGTACAGTACCATGTTGGCGATATCCAAGGGGTTGCCGACCCTACCAACAGGCTGTTGAGTGGCATCGGGTCCTTCATAAACGGTATAAGCTGTGTCTATCCAGCCTGGAGAAATGGAGTTGACGCGGACACGGCCGGCAAGACTGACCGCCAACGCATGAGTCAGCGCCGCAATTCCGCCCTTGGCAGCGGTGTAGCTCTCGGTCTGAGGTTGGCTCATGCGGTCACGTGAAGAGGAGATGTTCACAATCGCAGCCCCCACGGCAAAATAAGGAGAGAAGAGTTTGGAGAGGTAGAACGGAGCAGTGACGCCAACGCACATCGCATACTGGAACTCCTCATAGCTGCACTCGTCAATCCCCTTCATCAGTGGCAGGGCATTGTTGATGAGATAGTCCACCCGACCATGTTTCTCGATGACCTCGCGAGCAAAACGTTCCAGCACTTGTTTGTCAGCGATATCACCCACGAAGTGATTTCCAGGCTGCTTGTCAATCACGCAGACGTGCGCACCAGCCTTGAGGAACTCCTCGGCGATGCAGCGCCCTATTCCCTGCGCGCCGCCTGTCACAACGGCTATTTTATCTTTGAAATTCATGCTCATTGTGGCATTTGATAATCAATTTTCGGGAACAAATATAGCAATAATTCAGCACTTTACCCACTGAGTCCCAAATTTTCAGAAGAAAAGTATCAAAACCCACCCCAGTTATGCTACACCCCACCTTCCACCACCAAAATGTCATCAAAATCTTCTCTAAGTGTACTGTCAAAGGTTGGGACCCGAGTAAGCACGACGAATTTGCCAGCACACGAGTCGGTGTTGTACTGCAAACCGCTGCCATAGCACACCTCAGCGTTGAACATCTGGCAGGTGGCGAGGGTCTCGTCACTCTCGATGAGGTCAATGATGTGGTACGGCATGTTGTTGTCGTCGCCCCAAGGAATGTAGGACAGCGATTTGTCGATGATCGTCGGCACGATGTCCACGTCTTCCTTGAACACCTTGCCGCTGTCGGTCTTGAAAGCTGCCGATGCGTTGAGCACCGGGATGGTTTCAACGCTATTATAATTTAACTCCATAATCTTGCGGTTTAAGTTTCCGCAAAATTATGGAGCTATGCTTGAATACTAAAAGACAAAGAAAAAACTATCTTATTGTTGTGTGTTTGTAATACTTGAGTCGCTTTCTTGTATAGGCGTCTTATCTTTCTTCCAAATATGTTCTATCTGGTCAATAATACCCAAATCCGGGAACTCAGCATTGAACAATGCTATAAACGGCGCCATAAAGAAACCTACTACAAAGAAGGCAATTATACCAATTATTATCCACCAAATGGTTTTAATAATCTTCCATATGACATTAATTATGGATTTAATTCTGCAAACAGCAACATCCTTATCGATAATGTTTTTAAATACGCTTCCCTTAAACTGTGTTATAAGATGATTGGGTCTATAGATATTTCCAGACACAGTTATATTCTTTCCGCAGTGACTGCAAAAAGTACTGTCATCATCTATTGGTTGTCCGCAATATTTACAATACATAGTTCATCTATTCGTTCATTTAATTACTTGTATCCAATCTTTCTTCAGCTAAATCTATTACTCTTGTGTCACTTTCATTCTTTGCAATAGACAAAGCTTTTACCCAATAATCATGTGCCAATTTTAAATCGGTATTGAAATTAGGTAACGAAAACTTATTTGCATAACAATCTCCTAATCTTAATAGAGCCCTAGCGTTATTTTTCTTAGCAGATTTATTTAGGTTATCTAATGCAGCATCCCTCCAGCTGTCTGATTGATATTCATTGTTTGCGAATAAGCAAATTTCTCCATAAATTCCCTGCGCTAAAGGATTGTCTTTTTTTATTTCTACTAATAGAACATAATCTAGATAAGTAAAGATATGACCGTATCCATAAGGAAGATTTGAACCAGACATGATATGATGTAAATCTTCATACCCGAAAGTATCAATCAACATATTATAGGTTTCTTTTATTGCGCTATTCTTGGACTCTTCATTATTTGAATACAGATTCTTTGCCAAAAAGTAAAGATTCCTCGACTGCCCAGAACATATAATATCAATGCTGCTGATTGCTGATGCAATAATACATGCCACAATTACAATTAAATATAATTTACTAATTACATTTAGGAACGGATTGAATTTTTTAGTGAGAGAAGCATAAACACCAAAATACATGGCAATAAAAACAACTGTTATTATCACACATGCAATTATAATATTGTATGGTGTTTCAGTGCGTTCATATTCTAAAAACCCGAGACCCCAAAAATATACAAATAGAGAAATGAAAGATATGATTATAGACGAAGCAATTATGATGCCAGTAGAATTGCTTATTCTTTTAGGTAAAGGATTTTTGCGTGTGTATTCTTTTTTAGATTTTGACACACCGTTTTGATTATCTCTCTTTAAAAACTCTTTGTTATAAGTTGGTTTCCCACAATGTTTACAAAAATCCGAATCCACGTCTATCACTGTGCCACAATATTTGCAAAAACGAGGAAGAGAGTTGTTGATAGCATTTTCTTTATTTAAAGACTCAGTCAAAGCAACTTCTTGTTCTGCATTATCTTGCTCATTATCAATTGTATTTACATTAGAGATTAGATCTTTTGAATGAAATGCATAGAATAGCAAAAATACAATGGTGCAAAAGATAAAAGGAACTATTAGTGCAACTCCAGCTGACTCTTCGGCAGTCAATACTCTCCAATCATAACAGTTTGCTATAACACCAAAAGCTATGAACCATAGTGGAATAGAGTTGATAAACATTAAAAGAAGCAATTGTCCGACAGCAAAGTCCGATTTACCATGTGTACGAACATGCCTGAAAAAGCCTCTGAATAGAGAGAGGTCGTATTTATAAATAAGGAAAAGCACAAAACAAAGTAAAGCGCTTAAACCACCTACTAGCATAAGAACTATAAATGTATCAACAAATTAACGACTTACAGTTAAGACAATGATAAGACATGCTTTATCAAATGTAAACGCAAAGATAATACATTTATCTCAAAAGAAAATGTTTGGGTTTGTAAAAAACCTGTCAAACCATTTATCTCGAAGATGCAGCAGATGCGTGCCTGGCGTATCTGATGCGAGTCAAGCAGTTTGAACTGCTGGGTGCCTTGGTAGAAGTTGTAGCGCAGGGGGATGCAGTTGCGCCAGCACTGGATCTCCCCGTTCTTGGTCCAGAGCTTCAGGTCAACCAGGTCGCGCAGCCTTGAGCATCCTGCGAAGGGTGCTGATGTGGATGGATTGTGCCATAGGTCTATTGGAATGAGGGGTCAAACTCTTCGGTGAAGATGCGGTCGTGATCCACGGACAGGTAATCTGTCGGCAGATACGTCCGCCTGTCTTGGTACTGGTAGGTGAACTTCACGGTGTTGAGTTCACCGTCCGCGTCGCTGATCTCGCAGGTCGGCTCGGTGTCATACTGTTTTATGGGATATATATCGTACACGATATAATGTTAAACTACCTTAATGTTTGAGATAATCGCTTGCGATATAAATTATTTGCTGTACCTTTGTGTCGCAAACGATATAATTACAAGAAAAGATATGGCAAAGATTTATGATTTCAGGGCTCTGACGAGCAGAGGTAAAGAGATTGACTTCAAGGAGTTTGAGGGCAAGGTATTGTTGATTGTGAATACCGCCAGCAAGTGCGGTTTCACGCCCCAATTCGCAGGGTTGGAGGAACTCAACCAGAAGTACAAAGACAAGGGGCTGGTCATCATTGGCTTCCCCTGCAACCAGTTTAAGGAGCAGGATCCCGGCTCTGATGGAGAGATTGAGGAATTCTGCCAATTGAACTACGGAGTGACTTTCCAGATCATGAAGAAGATTGATGTGAACGGCCCTGATGCAGAGCCCATCTTCGAGTATCTGAAGGCTCAGGCTCCTACCGAGGAATACCACGGCCTTAAGGCCAAGGGTGCCGCACTGCTCTTCAAGTCCATCAGCAACAGTGTGGAGAAGGACAGCGACATCAAGTGGAATTTCACCAAGTTCCTGATTTCGAAGGACGGCGAGACCATCAAGCGTTATGCTCCCACCACCGAGCCCAAGGACTTTGAGAAAGACGTTGAAGCCATGTTGGCCTAAACAGTGTCATGCACGCAGAGTTACAATTAGATAATCAAGTCTGCTTCCGCCTCTATACGGCAGCAAGGTTGGTCACACAGGCCTATGCGCCAATGCTGACGGAACTGGGTATCACCTATCCGCAGTATCTGGTGCTGATGGTGCTGTGGGAAAAGGATTGTCAGCCCGTGAACGACATCGCCCATCGGCTGCTGTTGGAGACCAACACTGTCACGCCACTGCTCCAACGCATGGAAAAACTCGGGATTGTCAGCCGCAAAAGGGGAGAGCAAGACAAGCGTCAACACCTCGTCAGCCTGACCGCAAAAGGTCGTGACATGGAACAAAAAGCCTACAGCCTCATTCCTGCCGGCATGAGTGAACAATTCGCTTCATGCCCGCTCGGCTTCGAGGAAAATCGGCACCTGGCCCAAGAACTTGACGCAATTATCAACTCATTAAAGAAATAAGGAAGTCCGGCACATCGGCTTCTGCCCGGGCGGAATGTCCCGCTTTAGCATCTGAGAGACGAACAAAAGGCTCCCGTGCGCATCCTCTTCCTTGACCGCCTCAACATCCCTGAGGGCAGCAAGTTGAACTACATTCCCGCCATCGGCTATGCCGACAAGCGCCCCGATGCTAAACCCCGTGACGTTTCTAAAGTGAAATATATCAAATAATTTAAAGGAGACATTATTATGAAAAGTTTTGGATCAAAGCCGTGGATTCTTCCACAACCCGTATTGATTATTGGCACCTATGACAAGGACGGCAAGCCCAATGCCATGAACGCGGCATGGGGTGGACAGTGGGATAATGGAGAAATCATGATTTCGCTTGGCTCCCACGCCACAACCGATAACCTGAAAGACAATCGTGACTTGACTGTTGCCTTTGCAACAACCCAGACTATGGTGGCTGCAGACTACGTGGGCATTACCAGTGGCCGCACCACACCCGACAAGATGGAGAAGGCTGGCTGGACTATCGAGAAGGCACCCAACGTGAATGCCCCTGTATTCAAAGAGTTCCCGATGACACTGGAATGCCGCATCAAGGAAAAGCTTGATGAATCAGAATCAGGTTATAACCTTGTTGCTCAAATCGTCAACGTCCTTTGCGATGAGAAATACCTGGCAATTGACGGCGAACCCAGCGTGGAAAAGATGGAGATTATCACGTTCGACCCCATCCACCACACTTACATCCAGTTGGGGAAAACGGTCGGTAATGCATTTGCCGACGGTGCTCAACTAGAGTGAGCAAAGCGAATAAGGAAACCTGGCGGCTCCCAAGTGGATGCCCGAAAAGAATTGATGATGCCCTCCCGTTCACCTAAACAAGGCATCCAACACGTGTGGCACAAGTTGAAGTCCTGGTTGCAGTCACTCTCTTTCAGGACCGGTGTCATCGTGCTGGTGTGTTGCATACCGTTCTATATATTGTCCTTTGCCCAAATGCTGCTACCTATCAGCGTTTCGGCAAAGGGCATTTTGTGGACCATCCTCTTCGGGCTGGCAAAGACTTGCCAATACGGAGGCTTGACAATCCTCGGTGTCGAAGGCTACAAACGCCTCAAAAACAAACTCAAGCGCAAATCATCATAATCCATAATTCAGCTATCTGGCTTGTCTGTGAGACGAACCCGCAACAAACCTTTGACCTGAACAAATCCTTTCGGGCGAAATCTACCTAAATACAGATAGATTTCGCCCAAAGTAATAATAATTCCTTTTATAGAAGCTGTTGACTGATATCTTATTACACATAAAACAGATAAATAACTCTTTGCGAAATCTTTGTAAGTTTTAACAAAAGTTTTTCGGAAATCTGCCTGGTATTTTTGACCTTTGCGATTGGAGATGAAATAACTTTAATAGAATTGATTTTATGCTCACCAATTTTGAAACCGACAAAGTTTTTATAGCAAAGGGGTTATGCTCAGGCGCTTATTGCCAGGCTGCCGATTCTCTGATTTCGGCGCTTGACACGCATCATGTGGAGTGGGAACAACTGCCCTGCACCGAATCCGATTTACACATTTGGGCACGCGACTACATGCCCGTGCAGGTGAGTGTAACGAAGTTTGTAAAGTTCAACTACACGCCTGACTATTTGCGTAACGGTCCAGAATATAAACCTGATACTTCCGCTATCCTTTCAGAACTGGGTTTGACGGTGATAGATAGCGATTTGGTCATTGATGGCGGCAACGTAGTCAGTTGTGGAGACAAGGTGATCATGACCGACAAAATCTTCAGGGAAAACCCTCGCGTCGCTCGGCCCACACTTGTTGATTCACTCGCCTGCTTGCTTGAGGCTGAAATGGTGCTGATTCCCGAAGATGTGTATGAAGAATATGGCCATGCCGACGGCATGGTGCGGTATATGGGAGGCGGTAACGTGCTGCTCAACAATTATTGCGACTTTGACAAAGCCCTGCGCAAGAAACTGCTAGCGGCGCTTAGTCCTCATTTCAACATCACCGAGCTGCATTATGGCCATTACACTGACAACAGTTGGGCTTACCTCAATTTCCTGCACTTGGGCCAGCATATCTTTGTCCCCATGATTGACGACAAACTCGGTGAGACCGCATTCAAACAAATAGCCGACGCCTACCCCAATTGCCAATGTCACCCAGTGATGAATTGCGATAATATTATCAGTGAAGGAGGTGCATTAAACTGCTCTACTTGGAATATACTGACCAATCTAATTGTTCGCCAAGAATTTCATTAATAGCAAGTGTCAAAATGAGAGGTTATTTAGTATTGAATCTTTCTCTTGCGTAGTTTCTTTTAATAATTTTAAATTTTCCTTCTTTTATGCTCCAATCGTTTCTTTCTGATGCTTTTTCCCAATTCAATTTTTCAGAATTAAATTGGTCAATAAAGAAACATAGTTTGAAATCAGCCTTTTCTTCACGTTCTCTCTCGGATTTTTCAATGCCAAATCTAACAGTAGACTTTATTTCGCAATTAATCTTCTCAGCAATAGCCAATTGAGGTAATGTGGTATTACAAGAATTCAACATCAAATTAGCACAGTACTGCGGCCCGGCATGAAGGTGTTGGAGCTTCCTATGTTCATCTAATTCGATAAGACTTCTAATTAAGATTCCTCCGAACTCTACATACCCTCCTTTATTGTCAAGATGGGTTTGAAAGCAAATATCCACACCACTATAATGGAAGAATAATTCTCCTAATTTCTTGTTACGAGGATATGTCACGCTATTCCATTCTTGATCCCATTCCCCTTTCTTGAAATAGTAGAACTCAATTTCTGCAAATCTGAAGATTTTTGTATCGGTTTTTATACAATAATCGCAAATAACACAATTAGCAATCTCTCTAAAGATTCTTTCAATCCCCTTATGATCTCTTGATTTAAAACCAGATAAGGGATTTGTAAGTCTTTCTTTTAATTGTTCCATCTAACGTAAGGTGTTTATAGTTACTATTTCCTGAATGAGAAAGCTCCATTTCCTACTGGAAGTGCTCCATATTTTTCGTAAAAGCCCTCGATGGCTTTACTCTCAAGTGCCTTTTCATTTTCTCGTCCGGTAATACGCATATAATAAATATCAGCCCCAAAGGCTACAGCATAATTATATCGGCTATACAACCAGAAGTTATGAAACTTAAATGAATCTTTTGCCTCTTTGTAATGCTTCAAGTGAGTTTTAAGCCTTCTTTTAAGTTGGCAAGATGTGCCTATGTAAAAAACAGGCGAATCTTTCTTGGGATAGACAAAAGCGCGCTTTTTCGCAACCATAATATAAATACCGGGTTCATTTGGGACAACGTCAAATTTATCGTCCGATTCAAAAAGCGTCACTAATATACTCTAGTTTAGATTCTATGACGGTTTTACTGATATAACATGTCAAGAACTGTAACACTCTTCTCATAATATACTATAGCATTGAATTGGTAATGGGACAGCAAAACTCTACTTGCCCACGCAGAAGTGAGAGAAGATTTCACCGAGAATGTTGTCGGTGGTGATTTCTCCGGTGATGGAACCGAGCCAGTGGAGGCATTCGCGGATGTCCTGGTCGAGAAGATCGCCGCTGAGCCCGCTATCCAATCCTTCGATGGCACGAGCGATAGCCTCTCGGGCGTGTGTCAGCGCCTCATAGTGGCGGGCGTTGGTCACGATGACGGCATCGGCATCCACGTCGGGCTGTGTGGCCCTCTCTACAATAAGGCTGCGCAAAGCCTCAACATCGCTGGTGCTCTTAGCGCTGATGGCCACGACCGGTGTGCCCTCGGGCAGAAGATCGTTCAGCTCACTCCTCGTGGCGATGTCATCGTCAAGGTCGGTTTTGTTGAGCACGATGATGAGGGCCTTGCCGGCGCAGTGGGACAAGATGTCGTGCGCCATGCTGGTATCGGCGCTGGTGACGTCAACAACCCATAACACGACGTTGGCCTTGTCGATGGCTTGCCATGTGCGTTCAATGCCCATCCGTTCGACTGCATCGTTCGACTGGCGGATTCCAGCGGTATCGATGAAGCGGAACAGCGTGCCGCCCATGATGACGGTGTCCTCAATCGTATCACGCGTGGTGCCGTGGATGTCACTCACTAGGGCACGGTCATCACGCAGCAAGGCATTAAGTAAGGTGGATTTGCCCGCATTGGTTTGGCCGACGATGGCGACAGGCAAACCGTTGCGGATGGCGTTACCATCACGGTAGCTGTCAGCAAGGTGACTAATCAGTGTGTGAATCTCTTGTGCAAGGGCAGACACCTCGCTGCGGTCGGCAAACGTCACGTCCTCTTCGCTGAAGTCCAGTTCCAGCTCGATGAGTGCCACAAAGTGCAGCAGCTTGTCGCGCAGGGATTTCAGTTCGTCGCTATAGCGGCCGCGCATCTGGTTCATCGCCACATGATGGGCAGCGCGGGATTGTGCCTCGATGACATCGGCGACGGCCTCGGCCTGTGATAGGTCCATACGCCCGTTAGCAAAGGCGCGGCGCGTAAATTCGCCCGCAGAGGCATGTCGACAGCCAGCGTCAATAAGTGTCTGGATTACCTGTTGCTGAATCCATGTCGATCCGTGGCAAGCCAGTTCAACCACATCCTCGCCAGTGAACGAGTTGGGGGCACGATAGACTGTGAGCACTGCCTGGTCCAATATGTTGCCTGTGGCATCGGTCAATTGTCCCAGATGTACGGTGTGCGATGTCATGTCGGCAAGGGATTTGCCCTTCCAGCGCAGCTGAACAATTTCGAGCGCGTGAGGACCGCTCACACGGATGACAGCGATGCCGCCACGCCCCGGTGGTGTGGAAACGGCACAAATGGTGTCGCTGCCGACACATGTCAAATCAATAGAATTCATCGGCGAGGGTAGTATTTTGGCCAGTCCTTGATGTTCTCCTTACTCTCGATAACGTTTTCCACGCCGTCTTCGAGTGAGGTTAGGAAGTCATAGCCCGTCAGCTGCTCCACCTTGTCGATAGTGGTTGCATAGTTTGTCCAGCTATTGGGCATAGCCTTGTTTTCCATCACAAAGGCGATGGCTCGGTTTTGTTCGGGTGAATAGATAACTTTGAAGAAGCTGTCGGGCACCGCAATGTCATCATGCTTGCCGATGCGCTCCATATTGTTAGAGAAAATTGGTCCCGTGAACACGATGAGTCGTTTCGCTGTCCTCGACCACTTGTGCACGGCTTCTTCGAGGTGGCGCCACTCGCCGTCGTTCATTTCATCCAGTTGCGGGCAGATATTGGTCATCAGGAAGCACTGCGCCATGGCTGTTTTGTCCCAGCGCATATCCATTGCAGGAGCCATGTGGCCTCGTGTGTAGCCGCTTTCCTTATATTCCCACCAGTCGGGGCAACCCTTCACATTGTGATCGCGCTCAAACTGGTAGTTGGCACGGTTCTCGGCCTCACGTGAGTCGGCCATCGACGTCATGGTGCTCGTCAATTCATAGGCCACGCAGTTGGGCACACGGTAATACTTGTTGAAGTAAACCACAATCGACTTGTAGTGTACAGTTTGGTTGTCCAGCCGCTCGGGCAGTTTCACGTCCAGGAGCGACAGGTCGCCTGTCGATTGATACTCCTTGCCCTCTTCCTGCTTGTCGTCGGTTTGTTCTGTGGTGGGAAGTTCATCGTTATAGGCAGTCTTGTAGAATGAGTTTTTCCAGTCTGTTCCCTTGTATCCCAGCAACAGCAGCAAAGCCAACCCAATCAAGTATAATATCTTTTTCTTGTTCATAGCGGCTATCAGTTAAGTTTCTCGCCGACAAAGATACTAAAAATCTCCACATTCCACTCCCTATTCTCTAGAAACAAGCTAATCTGATTTACATAATCATGAGTTGTCAGAGGAAATAGTTAATTAAACTCCACCCTTATCAGAGTCATTAGTTGTCAAAACCATAACAAGTTTCAACAATGATTCTTGTTCTGAATCAAAAAGTTTTAATATTTTTGTAGGATGATGACAGCAAAAGAAATTATAGGGTATATGGAGTCGCTGCAGAACGAGAAGCAGCGACAGGTGCTGATGGGCTTCTTCAAGACGGGTCCAGGTGAGTATGGTGAGGGTGATGAATTTCTGGGGCTGAAGGTGCCGCAGACGCGCCAAATCGTGAAGTTGGCTGTGCGCGACACGCCGCTCGAGGAAGTGCCTGAACTGCTGATGTCGCATTGGCATGAGGTGAGACTGTGCGGATTGCTGATGATGGTAGATCGATTTGAAAAGCTGGCAAAGAAACGGCTGGCAAACGATGAGGCCGCCATCAGTGAACGCGATGCCATAGTGAAAATGTATCTGCAATATGCCCAGCAAGCCAACAACTGGGACCTGGTCGACCTGTCGGCCCCAAAGATTCTAGGCCAATGGCTATTGCTGCCCACTCACTTGGGTGACAAGCTGCAGACGATGGATCGATTAGCGGCCAGTTCGTGCCTGTGGGAGCAGCGCATGAGCATGGTGAGCACTTGGAAAACCACGCAGCAAGGCGATCCGTCATGGTGCCTGCGCTATGCCGAGTGGCATCTGCACCACACGCATGACCTGATGCACAAGGCGGTTGGATGGATGCTGCGTGAGGTGGGCAAGCGATGCAGCATGGACCTGCTTCGACAGTTCCTCGAGCAGCATGCCTGCGAGATGCCGCGCACTGCCTTGCGATATGCCATCGAACAAATGGCAGATGACGAACGGAAATACTGGATGAGTATCCCCGCCCGATAATTGACAATCATATTATTAAGTTGCTGATTCAGCAGGTGCAGCTTTCGTCAATTCTTGGGAGCTGCTGACTGCTTATAGGGATTGGACTTGACGACACAGGTGTCGAGTTCAATTCTTGTGACGACATTATGGGAGTTGCCGCGCCACATGACAGTGCCCTTGTATTCATCATAAGTCAGGACAACACGCTTGCCCTCACCTGCCAGACGCATGGCATCACGGGCGAGGCTATCGGTGGGAATGGAGAACTTGAAATCACTGTGCATGGCAACAAGGGTGTCCTCGATGTACCCTTCACTAATCATCTCACCCTCAAAAGTCTTAAATACCGTGCCCTCGTTGCTGACATTCATGATCCAACCCTTCTCCTGGCTGACACGATAGGGATGGAAATAGTATTGCCACATCCACCACCCCAAGAACAGGGCCATGGCAACAATGATGAGTACCAGCAATATCTTTACCGAACTACCACGACGCTCGATGGTCGCTTCCTTGATTTCCCGTTCCTCGCGTTCCTGTTCAGTTTCCTGGTGAACTTGCGGCTGCTCCTCGGGAGCATCTTCGGTAAAATAATCGTTGAAATTGTCGTCCATATTCAGTTTTTAGTTACTTGTCCCTAGTTCAATTGTTATCACATTTACAACTTGATTTCGTCGTTAGTGGTATCAACCACGGTCTTGCCACTCTCGATGCGGCGGCGGTCAATCGTCATGCTAATGAAAGCATAGATGCCGAGGACGATGATGAGCACCTGCTGGAAGCCCCACACGAGCATGGCAAATGCCGATGCACGAGGGTCGAAATTGGACGGCGAAAACATCCCGACACCATATAACGACAGGCCGAAGATGGTAGCCACATGCCATGCGCCAAGACCGCCGTTGGTCGGAATACCCATGCCGATGCTACTGAGCACAAAGACCACGAGCACGGCGAGCACACTCAGCCCACTGGTAAAGGTGAAAGCCTGACAAGCTAAATAGAGTTGCAGGTAGTAGCAGCCCCAAATAAGCACAGTCAGCAACAGGAACCACCACTTGCCCTCCATGCGGGCAATGCCGGCAAAACCTTCCCACAGGTTGCGGGCCATGAGTTGGATTTTCTTGATGATCTTATTCTCGGTCTTCATCACCAAGAGCCATCCCAAAGCAATAATGACGATTGCCGCACCAAACCAAATGCGTGCGTCACTTGCGACGTTCAGGAAATTCTCCTTCATCTGCGGATAGGCATCAAAGAACTGTCCGAAGGCATTCTGAGCCAACATGAAAGTCACCAACGTCAGCAACAGCACAGTCACAGTATCGGTCAAACGATCGGCGACCATCGATCCCATGACCTGCGTCACCGATGCCTTCTGCCTATTGGCAATATAGCCACAACGCCACACCTCACCAAGGCGCGGGAAAACCAGATTGACGGCATAGGTACCGAAGATGCTGTTCAGCACAGCGCTGAACGAGGGTTTCACATCAATGGCCTTGAGCTGCAGATTCCATCGCAGGGCACGGAACACATGACTCATGATGCTGACAACGGCAATGGCGGCAAACCACCAATAGTTGACATCGTTCTTGAGCGTGTCCATCATGCTCTTCACGTCCACGTTCTTGTACAGGAACCACATCAATCCCACACCAATCACCAGTGGGATACCATATTTCACGAGATAGGAAATCGCCTTTTTCACGTTTTTTCTTCTTTTCTAGAGTTAAAATCGGCCACCGCATGCGCCAACTCAACAAAAATCGTTATCTTTGCAGGTTAATAAATGACGCATTGAGCGTGCAAAGTTAACAATAAAAGGTCAAATATGCGGAATGTTAGAGCAAAAAAGTCACTAGGGCAGCATTTCCTGACAGATTTGTCGATTGCTGAACGTATTGCCCACACTTTGGACAACTTCAAGCACCTGCCTGTGCTGGAAGTGGGACCAGGCATGGGCATGCTCACCCAGTACTTGCTCGACATGGGGCTGGACCTCACGGTAGTTGAGCTCGACCAAGAGAGCGTGGATTATCTAGAGGCAGCGTTCCCCCAGTTGCACGGACGCATCATTGGTGAGGATTTCCTGAAGATGGACCTCAAACGCCTCTATGGTGATGCCCCGTTCTGCGTTATCGGCAACTACCCATATAATATATCGACACAGATTTTCTTTAAGATACTTGACTACCGCGACCAGGTGGCTTGCTGTAGCGGCATGCTACAACGTGAAGTAGCACAGCGCATCGCCGAGCCCCCCGGCAGCAAAGCCTACGGCATTTTATCGGTTTTGCTGCAGGCTTGGTATGACATCGAGTACCTATTCACCGTCGATGAACACGTGTTCAATCCCCCGCCCAAAGTGAAAAGCGGCGTTATCAGGCTCACACGCAATGACGTGACTGACCTTGGCGTCGATGAACGCATGTTCAAACGCATTGTCAAAACATCCTTCGGACAACGACGCAAAATGTTGCGCAGTTCGCTGAAGCCTGTTTTCAATGCTAATCCGGCGGTAATGGAGCGTGATGTATTCCGACAACGTCCTGAACAATTGGGCGTTGAAGATTTCATTGCCCTGACGCGGCTTGCAATGGAACAGCCGCAATCGGTTCCTTGACGGATTAGTGACACATATCCACGAGAGGCACACCGTCAAGATCAAACCACATTAAGAACCACTAATGACACTTGAACAGCAATGAAAGAATTTACCGAAGAATATCTGTCAAACCTCAACCAACTGATAGAGAACAAGGAGGAAGAACTTGTCAAGGAACAGATTCAGGACCTGCACCCTGCTGACATTGCCGAACTTGTCGGCGACCTTGATATCGACGACGCGTTGTTTATCATGCTGTTGCTTGATGACGAGACCGCCGGTGATGTCCTCGTGGAACTCGACGAGGACCAACGGCAGGATCTGCTGGAAAAGATGCCCAATGAGGAAATCGCCAAGCAGCTTGAGCAGATGGACGCCAACGATGCGGTTGACGTGATTCAGGAACTTGACGAGGAAGACCGTGAGGACATCATCAGCCACATCGACGATGTTGAGCAGGCCGGTGACATTGTTGACCTGTTGAAATATGACGAGGACACTGCGGGTGGCTACATGTCCACCGAGATGGTAGTCGTCAATGAGAACATGTCCATGCCCGACTGCATCAAGGCTATGCGCCAGCAGGCCGAGGACATGGATGAGATCTACAACATCTATGTCGTGGATGATGACAACCGTCTGAAAGGCATTTTCCCGTTAAAGACGACCATCACCAACCCCTCGGCCTCCAAGATCAAGCATGTCATGGAGCCTGATCCGTTGAGCGTGCGCACCGATACCCATATCGAGGACGTCGCCCTCGACTTTGAAAAATATGACCTTGTAGCAATGCCCGTTGTGGACAGCATCGGGCGGCTCGTAGGCCGCATCACGGTTGACGATATCATCGACCGTGTGCGTGAACAGGGAGAGGACGACTACCAGTTGGCATCAGGTATCTGGGGCGACATCGAGACCGACGATAACGTTTTTCGCCAAGTTCGTGCCCGACTGCCGTGGCTGCTCATCGGACTGGTGGGCGGTATCATCAATGCCCTGATTCTTGGCGGAGGTGAAGGCGATGCCGACCTGCTGCGAATTCTTCCGGGGCTGGCGCTGTTCATTCCGCTGATTGGTGGCACTGGCGGTAATGTGGGTACCCAGTCAAGCGCTATTGTCGTGCAAGGTCTTGCCAACGGCAGCCTTGACATCAAGCATGTGGGCAAGCACCTGTTGAAGGAATTCAGCACCGCACTCATCAATGCACTGGTGATGGGTCTGCTCATCTTCCTTTATACTCGCTTCTTCCCTGTCGATAGCAACCCGACCAAATCCAATATTGCAGCCGCTGCGGTGACAGCATCATTGTTCCTGGTGGTAATGTTCGCCTCGCTTTTTGGTACAGTAGTACCGCTTGTCCTGGAGAAAATCAAGATTGACCCTGCGATTGCCACTGGTCCCTTCGTAACTGTGACTAACGATATTGTGGGCATCACTATCTACATGGCCATCAGTTCGTGGCTAATTCAAGTTTTCACTACTTGGATGGGATAAAGCCATAAGTGAACCAAAACGGCAATTCATTCACCTCTTCACCACAAAAAACGATGTTTTCGCCCCACGGGGGCAGAAAATTTCCTACCTTTGCATTTAAAATTGATATGACACGAGAATGATTGAGGTTCGAAACATAGTGAAACGCTATGGCGACTTGGAGGTGTTGAGAGGTGTAAACCTCGACATCGCCCAGGGTGAAATAGTGTCAATTGTGGGTCCCAGCGGTGCCGGAAAAACCACGCTGCTCCAGATTATCGGCACACTGGACACTCCCCAGCAGGGCGAAGTCTATTACGAGAGCAAAAATGTACTCGCACTAAAAGACAAGGATTTGGCACACTTCAGGAACCGCAACATTGGATTTGTGTTCCAATTCCATCAGTTGTTACCAGAGTTTACCATGCTCGAGAACGTCGCCATCCCGGCCCTGTTGGGCGGTGACAGCCGTGCCGATGCCTATAGTCGTGCCCGCCAACTGCTTGAGCGCATGCATCTGGCCGACCGTCTTGAGCACAAGCCCTTGCAGTTGAGCGGCGGTGAATGTCAACGCGTTGCAGTGGCTCGTGCGCTCATCAACAGCCCAAAGGTCATTCTTGCCGACGAACCGTCAGGCAGCCTCGATTCCCAAAACAAGCAGGAGCTTCACCGCCTGTTTTTTGAACTGCGCGATGAACTGGGACAAACGTTTATTATTGTCACCCATGACGAAGGTCTTGCAGCACAGGCTGATCGAACACTGCACATGCGTGACGGCGTCATCGTTGATGAAACCACGTCCAAATCATGAACCAGTTGAAGCACCTGTCCATACTCATAACCGCAATCCTTCTTGTTTTGGCTTCATGCGACAAGCAGGAAGACATTGATCGCGCTTACACAGACTACAGGTATGACATTGTCACCTATCTGGGCAAGAATGCGACAGGAGCGGTATTTGAGTACTTGGGACATGGCGACTCGGCATCAGTCATGTTGCAGTCGCATGTAGCCCTCAAGGACGTTGTTACTAACCAGCGGGTCCTGTTGCGCTATGATTTCGCCGACAATAATACGGCATCGTCCAACCGCGACATCGACGTGTTTGGCTGCAACCGCATCATCAGCGACACGGTGAGTCTCTCAGAACTCCCTCCCAGCGAATTGCCCAGGCAGCAGGTAAAGTTGCGCAGCATGTGGCGCACTGGACGCTACATCAATTTGCATTGCCTAGTGGAATACACTGGCAAGGATCGAACCTTCAGGCTTGAAGCAGATCCACAGACAATCGATAACGACACTGTGGACTGTTACCTCGTGCATGACCTGCGTGGCGCAAGCGCTGGATGGTGGCGAGACTGTTATGCCTCGTTTGACGTGGCACCCTTATGGGACAAACAGTCATTCAAGTGCATGAGACTACACATTGTGGATATAACCTATCCAAATAGAGAATATTACTATTTTAACAAACAATAATCATTTGATAAAGAAATCATTATGGCAAACGAAAATCAAAATCAGAACCAAATCAAAATCGAAATTCCAAAAGAGGAACTGCCCGGACGTTATGCTAACATGGCAATGATAGCCCATGGTCCCAACGATTTTTTCATTGATATGATCCTGCGTGGCCCCAACATGCCACAGGCACGCGTGCAGAGCCGCATCATCATGGCCCCGCAGCATGCCAAGGAGCTCATGCTTGCCCTCCAAGACAATATCCGTCGCTATGAGAGCAACTTTGGCGAGATTAAGATTAACCGTCCCGCAGGTGGACAGGGTAACATCATGGACTTCCCGTTGCCCAAAGGCCAAGCCTAAAGAATGGAACATCCACTTTTCATATACAATACCCGCAGCAAGCGCAAGGAGCATTTCATCCCCTTGAACGAGCCCATGGTGGGCATGTATGTCTGCGGACCAACCGTCTATGGCGACCCGCATCTTGGACACACTAGGCCTGCCATCACATTTGACGTGCTGTTCCGTTACCTGCAAACCCTAGGCTATAAGGTGCGATATGTGCGCAACATTACTGATGTGGGGCACCTGGAGCACGATGCCGATGAGGGTGAGGACAAGATTGCCAAGAAGGCACGGCTCGAACAGCTCGAGCCTATGGAAGTGGCACAGTATTACACCAACCGCTACCATGCAGCCATGCAGCAACTCAACGTGCTGCCTCCCAGCATCGAACCTCATGCCACTGGACACATCATTGAGCAAGAGGAGCTTGTAAAGCAGATCATGGAGAATGGCTACGCCTACGAGAGCAACGGCAGCATCTACTTTGACATCGAAACCTATAACCGCGACCACCGTTACGGTGTGTTGTCGGGACGCAACCTCGATGATATTCTCAATGCCAGCCGCGAGTTAGAGGGCGTTGGCGAGAAACGCAACCAGGCCGACTTTGCCTTGTGGAAAAAAGCTCAGCCCGAACACATCATGCGGTGGCCCTCGCCCTGGAGCGACGGTTTCCCCGGTTGGCACTGCGAGTGCACAGCCATGGGACGCAAATATCTGGGTAAGCACTTCGACATTCACGGCGGCGGCATGGATCTCGTATTCCCGCATCACGAGTGCGAAATCGCCCAAGCAGTGGCAAGTCAAGGCGACGAAATGGTACGCTACTGGATGCACAACAACATGATTACCATCAATGGCCAAAAGATGGGCAAATCCCTGGGTAACTTCATCACGTTGGAGCAGTTCTTCACTGGCGACCATCCAGCACTGACGCAGGCCTACTCGCCCATGACCATCCGCTTCTTTATCCTGCAGGCTCATTACCGTGGAACAGTAGATTTCAGCAATGAGGCTTTACAGGCAGCCGAGAAAGCGGTCGAGCGCATGCTCGATGGATGGCACCGTCTGAACACGCTTGACGCCTCCGAGCAGTCTTCGGTAACCCTCGATAACTACCGCCAACGTTGCGCCGATGCCATGAACGATGACCTGAACACGCCCATGGTGATAGCGACACTGTTTGACGCATGCAAAATCATCAACCAGGTGAACGATGGCCATGCTACACTCAGTCAAAAAGACATTGATGAGTTAAAGGGCGTCTTCCAGACCTATCTGTTCGACGTGCTCGGTATCCGTGACGATGCAGCAGGAGGCGACGGTATCAATCTTGATCCCTATCGCAAAGCCGTTGATTTGCTGCTTGAGATGCGCCGCAGCGCCAAAGCCAACAAGGATTGGGCAACAAGCGACCTCATTCGTGACAAACTTGGTGAATTCGGCTTTGAGGTCAAAGACACCAAGGACGGCTTTGAGTGGAAAGTGAAGTGACATGACCGGACAGCCACTCATATCGGTTATTGTGCCCGTCTATAACGTGGCAGATTATCTCGACCAATGCCTTGAAAGCATTGTTAACCAACCTTATCGCCAACTCGAGATTCTTGTCATTGACGACGGCAGCACTGATGAGAGTGGCGCCATGTGCGACCGTTGGGCCGAGCGCGATGAACGCATCCGCGTCATCCATCAGCCCAACGGTGGCTTGTCGGCTGCACGCAACACCGCCTTGGACATGATGACCGGGGAGATGGTGATTATGGTGGACAGCGACGACTTGCTGCACCCCGATGCCATCAACGTCCTGCTGCACACAATGGATGATCAACAGGCCGATGCTGTAGTTACCGATTTTGTTTCCTTCTACGGTGATGACGTCACATGGGCTGCAACTTCAAGCACTGGGCGCAACCCTAAACTGTATGACAGGCAAGGTGCCCTAATGGCGATTTACTATCAGAAAGAACTCTCAAACTCGTCATGCGGACGCTTGTTCAAGGCGTCGTTATTTGATGGCGTGCGTTTCCCATTGGGACAATTATACGAAGACCTGGCTATCATGTATCCGCTGTATCAGCACAGCAATCGTGTCGTCAAAATTGATGACAGGCTTTATGGATACAGGCAACGCCCCACCAGCATCCTGGGCCATTTTTCACCGAAACGTGCAGCTGTCATCGACATCTGCGAGCAGCTGGAACAACAGGTTCAGCAGAATGGCAACTACGAGCTGGTACCTGCCGTTCGAAGTCGCCTGTTGAGTGCCTATTTCAATATTCTGCTGCTGAGTAGGCAAGACAGAACAAACAATCACCAGCAATTGGCCGACCGATGCTGGAATGGCATCAAGCGTTTGCGCTACCATTGCCTGATTGACAGCAATGTGCGACTGAAGAATAAAGCCGGCATTCTCGCCTCATATTTGGGGCGCACATTCCTGTGTGACGTTGTGGGACACAAATATCGCCCCAAGCGATAGGTTCATAATCGCTACACCTCATCCTTAACTGGTGGAAAATGCAGTTTTATTTGAATTTTCAGCCTGTTTGTAGAATTAATTTGCAACCTTATACCCAACGCCCTATATTTGCACTAATTAAGAAGTAAATACCATGGACATTTGGGTTTAGTTAAAAGTATTTTAGGCTTCAGAACACTAGAAATGGGAAAGACGAGGTGCGAGCCACGTCTTTTCTGCTTTGTTGGTGCTTCGGAATCAATCTTTTTCGCTGATGATCAGCAGTAATTCAATGAGGGTTTTACGTCAGCTATATCAACCCGAGAATCGATGTTCAAGTCACCTCGGGGATTATGAGCATTTATCATGGTATTCAACCATTTAAAGTGAAAATACAAAATGGGGACGTTATGGAATTCACATAGACATCTTCGTTCCACCAATAAGGGCCGCACTCAAAGATATAGCCAGTCTGCTTGTCAACATTGATGCGGCAATCGGGATTGCGCTTGACCAACTCGCACAACAAGTACACACCATTATAATTGCCGTTTAGTATCACGTTAACATAATGGTGTCCTGGTGTTCAAGGCATGCCCAGCATCTCATTCACCTTGAAGTCTGCCCGTGCAAGCATGTAACCATCTTTGAGCAACACTAGTTCCTTGTACTTATAGATCGAATCATTGCTGCGCAAAAGCAAATCTTTCTTCTTTTGCAGCTTAATTATATAAGGTTTCTTTTCATCATAGGCACTGGTATTGCCACGAATCTTGATGGTCATGCCGCTGATGTTCTTCAAAAAATCCCCACTATCATAGACAACACTATCGACTCCGTCAATGAACTGATAGATGACAAGACGTCCTGGGACCTTAGTGGCATTGGTGATGGTCTTGCCCATGCACCCCTCAGGGACCGACACATAGTCACATGTTGGTTCCTCACCATCCACCGTGCCGAAACACATGATGGGCAATCACCTGGCAATAATATCACTCAACGGCATCACTAAAGTATTATTCAACACTACTAGCGAGCTGGTTCCGGCAAACGCCAAGGTTGAATTAAACAGAACACAGAATACGATTATAAACAACCGCATTGGCTTTTAAGGATTATGCTATAAAAGAATTCGTCTAAGAGCAGACTAACTATCTCAGCATGTCGGCCACACGGCGCGTTGCCGCGACAAATGCCGAAACCTCGTCAAGGGTGTTATATACCGCAAAGGATGCACGCACCATTCCCTGCACACCATAGCGCGCCATCAACGGTTGGGCGCAATGATGTCCCGTGCGGACAGCTATACCCAGTTTGTCTAGCAGCAGGCCCATATCATAACTGCTGATATCTCCCACCAAGAATGAGACAACACCGCTCTTGCCAGGAGCTGTTCCAAACAGGCGGATGCCTTCAATCGTCTTGAGCCCATCAACAGCGGCATCGAGCAACTCATGCTCATGATTGGCAATATTCTCCAAACCAAGGCCTTGAACATAATCAATTGCGGCTCCGAAGGCAGCAATGTCAACAAAGTCGGGCGTTCCGGCCTCAAACTTAAAAGGCAGGTCGGCAAAGGTTGTGCGTTCAAAGCTCACCTGACCAATCATCTCTCCCCCACCCTGGTATGGCGGCATCTTCTCCAACCAATAGCGCTTGCCGTAGAGGATGCCCACCCCGGCTGGGCCATACATCTTGTGGCTAGAGAAAGCATAGAAATCGCAATCCAAATCCTGCACATCCACCTTCACATGCGGTGCGGCCTGGGCTCCGTCGATGAGCACAGGCACACCATGACGATGGGCGATGGCAATCATCTCTTTAACGGGATTGACAGTGCCCAGCACATTAGAAACGTGGGCTATAGCGACAAAGCGGGTATTATCGCCAAACAAATCCTCATAGGACTGCATATCCACTTGACCGCTGTCGTCAATCGGCACCACACGCAAGGTGACGCGCTTACGCTGCCCGATGAGTTGCCAAGGTACAATGTTGCTATGATGCTCCATAACGGTGACAATAATCTCATCACCATTCTCCAGCATCTGACCAAAGGACGAAGCCACGAGATTAATGCCCTCGGTAGTACCACGGGTAAAGATAACCTCCTCTACACTACCCGCATTGATAAAGGCACGCACCTTCTCTCGCGTGAGTTCCACAAGATCAGTAGCCTCTTGCGATAATGTATGCACACCGCGGTGCACATTGGCCTTATAGTGGTAATACATCCTGTCAATGGCTTCAACTACCTGACGTGGCGTCTGTGAAGTCGCGGCATTATCCAGATAAACGAGGGGACGTCCCTCAATCTGTCGTTGCAAAATAGGATAATCTTCTCGAATCTTGGCGATATCAATTTTAGTCATTGGTCATTGGTCATTGGTCACTTATCCTTAGTCTCTAGCGATCTGTCTTAAATATCTATTATTGAGGGCGACAAGCTTGCATGCATCCTGCGCAGTTGCTCAAGGTGCCCGCAAATCGTTTCTCTACCAGATAGTGTAAGCGGTCTTTGAGGGCATCCATGCGCACACCATCGATAACGTCGGCAACAAAGGCCTGCATCAGCAAGCGTCTAGCTTCCTCAAGACCGATGCCGCGTGTTCGCATATAAAACAATGCATCCTCGTCGAGCTGACCGACCGCTGAGCCATGTGAACACATCACATCATCGGTATAAATCTCCAGTTGAGGTTTGGTATACATCTTGGCAGTCGGAGCTCCACACAGGTTGCGATTGCCTTGATAGGCCTCAACTCGCGGGCAGTCGGGCTTCACCAGAATCTTTCCGGCAAAAGCGCCGACAGCATTATCATTGAGGACATATTTGAACATTTCATTGCTGTGGCAACGGGGAGCGTTATGGCTGATGAATGTGTGGCTGTCCACATGCTGTTCACCGCTGGCAATGGTCATGCCCAGCAAGTGGGTATCGGCGTGCTCGCCGTTGACCTCGACATGGTAATTGTTGCGTGTGAAACCATTCACCAGCGTGATACCGTCAATGAGCACGTTACTGCCCTCATGCTGCTCCACATAGATGGACGACACGCGGCTTGTTAGCGGTGTACTCTCTTCCATATCATAGTAATCAACCGTGCTACCCTGCATGGCCACAATTTCAACCACCTGGTTGTTCAGGTAACGGTAGTCGGGGCTCTGTGTGTGGTCACAAGCCAACAACTTGATGGAGGCATTCTTGCCAACGATAATGAGCATGCGGCGCTGCACCATCATGTCGAGCGCAGCATTGAAGATGTTGACCAACTGGATGGGACGCTCAGCCACCACGCCATCGGGGACATATATGAACAAGCCATCCTGCACCAGCAACGTGTTAAGTGCTACTGTCGGATCATTCAGTGAAGCTAGTTTGCCATAATAGTCACTCATCAGCTCGGGGTAATCCACGGCTGCCATGCTGAAAGGCTCAACGATCACTTGACCGATGTTGCGCTCAGCGGTAGCACTGCTGTGGAAGGTATCGTTGCTGTTGAAGTACAAGCAAGTGCTCATGTTGGGCACATCGCAGTGAAAAGTATTGGCGGGGTCGGCATCAAAGGGCAGGCGATTGATGTTCACGCCATAGTCATGGGCAAACACAGCCTCAAGATCTGTCGCCTCATAGTCCTCACTGCCCTTGCGCGGCAGACGGGCCTCCTGCAGATGCTCGCGGGCAACCAGTCGCAGCGTGTTGAGCAATGCGGGCGACTGTTCCTCGATGAGAGTTTTGTTCTCATCGAACAGGTCAATATATTGCTTGAGCGCGTTCATCTGTTCTTATTGCTGAGAATCGACTTGTTCCTTAATCCAGTCATAACCCTTTTCCTCGAGTTCCAATGCCAGTTCGGGACCGGCACTCATAACGATACGTCCCTTGTAAAGGACGTGGACGAAGTCGGGCTTAATGTAGTCCAGCAAGCGCTGATAATGGGTGATGACGATGGTGGCATTGTCCTTGCTCTTGAGCGTGTTCACGCCAGCGGCAACAATTCGCAACGCATCGATGTCAAGGCCGCTGTCGGTCTCGTCGAGGATGCTCAATTTGGGCTCGAGCATCGCCATTTGGAAAATCTCGTTACGCTTCTTCTCGCCGCCCGAGAATCCCTCGTTAACAGCACGCGAAGCAAGCTTATTGTCAAGTTGCACAATGCTGCGCTTCTCGCGCATGAGTTTCAGGAAATCGGCAGCGCTCAAGGGCTCTTGGCCGAAGTACTTACGCTTCTCGTTCAGAGCAGTGCGCATGAAGTTAACCATCGACACACCGGGAATCTCAACGGGATACTGGAAACTCAAGAACAGGCCCTCGTGAGCGCGGTCTTCAGGAGAAAGTGCCAGCAAATCCTTGCCATAGAATTCCACACTGCCGCCAGTCACGGTATAAGCCGGGTTACCTGTGAGTACGGCACTCAGCGTACTCTTGCCCGAACCATTAGGTCCCATGATGGCATGCACTTCACCGGGCTTAACCGTCAAGTTGATGCCTTTTAATATCTGCTTATCTTCTATTGAGGCCTGTAAGTCCTTAATTACTAACATGATTGTTATATATCGATTTTATTGTTCTCAACTTTTATCTAAAATTCAACCCACTGCACCTTCCAGCGAAACACTGAGCAGTTTCTGAGCTTCAACGGCAAACTCCATCGGCAGTTTGGCCATCACCTCTTTAGCATATCCGTTGACGATCAGTCCCACGGCGTCCTCGGTCGAGATGCCACGCTGGTTGCAATAGAAGATCTGATCCTCGTTGATTTTGCTTGTCGTGGCCTCGTGCTCAACCACCGACGTGTCATTACCCACCTCGATGACGGGAAAAGTGTGGGCTCCGCTCGTATCACTCAACAACAGGCTGTCACATTGGGTGAAATTGCGGCAACCGGTCGCTTTGGGAGCAATCTTGACCATACCACGGTAGCTATTCTGGCTGTGACCGGCGCTGATACCCTTGCTCACGATCGTGCTCGTGCTGTGCTTGCCCAGGTGGATCATCTTTGTGCCTGTGTCGGCTTCCTGCCAGTTGTTGGTGAGTGCGACACTGTAGAACTCGCCTGTCGAGTAATCGCCCTTGAGCACACAGCTGGGATATTTCCAAGTGATGGCGCTGCCGGTCTCGACCTGGGTCCACGACAATTTGCTGTGGTCGCCGCGACACAATCCTCGCTTGGTCACCAGGTTATATATACCTCCTTTTCCGTCCTTGTCGCCGGGGTACCAGTTCTGCACAGTGCTGTACTTGACCTCGGCACGGTCCTCGACAATGATTTCTACGATAGCAGCATGCAGCTGGTTCTCGTCGCGCATGGGAGCGGTACAACCCTCCAGATAGGAGACATAGGCATCATCGTCGGCAACGATGAGTGTACGCTCAAACTGGCCAGTCTGGGCAGCATTGATGCGGAAGTAGGTGGAGAGTTCCATCGGGCATCGCACACCCTTGGGGATATAGACAAACGAGCCGTCACTGAACACCGCCGAATTCAAGGCAGCATAGAAGTTGTCGGTATAAGGCACAACCTTGCCTAGATACTTGCGCACTAGGTCAGGATAGTCCTTCACCGCCTCGCTGATAGAGCAGAAGATGACGCCCAACTCGGCCAAACGGTCGCGATAGGTCGTCTTCACGCTCACACTGTCCATCACGGCATCCACAGCCATGCCGCTCAGGCGCAGTTGCTCCTCCAAAGGGATACCCAACTTGTCGAAAGTCTTCTTCAGCTCAGGATCAATCTCTTTTTTCTCATCGCCTTGTTTTTGGCGTGGAGCTGCATAGTAACTGATGTCCTGATAGTCAATCTCAGGCACATGCACATGGCCCCATGTGGGGGCCTTGAGCGTCAGCCAGTGGCGATAGGCCTTCAGGCGGAACTCCAGCAGCCACTCGGGCTCACCCTTCAAGGCCGAGATGCGGCGCACCACATCCTCATCAAGCCCCTTGGGGATAACGTCGGTTTCAATATCGGTCACAAAGCCGTACTTATACTCAGCCTGCGCCGCTTCCTCTATAATCTGATTCCCTTTTTCAGGTTTCTCAATATCTTTCATCGGTCTAAAAAAACACCTCTTTCAAATTAGCCCACAAAATTACTGCAAAAATCCCGTATAGCGAAAATAGTGAGAATGAATCTCACTATTTTGCTCATATAATTCGCTCAAATAATTTATCGACAAGCCTTCAGACTGGCATCCATTACTATGTTAGCAGCTATTTAAGGATGAGGTCGATGATGGTGTTGATATCGGCGATGTTGATTTCGCCGTCGTGGTTCACGTCGGCGTTTGCATTGCTTGTGGCACCGGTGAGGATGAGGTCGATGATGGCATTGATGTCGGCGATGTTAATCTCGCTGTCACCATTCACGTCGCCATGGATGGGCACAGGCGGCTCTTCCTCAAGGTTGGGATAGTGGCAATAGAGTGACTTAAGGTCAAGCACATAGTCGCCCTCGGCAGCAGTCTTGGTCAACGTAAACTTGATAGTCTTGATATTGATGGGATATGTGCCCACATAATCAGCGCCACCTAATTCCTTGAGGTTGAATGCGAGCACGTGATCCACGCCAGGCTCAAAGTAAGCAGCATCGTCCTCGGGCAAGAATTTCACATAATTGGTCTTAGTGAAGAAATAGTTACGGGTATCAATCTGCACAAAGTCAATGGGCATGGTCGAATTGAAAACCAGGACCACTGAGTCAGGCAATCCAAACAGGTCAAGATCCTTGGTCAACTTAATGTTAGGTGCTCGGTTAGTAACGTAATTGAATGTCATGCGTCCCGTCTCTTCATCCAAAACAATATTCTTGGCACCAGCACCACTGACGGTCCATTCGCTCCAAGGTTCAAAACGGTAAGGCTCATCACTGATTTCGACCCTCACATTCCCCGACAGGTCATAGGGGCCCATCTTGCAACTGATTTTAGTACGGCCATTCTTCACACCCCTGAGCATTCCGTTACTAATAGATGCAATGGTCGTGTCGTTCACTGTCCAGTCAACGCCTGATGTATCATAGAAATATACCTTGTTGCCCAGTTTTGAAGCCACCTCGATGGCATAGTCACGTTCGTCAATAACGAGAGGATTCAGCAGGATATAGGGACTTGCAGGCATCACATGTACAGGGATTGTCGCCGTCATGCCGTCAAGCGTAGCAGTGATAGTACCCCATGCCTCCTCATCAGTAGCAACGAAAACTTCTCCATCGGCTGTGCCGACCGATTCGGAGCACGTCAGCATAAATCCCTTCACATCCTCATCAATCAGTTCACCATTCTTGTTATAGCCCAAAATGCGCGGACTAGCAGTTGCAAATTCAGGGACCTCGAGGCGGAACTGGTCAAAGGCGATACTTGCCAATTCATAGTCCTCTTCGCCCACAGCCTCAACCATCCAGCCACAGGCCACTCCGCGAGGTGTTCCCTCGGTGGTAGTGTTAATAACCTTGCCATTAACCAGCATCTCAGCCGAACCACCAGCATCCATGTTTACCATCTCGCTGACATCGGGACACATCTGCCGCAGAATCTCGCAAGCGGTAGTCGTCGTGCAGCCTACTGAGTTGCCATAGGTCTTGCTGGCCGATTTATCAATCACCAGCATGTAGAGGTGCTTGCCATCGGCCGAGGTGCCATAGCAGGTGCGGGAATAGTCGGTAATATTATAACCGTCTTCCTGGTTGCGGGCAGTGAGTTCGCCATTGTGCATGATGACCGCATTTCCGCACACCAGATTTTCGATCTGGGTAGTGGGAATCACCGAAGCATCGGCGTCAAGTGGTGTCCATCCCGAATTCAGTTCAATCACATCTCCCATTTCAAGGGCAGCCATAATGGCCTTGTTGGCATCGCCAGTGACCGTCAAACAGGCATCAAACGGGCCCAGCGTGCGGCGATCCTTGGACAAGACGATGCTGTCCACCCTTAATCTCATGGGTGCATTCACTGCCCATTGGCTACCTTCCACAAAGGTCAGATAGTAATTATCACTATTGTTAGTGCCTTTGGTATTTACTCCAACCCAGTTGTTTTCAAACGCACGAGTGCGAGAATATGGCGGCCCATAAAGACAGATTTCGCCCGTCACTGCTCGACGGTTCACATTATGATATTCAAGGGGCTGGGCAAATTTCTCGGAATTGATAAAACCACTCCACCCCACGCGCCCCATCACGATGGTCTTGTCATGGGTAATGGCAGCAGTACCATTATTCAGGGGGCCACCACACCATGTGTCATAGGTATTATTGTCGTTGACGACAGTGGTGTCATTGCAAACCACACCACCCAATGGAGAGCCAAGCTCAAAATTGGTCAGATAACTGCCATGAACGACCCAGAAGTTGGCGTTGCATGCCGCAATCGGGCGCTTGGTGGGAGTGCGATGACGCGCCATGGCACTGGAAAGCTTCTCGGTTTGCCCCAGTTTGTTAAAGCCATAGGTCGTTTCGATACGGTTATTCGGGTCATTCAGGTCAACCTCTATCACATAAATATTTAGCGGTATGCCAGGTATTCTAACTATCGTGTTCATCATGCCTGGACCAATCTGGCGACGCATCATCGTGTCGGCCGAATAGGTCTTGCCGTTAATGACAAAACTGGCATGAACAGAGGTTGTAACAGCAACCATTAGCAATAACAGCAGTAATACTCTTTTCATTGCTTTTCAAAAATAAGGTTTTACGGGTTAATGACGCAAAGATAAAACTTCATTTCCAATCAACAATAAAAAATCGCCACTTTTCAACCTAGTGACGAAGCCAGCCAATAACGGAAAAACCGCCGTCGCAAATGCCAGATTTCACTTGCCGACGATGAAACGATGCAAGGGAAGGTGACGAAGCAATTGCACCAGTACGAAGCAGACAATAAATGCCAGCATCCCACTCACCAGGCAGTCAACAATCCAGTGCGTCTTTGTAAGCCACGATTCGGTCATGGGCCAAACGATGTGACGCAGAACAATCATCTGCGACAGATAGATGCCAAATGTGGCCATACTCAAACGGGGCCACCATGTGGCAGCAGCTGGATGTTCCTTGCGGTCATATCGCTCAGGGGCAAAATGCTGCACTACAGCAAACAGCAGCATAGCCATAGCCACATTGTTGATGCTGATGTCGCAAGTGAGCGCATCGATACTATCTTGCCATGTCACATGGAAATGGCTCTGCACCAGGAACTCAAACAGTGGCACTATAACGATGCCGAAAAAGAAGAACAGCCCAAACTTCCAGCCATGCTCACGCGTAAAAACAGGCAAACCATACTGGTGCATGTAATATCCCAAAAGCACATAGCCGTAATAATTGGCAAATGCCCCAAACATGTTGTCATTATAATGAGCCGCCTCTATAAACACGCCATGCTGGAACGGGATAAACGACGACAGCACCCACAGTACCAGCACCATCTCTACACCACGCTTGCCGATGGCATGGATGCACTTGCTCACCAATGGCAAAGTCACATAGATGACCAACAGCACATAGACATACCACAAGACACCCTCAACAGGATGGAACAGGATGGATGTCAACAGCCGGGGAGTGAAGTTGTGCAGCACAAACGCATGCTCAAGCAGATATATAACGGACCACACGACAAGCGGAATCAGGATAACACGCAAGCGGTGCCTGAGGAATTTGCGGCTGGAAATCGTCACTGGAAGCAGTAATGCACCTGTAATCATGAAAAACAGGTTGCAGTTGACCGCTACCAGCACTGTATAAACTGCGCCACCAACCGATGGCGTATTATAGTAAATATCGTAGGGACGGATAGGTGTATGAATGAGAATGACCAACAGACACGCGATGACGCGCAGAATGTCAAGATAGGGAATTCGACGATTCAGTTGCGATTCGGTCAGCATGGCGCGGTAGTTTTGGTCTCAAGCAGTGCCACGGCATAGGCTGCAATGCCCTCGCCTCGGCCGGTGTAGCCCAATTTCTCGGTTGTCGTAGCCTTAATAGATACTTGACCCGCCTCACAGCCCATGCATGCCGCAAGTTCTTGTTGCATAGCGGGAATGTGGGGATTAAGCTTGGGCTGTTCGGCACAGATGGTGATATCGCAGTTGCCTAAACGGTATCCTTGTTCATCCAGCAGACGCATCACATGCCGCAACAGCAGACGGCTGTCTATGCCCTTGTATCGTGGATCGGTATCGGGAAAATGATAGCCAATGTCACGCAAGGCGGCTGCACCCAGCAGGGCATCACATAGGGCATGGATAGCTACATCGGCATCGCTATGGCCCAGCAGGCCTCGGTCCCATGGAATATTGACACCGCCCAGCCAGAGGGGCCTGCCCTCGACCAAGCGATGCACATCAAATCCCATTCCCACGCGGAACATTTTTCAGCAATCTATTCTTTGGTGAGCAATTCCTAATTTCTGAAGCCTGAAGCCTAGTGCCTATAGCCTAATTAATTACGGCCAAACAGGTCCTTGATACCGTCCATGTCGAACGACAGCGTGAAACGCAGTGTCTGATCCAAAGGACTGTTCTGGGCTGTAGCAATCATGTAGCTGGCGTCAATCTTGATGACATTGAGCGAGAAGCCAGCGCCAAGTCCGAAGTACTGGCGGTTACCCGCATACTTGCTCTCGTAGTAGTATCCGCCGCGCAGGAAGAACTGCTGGTTGTAGGCATATTCAGCACCAACCGAATAAGTAATGCGCTTTGCAAAGTTGTCTTTGAAACTGTCAAAGATACCTGTGATGCTGGATTTGTTTTTCCAGGCATCTTCTGCATCTCTAAACGCCTTGTCATCATATTCACCATCTACCCAAAACTCTGACTCGCGAGGCTTGGCAGGCACCAGCAGGTGGTTGGCATCAACGGCCAAGGTCAGGTTGTTGAAATCAGCCAGCGGGAAAGTAAACGCTGTACCAATCTTCAAGTTAGCGGGCAAAAATGCGGGGTCATTACCCTTGTTATAGGAAACCTTAGAACCGATATTCGATACGTTGAAACCCAATGACCACTGGCACTCATTGCGACCGATGACCGGGTACGTGGTATAGTAACCCGAGACGTCGGCGGCAAAGGCGGTCGCTGCCGTCGATTCTCCAGTATTCATTCCAGAGCCATAACCCAAATCGCTATAGATGAAGCGCAAGGCAACACCCATCGAGAATTTCTCACTCAACTTGCGGCTGTAACCCAGGTCAACAGCCATTTCAAAGGGGTTGATGGTCGCTGTTGTAGCATCACCATAACCCATCTGAACCTCACCAAGTGAGAAATAGCGCAATGAGGTGCTCACAGCCTGGTTATCGCCGCCGCCCACCTTGTAAAAAGCCGACAAATTGGCTAGATAGATATCATTTACAATCTTGTGCAACCACGGCGTGTAGGATAACGACACGCCTGCCTTGCTATAAGCAAAAGCATATTTTGACGGGTTCCAGAATTGAGAATTGACGTCGGCTTCGGTAGCAGCGCCCAAGTCACCCATCGATGCTCCTCGTGCATCGGGGGCGATACCCAGCGAAGTGACACCTGTGGTAACGGGATTGAACTCGTTATCCTTGATATCGTTTTGTGACCAGGCAGTCAATGCAGTAGCCATCAGCGCGATGGCAATTATTGATTTCGTCAGTTTCATTTCTATTTATGAAAAATTACAATTGTCTTTATTTCTAAATAACTAAGAAAGCCCCTTTTTATTGTATCAACATCGACTAAACTTCGCATTCTCGACACTCTAGCCCCCCAAAACAATCAACCCCGACAACAAAGATATTGCCAGGGTTGAAATTCGGCGGCGCTCCGCCGTGTGTCTAAAAGCCTACTGCACTAGTCGCGGCTGCCAAAGAGGCGCAGCAAATAGATAAACAGGTTAATGAAGTCGAGATAGAGCATCAAAGCACCCATCGTGGCGACCTTGCCCGTAGTGGTTTGGTCGGCCTCGGCGGCCATGCGCTTGATGGCCTGCGTATCCCATGCGGTGAGGCCCACAAAAATGAGCACACCGACACAACTTATCATCAGGTCAAACATCGAGTTGCGCAGGAACATGTTCACTATCAGGCAGACTATTAGTCCCAAGAGGGCCATGAACAAATAAGAGCCAATCTTGGAAAGATCCTGGCGGGTGACATAGCCAAAGATGGTCATCGCGCCAAAAGTCCCGGCCGTGATAGCAAAGGTCGTTGCGATGCTAGTCTCGGTATATACCAAGAAAATGGGCGTCAGCACCAAGCCGTTCAAGACGCTGTACAAGTAGAACAGGAGAGTGGCTGTCCCAGTGCTCAACTTATCAATGCGGGCACTCAAATAGAACACAATGACCAACTCGGCGATGAAAGAACCAAAGAACAATATCCTGGACCCCAGGAACACATTCATTACCGCATCGCTTGAAAGCATCAAGAACGAAGTGAGTGCCGTTACCAGCAACCCCAACGTCATCTTGCCATACACCTTACGCATCACGCCAGCGACATAGCGCTGCAGCGTCATTTCGTTTTCAGCTTGAACGGCTGTATTGAAGCCGTTGTCATAGTAGTTATTCATTCTTATCTTTATGTTTTGGTCATCCCGCCGAAGGCATGCCCCGGCACTTGGGACCACAATTAATGTTTAAAAGCTATGAGCAAAAACCGTGCCAAGATTACATTCTGCTAGGCATCTCAATGCCCAGCAGCGACATGCCGCGCTTGATGATGTCGCCAACAGTCTCGCTCAACAACAGGCGGAAGCAGCGCACGGGCTCTTCCATCTCCTTGAGAATGCTGCAGTCGTGGTAGAACTGGTTGTATTCCTTGGCCAGGTCATAGACATAGTTAGCGATAAGTGCAGGACTGTAGTTGCGACCGGCGTCGGCAACAACAGTGGTGAAATCGGCCAATTTCTGAATCAGTGAGGTTTCTTTCTCACTGGGAGCCACATTGCTGATGTCCTTGGTCTTGTAGTCATCGCAGCACTTGCGAAGCACCGACTGGATACGGGCATAGGTGTACTGGATAAAGGGACCAGTGTTGCCGTTGAAGTCAATCGACTCGCTGGGATCGAACAGCATGGTCTTCCTAGGGTCCACTTTGAGGATGAAGTACTTCAAGGCGCCCAGACCGATCATGCGCAGCACATCGTTGCGCTCGTCCTCGGGCACGCCCTGCAAGCGGCCCGGCTCGTTTGCCATATGGGTTGCCGTTGCGATCATTTCGTCCATGAGTTCATCAGCATCAACGACGGTTCCCTCGCGGGACTTCATCTTGCCGTTGGGCAGCTCAACCATACCGTAGGAGAAGTGCACCAGGTCCTTGCCCCACTTGAAGCCCAGCTTATCGAGCAGCAGCGAGAGCACCTGGAAGTGGTAGTTCTGCTCGTTGCCCACCACATAGATCATGCGGTCGATGGGATAGTCCTTGTAACGCAACTGGGCGGTGCCGATGTCCTGCGTCATATAGACAGAGGTACCATCGCTGCGCAGCAACAGCTTGTGGTCGAGGCCGTCGGGCGTAAGGTCGGCCCACACGCTATTGTCCTCCTTGCGGTAGAACTTGCCTTTTTCAAGGCCGTCAAGCACGGTGTCGCGGCCCACCAGATAGGTGTCGCTCTCGTAGTAGATCTTGTCAAACGAGACGCCCATGCGGCGGTAGGTCTCGTCAAAGCCGGCATATACCCAGTTGTTCATCTTTTCCCACAAAGCACGAACCTCGGGATCGCCAGCCTCCCAGCGACGTAACATGTCGTGTGCCTCCTGGATGAGCGGAGCCTGCTTCTCGGCCTCCTCAGGGCTCATCCCCTTCTCGACGAGTTCCTTGATTTCGGCCTTGTAGTGCTTGTCAAAAGCCACATAGAAGTCACCAATCAAATGGTCGCCTTTCTTGCCAGTGGACTCGGGAGTGTCGCCATTGCCCCACTTGAGCCATGCAAGCATCGACTTGCAGATGTGGATACCGCGGTCGTTGACGATATTGGTCTTGACCACCTTGTAGCCGTTGGCCTCCATGATTTTGGAAAGGCTGTAGCCCAGCAGGTTATTGCGCACATGGCCCAAGTGAAGCGGCTTGTTGGTGTTGGGTGACGAATACTCGATCATCACCAGTTGACTGTCGTCGGTAGCAGCCTTGAAGCCATAGTTAGGCGTCTCGGCAACGTGCTTTAATACGCCAGTCCAGAACGACGGCTTGATGGTGATGTTCAGGAAGCCCTTGATGACGTTGAATTTCTCGACCGCATCGCAGTGGGCCAACATGTGCTCGCCAATCTCCTGCGCCGTTACGTCGGGCGCCTTGCGCGACACTTTCAGGAACGGGAACACCACAATTGTCTCATTGCCTTCAAACTCTTTCTTAGTCGTCTGCGGAACAATCTTCTCGGCGGGGAAATCCACACCATACAACTCCTTCACCGCTGTAGCGGTAGCCTGTGCAAGTATATTATCAATCGACATAATAATTCCCTTTTATTTATTATCAAACCGCAAAGTTAGTAAAAACTTTTCAGTTTCACATTTCCAAACCACAGTTTCTAGTTGTCGTCCCTGTTTTTTCAGCCATGAAAACACGTCCACCCCACCCCATAAGGCATGCCCACTGTGCCGCGGCATGCTGCGGCACAGTGGGCATGTATGTTCTCAGTTAAAGGCTAAGCGGCAGTTGCTTGCCCTGCTCGTCGAGGATGAGGTCATGAGTAACGTACCAGACGCGCCCGGCGATGGGAGTACCGGGGAAAATGAGACTGAGCTTGTTAATGTATCGCGTGAGCTGACGCAGGTAGCGCTTGTCGTCGCGCCGGCCGCTCTTGTAGTCTATAACAATCAGTTGACCGTCGGGCCGGCGCACGATGCGGTCAGGACGCAGATTTGCAATGCCGTCCTCGTCCCATATCGAGTCGCTCGCGCTGGTGATCGTGCGTTCGCTATATACCTTGTTGGCGGGGTCGAACCACGCAGCCACACGGCTGGCGGGATCCTTGATGGGGACGACAACATGACGCTCGACGCTGTCGATGCCGCAGGGATCATCGGGGTCATCGGTAATGACTCCGTGCTTGATGGCCTGAGAAACAACAGTGTCCACGTCGTTCAGGTCGCGAATGCGACTCATCATGCCGTGCAAGCGAAGCCCGGCATCAATGCTTGTGCTGGAGGCATAGTCCACCCTCACCTTGACCTTGAGCGGGATGGGATTGACGGCATACTGATTAATCGTCATGCGTTTGGAGGCCGAGTCCTCGTCATCACTTGATGTTCTCTTGGCTTCGAGTTCTTCACGAGAAGAAATCTCGCCCAACTCAAACCAGCCATTGGGTGCGCCTGCCGATGTCATCACTGGCGTCATCATTTCCTTTGCAAAAGTTGCGAGAATTGCAGGCAGCGTGAGGTCATCATTGTCGTGATCAGCACGTCGTGAACTGCCAGAGCCTCGGGCGGGTTTGGCAAAAAGATGCAGCTCGGAGCGCGGACGCGTCATCGCCACATAGGTCTTGTTGAGGTTGTCAATCAACACATCGGCTTGCTGCTTAGCGACAAAATCATGCGCCAGTCCTTGAAGGGCGCCATCGCTATCTAGCGCCACCAAAGACTTCTTGTCCACATGGAGCAGAGGAGGAACGGTAGCGGCATTACACAGTGCAGCATCTCCCTGCAAGGATTGCAATACCCCAAGGAAAGTGTCGCGCGGCATCCAGTAGCTCCTTTCCTGTGAATTGCCATCCAGTTCCCAGTTGGCAAAGGGAATGACCACACAATCAAACTCAAGACCTTTGGCTGCATGAATCGTCATGATGTTGACAGCGTTACCATTATCGGCACTGTTCACTGCCAGTTTGTCTTTCTTCTCGTCCCAAAACTTGAGGAATTCCCGGATGCTGCCGCCATTGCGTTGTGAGCAGAACTGCATCACCGTGTCTTGGAATGCGAACAGGAAGGCAGCCTCACGATCCACATCATCACTGGTTACTTCTTCGGCCTTGAAGTGAGATATTATGGTCTCGACAATATTCACCAAGGTGGTCAGCTCGCCGTCAGACGGCAGCAGGCGGGCCAGCGTCTCGGCAAACTCCCTGCGAGTCTCTTCCACATCGGCTTGCCGGTCGACGTCGGCTGCATGATCCATACTTTCGGCCAACAGCCGCCCCGCTTCACACGAATCGGCCTCGGCATGTGCCGACAGGGCATTAATAAACCTATTCAGCCCGTTATACAACCGCTGGTCGCTGTAACGTTTTCGAGCAATCGCTCTCATCACGCCGTCAACAGCCTGCCCTGCCTCATCTTCCTCGTCCTCGCCTGCATTGAACTGGGAGATGTCAATGAAGCGCAACATGGCAATGACTCGCCTGATGATTGGAGAATTGTTCAACAGCAACGATTCACCCGAGATGATGCTGATGGGCTCGGCATGAGCCTGCTGGTTATACTCCAGAATGCGCTCGACCACTTTGTTTCCTTGACTGTTGGTATTAACCAGAATGCCAATCTGGCCCCAGTCATAACGCTGATGCAGCTGGTGCAGATAGGCCGGCAAGAGTGTGAGGACATCCATGTCCTGCTGGTCATCGCCGTCTTGTTTGAGATCGGCCGGCAGCATTGCCCCGCTAATGAATTCATCGTTCAGGAGAAACTTGTAATCGTCTGTGAGCAACCTCACATATCCCGGCACTTTTTTCCTGTCGATTCCAGGAGGCATATCCTGACGCACATCGCTGTAAGTGGCCAGTACCGTCGGATAACGGGAGAACTGGCGACTCATGAACTCAAATAGTTCATTATTGAACCCGATAATATTCCTTGAACTGCGATAATTGGTCGAGGAGGGCTTGTCAGCGTTACCGCCATCGGTGACGTTGTAATTAATATCGCCCTTGAAGTCGTTATCCACACGCTCGCGAAAAACAGTCGGGTCGGCATTGCGGAAACGGTAAATCGACTGCTTGGCATCGCCAATGAGCATATTGAAATTGCCGTTGGAAAGGCTCTCCTTGAGCAAGCCCCTGAAGTTTTCATATTGCTTGGTGCTCGTGTCCTGAAACTCGTCGATCATGAAATGGGCAATTACAGAGCCCACGCGCTCATAAACGAAGTCGGAACCGCTAGCGAGCACTGTGCTAATCAATTCATTAGTGTCACCAATGAGAATCGAGTTGGTCTCGTGGCGGTAACGTTCAAGGAAAATATCAACCATGGCTAGCATGCCCAGCAATCCCAGGTTATCCTCGATGTGCTTGAAGAAATCCTTGGTGTTGCGCAGGGCAAAATGCGTATTGACTAACCGCAAGAGGCGAGCGAGCAGACTTTGGTCGTCTGGAACATAGTCCTTCTTGAATTGGGAAATGATTTTCGGTTCGTCGGCTGCTTTCAGGGAATCGGACAGCTGCGAGAGTTCCCCCTTGGCTACCCAATTCTTGAAAGAGTTCTTCAGTCCGTCGGCCATGGGGGTCAGTGTGTCCATCAACTCCGTCAGGCCATTTTCAATGTCTTGCTGCAGACTCTCGACCAAATCATGAACATATTTTTTAAATGCCCTGATTTGCGAAAAATCACACTGGAATTCTCCATTGTCGCCGATATGTCCCAGATAGTCCCTGACTTCGGACATCCGTCCCCTGAACACCTCACTGTTGATTTGCTGAGCAAAATCCTGCAGTTCACCACCATCGTCAAAGAATTTCCATTTCTTGGTATCGGCATCACCTCGAATCATGTGCCGCTGGTATTCCTTTACCCATTGATCCATTTGGGTGGGTTTGTCCTCATGTCCCAGCGACAGCAGGAATTGGTGTACAGCTACGCCGACGGCATACTTTTCCTCCAATTGGATGTCATAGTTGAAATCACGGTCCAGCTCTCGCGCGAAATTGCGCAAAATCGACTGGAAGAACGAGTCGATAGTGCTCACGTTGAAGTTGCTGTAGTCAAACAGCATCTCATTCAATGCCAAACGGGCCAATTCACGCACCGAAGCCTCGTCCAGACCCGATTCTTCCATGAATCCTTTGAGGTAATCGCTCTCGACGCCAAGCATCGACAGCTTGTACAGCTCATCCACAATGCGGCCTTTCATCTCATCGGTGGCCTTGTTGGTGAATGTAATGGCCAGCAACAGGCGGTGGGCATTAAGGGGCCGGTTGTCAGCCCTAGACCGACGAGGCACCAAAGTGCGGCCATCGGGGCCTGCAGTAAACAACAGATGCCTGATATACTGCAATGCCAGATTATAGGTTTTACCCGACCCAGCCGAGGCCTTGATAACAAGTAAATTGCGCAGATTGTGAGTACTATTGTCCGCCATTTGTGGTAAACTGATATTTAACCGTTAAATAACACGCACCTTCTTGAAACCCATGTTCTTGAGCTCGTCAAGCACACGCTGACGGAAGTCGCCCTGAATCAAGATCTCTCCATCACGTGCACTGCCGCCGACTCCCAGCGACCGCTTCAATTGTGAAGCCACCTGCTTGAGGGCCACATCATCGCACTTGAAGCCCGTGACAATGGTCGCCTGCTTGCCAGCACGCCCTTTGCGTTCAAACACGATGTCGAGTCGGGTATCGCCCTGTTGCTCCACAGCGTCACCCTCATTGGCCTGCGCCCCGTCGGTAGCGGTCGCTTCAACGTCAGTTTTGTCAGGCACAGGCATATCAAAAGCCTTGCCTAAAGCCTCTTTCCAATCAATCGGATTCATATTTTTCTTGAAATTGTAATAACGGGATTAAACCTTTTACTATATCCCACATCAAAGGTACACAAAAACAGTAAAAAATAAAAGTCAAAGACAAAAAAAACAACTCAAGAACAAGAAAAAATGGCAAAACATGCTACCAATTCAAATAAAAGCACTACATTTGCCGAACTGTTTACTATTTATTAACTAATTCACATTAATTACACTACACTATGGCTTACGTAATTTCTGATAGCTGTGTTGCATGCGGTACCTGCCAGTCAGTATGTCCCGCTGAGGCAATCCACGAGGGCGACATCTACACCATTGATCCCGATACCTGTCTGGATTGCGGCACTTGCGCCGACGCTTGCCCCACCGGAGCAATCGCACCCGGCGAATAATCAAAGAAAAAGCAACAACCATTATTGCGGCTGCATCACTCCCATGGTGCAGCCGCAATATTTTCATGTGCTTTCACATCCGGATGCCAAGTAAAGAAAATTCGCGCGAGAACCCAAATGGGATTTCTCGCGCGAAATCTTATTCATGAAGACCTTGCCTTCAAGGAATCGTCATCAATTGGAAGTTTTCAATGGATCAAGCACGACGAGTTTCTTGATGGGAGTGCCACCATAATTGGAGCCATCGTTATAAGTGCCGAAGTAGCGGTAGAGTCCGGCAGGCACGGCTTGACCGTTCATGTCCTTCAGATTCCAAGTAACAGGGAAATTCTCGGTCTTGGTCATCCATACCAGGTTGCCTGTTGCGTCGGTCACGCGCACGATCATCTCAGGCACACGGCCCTGCTCAGATTCCATTTCAAAGTTCACTTCCTGTCCCTTGATGGCGGGCATCTTGTCGGCTACGAGGTCAACATTTCCGCTCTTGCCTACCATGAACGAGATGGTGTGAGTCGTGCAGTTGCCGGCAACGTCATAGATGGTATAGGTCAACGTGTGAATACCGTCGCCCAGGTTGCTCAGGGGATACTCAATATTAACCAGCTTCGAGCCATCGGACAAAGTGCCATAGCACATTACATCGCTATAGGAAACCTTACCGTTGTCCAGTACAAGCGACATCGTGTATTCAATGGAATTAGGCTGCAGGCAGATTGCCTCATCATCGGTAGCAGTGATATAGAGCATGGCAGATGTACCAACTGCAGCACCGTTATTGAATGCCGTCTCATCGTTAATAAACATCGAGTTGATAACAGGAGCCTGATTGTCATTGATAGCAACTGCCTCGTCATACGGAAGCATTGTCACCTGCTCTGTAAATCCATTAACCATGTAGTCGGTGTTATCCTTGTGGGCATATACACGCAACAGCACGGGCTCATTCTGGGCCAGAACCGACTTGGGTGCAACCATCATTGCGGTGAATACACCATTGACAACGCGGCCGCTCACTTCACCCAACTTTGCACGATTGAAATATACATCTCGGGAAACCGAAACATTGTCTTCGGTACCTGTCAGCGTCGTGAAGAATTCCTGCTTATCATACAAGGTCACCGTTGCGTCACCATTGAAGCTGTTGTCCAGATTACCGTTGGCATCAACCACTTGAGCCTTGATTTCAAACTTTGACAAGGGATTGATGCTTGCCATTGCGGTAGAATCGGTAATGTCGGTGCCGTTCACCTTGGTAACATTGAAACGAGTAATGGGATAATTGAACTTCATGGCAGGGTCTCCCAAGAGCAAGAATGACAGCTTGTTCAGGTTAGATACCGTGAAGCTTTGCTTAGCGCGCATATAAGCCTCACCCAAGGTGGGCATAACGCCGTCCCTGTCATAGCTGAACAACTCATTGATGAAATACTTGTTGAGCTTGTGGTTCTGGTCGCCATACACCATACGCGATGTCGTCAGCAGGGCGATAGCACCGCCATCAGGCTTGTGGAACATGTATTCAGCAATACCGCGGGTATCGTTGTCATAGTGTGCCACGTCACAGCATGCTGTTGACATTACAGGCCAGTGCCTATAGTTAGTACCAGCCACGTCGGCAATCGTCCACATGTTATTGGTCTTGGTGAACACCAGGGGACCTGCATGGCCCACATAGGTGGCAAAATACATACCTTCCTTGAAGAAGTTGCCCAGCTGCTGCTTTGCAACAGTTGCGGTCTTGCGTTCCACATCGATTGTCGTCTGGGTAGTAGAGCGCGGATACATCGTGTTGTGAACAGTGTTGACATGCATTCCGGTATTCAGCTCATTGTCAATCATGCTCTTGTACTTCTCGCCCTGGAACAAGTAATCGTGATTATCCCAACCGTCAGAGAAGACCATAGTATTGTTGCGCCAAACGCCATAGTCAGGGTTAGTGTAATGCTCAATGATCTTATCCACATCGCTCTTGGCCTCGGCGGCATCGGCACATGTGATGCGTCCAACACCAATCCTCAATTTATCAAACGAGATGTTAGAACCGGAGTTGTCGTCAAGGAAACCATAAAAGTCATCGGTAGTATAGGAGAAATCCTTGTAGTTACTGTTATCGCTCTCGTAAGTGAGCAGGTTGTTGGGGTGCTCACCCAGAATCTCACGGTTGTCGAATGTACCAGCGCCAAACAGCAAAAGATGTTTGAACTTATTGTGGCCTGAGTCACGGTCATATAACATCTTGCACATCATGCGATAAGCCATGCCATCACGGGTACCACTGGAGAACTCATTAAAGATCAACTCGTGGTCCACCACCGCAACATCCAAGCCGTCAACGACAGCGTGCATATCGGCAAGACGCTGAGCCTGCTCCATGTTTTCCTTAGTAGTGATGATGAGCATGTCGGGAACCGGCATGGCATGGAGGTTCTGATTAGCAACATCCTCATATTTGGAGATTTTCTTCAAAGTCTTAGTCGGGTCAAATGCCACATACAATGCCACATTAGAGCTAACCGAGAAGAAAGAAAGTCCAGTACCACTCTCATCATTATAGGCCTTGGTGGTCACCACCTTGGGGGCATTGGAATTGTTGATGCTCCACACCACAGTGTTGCTGGAAGCATTGGGCAACTGGAATCGCTCAGTTCCCTTGGTTCCTGCATATCCCATCAGAACCTGATTACCGTCCTGGGAATTAATCACATTGTGATGCTTGTAGGTCAAAATGAAGTAGTCAAGACGTGACATCGCAACGTCCAAATCCTCTGTAGAAGAGAATTTCAGCATCGGCTCAAACTGGCAGTTCTCAGCGGGATGCGAGAGTTTCATCGCACCATAGGGAGAAGCGGTGTTATAATAACAAGAACTCGTGGGGGCATAAATGCGCGACGAGTTAACAGAATAAACCGTAGTATCTGCTGCCCCTCCGCTGTGGATTACAGCATTGGCATAGCTCAACTTGTTGACACTTGCGGCAATTGACGTCTGCACAACAATCGTGCTGTCGGCAAGTCCAGGGAGATTGAAATCAATGAACACTTCACCATTGGTGAACTGCTCACCCAGCATGTCCTTTCCCGAACGGCTGATGGTAGCCAGCTCATTCTCGTGAAGGGCATAATTCATGCTGGTGGGCATATTGACGTACTGATTTACCGTTATAGTGGGATAAGATGCAGGCGTGGTGTCAGAACCGCCCTCCTCAGTAAGAAAATAGCAGCCCACTTGTGAGTAGGGGTTGAAAATGCGGGTGAAATGCGGCACGGTGCTGTAATTGCTGATGGTAAAGCTAATAGGGCCATTACCATAAAAGCAAATCTTGTTGCTTGCACGCAAGATGGGAACACGCTTGAGGTCATCGGGAGCAGAACCGTCGAGCACCTCGCTGATGCGATGACCGCCAGAACCATACACTTTCACCTGGCCAGGGTTGTTGAAACCCATCTGACGAAGTTCGTCATAGGTGATCTCGTACATTCCATCCTCGGGGATAGTGATCTTCACCCACTTGCCCATAGCAAGTTTAGATGATGTCGCATACGCCGAAGTATTGAATGCGGTGGCATAGCTGGCACAGAATAGCGCCAGGAATGCGGCACATACAAATTGAATTTTACTCAGTTTAAACATATTATGAATCATTTAGTATATATCAATAATATTTCAACATTCTCTCACAATCTCACTCTCACGTCGAGGACCTGCCTGTCGCCAACGAATCCCGTCAAGCGGTTTCCCGGCTTGAGGATACTGGCCCCGCCAGCGTCTCCCGTAAAAATCAGGTCTCCCATCTTGATGCTGCAGCGCGTGCTCACGGCAGCCAGCAAATCATCAAGCGAGGACCTCATGTCGGCAATCGTGTGCCGTGACAAGGATGCATCATCCAGCCTCACATCAACACTGACCTCCCGAGGATCGTCAAAGTCGGACACCGGCACCCAATCACCCACGATTGCAGCGCCATCAAATGCCCTGTCAAGCGCAACCAGCCTATCATCGTCACTGTGCTGGGCATGGACAGTGAATCCTGCGGTAAAAGCGTCCCAATAACGATGGGCAAACTTGGGCGCTATACACTTTCCCAGTCGCCCCATGCGCACAATAATTGTGGGTGTTGCCACATAATGCTGTGCAAAGTCGGGCAAGAAAAACGGTCTTCCTGAATACAGGATAGACGAGTCGGCCATGAGATAACACTGGGGTGCATTCTCCTCAGTGCCATAATTCCCAGTGAATCCAATAACCTTCATAATCCAACTCTGTCTATATAATCATCATGTTGCGCTTCAACATCATTAGGCTCAAATCCCCAAATGCATCTTGTTATAAATGATGGCCAAGTGGGCATAAATCGACGTGTTGGTAACAACTACCTCACTGGGTGCCTTGATGCGATAGGGCGTAAAGTTCCACAAGGCTGGAATACCGCTGGCGATAGCCATGTCGGCAGCCTCCTGAGCACGCTCGACAGACACCGTGAGAATAGCGATTGACACTCCATGTTCCCGCTGCCAAGCAGGAAGGTCCTTGATGTCATAGACGGGCAAGCCTTCAAGGCGCTTTCCAATCACCTCGTCACGCACGTCAAATCCCGCCACGATGTTCAAGCCATAGTATTCCAGACCTCGGTCCTGCATCAAAGCGCTACCAAGGCTGCCCGTACCAATGACCACTGCATCGTGATGCTGATTGAATCCCAGGAATTCCTCCAGTTCTTCAACCAAGCTATGAACCTCATAACCAATGCGCGTCTTGCCACGGATATTCAGGAAAGACAAATCCTTCGCTATCTGTGAAGACCTCACATTGAGTTCTTTAGATATTTGAGTGGACGACACATACTCGACATTCATGTTGTCGAGTTGACGTGCATAGGACAAGTACCAAGGCAAACGTCTGATGCTTGGTTCGGGTATGACTGCCCTGCTCTCGTTTTTCTTAGCGTCACTCATTATGCTTTTGATGCAATTAACCGACAAATTTACCTCAATTTTTTGAACGCAAAGCAAGATAGGCGCTATTTTAAATAAAATGCGGGATTTTTTAACAATTGTTATGTGTTGCGGGGGCTATTTCCACACAACCGATTGACATTTATCACAAAACAAACGTTTTACCATAAAAAAGGCAAACGACAGCAAATCGTTTGCCCTTTTACCTCAACAGCTTGAGATATACCGGCTGTATATTTTATTCAGCTGCCACAGCAAGTTTTTTGGACATGGTAGCCTCCTTGACGCCATCGGTGGTGATGGTGGCGCGATAGATATAGATGCCGCGGGGTACACGTCGCCCTGCCGAATCGATGAGGTCCCAATTGATAGGAATAGAATTGTACATGTCGCTGCGTCCGGCTTGGGTTGCGCTCCAAATCCTGCGCCCCATGAGGTCATAGACCTCGATTGTAACACTCACGACAGCGTCGGGGCGATTGTGCTTCACATAGAAAGCAGCCTCGGACGAAGCGGGATTATTACCACAATAGATATCGGCAATCTCAGGTGCCAGGCCCTTGACAACATTGAATGAGATAGTCTTCTCGCTCATGTTGTTATACACATCCCAGACTCGCAGACGCAACGTGTGCTTACCGGGAGTCAGGTCATTTAGCTGGTAGTTGATAGAACCCAGTGTACCGACATCGGCAACCATGGGAGTGTAGTAGCTCACCAGGTCATTGCAGCTGTTGGTGCCGTCAAGAGTCAGCGTCATACTGTGGCCAATGCCTGCCGATGAGAAGTTCACGCCACTCTCGTCACTGACAGTGGCCAGCACCAATGGCGATTCGTTGACATCACTGCCATCGACAAAGGTTTCGTTATTGAGTCCGAAAGTGATGATTTTAGGACCTATCGTGTCGGTCACCGCTTCATCCTCATAGCCATAAATGTAGAAGTCGCTGTTAGCACCCTTGGCCTCGAGAGTATCGCTGCTGTCATAGGCATACAGGTTGATGAGCGATGGACTATAGTTATCATACTCGTTGTTGATCTCACTGGGGATAACCACACGCACGGTGAAGCGGCCGTTATTAACCGAATCCACATTGATTGCCAAACGGTTGGGACGATCCTGATAGGTAACTTTGCGACCTTGTTCACCATTGCCGTGGGTGGTTACCGACTGCTCTGGTCCAAACAACGTGGAGATGATATTGCCGTTAAAATTTGTCGCCAACTCACCTTTCAAGTCCACGATCTTACCACTGAACTCGACCTGTTGCCGAGCCTTGAATACCGGCATATGCTCACTATCTACAGCATTCCCGTTAATCGTCTCGATCTGGGCCGTATAAGGCGCCCATGCCAATCTCATTGCAGGATCACCGATCACAAAGAAGCGCCTGTGATTGTCGGTGGCAGACGATTCATTCTTTGCCATGCGGATAATGTCGCCGATGCGACGCTGGCGCCCATTCTCATCCTGTGAAAAGATATAGCGGGCTACTTTATTACCGAAACTGCCATTATACTGAATATAGGCCAAGCGAGCCGGGCACACCACTGTGACTGCACCACCATTGGGATTCAAGAAAATGTGCTCACCGCTTGAAGGAACTGACCCGTCAAATCGCGTAAACTCACAAGTAGCGGCATACAGTACCGGAATATGACGGTAAAACAGCCTTGTCTCTACATCAGAGCGCATCATCAGGCCCTCGCCAGTCCAGTTCTGGGTGCTGGCATGACCGATATAATTCCACCACAGCACACCCTCGTTGAGCGTGGTGAACATCTTGTTGCGCGCATCAGGGTAATTGCGCGCACCACCCTGGCTCACAGAATTAAATGCATCAATAAACACATAGCTGACTAAAGTATTGTCGCCACCGTTTTCGCGAATGATTTGAATCATGTCCTTGGACTGAGTCATGTGATCACCAAAGTTATCATCATCGGCAACAAACATCACTTGATTCTTCCATGCTCCATAATCAGGTTTGGTCAAGTACTTTTCAAGCTTGTTAACTGCTGTGCGCGCCTCAGAGACATTCCTTACCGGCATGCGTCCTACCGAGATGTTCATTTTGTCAGCATTAGAAATGCTCGAGCCATCGCCAAGAATGCCGAAGTAGTCATCGGTGGTGATGGAATAATCTTCCATATCGCCTCTTGGAGTCTGCCATGTGAGCAGGCTCGGATAGTTCAATGCAACAGAGTCTACACCAATCAGGCGGTTATTGTAGCTACCGCCACCCATGAGCAGAAGATAGCTCAAACTATGTCCATCATTGCTCTTGCCGCGATCATAGAACATTTTGCACATGCGCCGGTAGGCCATGGCATCACGCGTACCACTGGAAAACTCGTTATACACCTTCTCATGATCGATGACTAAGACCCTGAAACCATCCTGTTCCTCATGCAGTGCAGCCACTCGTCTTGCCTGTTCCAGATAAGCACTGTGAGCAATGATAATCATATCTGGCGTGAGTTCGCCATGAATATTCTGGTTCGACACTTCACCCACCAACTTAGGACGTTTAAAGGAGCCTGACTCATCAAACGCCACGAACTCCCTGCGTCCGTCAGTATCTGGAGTGAAGTCCACATTACCGTCACCATTCTTGGCTGCCATTTGGACAGGAGCATAGGGGCAAGTCACATCCCACACGCGAGTTGTTGAGCCTGCACCCGATATGCGATAGGTGGTAGCGGAATTGGCACTTTCCATTCCAAATACGAGGCTACCGTTCTTCAATTTCAGATTGCGCTCATAATTGACTGTGATAAAGTCAAGCCTCGCAAGATGAGGTGTTCCCGAGTAGATATATTTTACTGTGTAGTTGAGTTCATTAGTGCCATCCAGCTTGAACGACTGCAATGAATTACACAACTTGTAATGGTCGTGGGACAGCGATTTAATCGTGTCTATCACTTCGCCGTTGGTTACGGGGAGCTGGTTGTCGTTGTTAACAGTAAGACTAATAGAACTCTTTTTATCCAGAGTTTGAGATGCAAAGACAGTATATGCCTTCACCGTGCTGCCACTCACAAGGTCATCAAGAGTGAACTTGAACGTCTGTGACCTGCTGTTCAAAAAACTTTCGCCAAGAAAAGCGCGGCCAGTCTCACCGGGATTGATGAGTTCCTGTTCATGGAAGAGGCGTTCGGTAAAGGTGGTCACCACTTTGCCATACACGTCATTAGTCGCCGTCTCCACCTCAATGTCACGGTAACGGCTATCGTTTGTAATCAGGTAAGATCCTGTTTTTGAGTAGGGATGCTGAACCTGCAACTGTTCAAATGCATCTCGGTTCAAAGTGTCCAAAGTGTTCCATGTAAGATTTCCTTGGCCATAGAACAGGATGCGGTCGCCTGTCCTCACAATGGGCACTTGGGGCAGGTCATCGGCATAGTTGTCACCCCTCATCCTCTCACTCAAGGGGGCACCGCCATAGCCAAAAACATGAATCTGGGAGAGATCACTGCCAAGCCCCCAGGTGCGGATGTCTTCGGCAGTAATCTGATAAATGCCGCTCTCAGTGACGCTTATTTTTACCCATTTGCCTGTTGCCAATCGGCTAGAGTCGGCATAAAAACTCTTGTCCAGCGCATAGCCAGTGGAAGCGCAAAATGCCATAACCAAAACGGATATGGCCATTCGGACGATATATTTCATCATCATCTTCATCGTTTAATATTTATCCTATTAAACGTTTTTTCACCCGCTTTATTGTCTTTTAAAATGATAATCACCCAATAGTGGCTGCCGCTAAGGTCAGGTAATGGCCTTCGATACATGTTGAGCTCAAGCGATAGCAGTTGCGGCCACACTTTGCGGCAAACGTTATCAAGTCGTCATTCACGGTAAAGGGCTCTAAGCAGATTCCTTCAGTCCAGTCAAGCGCACTGTTGCGCTCAGCCTTGATGATAGCTTCCTTGGCTGTCCAGGCGATGATGTGCGCAGCAAGATCATCAGGAGCAATAAAATCTTTTTCTTTGGTGTTGAGGAATTTATCACGCACACGCAACACTTGATGGCGGTCGGTCTGTTCGGCATCCACTCCGATGATGCGCTCTGGGTCAATAGCCATAACAACCAGCCCCTGAGTGTGAGAGATGCTCACATTCACGTCACTTCCTACAACCATTGGCGCCCCCTGTGCCGTGTGAGACAATAACACATGATGCCCAAATGCGTGACACAACAACAGCCGCTCGGCAGCGCGCTCGCGTTGCCTTTTGGCGGGTGCTTCCTGCAGGTCGTCGCACGGGATGCCCGCCTCACGGCACAACGCCATCAGCCGCGGCGCATCTTCCACAAGCCTCCACAACAGCACTCTCGTGCCTAAAGAAAATGTCAATTCTTTGATCATTAATAATATACGCTCTAGCCACTCTAGAGTTTATAGAACACTCAGATTTTCAACAAAACCACTCACCATTAGCCTACGCCGTTCTTGGCAAGCTCAATGCGGGTGAGGACATTGGGATTGTCCTCACTGGCGGCAATCCATGAACGGTAGCGGCGACGATTGACATAGCGTTCTACCAGATAGGCAAGTATATAGAATACAGGCACTTGCAGCCACAGCATCCAGTACTCATGGGACACTTGATACAATAATGCGCTATCGGCCTGCATACGCACAAAGCCGTTAGACATCCACACACCTGGCACGCAGTCGCCCACGACACGCCACAGGCGTGACATCAGGTAACGGGGCCATGAAGCTCCGGTAAGGAAGACAAATACCACCGACGAGAACACAAAAAGCAGGAACACACTCTCGCGCTCGTTAACAAAAGCCTGCAACGTCTGTCCCATCAGTGACACAGCGATGATGAACGGCACAGCCAAGCAAATGACATGGAAGAAATTGCCATACTGCGGGAAACCGAACATCAGGGGGACATAGTAGAGCACATAGATGACGGGAATGACATAGACAATCTGGTGACACATCATCTTGCCGATGACTGTGGCTGCAGGACCGGCCTCAATCGCCATGGGATCACGGCCGCCATTGCGGCGACGGCGCTCGATGCTGCCGCCATGCAGCATGGCGATTCCCAAAATCATGCTCTGCTGCAATACCAATGGCAAGATGAACAACAACACAGCACTGGCGATACCCATGGCCCTATTGCCCACAGGCACCTGGCGGCTCTCGATGATAGACCCACCCATATTGAGTACGGGCTCGACCTTGGCGGCCAGCCGCTCGTTCCCCATAGCTTGGGTGACATTGGTTAGGGCCGTGAACATTGCCTTGTAGCGCATCATCACGCTCATGTCACAATAGAGCGAAACATGGGCCTGTTCTCCACGACCGATGCTTTGACCAAAGTCTCGGGGCACATGAAGGATACCATAGCATTTCTTGATGTGCATCGTCTCCTGAGCCTCTTGCATGTTGGCCGCATAGCCAACGATGGCGACCTCCTGGCTGGCATCCATGCGACGAATGAAGTCGCGGCTGAGTTGCGTCCGGTTGTCGTCAACAACGACGACAGGCTCGTTGCGCACTATCTCAGGATTATAGATGATTGAATAGAAGACGGGGTAAACGGCATTGAGCAACAGGAAAAAGATGACAACGCCCTCGTCGCGGAAAACGAGTAGCAGCTCGCGTCCACACACCCTCAAGACCTGGACGAACCACAGGAACAGTCTGCTATGTTTCACTTTATTGGTCATATCACATCATCAAGGTACATACACGGGATTCAAGCACTCTTTCTTCAAGTGCCAAGACAGCAACATGGGCAGGATAGTAAATCCGATAAGGGCTGCATAGTAGAAACGGGAATAATACAGGTCTATGCCATTCAATGCCTGATCAACCATGATGAGGAAATAATACTTGATGGGCATGACATAGCCAATTGCTGTCACCCACGAGTACATCGACTCTTGGGGCAGCGAGAAGCCAGAGAACGAAAACGACAACATGCCCAACAGGGTGCACAACATTGTTCCGTAGCGGAAGTTAGGTACAAAGCAGTACATCAACAAGGCTACACTCTGGTTGGCAATCACGAGCAAGAACATTGCTATCAGCATATTCCATGGATTGCAGTTGAGCGGGAAATCATAACAGCGGTACATCATCCACTGAATGAACCACCCCACGGCAGTGAAGAGCACCGTCTGCGGCACCAGTTTGCCCAGCAGGGCGAGGAACATACTGTTACCTGAAGTCCTGAGCCACTGCCGGCTCAAGCCCGACTTCAGTTCCAAGCCCAGCGAGAAGGCTGTCACCAGCAGGATAAACAGCGCGAAGAAGCAGGGGACAAATGTGGAGTTGAGATAGAAGTTGTAATTGGTGAACGGGTTGTTGAGCGCATGGACATGCGTCTGATAGGGCTGCAATGTTGCGGAAATTACCTCATTGGGCAAACCCACTGTGCGCAGCGCAGTCTGAACAATCGCGCCATTAGCCAGCAGCGACATGGTCTTGAAACCCTTGTACTGCATCGACGCAGGGGCATAGTAAGCATAGTTCACATAGTAGCTCACCACAGGTTGCCGTCCTCCCAAGGCACGTTCCTCCAGATCCTCAGGAATGAGGAAAAAGCCCAACACCTCGCCGCGTTGTACGGCATCGCGAGCCTCGGCAAAATTGGTGTACCGATTACGGATGTCCACCTGCTGCAAACCGTTAAGAGTGCGAGAGACCTGGCGGGAAAGGATGCTATTGTCCAGATCAACGATGCCCACGGGCACTCGTTGAACCGAGCCACCCTTAACCAGATCCAGGAGGAACCAGCAGCATAACACCGGCATAATGACGATGAGCAGGAAATACATGGGACGCCGCACGAGTTGCACACACCCGCGCTTGAACGATTGCACTATATACTTCCCAATCATGCTAATTCCTAATACCTAATGCCTACTTCTCCAAAATGACCGACATGCCGGGGCGCAGGTTGGGCACCTTGCTCACAGGGCGCATCTTGACCTCAAAGGTCTTGCTGTCATATTGGCCCTGGGCCTTAGCTGCCTGCCAAACGGCATAGCTACCCATATCATGGATATAATAGACCGACATCTTGGTCTTCATGTTATTCAGAGCGGGGATGCGCACATCCACCTCCTTGCCCATGGGCAGGTCGTTGAGCATTTCCTCGCGCACGCTGAAGCTCACCCACATGTCATCCAATTTGGCGATGGACATGATGGGCGTTCCCATGGCCACGAGCTCACCCTCTTGAGGATAAATCTCACTCACCTCACCGTCGCAGGGAGCTACGAGCACCTGGTCCTCGAGCAGGCTCTCCACTTCCATTACTGTACCGCGAGCCGCGTTCGCCATGCTCCTGGCAGCATTTTTGTCCTCTTGCTGAGCGCCTTTCACCGCAAGGTCATATTGGGCCTTTGCTGCCTTCACCTGAGCAGTGGCAGCATCATAGGCGGCCCTGGCCTCATCGCGTTTCTGCTGGGTTGCAACGCCTTGCTTGAAGAGATTCTCCACACGCTGATAGGTCTTCTCGGCAATGGTTTGCGCTGCAATGGCCTGTTGCCACATGTTGTAAGCGCCTTGCTTGATTTCCTCGCGGGTGCCGCGCTCGGCCTTTTGGTTTTGTGACGCAGCGGCTTCCTGCATCTGCTTGGCCTGATAGTGCTTGGCATCGACTGTGCTGGAGTAGATGCTCACCAGCTTGTCGCCCTTGTGCACCGTGTCACCCTCATGGACATAGAAGCGCACGATGCGTCCCGGCAACTTGCCGCTCACGCGCACCGCATCGCAGTCGGCCTGTCCCTGAGTAGTGGTGTCGGAGGGATGGATGAGCAGGATGCCCACGATGGCGATACCAGCCATCACCAGCGCAAAGAGTGCCAATGCTGCCAGCAGGGCTTTGTCCTTCTTGCGGACCACGGTTCTTTGTTCGTCTTTTTCCATTTATTCTAGTTTTTAGTTCTTAGTTTCTAGTCTTTTGCGCCTTTAAAAAATCAATAGCTCATTGTGCCCATTACCTTGTCGAGATACTCATGGGTGAGCTGCAGATTAATTTCGGCATCGATCTTCTCGCTGTTTGCCTTGAGCCATGCCGTCTGTGCTGCAAGCACCTCATCGACAGTTCCCATGCCTTCCTTAAAGGCAATACCGGCAATGCGCAGGTTTTCATCGGCTTGTGTTAAATTGGTCTTAGCAGCATCATAAGTCTTGAAGGCTTCCTGATAGCTAAAAGCGGCTTGACCAATCTGTAAAGCGATTTTTTCTTTGGCATCCTCCAGTTCCAAACGTTTGACGTTGGCATCAACCCTGGCTGCCCTGACCTTGTTGCTCAAGCCGCCCCAGTGCCACAGAGGCACTTTGAGCGTTGCACCCACACTGAATGCGGCGCCGAAACGGTTCTCGAAGCCGTCATAGCTATTGGGATTTGTGGCATGCAGTGCGGCCACAGCAGCAAGTTTTGGCATCATCTCGCTGCGGGCGACCTTCACCTGCTGGTCATAAATTTTGGTTACCAATTCCAGCGAACGAACGTCATGGCGCTTGCTATAGACCTCATCCAGATTATAGGAAGGCAAGGCAAGGGATACGTCCAAGTCGTCGCGTCCCTCATCGGCTAGAGTCATCATGGTATTCACAGGCAGCCCACACAGTTGAGCCAACAACATGCGAGACAACGTGACGCCATTGTCAACCTTGGTCATGTCCACGTTGGCCTCGTTGAGTTTCACATCCACAGCAAGTTGGTTGGCACGGGTAGCGACACCCTCGTTGACCATCGCCTTGACATCATCGTCCAATTTCTGTACCAGATCGACATAGCTGCGGGCCAGCTTCTGCTTGGCACACAACGACACCACCTGCCAATAGGCTGCATCCACATTGTAGATGACGTCTTCGATCTTGCTTTCATTCATCTCCCAGGCGAGCTGTTGAGCCAGTTCGGTAATCTGGTTCATTGCTGTGATTTTGCCGCCCATGTAGATGGGCTGAGTCACCGTCAGCGCTCCACCCATCAGATTATGGATGTTGTAGGTGAGTCCACTCTTGGGCAGCAGGGCTATCGTGGAGGGTACATATTGCCCATTGACTTGAAGTGGGGCACCCGTGCGCGGATCGATGACAAGGTTGTAATCATAAGCACCCGTCTGCAAGTTGAACGACTTGGTGGGCAGCATCTGGTCCTCCTTGATGAGCGACACCTTGCGGGAATTGTAGATATATCCCGCCGTGAGGTCAAACTGCGGCAGATAGGCTGCTGCGGCCTCCTTGCGCTGGTAGCCCGCTTTCTCAATCCCCAAAGCGGTTTGCTTGATTTCCTTGTTGTTGCGCAGTGCCATACTGCGGCATGAATCCAAAGAAACCACTTGGGCCGATACCCCCATAGAGATGGTACAAAGAATTATAAAGACGATGTTTCTCATAAATCACTTCTCACTGTATACGTTCAGTTTATGGGCACAAAAATACTACAATATTTTATAAGACGATTAAAGGCCGTTCCAAATTGTCCACAATTCATGAAATTTGGAACAGTTTTAGATTTACACCCCAAAAGACAACGATTAAAAATACCCTTAATTTGTTATCGGAACGTCATTTACCCGTATAGTAGCATTTCACCTCACCCACAGGAAGCTTGCCCACCAACAGCAGAGGGATGCGGCTGGCATCGGTAGCCATCCAGGCGCTCAGGTTGTCGCTTGACTTCTTGCCGCCCTCCTGTGTGAACCTGAAATCGATGCGATGCGCCTGACGTTTGCTTCCGTCACGCATCTTGATGGTCTCCACACCCTTGTAGTTGATGGTCAGGTACTCCTTCATCTTCCCCGAAAAGATGATGGTGGTGTAGTTCTTATTACGGCTCAACTCGCTGTAATCCAAATTGCGAAGCATGTAGAAGACGCTCACCATGTCATAGGCCTGTGCCTTGGCACTTAAATCAATGGTTGTGTTGCCGCTCTTGCGGTACCGGGTGCAATGAGCATTGGTGTGGCTATAGTTGTATGAGAACTTGATGACATCACGGGAATAATAGTCCTTCTCATGAGTCAACTTTTCATATCGCAGCGGCCTGAGGTTATTGTCCATGGTGCACTTGAGCGTGTCGCGCACGGGATACACCTTATCGGCCCACGACCGTGTCTTGCCCGTCAATTGGGAGTAATAGCCGTCCTTGGTCTTGTGAAGACTCAAAGTCGCGTCGGCGGCATGTTTCCAAATCATGCCCCAATGGTAAACGACTTCATAATTCAAGGTCTCGTTCCCGAATGACGCTGCCATCGCTTGCTGCGGAAGCATTAACGCAATCATCAACCATGCTAATGTAAATAATCTTTTCATCGCTATTATCAATTCTTTTTCCCACATTAGACAAAAATTCCTGCAGGAAGTTTAACCCTCCTCAGGAATGTCATGCGTTGAAGTATCGGCTAATCAATGCCCTATTGCCACCTTGCGGCTGCTCCACTGCCCATTGGCAGTTGTGGTCACCACAATGGCGACTGGAGCGCAATCGGGAGACTTGAGGGGATGTCCCATGAGATTAAAAAACTGCTGGTTCACAGGCTGGGAATCAACGGGCACTTGAATGAGGGAACTGGATGGCACGGTTACTGTAGTTGTTCCACCTTGAACGGGAAAGGCTACATTATCTATCGTCGAACCAAAACATTTCCATAATGTGATTTCACCGCCCTTGAAATCGGGTTCGGCCTTTAAATCAAGGTTCAGGATCGCCAAGGTCCCAGGATTATAGCACACGCGCATTCTGGGGTAAACGATAATCTGATAGCAGCTATCGACTCTGATATAATTGCAGCTCAGGCTCATCACATAGTCCTCTTCGCTCGTTTCGGTGAGAACACATTCTTCCATCACGAGGCCAGGGGGAAGTGTCAAATTGAACTGAACCCCACGCGTGGGATCCTCATTAGCCAGCATCACGGGAACAGTAATCACTGAATCCCCCATAATCTCGAAATCCTCAATATAGACGCGATTATTTCCGGCCGACGCACTTAATGCCGAAAGCAGGGCCAGCAGGATCATCAAACAGTGCTTCATATTCAATAAATTTTAATTCATTCAAGCTACAAAAATATAACAAGTATCGTTAAACAGCAAGATTTTTCCAAAATCATTTCACTTATCGCTAGTTGCTGCTCTAAACATTACCCGCCAACAAATTATCAATCAACTTGGACACGTCTCCAATAGCGATGATACCGTTACCATCAACATCGGCATTGCCTTCGTTAAACGAACTGGAATCACCCGACAACAGATAGTCAATGAGTGCTGTGACATCCGAGATTGTCACCTTGCCATCGTCATTGACATCTCCGGGAAGGTAATTGGCCTCCTTCAGGCGATTATAGATTACATTGGCCCTGTGCCTGAGCCACTGAACTGCAATTTGGGCTTGGGAAGCATAGGCCGTATTATCGGGATACGCGCTCCGGCTCTTTATCAATGATGGATTTGCATAAGTGACATAATCAATACAGAACTCGCACAGTTCGTCAATTCCACCCTCCTCCATGAACGGCTTCCACACTTCATACATGTGCCGCAACACCTTCTTGTCCTTGTTGAGGATGTTGAAGAACTCATAGAAGTATCCGTCATAATCGATATTGAAGAAATCCATGTTTGCCAGCTGGGTGAAATAGCTGCCGGCACCGAGGTATTCAACATAGCCGAGTCCCCAGTCGAGATCCCACATCGGCCCGAAAACAAATTTACTGTTCTCATCCAAGATGTTCTCGTTATAGCAATAGGTGCTCTTGGGATGGAATATCTCCTTGTTGCCTATCAGCTCATTGGCGAGCATATAACGGACAAGGGCGTCCATATCGGCATGCTTGCTGATGTCTTCGCCATTTGCAACAGCACTGACAAGGGCATTGAAGCGTGTTTCTATTTGAGCAAATGTGATGAAAGTGGAATCCTCACCAAACTCAGGACTCTTGATGTTGACAGGCACGTCATAGTCGGTTGTTCTGAACTTTTGACCTTCGGCCTCATCATAGTATCGGTCAAGTTCGAGTAGTGTGGCCACAGTCTCGTCGTTTATGTCCACACTGTTATTGGCCAGACCCACCTTTTCGGTAAAATTGTAACTGCCCTTGTAAGTCCCGTTCACATACAGGTCAACAGGAATAATGTGATTGGCGGCGACAGTGCCCACGAGGCTACCTGCCTTCATGCCATAGGCATTGGTCAGCATCGAACCGTAAATCTTGTTGGCCAGGAGTACCCAGTTCTTGCCTTTGCGCAGTCCCAACGGCCGTTTTTTAGAATCAAACTTGAGACGGTAAGGATTCTTGGCCCTAGGATTAGAGGACCATGAAGTGTTTCCCCTACCCTTTACCTTCACCGAGTCGGTCATCGACGGGAACACACCAGCCCCGTCAATGATAATCTCAGCATCCAGATAGTATTCTTTGCTGGAAATGGGAACACCGCCAACGGTATTGATGTCAATTCGAGGCACCGTCGTGGCATGATCGGTCAGGAAATCGACATTGACGTTATAATCATTGCCAAATGGCCTGAAGCCATATTTCCCGTCGCCAGTCAATGACAGTATGAGGTCACCTGGAAAGCCTACCGTCACTACCTTCACGGTATCATACCTCAAACGGCTGACATCACTCTGCAGTTCTTTTCCGTCACAATAGGCCCTTGCTTGAGTATCTGACAATTGAAAAGTAGCTGTCAGCCTTTTGCCAATGCCCGCCACCTCAGCAGCAATCTCACCGTCTGCAATGGTCCCCTCGGCATCGGCCACCAACTGGTAATTGTTTTCCCGACTGAATTCAAAAGACGTAATAGTGGGTAAGGTCTTAATCAGTCGCCTGATGATGGAAGTAATGCCAGAGACGGGATAGGAATACTTACTCCCATCTTTGGCAGTAACAATAAAAACGCCATTACTTGTCACCGTGCTGGTGATACAAGAATCAGGAAACACATAGAGTTTTCCAGTATTAAATGTCACATATAAGTCAGCCTTGGCCAACTGTGCACACATCAGGCTTGACAAAAACACGATTGTGAGCACCGCTAACCGTCGGGTCCAAGCAACCGAACATAGCGCTTTAATATCCATAATTAATCTAATAATCAGTTTTGGTTGGCAAAATTACAAAAAAATGGCAAAACAGGGTGTCAACAGCCTATATATTTGACGATTCCATGATTATTCACATCATGACCATTTCACCAAAAATAGTAGAGACATGGCTGAAATGCCTCTAAAGAACTATGAGCATCAATTCAGGAGCTGAGCGATTGTGGCGGCAACGCGGCGTGCTGTTGTATAATCAAGGGCAGCCTCGTTGGCTCCAGGGCGGCCCATGTAAAGGTTCGGATTGACATACTGCATCATGCTGGCCTGCTGCTCGCGTGCCGAGAAATGGAATTCATGCAGACCTGTCGTCTCATGCAGTTCACTGATATTCTGTTCGGTCACGCCGCTGCCAGCCATGAGGATAATGCGGCCAGCGGCTTGACGGTTAAGTTGAGCGAGCAATTCTGCACCTTGAATGGCCTTTGGCTGCTGGCCGGAAGTGAGGATGCGGTCAAAGCCCAAGGCAATCACGTCTTCCAATGCCTGCTCGGGGTTCACTGCGCGGTCAAAGGCACGGTGCATCGTCACGCTCATCCCGTGGGAACATTCCATCAGGTAGCGGTTTTTCTCTACATCGATGGTGCCGTCGGCATTAAGGCAGCCAAATACCACCCCGTCAACGCCCAATTCACGGCACACGGCGATGTCGGCAGCCATGCGTTCCAATTCAAGGTCAGAATACAGGAAATCACCGCCACGGGGACGAATAATCACATGCAGGCGCGTTGTCGTGAGCACGCGCCTGGCTACCTTGATCTCGCCATAACTGGGCGTCGTGCCGCCCTCGGGGATGCCTGCGCACAACTCCACGCGGTCGGCCCCACCCTCTTGTGCCGCAATGCAGGACTCGACCCCATTGGCGCACACTTCGACCATAAAATCTTCTCGTCTCATGATAAAACTACGAATAATGCACAAAATTATTGACGTTTATCGATTCGTGCAACTATTCATCAACTTTTCAACAGTTTTTGGGGAAAAAGCGCCCATCAATAAATAAATGGCCATGAATTGAATCATACGTAGCAATTCATGGCCATTTTGGCAATTGAATGCCTCTCCCTGACTATGACAGAATCATGTCGATGATGGCATTGATGTCGGCGATATTCACTTCTCCGTCATCATTCACGTCGGCAGCAGAGTTGCCTGCTGCACCCGACAGGATGATGTCGATAATGGCGTTGATGTCGGCGATGTTCACCTCGCCGTCGCCGTTTACATCACCCGACGGGTCGTTATAGTACAAAGCAATGTCATCGACGTAATTAGCTCCCGATCCGCCGCCAATCATCGAAATGCGGAAGACGGCTGGTTGGTCAGAAGTCAGATTAAGGTTCCACGTTGCCAGATATCGGCTCTTCTCGGGCACTTCAGCAACATCCAGGCTGTCGATGGTATAAGCCCTCTCCCATGTGGAGCCGCCATCCAGCGAATACTCCAACTTGAATTTAGACAGTGTTGAAGTGGGATTGAAGAACGTTGCTTGGGCCAAAATGAAGTTGTGGCCAAGAGGCTGGGCCGTATATACGGTACTGGGCTTCTTCATCATGACAGCATTTGTGCCGTTGCACTTGCCCTCGCCAGGAGCTCGCACCCCACTCTTGTTGAATGACCATGTGGTGAAGCGTCCCTGTACATTCTTGTCATTTGTGCTATTATTCGCCGTCATGGTCTCAAAGTCCTCAAGAAGTTCTTGGCATATAGGCAATACAAACACAGGGGCCGTGACTTCTTCGATTGCATCGAGCCATTCATCCAGTTCCATCATGGGATTGCCACTCTCGTCTTTCAGCACCAGAGTATATGGGCCCCACTCCGATGGCGCAGTGATCTGCATCACATAATTCTTCACCTCATTGTTGTGCACCATCACCTCATATAATGGGCTGGTGGCTACCTCGACGCCATCTTCTTTCATCATGGACAAATAGACATTGCCAATAGGTCCGTCACCTTCATACCAGGAAGCATTGAAAGACAGGTCCACACCAACGTTGAAAGGTTTATTAATTCTGATACTCCTGGGCACGTCAATCGACTTCACGCTATAGGCTTTGCGTAAGAAACAATCCTTGAAATAGGCTGTATCGTTGCTGACAATCATCTTGAGATAAAGGTCTTTTCCACCTTCATAAGACTGGACCTGACGGTCATAATTTGCGCCCTCATCAACCGAATAGAACACCTTGATTTGGTATTCACCATCCTCGAGCGACCGGGGCAAGTCCAAAACAAGCGAATCACTCGACGAAATGATATTCCATTCCATATAATTATGAACAGTGAACAATTGACTCTGAAGCTCCGTGCCATTCAGGTCATACACGCCCAACTTCATCGGAATCACAGCATAGGATATCTGCCCGCCATTCCAGTCTTCATAACCTACAGTGTCGAGCATGTTGGTCTCGGTCAGGAAATCAAACTCAAAGCTGGCTTGAGAGCCCAATGGTGCTGAAGCAGCAAGGGGCCACAACTGGCTGTGGACGTAAAATACATCATCAATGGCATCGGCCTGCGTCTCGGGAACCAGACCGAAAAGACCACTCTGATTATACCTGAAATTCATGTTTGACGTGGGCGCAAGCAGAGAAACGAGGAAATAGCCGTCATAGTATCCGCTCCAACCCCAGTTCACATGAAAATACCCATCTTCGTCAATGCCGTCAAGTATAAAGGCATGGCCAGTATCAGTAGTAGTTCCGATATACAATACCGGTCGGTTTACGGTAATCTCATTTATCAGGAACTGGTCCCAGTCATCGGCTGCATAACAGTCGCGGTGAAGCCAGTAACTCCTGTTGCTATAACCGAAATAACGTTCCAACGCTACCGAAACCAGATATCCCGACGTTGCGCTGCTGCTACCGTAGCGCATATCCAACGAGACACCCACATCCAACATCAACTTGGCAACAGCGTCACATGATTCTTCGCTACTGCTGTCATCATAGATATCAAGCATCTGGTCCCAGCGATAGACCGACTGGCTGAAGTCCACACTGAGTTCTACATAATTATCAGGGTTATTGTCCACATTGCAGGAGTAGGAATGGCTTCCCCGACCGACGGCTGGCCACTGATGATAATTCATCATCTGAGCCATAGCTGTAGCCACACATCCTGCAGCAGAGCGAGTGCCGCCGCCGTAGGTGGGGCAATAGTTGTTATATGGGGTACCTTGATCCCACTGAGTCGTTACGAGAGGCTCGACAACAGTCGCCTGCTTGGCAGGCTGATGAGCCGACACATCGCTATGTGATTGCAAAAAAGCAATCTGCCTGTTCATTTCATCCAGCCAGTATTGAACTGACGGTGGCAAGGTGTTTGCCGAGAAATCGCCCTCAGCGCCGTAGCCTAATACCTGGGGGAGGCGGTCATCACCAGCCACTACCACAAAACCGCCATGACTGCCACGGTCAAAGACATAAAAGTGATTATCCTGGGCTTTATAGGCAAGGCGCATCGATGATTGTGCTGCCGGTGCCATGAGTTGGGAAGAGTGAGCCGAAAAGAATTTATCGGCTACTTGACGGGCAGCCGCCTCACTTACCTGAGCGGCGTGAAGGCCGCAAAACGTTGCCATCGCAATGGCTACAACAAAAAGTATTCGCTTCATGATTAATAATTTAAGATGCTTAGAATTAAATAATTAATGGCTTCATTACTAAGCATTATGTGAATGTTATAAGGTTACTGTTACAGGCGACACGCAAGTGTCATATCAGTTATATAGAATCAGGTCGATAATGACATTAATATCGGCAATGTTGACTTCGCCGTCACCATTCACATCGGCAGTGGAGATGCCGGTTGCACCCGACAAGATGATGTCGATGATGGAATTGATGTCGGCAATATTAATCGCGCCGTCACAATTCACGTCACCATAGATGGGTTGATGCTCATCGGGCGGCATGCTGTCATAAACCAGCTCCATGCCTGGAATCTTGAGGCTGTAAGGCTGTCCCACAACAGGCGAGTTGTAGGTGATGTAATAATAGACCAGATGCAAGGGGAAGTTACCCAAGTCGGCAGCATCACAGATGTCGGTCACTGGGGCATCGATGATAACCTCACTGCTTGTAGTGCCGTCAAGCGGATACTCGATAGTGACACGTTCGCCATAGGCATTCTCGAGAAGCATCTTCAATGATTTGAGCTGGATATTGCCGGGCACCATGCGCACCCGCAGGGTATCGGGCAATCCCCATATCTGTACTGCCTTGGCAATTTTGATATAAGGATTGCGCGACGAGGCCCCAGTGAAATCAATCTGCATGCCATTGCCCAGAGCGACGACCGTGCGGTTGTTGCCACCGCTTTGTGTTACTGTCCATGTATCGGGATCAATGAGCGCATTCTCAATCGTCGCAACACGGCACTTGGGATTCTCCACCCGCACAAGCAACGAGTCGGCAAGTAACGGATGAGTGGAACCGACGAAAGTCTGGCCATCGGCAACTGCCGTGATGGCGCCGTCAGTATCCACGGCACACACTTGGTCATTGGCAGTGTACCACTCCACTACCGAAGGGTCCACCTTATCCAATCCATAGCCGCTGATACCGTTAATGTTGATACTGTAAGGGTGAAAGCTGTCAATGACCACGCTGTCACTCACAAGTTGCCATTGTGCCTCCATGATTGTCACATGCTGAGTGGCGGTGACACCATTGTAGCTCACATAGAGGTTGCCTGACGAGGGTGTGGAAGTGGCATGGAAATAGCCCTGCTCATCAAAGAATCCCACCTGCGGGTCACACGAGAAAGTGCAACCCTGCAGATCTCGTGTCTTGAGCACGCCATATTGGTTATATCCCCACACATCGAACGATGTCGTTGCCGAAATCGACAGGTTGTAGCACCGAGGCTCAAAACTGATGACTCCAATCTCATCGTCGGGCGGGGCGATTGAAACAAACAGGCAACCGTTTCCGACAGCCCTCACCGAGCCATCGCTTGGATGGTTCATCACCTCGTCGTTTACCAGGATGCAAGATGAGCCACCACCATCCAGGTTCACGGCATTAACGGCGCCCAGTGCGTCAAAGATGCCTTTCATCTCCAAGAGCGTTACACCCACCGAAGTAAGATGCCTGCCATCGACTACGACAAAGTAGAGACGGGTACTATCGGCATTGAAGCCGACTGCTGTGCGAGGATGACGCTCGGCCCAGTCCTCCTTGAATTCACCATTCTGCATGATGATGTGGTTGCTGCCGCCAATCAGTTGATGGATGTTAATGTCCTGAGACTCGCTGTTGAGAGTGAGCCTGAAGGAAACCGACATTTCATCACCCACATTCATTGATCCGGCATAGTTGGCATAGGTGCCTTTCAACCACAAAATGGCCTTACCTTCAGGTATGGTAGTTGAACCACGGGCCTCGAAAATATCTTCAATGACACACTGTTCCACTCCATTGGCATTCCACTTGAAGGCATCACCCACAGGACGTAGCAACAACATTGTGCCGGAGTTTGAACTGTCATAAGTCACAGGACCATAGCTGCGGGTGAACAGGATTGACTGATTGGCTGCGATGTTCTCATAGGCATAACGCATGCGGTTCACCAAGTTGAGCGGAAATGATGTCTCGCCGCATGTCACATTGCCCGTGAAAGTCAGTCGGTCAATGTAGGGACGGTTGGCATCATCCAGCACCAGACAGGCCCTGTTGTGGCTGCTGAGCACCAACTCATCATCACGAACCTGGCCGCTCACAGGCAGACCAACCTCATTGGTAGGTGATGTCATGAAAAAGTCACCGTTCACAGCACCCACGACTTCGTGCCCGGCGCGGTTGTTGCGAATTGCCATGTTGACGGGTGTCTCGGTACCTACCGATTTCTCGGCACCCAAACAAGTTTCCATCACAATATAGGGATTGGTCAAGTCCATCTCAACCACACTCACCTTGAGAGGCAATGCCGGGATGTCATATTTGGCAGCGATCACACCCGGGCCAGCCAAATGTGGAAAAATGAGGGTATCAACATCATAGGCCTTGTCGCCAATCACCCACTGGTCGCGCGCAAAGCATGGCTCTGCGCACAACACCAGCAGGGCAATTACCGACAGGCCGAGACAAAGCCTTTTCATCATTTCAGAATCAAGTCAATCACCGAATTGATATCGGCGATGTTCACTTCACCGTCACCATTGATATCTCCCGACGGGTCACTCCTTCCAGTCAGGATGAGGTCAATGATAGCGTTCACATCGGCAATGTTCACCTCGCCGTCACCATTCACGTCACCCTTGACAACAGGTTGCGGCTCGGTCCCGCCACTCACGTTCCTGCCAATCTTATAGACAGCCATGCCGTTGTAGGCCTTAAAAGTGAGCAAAGTCACTTCCTCAAATCCCTCATCGTCAACGCCATATTCCACAGCGAAGCAATGTACACGCAAGCCGCTATCGTTGACCTTACCCATGCTGTCGGCAGGAATCTTCCAGTATTTTGTCATGCCGCCCAGTGACATACCTTCGCCTAACTCACAGATGTTGGCCTGGCAACCGTAGCCATTGCCGTTCATGTCGGCAGTGACATACACGAAGAAGTCGCGGCCATCCAGTTTGAACTCAATGCAGCCATTGGGTGCTGCTTTGGGCCACAGTTCAGGATCGGTATCCTCAAAACTGTCGATTACCGAACCCGAGAAATCATAAATCACAGGTGCAGTGTCAAAGCAGTCGATGTAGAACATCTCACCGCTGTAACGGGATTCCTCATCGGGACCCTCAATCATCTTGATGACCGGAGCAAGCGAGAAACCCGTCTTGGTCTCAGGGTAGAAGTTGATGATATCCATATAGGGGTCACCATCAAAACCGCCTTCCCACTCACCGCCCTGGTCGGCATGCATGCGGTAAAGAGTGGGGAAACCGGGGTCAGCGGTCGAACCCGAAACCGTCATGATGTTGCATTCGGCCTGTTCCAGAGTGATGTCGCCAATGACATCCAGATAGTCGGTGCGCTGGGGGGCATCGCCCTTGTCAAGTTCCACGACAAGCGTGAGTTCACCCGTCTCGGTATCCACCAGATAAACCGGCACATATTGCTGAACAGTGCTGGTCATGGGAGCCACCCAAATGTGGTGGAAATTATCCTTGCCGATGCTTGCCACTCCCAGGAACTTTCCATAGGGGGCACCATCGAGGTAGAGAGGCAGATCCTCCAGCTGATGACCGTCGGCTGCCGAGAAGCGATGAATAACGGACTGTGAAATGGTGTCACTGCCGATGATGACAGCGCGTTCCTCACTTCGGGCCACATAGATAATGCCCTGGTCCATCGTTGCCGTGCGGGCTCGCTGGTTGCAGATGTCATTGGACGTATAGTCCGTTGGGCAATGTACACGGTCAAAAATCCACTGATTCACAATCTTGATGCCGTTAACAGGCTCATAGGTCTGCCCGTCGGTCACCGCCATGGCAACAAATGATGCCATGAACAAGGCAAAGAGAAGTAAAAATGATTTTTTCATAGACTTATAGTTTTGAATAGTATAGTTAAAACAAAAAGGCTGCGGATTGATGCGGACGTGGTTTTCACTCCGTACAATCCGCAACCATTATATTCAATCGTCACTTTTCCCGAAGTGAGGCAATCACTTCAAGATGATGTCGATAATAGCGTTGATGTCGGCAATGTTTACCTCACCGTCACCGTTGATATCGCCAGCTGAGCTCACCTTGCCTGTCAGAATCAGGTCGATGACCGAATTCACGTCAGCGATGTTCACCTCGCCGTCACCGTTCACGTCACCTGTAACACCGGGCTCAGGCACGTCACCACCGACATTGGTGCCGATTTTATAAACAGCCATGCCGTTGTAGCACTTGAAGATGAACAGCGTGATCTCTTCATTGCCCTCGGCATCGGTACCATACTCGACATTCATGCTCTGAACGCGCGTTCCGCCATCGCTCACGGCACCCAGTTCGTTGGGCACCATCCAGTAACGCTGCATACCACCCAAGGTCATGCCCTCGCCCAGTTCGCAGATGTACACCTGGCAAGCCTTGTTGACCATTGTTGCCTCGTCAACACCAGTGTACTGTGCTGCAACAAAGACAATGAAGTTGCGGCCCTCGAGCGTAAACTCGCAAACGCCGTTGGCACCAACATCCATCGGCCAAAAAGCGGGGTCAACTTCCTCGAAGTTATCCACCATCGTGCCTGTCACATCATAGAGAATGGGAGAAGAAGAGAAACCATCGATATAGAAGAGTTCACCGCTATAGTCATCCTCACCGGCAAGAACCATCTTGGCCACGGGCGCATAGCCCCATTGTGTCACGGTCTCGGGATAGAAATCAAGAATAGCGAGATAGGGATCACCGTCAAAGCCGCCCTCGAAGTCGCCTCCCTGGTCGGCATGCCAGCGATAGATATACTCTGAGCTGGCGCCCACGGTCATGATGTTGCACTCGGCCTCTTCACGGGTGATATCACCCATCACGTCGATGTAGTCACAACGCTGCAAAGCATCGCCCTTGTCGAGTACACACATCAGGGTGAGTTCACCAGTCTCCTTGTCCACCATATAAACCGAATGTTCGGTGGCCAACTCGCTGGAGTAAGGAGACATGTAGAGATGACCAAAGTTGTCAACGCCCACGGTGTTGCTGCTAAGAACGGCGCCACCATAGATGGCTCCATCAAGTGTCAGCTGCAACTCCTTCACCAGCTCACCATTGCTGGCATTCACCTTATAAATCACACTCTGTGACAGCGTGTCGGTTCCTTGAATTACAGTATTGGCATTGGAACGTGCGATGTAGATATAACCGTCATGCATCACAGCAGTGCGTGCACTGGTGTTGCAATAGGGCTGGTTACCCCATACCTCGGGAGTATGTGCACGGTCCTGAATCCACATGTTCTTGATAGAGATACCGTTAACTGGTTCATAGGACACTCCATCAGTCACAGCCCAAACCGATACTACGGTCGAAGCCATCAATAATGCAAAAAGTAAAAATTTCTTCATAATTAACTGGTTATTAAATCGTTTTCATTTTTTGAACTCACATATATCGATTGATTTAGCAAAATAACATAAAATTCTAGTATTTTCAAAACCAAACTGAGTATTTTCTTTCAAAAAAAATGGGAATAACTGTTTTCAGTTTATAATTTGTAGTACAAAAGCCACCACATCACTGATTGAAGCCCAACTGGCTGTCCATCCATGCGATGCGCCGGCGTATCCAGTCCTTGAGATAGGCAATTTCATCGTCATAATCACTCGCAATGTAATAGATGGGCCAAACATAGGTGCCCCAATGCGGCCAAGCCTCGCTGTCACGCTGCATGGCGCCATGCGATGTCAGCACGTTGGCCATCGAATCGATGACTGCCATCACGCGATCCTCACGCAAGTTACTCTGTCGGTACTGCGCCCAACGTGCCTTGAATTGCGCAGTATAGGCCTCATCGCTATTTAGACGATACCACCAGAAAGGCACCAGGAAATCTTCATTGTTCAGATACAGCGTGTCGTTATTCATGTAGGCCCAGGTGTCGGTGCGCCATGCTTGCCTGATTTTGCAGTTGCCGTACGCCAGGTCATTATCCCAGATTACCATTTTGAAACGCCCGTCCTCGCTGTCACGCCTCTTGTAGAATTTGGCACTCTTGCGGTAAGCGTCAATATTATGGCCCAGTTCCTGGGCAATCTGGTAATCGATAAAGGACATCACATCAATATATTTGCTGTATCCGTTCACCGGATTGGCGAACCCGGCAGAAGCCAGCACCTGCTCCATCTCATCAATGCGGCCGTTGATGTAATTGATTTGAGTCTCATCCAGGTCGTCATAGTCGGGCGACTTGTACTGGAAATGAATGAATTTGTCCTTAAATGCAGTTCCTGAAGCACTCACAGGGTGAAACTTGGAAACATAGTTCACGTCATCATCATAGTCCACCTCCATCAAGTAGTCACCGGTAATAGCATCACCGTTCTTACCCGGTTTCTGCAAGTTCAGGCGATGCTTGCCCTTGGAAACCACCTCACACAAGATGTGCACCCCGTAGTAAACACCATCGAGGAACACCTCACAAAAGCGTCCTTGGGGCGTGTATTCCATCCATGGCCGTGAAATCTCAAATGCCAACAGGTCGCGCATCATGCTCTTGTCGCTATAAGGTGCCAGCAGCGCCCAGTTGTTATCCTTACCCATTCCCAAGATTTTCACCTTCTTTTTCTTGGCACTCTTCTCGAGAGGCTGTTCCATTGTCCTGAACGAATAAGGCTTTTTCTTGCTCACGTTGAACGAGGAATTGCCACGGTAACGCAACGCGATATAACCCTCATAGTCGATGTGTTGGCCCTTGTGAGCAACCGTATCGGCATAGTTGAGCATTCCCTCTCCGTTATGAATGATTTTCATGTGAGCCGAGGTGCGCACAAAACGGCTGATGGAGTCGCCACCCACCTCTATCCAAACGATGGGCAAATTGGTCGAGTCCAATTTCACATGGGCGTTATCGGGCACATAATTCACGGGTTGACGGTTGCATGCAGCTGCTACCGCCAATATCGCCGCCATGAGAAGCAGACCTCTAACCGCGGATGTAATTGATAATTTCATTGTGTCAGATATTAAGGATGCGGTCTATAATGACATTGATATCAGCAATATTCACTTCGCCGTCGTTATTCACGTCAGCGTGAGTATCTGGTTGCCCACTGCCGCCAAGAATAATGTCGATGACGGCATTGATGTCGGCAATATTCACCTCGCCGTCACCATTTACGTCGCCCATGACGGCTTCACGATAAACAAACGACAGGATATCGCAGTAATCGGTATATTGCACCGTGGTGCCTGTTGCCAGCGTGCGATAGGCATAGCGGGCATGCACATAGTAGGTCTTGCCGTCAGTCAGTTTGCCCGTGCCCTTGATGGAGCCCAGTTGCGGCGTTTCAAATGTGCCTTCTAATGTGCCATTATAGGACGTGCGGGCAGGGAAAGTTTCTGAAGTGCTGATTTGCACCCTCAACGACCCGGCGCCCTCAACGGGTTCAAAACGCACCACATCGGTCGGATAAAGCACAGTGCCGTCCTCAGTCGGATAGATAATTACAGGAACCGTTGGGATTACCTCCACTGTAGTGAAAGACGCAACAGGAGTAGTAATCGTTGCGCCGCCATAGCTGGCAGTCACACGCACATAATAGGTAGTTGCGCCGGCAAAACGGTATTTGGGTACCTGCCATTGTGCCTGGTCAAGGCGCACAGTATCGGGATTATTCATCGTTGCCGTAGTGCTGAATTCGAGCAGATAAGAAGTGCCAGGTGCTCCAGCAGTCCAAGCGATGATTGGCATTAACGGAACAGATGTTGCTCCGTCATCAGGTGAAGTGATATGCATCTGTCCCAAAGTAAAACTTCTCAAGTCACTGGCATTGTCCCAGCGGTTAAGCCCTCGCGAGACAACACGCCACCAATATGTTCCACTCATGAGACACGGGATTTTGGTCAGCGGGCAGCTCATGGAGTCCACTTCAATCTGGGCCACGAGAGAGTCCATCTGCTCATCGGCAAAAATCTGCACCTCATAGGTATCACCGTCGCCCTCCCATTGCAGGAACGACAGTTCAGGAACCTCGGCGCCATCGTCGGGATAAAGCAGCGTGGGCTTGGAGGCTTGAACGGGCACTGCGCCAGGCATGACGGGAGCATACTCATTCTCCCAGCGGTCAAGAATGGTCACGGCATAACGATAGCCCTCACGCTTGCCTGCCGGCAATGTGTAAGACGCCCAATAGCTCACACCCTCGATGAACTGCGCCTGACAACGGAAGTCCTTGTCCTCCACCCCATCGGGGATAGCGTAGACCACATAGCGCACATTGGGGATGCTGTCCCATGAGAGCGTGCCGTTGCTGTAGGCCAGGTTTGAAACCATTGTATAGGTCTGGTCCGGTTTAAGCCATGCCGTTGAAGGATTCAGTGCGACAGTCGAGAAGAGGCTGTCTTTAAGCCATGTGCGCAGTTGGCGCACTTTGCCGTTGATGACCTCCTTCTTGTTGCGCCAAGTGTAGTAGCGGAAATAAACCATGCCCGGATTGCCGCCTGCCGCCATCGCATCGCGCATGATGCGTCCCTGCGTGACGAACTCGTCCAATCCCCAGCCACTCTCATCGGGAATCCACTGGCTGACATAGACGTGGCGATTGAAGCGTGCCGCCATCTTGCCCCACCAGCGCGTGATTGGTTCAAAACTCTGCGAAGTGTTGCGGTAGATCTGCGGTGACATGAAGTCAATAGTGCCTCTAGTGAGCCAGGCCATGGGGTCGCTGTAGATTTGGTTATACTGCCAGTCATTGCCTGGGCAAGGCTCCACGCCATACTGGTCGGCCACCGACTGGATACCGCACGCCACACCGGCAGGTCCGATGCCAAAACGCACCCACGGCTTGGTCGCCTTGACCATGTTGTTCACGTCACGCACCATCATGTTGACATTCTCGCGGCGCCAGTCGCCCTGAGACATAGTGCCTCCCGCCTGTTTGTAGGCGTTATACAGGTCGGCATCAAGCGAAAATGATGGGTTGTCTTGATTATAGAAGTAGTCATCAAACACGAGGCCGTCCACGTCATACTTGACAAGGATATCCTTGCACACATCCACCACGCGTTGCCGCACTTCGGGGATGCCGGGATTGAGCACAGTCTCATAGGATGTTGTCAACAACCATTCGGGGTGGGTATAAATGTAATCGCGCTCGCTCTGTCCCCACAGGTTATCACCATGGCCATAACGGTAAGGGTTCACCCAGGCATAAACCTCGATGCCGCGCTTGTGAGCCTCCTGCAAGAGGAATTCAAACGGGTCAAAGGCTGGTGCCACGCCACGGGTACCCGAAACATAACTGGACCACGGTTCATAGGCCGAATTGTACATTGCGTCACACATTGCCCTGACGTGATAATACACCACATTGATGTGGTTGACGAGCATGGTATCGAGCATCTTGCGACAGGCATTCTGCATGACAGGAGTGTTGCTGGCTGTGATGGTGCCGCTGGGCCAGTCGCTCAAGTAGGCCGTCATCCAGATACCACGCTGCTCACGCTTGGGTGCATTATCGGCTGCTACAGTGATGGCACTGCCCGCGATGATTGTCGCCAGCAATACCATCATGATTAACCTCTTTTTCATAGACTCTTGTTGACTACTTCATTTATTGTTATTTAACGCTGATTACGCTGATTATCACCGACTTATTTAAACATAATCCGTGATAATTCGCGTAATCAGCGTTTGCAAAACTTAGTTATTAGAACAGGTTGGTCAGACGCGGGTTGATGCACACGCCCAAAATCTTGTCCTTATTGCCGTTGAAGTTATAGACCTTTCCGTCATCGGGATTGAAGTAGTACAAGCCCGTGGTGTAGGTCTTCTCGGTTGTGGCTGCACGGAAGCCGAAATAGACGTAGTGCGTCTGGGCATCCACGGCCATCTGGGTGGTGTAAACACCCTCAGCATCAGTTGTGTTGATGGGATCGGCCTCCATGGTGATGAAGTGGACATACTTGTCATAGGTCACCGTGGCATTCTCGGCCGGAATCTCATACTGGGTGAAACCCACACCAGGCGTGGTACCCTTGGTCATCCACACATACAAGTAGCCCAAATCCTCATCGAGGGTGAAAGCACGCGGTTGAGTGGTCTCGAGCACGATGGGATGCGGAATAGGCACACCGGTACCCGTCTTGCCGATATCACTCGGGCGGAAGCGGTAGATGCCGTTACCCGAATAGTTCTTGCCCCACCAGAACATGCCTGTGCGGTCAAGATACAATCCCGTATGGATAGCACCATAGGCGATACCTTGACCATAGTAACTCAACTGGTTGTTAACCACAAAGTAACCGGCTGTAACGGTATAGTTGGTCTGCTCGGTCTCTCCACGTGAGGTGAGCGGGATGCGACGAATACCTGTATTGCGGTCGGTGTAATAGAGATCTGTGCCGTCAGTACATCCCTGGAAGGGGTCGTTAAATGCCGGACCACCCACATTGGTAATCATGATGTTCGCAGTTTGGCCATCGGCACTCATCACGGTAATCTTGCCGTCACCCAAGTTGCCAGCCTCGTCATTGATGTAATAATACTGCTTGCCACAGTCCAGAATATAGACGTTATCCTGCTCAATCGTGGCGCTGTCGGTCACCGTCTTCTCGGTAGCGAACACCAGTGTCGTGGGCATGTTGCCAGAGCTCACACCCATGTCAAACGGCAGATTCTTGGTGCCTGCCGGCAACTTGGAGAGGTCCACCAGTTTCACAGCCTTAATGTTGCCGCCCTGTGTGGCATAATAAAGCGTTGGAGCAGGTATCGACGAGCCCACCTGAACGTTGACGTAACTGTCCTCCAAGCGGCGGTTCTCTCCGTTGATATCAAACCAGGTTTGCAGGGTAATCTTCTGCGAACCGATGTTGCTGAAGGTCAGTTTGCCTGGATTATCAATCGTACCATCCTCATGGCTATAGCCCTCGAAGGTCGTAATGAAGTTACCGTCTTGATCACGGGTACCGTCAGGGAACGTCCACACATACTTGCAAGTCAGATTTTCGGGGTTGGGCAATTCGATATCCAGTTTCACATCCACGTCATTGATGACCACAGGTGTGGCACTTTGCTCAGCAACGCTCAACACAGGGGCAATGTCATAGATGAGCAGCGGATAGGTGCGACTGCCCACACCGTCAACCGTCAAAGTCACTTGGTAAACACCAGCCTTGGCATACTTGTGCGAGGGGTTCATCTCGGTGGAGGATGTACCGTCACCGAAATCCCAGTTCACCGCACCTGTCTTTGAAGAAGTGTTGGTGAACTCCACCGTCGATACCACATAGAAGTCCAGACCGTAACGGTCATCATCCACCCTGTAGGTGAAGTCCACATCCTTGGTGGCAAAGTTGCCATAGTCAGGCGTTTTGTCAACACAAGACACGGCCATTATTGCCATCAGGACCAGGATTACTATTTTATTGAATGTCTTCATCTTTTCAAGTTTTAAGTTTTTAGTCCTTAGTTTTTAGTCCTTAGTTTGTCGGCGGATGCCAACTCTAAACTATAAACTTTAAACTCTAATTCAGCGTTACTTCTTTGTTATCGGTCGTCACACCCACCTTGCCGTCGGTATCATACACACGGAACTCAGGCTCCAGATAATAGGTGCGGTTGAAGCTCACGGTGTAGGCCTTATCGGCAGTGTTGTAAATCCATGAGGTGAAGGGAATCGTCTCAATCATGCTCTTGAAATAGGGCATGTACTGGCGGCGCACGGTGGTAATCTTGCCACCTGTGTCGTCGCTGTAACGGGAGAACAGCCAGAAGGCCGATTTGTAAACCGGTTGCACATTCACGCCCGACGGAGCGTCGCTTTCATTGGCAATCTCATGATAGACAGCTGTACCATCGTCACTCACGGTAATGTAGTAATAGTGATCCACTTCATCGGTAGTGTACCAGGCATTGGACTTGTCATCGGTGGTTGTGTCGGTCGGGAACTCGATGCCATACTGGGCATTCAGCTGCTCAAACAACTCAACAGGGAAGTCATACTTGATGTACACGTTGCGCAGGTCATTATAGTAAGTGCTGTCCTTGGTCAACGCGTTGACCATATAGTCCATGAACTCCTGCTTGAAAGTCGAGGGATAATAACTGTCAAACTTCTCCTGATCCCACTCTTCGGGATTGACCCAAGCCACGGGAGCGAGAGTGCGGGAAGTGGGGAAACTATCGGTCAAGACATACTCATATCCATCCCACTCAGCCTTGCTGTGGGGATAGGTGGCAACCATCTGGCTGGAGCGAACCGTGTCGGTCAAGGAATAGTTCTTGGTATAGGCGAGCGAAGTCGTCAATTTACTCGTCGCAGTAGCTGTCTGCTGGCGCTTGATCAGACACCACACCTCGCTGTGGTCAATCGCTTTTTCGGCCGAGGTGTAGTATTTGCCCTTGAAAGTGGCATAGCGTCCTGCCTTAACGACGGTAGAACCCTGTTCCCAATCCACAGTGGGCAATACCTGGCCAAGCTCACCATTGTCGGCAAACGGGTCATGTATCGCACACGATGTCATAAGCAGTGCCACCAGAGCCATCAGTCCATATTTTATTTTATTTCGTTTCATATGCTTCTTTTCTTTATAAGGTCCTTAAGGTCGTTATTCTTGGGTTAACGAGGTGACTTCACCGTAGTTGTGGGCCCAAATCATGGGTTCCTGCAGCCACTTGTAGTTCTTGTAGGCACCCAAACGCTCAAGTTCCTGGCGGTTATACTTCTCCTCGGTCTCGGGATCGTAGTTGATGCGCTGGATCCAGGTATTCTCCTTCTGTTCCTCGGTCAGGCCGTCAATCCAGTAAGCCGAATACAGGTTGTAGGGCCTGCGCAGGGTCGGATAGATAATCTCCTGGTTGTCGCCAATGCCGTAGTGGTTGCGATTGTTACTATAGTGGTAACGGCGCATGTCGGTCCACTGCTCAGGCTGCAGGTACATGGCAATGTACTTTTGCTGCATCAGATCACTCAACGTGAACTCACTGGGATTGAAATACCAGTGCTTGTTGCCGCGGTCGGTCACCTTGTGGACGGCAGGCGTGCTGCTCGTTCCACGGAAGTAGTCCTCGTTGTCAAGGAATGCGGCCACCTGGCCATCCCAATACTCAGCAGCCTGATAGCCGGGTTTTCCGCCAGCCACTGAATTGCCGGGATATTTGTTGTCGGTGTTGGCGTTATAGTTCTCGTTGGGATAAAGGCGCAAGAAGGCGGCAAGGTGGCGCTGGATGTTCCACTGTGTAGCCTCTTTGGCCAGAGCGCAGGCTTCGGTCTTCTTGCCCATCCAGTACAGGGCCTCGGCCTTGATGAAGTAGAGCTCTTCCATCGTAAAGATGGGGTTATAGGCATCGGCTGCTCCGGCATAGGCTCCCATATAAAGGTTGGGATAGTTGGCAATCTTGTAGGACGTACCCATACCGATGTTATTCTCCAGATAACGCATCTTGATGCGCTCGCTGGTCACCGACGGGCTTGCGGGCCCCGTGCGGGCAATCATCAGCAGTCCGCAACGCGGATCGTTGGCAAAGCCGTCGTGGGCACCCTCGGCATTGAACATACCGCAGGTCATCTCGTTATCAGGCTTGCTGATACCCATCAGATCCACCATAAAGAACTTGCTGGGAATGGCGCTACCCAACAGGTTTCCGCGCGACTCCCATGAGTTGATGACAGGCTGTGCAACACTCCAAACAGCGTTCTGCGTACCCGTTCCACCATCCCAGTAATAGCGGGGCTCGTTACCGAACCATGCGTCACGGCCACCCTGGTAATCAAACACGTCGCCCTTGCGCCACTGGTTAATGGCGGCATCGGCAGCATCGATAATCTTCTGGCACATGGCGGGGCTGCGGTCCACATTGGGGATGTTGCGCAGCAACAGGCGGGCCTTTACAGCCAGCACCAGACCTTTCCATTTCTCAAGGTCACCACCATAAACGCGGTCTTCCTTGGCAGTGAGCGGCTGGTTGTCAGGACTGTTGACAATGGCGGGGTCCTCATACATCTTGATGAGGTCTTCGCACTCCTGCATCATCCAGGCATATACCGATGCTTGGGTGTCATAGGTGGGAGCGATGCTCTGATAAGCCTCGCTGCGAGGGATGTCGCCAAAGGCATCAGTTGTCAACTGGGTGGACATCAGCATGATGGTGCGGCCTATCAACTCGTAGTTGGGCGAATTGATGGCTTTGGAGTTGTTCACCAGATTGACGGTGTTCTTGCCGATGTCATAGAAATGGCGGCGCCACATCGGGTGGCGGTTCATCGTCAGCATCTCCCACTCGCACTTATAGCTGTAGGCACCCACCGAGCTCTTGCCGCCAGTGGTAAGCATCTGGGAGAAGTAGGCGTAGTATTCGCTATGGTCATAAACAATCTGCTGGGCGTAGTCGATGATGACGGGCAGGCCGTCCCTAGCATCAATCACCTGGGCCCTGTCGGGGTTGACGTTGTCATCGAGGATATCGTTGCAACTCACCGACATCAGGCCAACCAGCATTAACAATGCTATAAATTTAATCTTTTTCATAGTCGTTGGCCTCCTGTTTAGAATGTTGCTTTAAGCGTGAAATTGAAACTGCGCGTGCTGGGCACGTTGTAATTGTCGATACCAGCGCTACCAGTACCGCCGCCGGTGCCTGCAAGCACGGCGGGGTCATTGCCGCGGTACTTGGTCAACAGGAACAGGTTGCGTGCTGTGGCGGTGAGCGACAAGCCCTTGACGGGCCAAGTGCGCTTGAAGTGCTTGCCGATGTCATAGCTCAGCGTCACATAACTCAAGCGGATATAGGAACCGTCCTCGATGAAGTTGGACGATACAGTAGCATAGTAAGTGTTGATGAAATAGGAGTCAAGCACGATGGGCGTGGTGTTCTTGACATAGGTCGTCGTTCCATCGGGACCGGGGACAGCCTGCACACCATCGATGATGTACTCGCGGTTGCGGTATTTGTCATACAGGCTGCTCATGCCGTTGGTGATCTGGCTACGGCCCGTGACGTTGACCACGTCACCGCCCTTGCGTCCGTCGAACAGGAATGACAAGGTGGCATTCTTGTAACGCAGGGTGCTGCCGATACCCAACAACCAGTCGGGCTCACGGTTACCGATGTAAAGGCCCTTGGCGGCATCGATGATGGGATAACCATTCTCGTCACACACGACACGACCTTCGGGGTCACGCACGTAGTCTTTACCCGAGATACCCGTCGATGACTCGTGCAATCGGGCAACGGGGAAGATGTCGCCATACTGGGTGCCCTGGATCTCGGTCAACTCGTTGGGCAGGTAGAGAACCTTGCTGCGGTTGAATGAGAAGTTGGCCAAAGCGGTCCATGAGAAGTCGGTGGCCTTGATGATGTCCTGGTTCAACGAGATTTCCATACCATGGTTCTTCAGGCTACCCTCGTTGCGGGTCTGGAGAATCACACCCGAAGCGGGCGACACGCGCACCGTCACAATCTGGTTATCGACCGTCGTCGAATAGTAAGCGATGTCGAGGCGTGTCCAGTTGCGGAAGAATCGCAGGTCGGCGCCAATCTCCCACGACTTGGTCATCTCAGGCACTAGGTCCACAGCACGCGATGTGGTGGGATCCACTCCATAGCCGCCGTCGGGGAAGAGGGTCCATTGCTTGTAGGTGTCGGTAAACAAGTAGGCTTGGCAATCCTTGCCCACCTTCGCCCAGTTACCGCGCAATTTGCCGTAGCTGAACCAGTCGTTGCTCAAGTTGAACAACTCACTGAAAATGATACCGGCCGTTACCGACGGATAGAAGAAGGTTGTTTGAGTAGACTGCCTCAAGGTTGACGAGCCGTCCATACGGGCAGTAGCCGAAATCTGTGCCATGCCTTTGTAGTCAAAACGCAACTCGCCAAAGTGGCCGTAGATGTTCCTCTTGCTATGATACAGCGTGGGATGGTTGCTGATGAGCAAGTCACCGTTGGTGAAGTCGGTGTTGTTGAAACTGTAGAACTCGCCACCCAGCTGGAAGTGTTCATTATAAATCGAAGCCTCAACGCCACGCGTCTGCTTGTACTCGAGACCGTAGAGGGCGCTCACAGTATAGTCCCCGGCAAACGTGTGCTGATAGGTCGTCAAGAACTGCATGTTCAACAACGCGCCACGCGAGGGCTGGAAACTGTATGAGCCGAAACGGTCCTGCATGTCGCTGAGCTTAGTCTGCACGTCCTCCGCATTGGGATCGACCAGGTCGCCGTCATAGATGCGCGGAACAGTGTAAGAATCATACATCGAGTAGCTCTTGTCATAACCCATCTTGCCGGTAAACACCAGGTTCTTGATGGGCTC
>JAEEGI010000908.1_pt1 | contig 78090 bp, 70 predicted proteins | sample 8958751 | NCBI WGS metagenome assembly JAEEGI01 (sample SAMN16246545, study PRJNA631951) | gut metagenome | biome: gut microbiome; feature: rumen; material: KS-attached | host: Bos | place: Iran: Karaj | collected 2018-10
ACAGGTCTTTGCCGGGATAGTATCCGGGTTTGAAGCAAATAGCACAACCATTGATGTAGGGGTTGCTCTCTACCAGGTCGCGGCTATAGGCGTACATGCGGTCGGGTTGGTCGAGATGCTCAAGCAGATCATCGTATATACGGCCTGTCGCTTGCTCAACACTCAGTAGGATATTGTCAATATTCTGAACGGTACCATCCAGCGTCAGTTCAGCATTACACATGGCTTCCTCTCGCAATGCCTTGTGCGAGAAATAGGCCAAGATACCCAACGTGACTGCCAGCAACAGGAGGGTTTCGCCTACAATGAGTAGATGGAGCCTGGTAGATTTACGCATATTATACGCAAATATACGTATTTTTTTGATTGGTTGTTCTTTTGTCTATGACAAATTAACAGAAATTAACGAAACGGATGAACACCTATTTCGTCATTTTAGAATTTCACCTGCAAGCGGGTTTCGAGGATGCTGCACTCATTGTCGAGTAAATGAGAAAAAGTTGATTAGCCAGCTCTTTTTCGTAATGCGACTTCTGGGCATGATACTCTTTATAATTGCGGGCAGGGGGCATCTACCGTGATGCCATAGATGTTCTGTACAGGAGTCATCACCCTATTCCTTAATATCTTGTAAGATCATGATGCTAACGAGATTAGAAAAAAGGGGGTGTGCCTATTTTGACACACCCTCATGTGATTATTCTAAGAATTTGATGTAATTATTTCCACCAGAAATCATCCACGAATGTACCTTGTACATAGTTGGTGAATTTCTTATTCTCGTCAGCAATATTCCTTCTTTCAACAACTGGTTTGAAGGTATCGTCGACCAAGATCTTACATGCTGCTTCGCCTGTGGTGGCTTTGAGTTCCATCCATGAACCATTCTTATAGACCTTAATGATGATATTCTTAATCTGTTCAGGAGTTGTAAATGTGCCATCAACGGTAAACTCAACAGGATCCACATTCGGTCCGGCACCAGTGTTATACATCTTATACAGGCCCTGTGCGTTGGGAGTCTTTTCTCCGAACAAACCGTGAACCTCTTGATCCATGACTTTCAGAGGAAGTGTTCCACCTGCACAAATCAACCTCAGCGTGGTCTTGCCACCTTCTGCCTTCACAACATCGAAGACGACATCGTTAAAGTCGAAGTCACCAGATTCTGTAGCCGACAGGTCCTCAGCAATTACGCGATAGAGCGGGTCGCCACCCTTGAAGCCCGGGCTACACTCTGTCTTAGGAATAGTGATGTTGGGCTTTCCAGACTTGAAGCCTTCCGCATAAATATTGTTATCAATGCTGAAACCGTCTTGTGCAAAAATAAACTTGTGATCAGCCATGCCGTCGTTTCCCTGTGCAAAATGTGTCTCTGCAGAAACATACAAATTGCCGCCATAGGTAACCGCACCCCATGTGTTTGCAAGCGTTGGTTCTCTGACGATATTCTTTGCCTGGAACACAGCATATCCTGTAGAGGGGCCAAAGATGCCGTATGCATAATCATCCCCAATGGAACCACGTCCGCTCTCAAACTGAGCTTTTTCCGAAACTACAAATACAGCATTCGGAGCCATCATGATTTTAAACGGACCTGAAATGGCATCTGTACTTGAATCCCTGCCGCCATAGAAGTTCGTTGTCAGCACACCGCCTTCAGAATTGATCTTAAATGCTCCCTTTACCGAAGAAATATTCATTTCAAAATCGTTGGCCACCTTAAGCAGGCAATTGTTGATGACGTTCTCGCTTCCGCCAACATAAGCGTAATCCTTAGTAGTCCATTGTCCATTGTTAATCCACCCTGAGTTGTTGGAATTAATATGCGTAGTGCCTGAAACTTTCCAGTCAAAGATGTTCAGCACAGCACCAGCGTTCACTACAACATCTGCACATTCAAAGTTGCCGTTATTGACGATGAAGCTAAGATTGTTGACACCGTCGGTGGTATTGCTTTCTGCGCTCACAGTTCCTGTTACTTTTACCGTACCACTATTATAGAGTACGCTGGTGGTGTTAACTTCCATATCCTGAACTTTGATGGTTCCATCTTTATGAGTGTATACCTTTGTATTATTGTTAAGCACAAGCTTACTTGCCGTCTCAAGGGTTGCGCCATCGCCAATATAAATAGCAGCAACATTGAAATTGTAGGCACTAGCCTCGCCTAATATTAACTTCGAACCCTTAAGCAGATAGATCTCCGAAGTATTAGATGGAAGAAATCTCCATGTCGTAGCTGTTTTGTCACCATCGCCATCGGATAAATCAATAGTACCCTTTACATAAAGTTTTGCAGCGCCACCATACGTAGAAACGACATCATAGTGGGTATCCGCATCAATATAATAAGAACCAGGTCCGGCTCCATTTTGAGGCAGTTGGGCAACACCTGTTGTCGGCACATCTTCTAAGAATTTGCTGTCATCGCAGTTTCCTGGGAAAGTGATAGCCGTGTTGAAGGTCACTCCTCCCGCACGGGTAAAAGCAGGTGCGTTGGTTTTCTTGCTGCTGAATCCCCAGTCTACATTGGGGCCAACTTTACCAAACGCTTTCTCAAAAGCAACAGCATAGTTATCGTTTACAGCCTGCTCTGCTTTCTCCTCACTATAATAATAGTCATCATGATTACATGATGAAAGTATCATTGCCCCCAACATGGAGGTTGCAAACAATACAATACCGAAATAGTTTTTATTCATAATAGTTAACGTTTAGAAATTATACCTTAAGTCAATTTTCACGTACAAATATAGTCAAAATTGGGCAATAATGGGTTGTTTTGGCGAATTATTTAAGATAATTTATCACTACTGTCCCGTAAAAGTGGACTAATCGCTCTTTGAAATAATTGAAATTCAGTCTATTAGGCATGTTTTTGAAATGAAACGGACTTGATTTTGTAATTTTGCAGCCAAATACAATTGACTGCTATGTTCCAAGACAAATACGTTTTTGCTCAACTTACTGCTTTTCTTAACAGGACTCAGTTCAACAACTACGTTCGCAAGTATGATGGTAATCGCTACGTGAAACACTTCACTTGCTGGAACCAGCTGCTTGCAATGATGTTCGGTCAACTGAGTAATCGCGAGAGTCTTCGAGATCTGATTGTTGCTTTTGAAGCACATCGGGCCAAGCAATACCATCTTGGATTAGGTCGTGAACCTATCGCCAAAACGACTCTTGCGTCGGCCAATCAGAATCGTGACTACAGGATCTTCGAGGACTTTGCCTTCTATATGATGAAGGAAGCTTGCGAGAAACGAGCGACCAACATCTTGGATATACCAGGAAAGAAGTATGCATTTGATTCAACTACAATCCCGTTGTGTCTGGCAACATTCCCATGGGCTAAGTTCCGAAGAAAGAAGGGAGGCGTCAAAGCCCATGTCTTATATGACATTGAGGCTCAGGTTCCGGCCTTCTATACTGTGATCACAGCATCCAAGCATGATTCGACGACAATGTCTTCAATTTCCTGTGAGCCAAATGCTTACTACATATTTGACAGGGCTTACGACTCATTCAGGGAACTCTACAGAATACACCTTACAGAGTCTTTCTTTGTCGTCAGAGCCAAAACGAACTTGAAATACAAGATTGTCAAATGGAAGCGAAGAATGCCAAAGAACGTACTGACTGACGCGGAAGTTAAACTGACAGGTTATCTCTCTGAGAAGAAGTATCCAGAGTCATTCAGACTCATCCGCTACTATGACAAGGAAGATGACCGTGAGTTCACTTTCCTGACGAATGCAAAGCATCTTTCCGCATTGGATGTCGCAAATCTCTATAAGAAAAGATGGCTGGTAGAACTCTTCTTTAAGTGGATCAAACAGCATCTCAAGATCAGATTTTTGGGGTACAACAGAGACTGCTGTCAGAATCCAGATATACTCTGCCATCACGGCATATTGCATGGTGGCTATCGTTGAGCATGACCTCAAACTGCACAGGAGTACCTACGAAGTGTTGAGAATTTTGAGCGCTTCGCTGTTGGATAAGACTCCGATTAAGGAACTCTTCACCAAGGAACCTGAGTATGTTGCAGATGATGGGCAATTGACTCTTAATTTTATTTAGTGGACACTAGTGATAAATTATATGGGTCATTATATGATAATTCGTGTTAAAAAAGAAAGAGGAATTGGATTTTTGTTATATCTTTGCAACCGTAATCACACTAATACGACAAGAAGTTTATGACAGCATTAGTACTGAAACGGGAATCCGACAATTACAGGAACCTTATCAAGGATGCCAGCAACGAGGTGAAGCTCGCTCTCATCAAACGTCTGAGCGATGCCTTGCGACCCGCCGTTGCTAAAGGCATGATTATGGTGACGGAAAACGTGAAGGATTTCCAGAATATCCAGGGCATACAGATAGAGAACTGGATAGAAAGGGATAAGCAACAGTAGCCCTTCGGGCTCAAATGACAGCAGGTACAGATGCTGTCATACATGCAAACAAAACCAAAAAACGCCGGGTCTCACGACCGGGCGCTTAGCGTTAAACAAAGATATTCCCTTTAAAAATTATGTAGTGTGTTATGGTTCAGAATCTGGGCGGAAGATACTGATTCCAATTGATGATTCCAAATGAATTTGCAAGTTTAACAATTGATTAACATTTATAGAAAATATGCAAGATATGCGGGAAGATATTTCATTGCACCTTCTTTGAAGTAGTCTTTCGTGTAAACAAGGTAGCGGTCGTTGGCGATGCGTGAAGAGAACTTCTTGCAGAACTCATCCATCGATACATGGGTTTTGTAGGTGGATGATTTCACTTCTACGGGGACGATCTTGGTTCCTCTTGACAGGAGGAAGTCGATTTCGTAATTGTGTTTGCCACTTTCCGTCGGCCAAGTGTGGTAGAACTGTTTGTTGCCAGAGCAGACAAGCATCTGCGCCACAATATTCTCGTAAAGATAGCCAAGGTTGGATGACAACTTGTCGTTCAGGAGCTTGTTGTAAAGGATGTTTTCGGTGAAGTCTTTGTCCTTGAATGCAAGCGTGACAAACAGACCGGTATCACCAACAAACATCTTATACTGGCTCAAGTCTTCGAAGGCAGACATGCCTACATTAGGGTCGTCGCAATGGTGCGAGATGTTGACTGTCATCGACTTCTCTATTTCCGATATTAACTCGATGAGATCCTCAGCCTTTGCTCCGGCAATGACGCTGGAGATTTGGTAGCGGGAGGCGTTGCTGTTAAGCTGGGCAGGAATAGCGGCGAAGATACGGGCAGCCTTTCCAGAAGGATCGATTTTATTGAAATCCTCGTCGTAGATATTCAGGACAAGGCGCTTAGCTTGGTCAACGGCTTCGAAATTGTTAGTATCCAGATAGGCATTGACGGCCTGAGGCATTCCTCCAACCAGCATGTACAAACGGAAATCGCGCATCAGTTTACGGTGGGCTTCCTTTAACGGCTGTGGGTGTTCCCACACGCTGCGAAGCAGAGGTATGGTAGCCGTATCGCCCAGTGCCCAACGAAACACCTCCACGAAGGTCATTAAGGAAAAGTAAAAAGATAAAAAATGTAAAAATGAAACACAAAAGCGCCCAGTCATCACGACTGGGCGCTAATTGTTGATTTTTCTGTTGGCTATCCGTTTTACCTTGGCCTTGGATGCGTCTGACAGCTTGCCTTTCAGGTATTGCTCAATGACAAGTCCTGCCATGGGCGCAGCCAGATCGGCACCAAATCCGCCATGTTCCACGTAAACGCTGATGGCAATCTTTGGATTGTCCAAAGGGGCAAAGGCGATAAAGGCTGAATGGTCTTCACCAGGATTCTCGATGGTGCCTGTCTTGCCGCAGATGGGATAGGTAGTCTTAATGCTGGTGGCTGTGCCTTTCTCTACAGCCAGCCGCATGCCCTCTATGACAGGAGCGTAGGCCTCAGGCTTGACCTTGGTCTGACGCTTCTTCAGATAGCGCTCGTTCTTGGTGTCCTGGTGGACGTGCGGCACATAGTACCAGCCGCGATTGGCAATGGTGACGGCCAGATTGCACAGTTGGAGTGGGGTACAGGTGACGTCGCCCTGACCCATGCCTGCCCACCAGATGGTCTTGCCGTCCCAGCCGTCCTTGTAGCGGCGGTTCAGATAGTCGGCTCCTGCCAACAATCCGCCTTGTTCACCCTTGATGTCGATGTGCATCGGGCCGCCAAGGCCCATCGACTGCATGTAGCTGCGCCACGTGGTGATGGCCTCTTCCTTTGTCTCGTACATGAAGTCGTCGTTGATCATGGAGGCGAAGGTCATCAGAAACCATGTGTTGCACGACTGTGCCAGCGCATCTTTCAGAGCCAGTGGCGAACGGTGCTTGTGGCAGCGAACCTTGATGTTGCCGTCGGTAACGCCATCAACACATTGTACCGTGGTCTGAGGCGATATGACACCTTCCGACAGCATCGTCAGTGCCTGAGCAGTCTTGAAGGTGGAGCCTGGGGCTTGGGGCTTGCCGATGGCCTGACGAACATCGCTGCCATTGGGCGTGTTTGTGGCCAGACAAAGTATTTCACCATTGGCAGGGTTGATGGCCACGATGCTGCCAGTCTTTCCCTGTAGCAGCTGTTCTCCGAGTTGCTGCAACTGCGGTCGTATGGTCAGTTTGCCGTCTGTCGGCAGTCCCTGCGCACTTACTCGGCAAAACGCCATCAACAGCGCAGCATATATCATAATTTTCTTTTTATGCATAAATACATTTAATTAAGCATGCAAAAGTAGCTAAAATTGACGAATTAAGAGATTCGCAAGGTGCAAATTTAACAAATTTAAAGGCCTATTTTATTTTGTATTGTGCTTACTAATTTGTATCTTTGCACGCAGATATGATATTGGAACTGCATAACGTAACGATAGGCCAGCAGATTCGCGGATTGTCGGCGACAGTCGGCGACGGTAAGGTGCTGAGCATCACGGGTTCACAGGGCAAGGGTAAGACCACGCTGCTGAGAACCCTGTTGGGCTTCCTGCCGGTTGATGAGGGGTATATCAGCATTGACGGTGAGCTGCTGACGCTGCGTTCGGCACCCTGGTTCCGCAAGCAGATGGCCTACGTGCCCCAGCATTTGGAGGTACCCGAGGGGTACGACAAGGTGCCCACGGACTATATGGCGCTGTTGGAGCGTGCCGTCGGGTCGGACAAGAAGTTGCTGCTGATTGACGAACCCCGCGAGGCGCTGAGCTACGAAGACAACGAGCGACGCGAACGCCTGATTGGCGAGGCCGCTGAGCACGGTGCCATCGTGGTGGCTGTGAACACACGTATCACCCCAAACCAGATTGAGCTATGAAGACGCTATACCTTATTATATTTATAGGACTGGTGGCGTGGAAGGGTTACCATGCTTGGCTGCGTGGACGGAATGCCTATCTGAAGGACGTGGAGCAGTACCAGTCGTTGCGGGAATACTTGTTGGGTAACGGTGCGACGGAGTGGGAAGCGCGTCGGCCGTTCCTGCCCAGGGCGCTGCGCCGGGCCTACCAGCCGCTGCTGAGCCAGTGGCGATTGTGGGCGGGAGTGGTCGCCGCAGGTATTTTAATATGGTTGATATTTTAGAAGTTAAAGAAGTTAACGAAGTTATAGAATGGTCGGCCTAATGGCCTCAAAATCTAACAAAATCTAAAAAATCTAACACAAACAATATGATTCAAACTGTAGTAAAACGAGACGGACGCATCGTTGGTTTCAACGAGCAGAAGATCATGGCTGCCATCCGTAAGGCCATGATGCACACAGATAAGGGCGAGGACGAGCGCCTGCTGAACCAGATTACTGACCACATCGCCCAGCGCGGCGACACACAGATGACGGTGGAGCAGATTCAGGATCTGGTGGAGATAGAACTGATGAAGTCGAGCCGCAAGGACGTGGCACAGAAATATATTGCCTATCGCAACCAGCGTTCGATAGCCCGCAAGGCCAAAACACGCGAGGTGTTCCTGGACATCGTGAACATCAAGAACAACGACGTGACGCGCGAGAATGCCAATATGAATGCCGACACCCCTGCGGGCATGATGATGAAGTTTGCCTCGGAGTCGACAAAACCCTTCGTGGACGACTACCTGCTGTCGCCCGAAAGCCGTGACGCTGTGGAGCACAACTATCTGCACATTCACGACAAGGACTACTATCCGACGAAGTCGCTGACCTGCGTGCAGCATCCGCTGGACAATATCCTGACCTGCGGTTTTGTGGCCGGACATGGTGCGTCGCGCCCGGCAAAGCGCATCGAGACGGCATCGGTGCTGGCATGTATCTCGATGGAGTGCTGCCAGAACGAGATGCACGGCGGACAGGCCATTCCCGCCTTCGACTTCTATCTGGCACCCTACGTGCGACTGACGTATATCGAGGAGGTGAAAGCATTGGAGGACTTGTATGGCGAGGACTATTCTGAGCTGTACGAAGAGCCGCTGATGGACTATATCAAGAAGCCGCTGGACGGACTGATGGGGCGCGAGCGTGCCCAGCAGCATGCCGTGAACAAGACGGTGAGTCGCGTGCACCAGGCCATGGAGGCGTTCATCCACAACATGAACACCATCCACTCGCGCGGTGGTAACCAAGTGGTATTCTCGAGTATTAATTATGGTACGGACACGAGCGCGGAGGGACGTTGCATCATGCGCGAGATACTGTTGTCGACCTACGAGGGCGTGGGTGACGGCGAGACGGCCATCTTCCCCATCCAGATATGGAAGAAGAAGCGTGGCGTGAACTATCTGCCCGAGGACCGTAACTTCGACCTGTATCAGTTGGCCTGCAAGGTGACGGCCCGCAGGTTCTTCCCCAATTTCCTGAATCTGGACGCGACATACAACCAGGACCCCGACTGGCGTGCTGACGACCCGAAGCGTTATATCCACGAGGTGGCTACGATGGGTTGCAGAACGCGTGTGTTCGAGAACCGTTTCGGTCCGCGTACCTCGATAGGCCGCGGCAACCTGTCGTTCTCGACCATCAACATCGTGAAGCTGGCCATTGAATGCATGGACGAGCCAGACCAGCAGTTGCGCATCGACAAGTTCTTTGCCAAGTTGGACTATATGTTGGAGGTGACGGCTAAGCAGCTGGACGACCGCTATCAGTTCCAGAAGACGGCATACGCCAAGCAGTTCCCGCTGCTGATGAAGAGTCTGTGGATAGGCGGCGACAAGTTAGGTGACAGCGATACCATCGAGAGCGTCATCAATCAGGGTACGCTGGGCATCGGATTCATCGGACTGGCCGAGGCGCTGGTAGCCCTCGTGGGCAAGCATCATGGTGAGAGCGAGGAAGCACAGAAGCTGGGACTGAAGATAGTGGGCTACATGCGTGAGCGTGTGAACGAGTTCTGCGACCGCTATCACCACAACTACTCGGTGCTGGCAACGCCTGCCGAGGGTCTGAGCGGTAAGTTCACCAAGCGCGACCGTAAGGAGTTTGGCGTGATTCCCGGTGTGACGGACCGCGACTACTACACGAATTCGAACCACGTGCCCGTATATTATAAATGCAGCGCGCGCCATAAGGCAGAAATCGAGGCGCCGTATCACGAGATGACGCGTGGCGGACACATCTTCTACGTCGAGATTGACGGTGACGCGACGCACAATCCGCAGGTCATTATGAGTGTGGTGGACATGATGGACCAGCTGAACATGGGTTACGGCTCGGTGAACCACAACCGCAACCGCTGTATGGACTGCGGCTACGAGAATGCCATCGACAACCTGGAAAAGTGTCCGAAGTGCGGGTCGACGAACATCGACCGCCTGCAGCGCATCACGGGTTATCTGGTGGGAACCACCGATCGCTGGAATAGTGGTAAGCTGGCCGAGTTGAACGACCGCGTGACGCACATCGACCACGGGTCGAAGGACCTGTTTGAGGAAGACTAGTAGGACTAGTATAACTAGAGAGACTAGAGCAATGATCCGTGTACTGGATGTCATAGAGGATACGATGGTGGATGGGCCGGGGTTCCGGACGTCCATCTATTGTGCAGGGTGCCGCCACGCTTGCAAGGGGTGTCACAACCCGCAGTCGTGGGACTTCAGCGGGGGCAGGGAGATGACGACGCAGGAACTGATGAAGATTATCCTGGCCGACCCCTATGCCAACGTGACGTTCTCGGGCGGTGACCCGATGTACCAGTGCGACGGCTTTGCAGAACTGGCACGGGTCATACATGCCGAGACCAACAAGGACATCTGGTGCTTTACGGGATTCACCTACGAGAGCCTGATTACCAGAGCCCAGCGCGAACTGCTGTATGAACTCGACGTGTTGGTGGACGGGCCCTACATCGAAAGCCTGCACGATCCGGACCTGCTGTTTCGTGGGTCGAGCAACCAGCGCATCATCGACGTGCAGCAAACGCTTTTTGCGGGCGAGATTAAACTTTGGAAACCAGATATTACAATATGAGACAGGCAATGATACTGGCAGCGGGACTGGGTACCCGACTGAAACCCCTGACGGACACGATGCCCAAGGCGTTGGTGCCTGTGGGCGGCAAACCGTTGCTCGAGCTGAACATCCGTAAGCTGCAGGCGCAGGGCTATGACCGCTTTGTGGTGAACATCCATCATTTTGCCCAGCAGATAGTGGACTATGTGGGCCAGCAGGACTATGCACCGTTGGTACATTTCAGCGACGAGACGGAGGCACTGCTCGAAACGGGTGGGGGACTGAAGAAGGCCGCTCCGCTGTTTGTGGACGACGAGCCCGTGCTGATTCATAATGTCGACATATTGGACAATGTGGACTACGACTGGTTCTCGCGCCAGCACCAGGCTGACGAGGATGCCGTGTTGCTGGTGAGCCGACGGAAGACGAAGCGCTATCTGTTGTTCGACAATGCCATGCGACTGATGGGTTGGAAGAATGTGGAGACGGGCGAGGTGAAGTCGCCTTATGAGTATATCCGCCGTACGGGACTCTCGCAGCATGGCGAACCGCTGAACATGTTTGCCTTCTCGGGCATTCACTCGTTCTCGCCACGGCTGTTTCCACTGATGGACCGCTTCCCTGACCGGTTCAGCATCATCGACTTCTACTTGTCCGTCTGCCACCGTTCGCATATCGTGGGACTGGTGAAGGACGACCTGAAGGTGCTGGACGTAGGGAAGCTGGACTCGCTGCACGAGGCAGAACAGTTTTTGTCTACAACGGATTAAACGGATTAAAGATATGAAGAAAGTATTTGTTATATTGGCACTGTTCGTGTGCTCAACGGTTAGTTTAGCAGCCCAGCCGGCATTCAACGAACGGCCTAAGCTGGTCGTAGGTATCGTGGTCGACCAGATGCGATGGGACTACTTGTCGCGCTATTACGACAAGTTCGGTAACGACGGATTCCGTCGATTGCTGGATCAGGGCTATTCGTTCAACAATTGCCTGATCAACTACCTGCCTACGGTAACGGCCATTGGCCACACCTCTGCGTATACGGGAACGACGCCAGCCTTTCATGGCATTTGTGGCAATAACTTTGCCATTGACGGACGGAAGGTATATTGCTGTGCCGATACGACCGTGATGCCCGTTGGTTCAGATAATATGAAGGACGGACAGATGTCACCCGTCAACCTGTTGTCGACAACCATTGGCGACCAGCTGCGCCTGCACACCGATTTCCGTTCGAAGGTCGTTGGCATCAGCTATAAGGACCGTGCTGCCATCCTGCCTGCCGGACGTTCGGGCAATGCAGCCTATTGGCTGGACAGAAAGAATCGGAAGTTTATCAGCAGTACCTATTACATGCAGGACTTGCCCCAGTGGGCCAAGGACTATAATAAGGTGCTGGTGAAGAACGAGGAATTCAAGAAGGTCGGCGAGGATGTCGGCCTGTATCCATTGACGGGACATATCACGGTCGATATGGCTATTGCCGCCCTAAACGGCGAACAGCTGGGGCAGGGGAGTGAGACCGATATGCTGTGTGTGAGTTTTTCGCAGACTGATGCCATCGGACATAAATGGGGCACACGTGGTGAACATACTGACGAGGCCTATCTGGAATTGGACAAGGACTTGGCACGCTTGTTGTCTGCTTTGGACGAAAAGGTGGGCAAGGGCAACTATCTGGTGTTCCTGACAGCCGATCATGGCGGGGCTCATAACAACCAATTCATGCAGGATCATAAGATGAATGCCGGAAAATGGTCGTCGAAAGAAGTCAGGGAAAGTGTTGAGGAATATGTGGCTCAGAAACTGGGCAATAGGAAGCCTGTGGTGGAAGCTATTCGCGACTACCGTTTCTATCTGGACCATGAAGCCATCGCTGCTCAAGGACTGGACCTGCAGCGTGTGAAGGATGTGGTCATCGAGTATCTGCGCCAGAGTCCGAATATCTCGTTTGTGACCGACTACGAGAAAGCGGCCTATGCACCCATTCCTGCATTCCTGCGCGAGAGAATCCTGTTGGGCTACAATTTCCATCGTTCGGGTGATATCATCGTCTGTGTAGATCCTGGCTATTATGAATTCGGTTCATGGTCGTCGCCTGTTGGAACCACTCATGGCGAGTGGAATCCATACGATGCACATATCCCGTTGGTGTTTTACGGATGGAAGGTTCCTCATGGCGAAAATGCCACTGAAGTATACATTACTGATATCGCTGCAACGGTTTGCGCGTTGTTACATATTCAACAACCTAACGCCTGTATTGGTAGGGCTTTGGAATTTAATTACGATGATTAGAAAAGAATTCCACATAAATCGTGTGGTAATTGAAAATATTTTCATACCTTTGCGGCCGAAACAACCTAGTATAAACTAAATTTAAGGCTGAAAGTATGAATATTGGCAAGCACATTCAAGAAATTTTGAGGAAGCAGGGCAAGTCGGCAGCATGGTTGGCAAAAGAGATTCCCTGCGAGCGTACGAACGTTTATAACATCTTCAAGCGTAAAAGTTTGGACGTACGCCTGCTGATGAGAATCAGTGTCATTCTTAACTACGACTTCTTCAAGGAATTATCCGAGGAGGCGTTCCCTAAGAAAAAATAATTTAAGCCGCTGTCTTTAAGACGGCGGCTTTTATTTTTTTTCTGCCAACATTTGATTGCAGCCTTTTTTTATCCTTTTTTGCACTTTTTCCATAAATATGCTGTTTCTTTGCAAAAAAATGATTAACTTTGCACACAAATTGAATTCAATACAAATTTTTTAAACACTTTTATGAACTTTGCTTTGTTAATTACCGTCTTATTGACGGCTATTACATTGGTGGTGGCGGCTTACGTCGTAGCCAAGCTGATAGGACCGCGGTCCTACGCGAAGGTGAAAGGTGAGCCGTATGAGAGTGGTATTCCCACGCGAGGCAGCTCGTGGTTGCCAATGTCGGTGGGATTCTACCTCTTTGCCATCTTGTTCCTCATGTTCGATATAGAAACGGTGTTCCTGTATCCATGGGCAGTGGTAGTGAAGGAATTCGGTGCAATGGCGCTGCTTAGCATCGGGTTCTTCCTGGTAGTTCTGGTATTAGGCTTGGCGTATGCCTGGCGGAAAGGAGACTTAGAATGGAAGTAAGAAAGCCTTACATCAAAAGTATTCCCTACGAGGAGTGGAACGACAACTCATCGTTGGAGAAGATTGTTGACGAACTCCATGAGGGGGGAGTCAATGTGGTTACGGGCTCGCTCGACCAGTTGATTAACTGGGGACGAAGCAACTCACTCTGGTCACTCACCTTTGCCACAAGTTGCTGTGGTATTGAGTTCATGGCCTGCGGTTGTGCCCGTTATGACTTTGCTCGCTTTGGTTTCGAGGTAACACGTAACTCTCCACGTCAGGCCGACCTTATTATGTGTGCTGGTACCATTACACACAAAATGGCTCCAGCCCTGAAGCGTCTGTACGACGAGATGGCCGAACCCAAGTATGTGATTGCCGTGGGTGGCTGCGCCATCAGCGGTGGACCTTTCAAGTCGAGCTACCATGTGGTTAAAGGTATCGAGGAAATCGTACCTGTAGACGTGTTTATTCCTGGTTGTCCTCCACGCCCAGAGGCTATCATGTATGGCATGATGCAGCTTCAGCGTAAGGTGAAGATTGAGAAATTCTTTGGAGGTGCTAACCACAAGCAGACCGCTGAGGAGCGCGAGCTTGGAGTATCTAACGAGGAGTTGACATTCCGTTCAAAGCACAACGACCACAGAAGAGAGCCCATCGTGGTGACGGATGTACCTAAAGAGTTCGTTGAAGAGTTTTCTGGAAAATCCGGAGAATCCGGAAATTCCGTTAATAAAGTAGAGGAGGAGAAGGCATGAAGTTAGAATTCCTTTCATTTGAATTTGACAAGTTTGCACAGGAGATGCAAAACTTGAAGGACAAGAAGGGCTTCGACTATCTTGTCACCATCGTAGGCGAGGACTTTAGCCTCACCCCCGACCCCTCTCCAAAGGGCGAGGGGAGTAGTAACCTCGGTTGTATCTACATCCTCGAGAATACCAATACTCACGAGCGTTGCAGTGTTAAGATGATTGCCAAGCAGCAGGTTTGCGGCGATGGTATGTCATCAAACGGTACAAGCGCTATGGAGGGTCAGATGGTTGCTTATCTGCCAACTGTATCTAACATCTGGCGCGTAGCTGATCTGCTGGAGCGCGAGGTTTACGATTTCTACGGAATAGTATTCCTTGGTCATCCCGATATGCGTCGTTTGTTCCTGCGTAGTGATTTCAAGGGCTATCCTTTCCGCAAGGACTGGGAGTTCAACGATAAGTATACACTCGAGGACGATGTAGAGCCCGACTATGGTCTGGAGTTCTATCTGGACAAGGATGGTAACCTGCAGAGCAAGCAGAACAAGCTGTTCAGCAGCGACGACTATGTAATCAACATTGGTCCTCAGCACCCAGCAACCCACGGTGTGCTCCGTCTGCAGACTGTGCTCGACGGTGAGACCGTTAAGCGCATCTATCCGCACCTTGGATATATCCACCGCGCAATAGAAAAGATGTGGGAGGGCATGACCTATCCTCAGACTCTGGCACTGACAGACCGTCTGAACTATCTGGGCGCCATGCAGCACCGCCACGCTTTGGTTGGTGTTATCGAGGAGGCTATGGAGGTTGAGCTTACAGACCGCATCAAGTACATCCGTACCATTATGGATGAGCTTCAGCGTCTTGACTCTCACCTGCTGTACACCTCTTGTGTTGCACAGGACTTGGGCGCTCTTACAGGTATGCTTTACGGTATGCGCGATCGTGAGCACGTGCTGAACTGCATGGAGGAGACTACGGGTGGTCGTCTGATTCAGAACTACTACCGCATTGGTGGTCTGCAGGACGATATCGATCCTAACTTCGTAAAGAACTGTAAGGATCTGGTTAAGTATCTGCGTCCAATGATTCAGGAGTATATGGACATCTTCGGCGATAACATCATTACCCACAACCGTTTGGAGAATTGTGGCCCGATGAGTCTCGAGGATTGTATCAACTACGCTGTTACCGGTCCTGCCGGACGTGCTTCGGGTTGGAAGAACGATGTTCGTAAGAACCACCCATACGACATGTACGACAAGGTAGAGTGGGAGCAGTGCACACTGACAGGCTGCGACTCTATGGACCGTTATCTTGTTCACATCAACGAGATGTACCAGAGTCTGAACATCATCGAGCAGCTCATCGACAACATTCCTGAGGGTGACTTCTACGTTAAGCAGAAGCCAATCATCAAGTGCCCAGAGGGACAGTGGTACTTCTCTGTAGAAGGTGTGGCTGGTGAGTTTGGTGTATATCTCGACTCTCGTGGCGACAAGAGCCCATACCGTATGAAGATGCGTCCGATGGGTCTCTCGTTGGTTGGTGCCTTCGACCCGATGCTTCGTGGTCAGAAGATAGCCGACCTGATTGCTACCTGTGCTGCTATTGACGTTGTAATTCCTGATATTGATAGATAATTATGTTCGACTTTTCTATATTTACACAATGGTTCGACCAGTTGCTCAGGATTACAATAGGATGTCCTGACTGGTTAGCGATATTGATTGAGTGCGTGCTGGTGGGCGTGGGTATCCTCGTGGGATACGCCCTCATTGCTATCGTACTGATATTTATGGAGCGTAAAGTTTGTGCCTACTTCCAGTGCCGTTTGGGCCCGATGCGAGTAGGTTACTGGGGCTTGCTGCAGGTGTTTGCCGACGTGCTGAAGATGCTCATCAAAGAGATCTTCATCGTCGACCGTGCCGACAAGCTGCTCTATCTCGTGGCTCCGCTCTTGGTGATTATCGGCTCTGTAGGTGCCTTCTCGTTCCTGCCTTGGAACAATGGCGCTACGGTGCTCGACTTCAACGTAGGTGTGTTCCTGCTCACTGCCGTTTCTTCAATCGGTGTGGTAGGTATCTTCCTCGCAGGTTGGGGTTCTAACAATAAGTACTCTGTGGTTTCGGCCATGCGTGGTGCCGTGCAGATGATTTCTTACGAGATGTCGCTCTGCCTCTGTCTGATTACCGCTGTGATTCTGACAGGAACCATGCAGATGAGCGGTATCGTCGAGGCTCAGACAGGTCCTTGGAAGTGGTTGATTTTCCAGGGTCATATTCCTGCCATCATCGCCTTCTTCGTATTCCTCATCGCAGGTAACGCTGAGGCTAATCGTGGCCCGTTCGATATGGCAGAGGCTGAGAGTGAGTTGACGGCCGGTCACCATACTGAGTATTCTGGTATGGGATTCGGCTTCTTCTACCTCGCTGAGTTCTTGAACCTCTTTATCATCGCAGGTATAGCTGCTACCGTATTCCTCGGTGGTTGGGCTCCTGTAAACATCGGCATCGAGGCCTTTGATGCTGTGATGGACTACATCCCCGGTATCGTTTGGTTCATGGGTAAGGCCTTCTTCCTGGTTTGGATTCTGATGTGGATTAAGTGGACGTTCCCACGTCTGCGTATCGACCAGATTCTGAAGCTGGAGTGGAAGTACTTGATGCCGCTGGCGCTGCTCAACCTGGTTATTATGACGGTTGTAGTGGCTTTAGGCTTATATATTAAATAATGTACTAGTATCGCTAGTATGACTAGTCTAACTAGAAAAGATATGGAAGATAACAAAACATATTTCGGAGAAATCGGGCACGGCTTGAAGACTTTGGCTACCGGTATGAAGACCTCTTGGAAGGAATATTTCAAGGACTTCTTTACCAACAAGTCAACCGAGCAGTATCCCGAGAACCGCAAGACTACACTCCACGTAGCTAAGCGCCACCGTGGTCGCTTGGTATTCAAGCGCAACGAGGACGGCAGCTACAAGTGTACCGCTTGCACATTATGTGAAAAGTCTTGCCCCAACGGAACCATCAAGATTGTGAGCCACATGGCTGAGGATCCTGAGACGGGCAAGAAAAAGAAGGTGCTCGACGATTATCAGTACGACCTGGGTGACTGCATGTTCTGCCAGCTCTGTACGAACGCCTGCAACTTCGACGCCATCGAGTTTACGAATGATTTCGAGAACGCCGTGTTCGACCGCTCTAAGCTGGTGCTTCACCTCGACAAGGAAGTCTATCAGGGTGGTTCACTGCCCAACCTTCTTGAAGGCGGTGCTGAGTGGGAAGTCGGTAAGTTTAACACTAAAACAAAGTAACGCAATATGGCAAATACAGTAATGTTTATCATTCTCGCGGTGTTCATCATCGGCTCAGCGCTGATGTGTGTCACTACGACGAAGATTATGCGAGCCGCAACATTCATGTTGTTCGTGCTCTTTGGTGTGGCAGGCATCTATTTCCTGCTCGACTACACCTTCCTGGGAGCCGCTCAGATCTCAGTATATGCCGGAGGCGTTACGATGATCTATGTGTTCGCCATTCAGTTGGTGAGCAAGCGCACCCTTCAGGGTTTGGAGGAACGTGTGAAGTCTAGTAAGATGATTGGTGGCGGTCTGGCTGCTCTGGCCGGACTGGTTGTCGTCAGTCTGATTCTGCTGAAGACGGGCTTCTTTACGCTGGCTCCTGCCAATGTGGAGGTTCCCATGAAAGAGATTGGTACGGCTCTCGTTGGTGCCGGCAAGTATCAGTATGTGCTCGCTTTCGAGTTCATCTCACTGTTCCTGCTGGCTTGCATCATCGGTGGCTTGGTTGTTGCACGTAAAGAAAAGAAGGAGGATTAAGCTATGATACCTGTAGAATGTTATTTTGCACTGAGTGCATTGTTGTTCTTCATCGGCGTCTATGGCTTTGTGACACGTCGCAACCTCATCGCCATGCTCATCTCTGTGGAGCTGGTGCTGAACGCCGTCGATATTAACTTTGCCGCCGTCAACCGTCTGCTCTATCCCAACGGCATGGAGGGCATGTTTATGACGCTCTTTGTGATTGGTGTTGCAGCTGCTGAGTCGGCTGTGGCTATTGCTATTATCATCAATGTCTACCGCAATTTCCACAGCGATAGCGTTGACAGTATTAAGAACATGAAATGGTAATTCGTTATGGAAACAATTTATAGTTATTCATTCCTGATTCTTCTGCTGCCTGCGCTGTCATTCGTGATTCTTGCGCTGGCTGGCATGAAGATGTCGCACAAGACCGCTGGTCTGATTGGTACGACATCGCTGGGACTGGTGACCGTTCTGTCGTATGTGACAGCATTCGCTTACTTTGGTGGCGACCGCTTGGAAGACGGCACGTTTGCTACCCTCGTTCCCTATAACTTCACCTGGCTGCCGTTGGGTAATCTGCACTTCGACATGGGTATCCTGCTGGATCCCATCTCGGTAATGATGCTCATTGTTATCAGCACGGTGTCGTTCATGGTACATATCTATTCATTCGGCTATATGCACGGTGAGAAGGGCTTCCAGCGCTACTATGCGTTCCTGAGCCTCTTCACCATGTCGATGCTGGGCTTGGTTCTGGCCACCAACATCTTCCAGATGTACACCTTCTGGGAGCTCGTGGGTGTCAGCTCATACCTGCTCATCGGATTCTACTATCCGCTGAAGCCCGCCATTGCTGCCTCTAAGAAGGCATTCATCGTGACACGCTTTGCCGATATGTTCTTCTTGATCGGTATCCTGATGTTCGGCTACTACACCGATTCGTTCAGCTTCTCGTTTGCTGGCAACATCGTGATGGGCGAGGGTACTACTCCGTTCATTGCAGGTAATGCTGCCAAGGCAATGGCTGCTGCAGGCTTCATCCTGCCTACGGCGTTGGTGCTGATGTTCATCGGTGGTGCCGGTAAGAGTGCTATGTTCCCTTTGCACATCTGGCTGCCCGATGCTATGGAGGGTCCTACGCCTGTATCTGCTCTGATTCACGCTGCTACGATGGTTGTAGCCGGTGTGTTCCAGATTGCCCGTATGTTCCCCCTCTGGGTTGAGTATGCTCAGCCTCAGATGTCGATTGTGGTTTGGGTGGGTGTCTTCACCGCTTTCTATGCAGCTGCTGTGGCATGTGCCCAGAGTGACATCAAGCGTGTGCTGGCCTTCTCGACCATCTCGCAGATTGCCTTCATGATGGTGGCCCTTGGCGTATCGCTGCCTGGTCATCACGGTGTGCTCGACAATCACGCACAGCTGGGCTTTATGGCTGGTATGTTCCACCTCTTTACGCATGCTATGTTCAAGGCTTGCCTGTTCCTCGGTGCAGGTTGTATCATCCACGCTGTCCACTCGAACGAGATGGCCATGATGGGCGGTTTGCGCAAGTACATGCCTATTACGAACATCACGTTCCTCATCAGCTGTTTCGCCATCGCAGGTATTCCGTTCTTCTCGGGCTTCAGTTCGAAGGATGAGATCATCACCGCCTGCTTTGCCTACAGTCCTGTGGTAGGTTGGATTATGACGGGTATCGCTGCTATGACGGCCTTCTACATGTTCCGTTTGTACTATGGTATCTTCTGGGGAACAGAAAATCGCGAGGCTCACGAGCACCATACGCCGCACGAGGCTCCTGCTACAATGACGATTCCTCTGATTGTGCTCTGTGTGATTACCATGGGTGTGGGTATCTACTCTACCATTGCAGGTTTCGCAGGGTGGGGTGGCAGTTTCGGTCAGTTTGTCAACGCCGAAGGCACCAACTACACCATCCATTTCGACACGCAGATTGCTGCTACCTCTACGATTATTGCCATCTTGAGCATCTGTCTCGCCACCTATATATATAAAGGTGAGAGTCAGCCCATCGCTGAGCGTCTGTACAAGACGTTCCCCACGCTGCACCGTGCAGCCTACAAGCGTTTCTATCAGGACGAGATCTGGCAGTATGTTACACACCGCATCATCTTCCGCTGTATCTCTAAGCCTATTGCCTGGTTCGACCGTCACGTCGTTGACGGCACGTTCAACTTCATGGCATGGGGGGCTAACGAGGCCGGTGAGTCTTTGCGTCCCTGGCAGAGTGGCGATGTCCGCCAGTATGCTGTGTGGTTCCTGACTGGTACTGTCGCATTAACGTTAATCCTTTTGGCTCTATAGTATCTATAGCAGCTATAGAATCTATAGAAAAAGATAAGAATTATGAGTATACTAAGTTTATTCGTAGTAATCCCCGCCCTGATGCTTCTCGGCCTTTGGCTGGCCAAGAACCTGAATCAGGTGCGTGGTGTGATGGTGGTCGGCGCTTCGTGTCTGCTGGCCCTGTCTGTATGGCTGACCATCTACTTCGTTCAGCAGCGCGCAGCAGGTAATACCGACGTGATGCTGTTGACCTACAGTGCCCCTTGGTTTAAGCCGCTTAATATTGCCTATTCTGTCGGTGTCGACGGTATTTCTGTGGTCATGCTGCTCCTGTCGAGCATCATCGTCTTCACAGGAACCTTCGCCTCGTGGCAGCTGAAGCCCCTCACCAAGGAGTATTTCCTTTGGTTCACCCTGTTGTCGACGGGTGTGTATGGCTTCTTCATCTGCACCGATATGTTCACCATGTTCATGTTCTACGAGGTGGCTCTGATTCCCATGTACCTGCTGATTGGTGTCTGGGGTTCAGGTAATAAGGAGTATGCTGCCATGAAGCTGACGCTGATGCTGATGGGAGGCTCGGCCCTCTTGATTATCGGCATTCTGGGCATCTACTACTTCAGTGGTGCCACAACGATGAACGTCAACGAGATTGCAGCTATGCACAACATTCCCGTTGCCACTCAGAAGGTGTTCTTCCCCTTCATCTTCATCGGCTTTGGTGTGCTGGGTGCTCTGTTCCCCTTCCACACATGGTCACCCGATGGTCATGCTTCGGCTCCTACCGCTGTGTCTATGCTTCATGCTGGTGTCCTGATGAAGCTGGGAGGCTACGGCTGCTTCCGCGTGGCTATGTATTTGTTGCCCGATGCAGCCAACGAGCTGGCTTGGATCTTCCTGATCCTGACTACCATTTCGGTAGTCTATGGTGCCTTCTCGGCCTGCGTACAGACCGACCTGAAGTATATCAATGCCTATTCGTCGGTTTCTCACTGCGGCCTCGTGCTCTTTGCCTTGCTGATGATGACCCGCACTTCTTGCACGGGTGCTATCCTGCAGATGCTCAGTCACGGTCTGATGACGGCCCTCTTCTTTGCCCTCATCGGTATGATTTATGGTCGTACCCACACCCGTGATATCCGTTACCTGGATGGCTTGATGAAGATTATGCCTTTCCTCGCTGTGGGTTATGTGATTGCCGGTTTGGCCAACCTTGGTCTGCCGGGCTTCTCGGGCTTCATTGCTGAGATGAGCATCTTCGTGGGTTCGTTCGAGAATCCCGACACGTTCCATCGCGTGGCAACCATCATCGCTTGTACGTCTATCGTTGTGACAGCTGTCTACATCCTGCGTGTGGTGGGTAAGATTCTGTATGGCGAGGTCAAGAATCCTCACTATCTCGAGCTTACTGATGCTACGTGGGACGAGCGCGTTGCTGTCATCTGCCTCATTGCTTGTGTGGCTGGTCTCGGCCTGTTCCCACTCTGGGCAAGCAATGTCATTAGTGATGCTGTAGGACCAATTCTCGCTAACATCATTTAAATAGTAAATTGTAAATCGTCAAATTGTATATTACATTATGGGATATAGTCAATTTCTAAATATGATACCAGAGGCTATTCTGGTTTTGATGTTGCTAATTGTATTCTTCACCGACTTCTGTCTGCACAAGAGCGAGCGCAAGGTTGAGGTGGTTGGCCGAATGACCATGACGCTACTGATCTGTCAGACTGTCATGCTCACTACTTCTGGTCCCGCCGAGGCTTTTGGCGGCATGTACGTTGCTTCGCAGGCTGCACAAGTCATGAAGATCATTCTTACTTTCGGTACCTTCATCGTTGTCGTCATGGCTCAGCCTTGGCTCGAGCGTGAAGCTTCGAAGTATGCCGGTGAGTTCCACCTGCTGGTGCTCTCAACCCTTTTGGGTATGTATATCATGATGTCCAGCGGCTCGTTCCTGCAGTTCTTCCTCGGACTGGAGACTGCCTCTGTGCCTATGGCCTGCTTGGTTGCATTCGACAAATGGAAGAAGAAGTCTGCTGAAGCTGCTGCCAAGTACATCCTTGTGGCTACGTTCTCCAGCGGTGTCATGCTCTACGGCATTTCGTTCATCTATGCTGCTACGGGTACGTTGTATTTTGGCGATGTAGCTGATGTGCTCGAACGCAACTATCTGGCTTCTCCGCTTCAGATCATGGGCCTTGTGTTCTTCTTCAGCGGACTGGCCTTCAAGCTCTCGCTGGTACCTTTCCACTTCTGGACGGCCGATACCTACGAGGGTGCTCCTACGCCTGTCACCGGTTACCTGTCAGTCTGCTCGAAGGGTGCTGCCGCTTTTGCTGCATTGGTCATCCTCGCTAAGGCTTTCGGTCCGATGATTGACTATTGGGAGTACATGCTCTACGTAGTCATTGTGCTTTCTATCACCATTGCCAACCTCTTTGCCATCCGTCAGTCGGAACTGAAGCGCTTCATGGCCTTCAGCTCTATCTCGCAGGCTGGTTACATCATGTTGGCTGTCATCGGTGGTTCGCAGATGGGTATGACGTCGCTTATGTACTACGTACTGGTTTACATCGTGGCCAACATGGCTGTCTTCACCGTTATCTCTGCCGTTGAGCAGAACAACGGCGGTGTGACGAAGATGAGCGCCTACGACGGACTCTACCAGACCAACCCCAAGCTCAGCTTCCTCATGACGCTGGCTCTGTTCTCGCTGGCTGGTATTCCTCCTTTCGCTGGTATGTTCTCGAAGTTCTTCGTGTTCATGGCTGCTGCCGAGCAGGGTTCTTTCTGGGCTTACTTCGTAGTATTTGTCGCATTGGTGAATACCGTTGTGAGCTTGTACTACTATCTGCTCATCGTTAAGGCTATGTACATTAAGCCCAGCGATAATCCGCTGCCCACGTTCAAGAGCGACGAAGCCACTAAGATTGCCCTGGGCATCTGCACCGCAGGCATTGTACTCTTCGGCATCTGCTCGTGCATCTACGACTATTTGTTTGCCGCCTCGGCGTTCTAAGTAGACCCACGGAAAATTATAGCTATTAATAACCCTGCCTTATTCAACGATAAGGCAGGGTTATTTTCAAATAAGGGTCCCTTATTCGGAAATAAGTGGCACTTATTGCAAAATAAGAAGTTCTTATTCTTTCAGCAGGTCAGGACGCAAACGACGGGTGCGGTCGAGAGCCTGCTCCAATTCCCATTCACGTATTTTAGCCTCATTGCCTGAAAGCAAAATCTCCGGAACCTTCCAGCCTTTGTAGTCGGCAGGACGGGTGTAGATGGGAGCTGCCAGCAGATCGTCCTGAAAACAGTCGGATAGTGCACTCTGCTCGTCACCAATGACACCTGGAACCACACGCACGATGGCGTCAGCAATCATAGCTGCTACGAGTTCACCGCCTGTCAGCACGAAATCTCCAATACTGATTTCGCGGGTGATGAGATGGTCGCGCACACGCTGATCAATGCCCTTGTAATGGCCTGCCAAAATGATAAGGTTGCCCTTGAGCGACAACTCGTTAGCCATGTGCTGGTCGAAGCGTTCACCATCGGGCGAGGTGAAGATGACTTCATCGTAGTCGCGCTCGGCCTTCAAAGCAGTGATGCAGCGGTCGATGGGCTCACATTGCATCACCATACCGGCGGAACCGCCATAGGGGTAATCGTCGACGCGGCGCCACTTGTCGAGGGTGTAGTCGCGCAGGTTATGCAGACGGATTTCAGCCAGTCCTTTCTTTTCGGCACGGGCCAGTATGGATTCGTGTACGAAGCCCTCAAGCATTTCGGGCAATACGGTGATGATGTCTATTCGCATAATATAAATGAGAAATGAGAGATATGATTACTTGTTCTCGTAGAACGCGATGATGCGGTCGATGTGCTGTTCGCCGGCTTTGCGGCCCTGTTCGTAGACGAGGCGCATCTGTGCCGCGTCGTGCGAGATGTGTCCGATGGGTATTTTCTCGTCGGGACGGATGACGAGACAGCGTCCCTGACGTTCAGCCTCGGCGACGTATTCCAACTGACGGTTATACATCAGGTGGCGCTGGTCTAAGGCGCGTAGGAAATGGGGATATTTGCGCAGCGCCATTCGCATGAGCGGCATCAGTTTGTTGTGCTCCTTCTGATAGCCAAGGGGCTGGGTAAGAATGACTACGTTGCGCGTGATGCCCTGCCGTTCAAAGTATTCGAGGGGAATAGAATCGCTGACGCCTCCGTCGAGCAGTTTTCTGCCCTGTACATGAACCACCTTTGATGCCAACGGCATGGATGCCGAAGCCCGTAGCCACTCTAATTCGTCATAGTCGACGTGGTCCATGTCGTGATAGACGGCCTTTCCCGTCTCTACATCCGTACAAACAACGGTAAACGTCATGGGGTTCTGTTCGAAGGCCGCCGTGTCGAAGATGTCATACTCGTAGGGCACCACATGGTATCCGAACTGGGCGTTGAAATAGTCACCGCTGGTCATGAGCGACTTCAGTCCGCTGTAGCGCGAATCGTTGGCAAAACGGGTGTTGTAACGAATGGCACGGCCGATTTGTCGTGACTTTAGGTTGCATCCGAAGGCCGCTCCCGCTGATACGCCGATGAGTGCATCAGGCCAGACGTCGTGTTCCATCATCACGTCCGTCACACCTGCTGTCCACAAGCCACGCATGGCGCCGCCTTCGAGTACCAGTCCTTTCTTCATCGCGTTTTATCGTTTGTCGTCATATTCGTACTTTGAGGCGGGGTACTTGTCACGTGGGAAACGGAACAAATCGTCGGAGAGGCCACCCACCTTGACGTTGCTGATCTTGATGGTCGTATGGAAAATACCCATTTTGATGCGCACGCTGATGGGGTAGCGCGTCTTCTTGTCGAGCAGACAGCGTGCCTCCTTGATACCCTTGACGCCCTTCTTGGCCTTCAGCGTGATGTAGTAGCCCTCCTGGGAGTCCTTGATGCTATAGGTGTAGTTGTCGGGCGAGAACTTGAATTTCGTAGCATATTTGTCGCGCTCGTCGGAATGGGCGTCGTAGACGACGATTTTGCTTTTCTTCCGTTCCAGACGGTAATAGGTCACGTCGTCGTTCCAGGCAATATACTTCTCGTCGATGAACTTGCTCTTCTTGCCCTTGGTCCAAATGGTACCCTGCGTCTTGTATATGCCGATGATGTTCACGTTGTAGGTGAGCTGCGAGCCTTGCTCGCCAAAAATCATCCGGTAGGTCTCCATGAACATCCGTCGGGCCTGCTGGGCGTTGGGAGTCTCTTTCTCCTGGGCCGGCAGAGCCAATGAAGCCCATAATATGGTTATAATGAATAAAAGTCTGTGCATGATGGGTGTTATTTCTTGCGTTTTAATACCAGATATTTGGGCAGTCGCTGCCATTTTCCGTCCTTGGGCACTTTCAGTGCGTTGCCTTTCACCTGATGTAGCACGTAGGTCGAGTCATTGTGGCAGAACAGGCTGGCGTGGAGGTCGTCGCTGCCGAAGTCATTGATGAGATCCAGCTCGGCCTCGCGCTCGTTCTTGATTTTGCACGAAGTGATGACCCAGCAGAACGAGTTGTGAACTTTACCCAGAAATCCCGGCAACTTGCCGTAAAGGGGCTGGCCTGGCACCTCGACGTCCTGGTCGTAGAAGTTAATGCGCAAATACACATCGTACTCATTATTATATAAGTACGCGCGAAAAGTCTGTTTGTCGTCTTGTGCTGAAAGCGCTGTGCAACATAGTTGTAACAGCACCAGCAAGAGTATTCTCGTCATAGTCTTTAATTGCGTTATTCTGATTTTGAGGGGGCAAAGGTACTAAATCTAAATCAATAAAATGCTGATTTGTAGAAAAATAAATGTAAAAAGAGTGTAGTTTTTAGTTTTTTTTAATTAACTTTGCAACCTGAAATACATGTATTAATATGGGAAAAAACTATTTAAAGCCTGATTACATCTTCGAATCGAGCTGGGAGGTATGTAATAAAGTAGGTGGAATCTACACCGTACTCTCATCGCGTGCGAAGACCCTCCAGGAGGAAATGAAGGACCATATTATCTTTATTGGTCCGGATTGCTGGAAGGAAAGTGAAAGTCCCTATTTCAAGGAAGACAGTGCGCTCTTTGCCGATTGGCAATGGGAGGCTAAGGAGCAGGGCCTGAAGATCAAAGTGGGTCGTTGGACTGTTCCTGGTGAGCCGATAGCCGTCCTGGTGGACTTTACCCCATACTTTGAGCAGAAAAACGAAATCTACGGATGGCTGTGGGAAAACTACGGCGTCGACTCGCTGCACGGCTATGGCGACTACGACGAGGCCTCGATGTTCTCGTATGCTGCCGCTTTGGTGACGGAGAGTTTCTACAATCACTATCTCAACAGCCAGCAGCATGTCATTTATCACGCCAATGAGTGGATGTGCGGTTTGGGTGCGCTATACATCAACAACAAGTTGCCCCAGATCGGTACCGTCTTCACGACCCATGCCACGAGCATCGGCCGTAGCATTGCCGGTAACATGAAACCGCTGTACGACTATCTGTTTGCCTATAATGGCGACCAGATGGCTGAAGAGCTGAATATGCAGTCAAAGCACTCGATAGAGAAACAGACTGCCTGGCACGTAGATTGTTTCACCACCGTGAGCGATATCACCGCCAAGGAGTGCGTGGAACTATTGGACAAGCCCGTTGACGTGGTCCTGCCCAATGGTTTCGACGATAGTTTTGTGCCCAAGGCTGCCCAGTTTACCCGCAAACGCCGTGCTGCCCGCCGTCGTCTGTTGGAAGTGGCCAATGCCCTGTTGGGTGAACAGTTGGGCGACGATACGCTGATTGTGTCGACCTCAGGCCGTTATGAGTTCCGCAACAAGGGTATCGACGTGTTCGTGGAAGCCATGAACCGTCTGTTGCGCGACCGCGACCTGAAGAAGAAGGTCGTTGCGTTTATCGAGGTTCCCGGTTGGGTAGGGGAGCCCCGCAAGGATTTGCAGGAGCGACTCAACTCTCAACTCTCCTCGCAACGCCACACTCTCAAAGAGAGAACTTTCAACTCTCCACTTGAGGTTCCCCAGGTTACCCACTGGTTGCACAACATGAGTCACGACAACGTGCTGAGCATGTTGAAATATTACGACATGCACAATCGCAAGGACGAACAGGTGAAGGTCATCTTCCTGCCCTGCTATCTGGATGGCAAGGACGGTATCGTGAACATGACTTACTACGATGTGGTATTGGGCAACGACCTGTGCATCTATCCCTCGTACTACGAGCCGTGGGGATATACCCCGCTGGAGGCTGTTGCCTTCAAGGTGCCGTGTATCACGACGGACCTGGCTGGTTTCGGACTCTGGGCCAACAAGGAGTTCGGACACTATGGCGAACTGAAGGACGGTGTGAAGGTTATCCACCGCACAGACTATAACTATTCGGAGGTTGCAGACGTCATCAAGGACACGGTAGCAGCGTTCTCGGCAATGAGCCAGAAGGAGGTCGACGAGTGCCGCAAGAAGGCCGACGCCCTCTCGAAGAAAGCCCTGTGGTGCAACTTCATCGAGTACTATCATGAAGCTTACGACATTGCCCTGCGCAAAGCTGATGAAAGAAAATAACAATTCAAACATAATATTGATAAATTATGAAGATTAAAGCAGATTATGCAAATGCTCCCCAGTGGAAGGACCTGACCGTGAAGTCGAGCCTTCCCGAGCAACTGAAGTGTTTGGACGAGATTGCCCACAACATGTGGTGGGTGTGGAACTACGAGGCTCGTGACTTGTTCCGTGACCTCGACCCTGAGATTTACCATGATGTAAAGCACAACCCAGTCATGTTGCTGGAACGTTTGAGTTTTGCCCGCAAGGAAGAGATTCTGAAGGACAAATCGCTGATGAAACGTGTCAAGGACGTCTACGCCATGTTCCGCAAGTACATGGACGTGAAGCCCGACTCAAAGCGCCCCTCGGTGGCCTACTTCTGCATGGAGTACGGTATCCACTCTGCCCTGAAGATCTATTCGGGTGGTCTGGGAATGCTGGCTGGTGACTATGTGAAGGAGGCTTCCGACTCTAACGTCGATATGTGTGCTGTCGGTTTCCTCTATCGTTTCGGCTACTTTACACAGAGCCTGTCGATGGACGGACAGCAGATCGCCAACTACGAGACGCAGAACTTCGGTTCGCTGCCCATCGAGCGTGAGCTCGACAAGGACGGCAATCCCCTGGTCATTGACGTGCCTTATACCAACTACCAGGTTCACGCTTATGTATGGCGTGTCAACGTAGGACGTGTAAAACTGTATCTGCTTGATACTGATAACGAAATGAACTCTGACTTCGACAAACCCATCACCCACGCGCTCTATGGTGGTGACTGGGAGAATCGTCTGAAGCAGGAGATCCTGCTCGGTATCGGTGGTATGCTGCTGCTGAAGAAGCTGGGCATCAAGAAGGACGTATACCATTGCAACGAGGGGCACGCAGCACTCTGCAACCTGCAGCGCCTGTGCGACTACATTGAGGAAGGTCTGACATTCAACCAGGCTCTCGAACTGGTTCGTGCCAGCGGTCTCTATACCGTACATACTCCCGTGCCCGCAGGTCACGACTACTTCGAGGAAGGCCTGTTTGGCAAGTACATGGGCGGCTATCCCCAGAAGCTGGGTATCTCGTGGGACGAGTTCATCGGTATGGGCCGTACGAACCCCGACGACAAGGGCGAGAAGTTCTGTATGTCAACCTTCGCCTGCAACACCTGTCAAGAGGTCAACGGCGTCAGCTGGCTGCATGGCGAGGTGTCGAAGAAGATGTTCGCTCCCATCTGGAACGGCTACTTCCCCGAGGAAAACCACGTGGGCTATGTCACCAATGGTGTGCACTTCCCCACCTGGTGTGCTACCGAGTGGCGTCGCGTCTATGCGAAGTACTTTGATGCCAAGCATATGAGCGACCAGTCGAACGAAGACATCTGGCACGGCATCTACAACTGTCCCGATGAAGAAATCTGGGCTACACGCCAGGCGCTGAAGGCCAAGCTGTTCGAGTATATCAAGGAGCAGTTCCGCGAGACATGGCTGAAGAACCAGGGCGATCCTTCGCGTGTGGTGAAGCTGCTCGAGCAGTTCAACCCCAATGCACTGGTCATTGGTTTCTGCCGTCGCTTTGCTACCTACAAGCGTGCTCACCTGCTGTTCACCGACGAGGCTCGTCTCTCAAAGATTGTCAACGATCCCGAGCATCCCGTCATCTTCCTCTTTGCTGGTAAGGCTCACCCCGCCGATGGTGCTGGTCAGGGACTTATCAAGAAGATTTACGAGATCTCGCAGCGTCCTGAGTTCCTGGGTAAGATTATCTTCCTCGAGGACTACGACTTCCTGCTGGCTCGCCGTCTCGTGTCGGGTGTCGACATCTGGATGAACACCCCGACTCGTCCGCTCGAGGCTTCTGGTACCTCTGGCGAGAAGGCCGAGATGAACGGTGTCGTCAACCTCTCCGTGAAGGACGGTTGGTGGCTCGAGGGCTATCGCGAGGGTGCCGGTTGGGCGCTCACCGAGAAGCGCACCTACCAGAATCAGGGCTATCAGGATCAGCTCGACGCTGCTACCATCTACGGCCTGCTCGAGAACGAGATCATTCCTCTTTATTATAATAAGGATAAGAAGGGCCTCTCGAAAGGTTGGATCAAGGTGGTCAAGAACTCCATCGCCCAGATTGCTCCTCACTACACGATGAAGCGTCAGTTGGACGACTACTACAGCAAGTTCTACGAGAAGCAGGCTAAGCGCTTCAAGGAGTTGTCCAAGAACGACAACCGCCTGACCAAGGACATCGCACAGTGGAAGGAAGCTGTGGCTGAGCGCTGGGATGCCATCAACGTCGTCTCTTGCGAGTGGGACTTCCCCGCAACAGGTGCAGAGGCTGGTCAGAAGTACACCCTCAAATACGTCATCAACGAGCAGGGCCTCGACGATGCCATCGGACTCGAGAAGGTCAATGTCTGTCTCGACAAGGACGGCAACGAGAAGGTCTTCAGTGTTGAACCATTGAAGATGACAGGTCACGAAGGCAACAACTACACCTTTGAGGCTGAGTTGACTCCTCGTCAGTTCGGTCAGTACAAGAGCGCAGTCCGCATGTATCCGAAGAACAAGAACCTGCCTCACCGTCAGGACTTCTGCTACGTCAAGTGGATCGAACTTCCTAGCTTCTGATCGACCGATGCGACAAAGCGACTTGGACTTATTCGAAGAGCGCGAGGTGTCGTTTCCGCCGGCACATACGGCAGAACACTTGCTGAACCAGACAATGATTCGCTTGTTTGGCTGTGAGCGGTCGTATAATGCCCACATCGAACGCAAGAAGAGCAAGATGAGCTTCTATCTTGACCGCAAACCGTCGCGACAGGAAGAGAAACTCATTGAGCAGGAGATGAACCGGTTGATCAGCGAGGACTTGCCCGTCACGTTCGAATTCGTGTCGCGCGACGAGCTGCCCGAGGGCATCAGCCTGGAACGCCTGCCCGACGATGCTTCAGACACCATCCGACTGGTGCGCATCGGCGACTACGACGTCTGTCCCTGCATCGGCAAACACGTTCGCTCGACGGCACAGATAGGCAGTTTCGAAATGCTTGGCACCAATTGGGACGAACACGAGCGCTCATTCAGGGTAAGATTCAAGATCATACAATAAGAAAGAAGAAGAGGATGTTCACGTGAACATCCTCTTTTTCTTGAGATTCCCTTCACTCAGGGAAATTGCAATTTTTCTTTTCTTTAGAATCCAAAGAGTTCGTTCTCAATACTAAATCCAGGAGCCAGAATCTCTTCAGGGTCTTCTACTTGTTGAGAACTGTCCAAAGGCAGTGAGCCTGTCAGTATCGGCTGGAACATGTCCAGTTCTACAACATCCATTTCCGGTGCAAAATATTTCTTTTTCATAATTATCTTCTTATTAAATTTATGATAATTCGTGTTTTATCTTTAACATATAATTGCCATATAATTGTTCATATAATTGCTGCGCTTGAAATTAATGAATAATTCGTGGTAATTCGTGTTAAATACTTACTTAATCACGACTTTACGTCCATTCACGATATACAGTCCCTTAGTGGGCTGAGCCACGCGCTGACCAGCGAGGTTATAATAACTGTCAACTGTCAACTGTCCACTGTCAACTGAATTAATGCCTGTTGCCTCACCACCGAAGCCGAGGAAGTCAGCAGCAGAGGTAGACTTTGGAATAGACAAGAAGCACTTTCCGTCAGGAACCGCTACGCCATTACCAAGTTTATAGAAGCCAACCTTGCCGCCCTTCTCTGACAATACATAATAGTCGCTATCTGTACTTTCGCCACCTACAGAAGTACCCCTTGAGGTCTGTAACAAGTTGGTTCCAACAGCTGCTGCACTTGGTATAACATTCAAATTGTGCACACCTGCTGTTGCTTCTATGATAACAGGTGTCCAAGACGGAGCTTCTGTTATTTCAGCCAGCGTTACAGTTGTACCACTTACTGAAGGAACTACATAAGCCTTGACACCATCGAAACGGAGAGCCTTTCCATTAGCACTCTTAGTCCAGAATGTAGTATAACCTGAAGTACCAACGGTAACGGGAACATAGCCAAATACTTCAATCTTCGAAATCTGGCAGTTGTTATCATTGGTAAGCTTAATGGTATAAATCGTGCCTGCATCTTGTTTGTCTGCTGCAATATCGAATTCATGGTCAACAGCAGCACTTGTTACCTCTGTGCTAACAGCATCAGTTCCTACGAAGACATTATAAGTCACTTTAGCAGAAGCACCACTGATACCATAGACTTTAATCTTGCTGACATTGAAATCGAACTCAGGAAGAGTGAGCGTAGCGTCTTGTTTACCGAAAATAATACCCGTTGTGGATGTACCCGAGGTCAGCTTCTTATGTCCATTTGATGAAGCGCCAAGAGTGACAGTGTAGCCATTTGTATAAGAGGCTTCAGTCTTTACATATTCTGTTGGGAATCCCCATGCGGCATCAGTAAAGTCTAATGTCACAGATGCAACACTTGCAGGATCAACATATTCTGCCTGAGTGATGGTAATCAATGGGGAATAAACATCGTTGGAACTATCATCTTTGGCATGAACCTTCAAGTAAGCTGTACGGGCTGCACCATCGTTCTCACCGACTACATAATACAGATTCTTACTTGAGTTAATCTCTGCGGAAATCCATTCGGGCTCTGTCGTTGTGATGGTTGCTGTTTCATCAGTGTACCAAACAATGTCTGCATTAACAGTTGTGATATTGTTATAGGTAACATCAATTGTTCCGTCACCGCCAGCTACTGGGAAATTGGCAGAACTATAGTTAAGCGTAATAGAAGGAATAGCTGCAGCTGCTTCATAGTAAACCTTTACAGATGTAAAGCCGCAAGTACCACCAAAGACAACTGACCAAGCAGTTAGGGGGTCTTTAGGAGTTACTGTGACAGTCGTTCCGTCCACTTTAACTCCTGCGTTCGTCCATGTACTACCTGCAAGAGCACTCGCATAACCTGCTGTTGTGGCCTCAAATACCACTTTCTTGACAGCATAACCTGTGGCAGGAGTGACGGTCAATTTGTTATTTTTATAGAAACGAGTACTTGTGTTAGTGGTTGGAATGTAGTTATTAACTGCAGTATTACCGCTGCCATTCCTTTCATTCTTCATAATTGCAACAGCGCTGGACCATTGAATAAGCTCTTCCGTAGGACTTGCGTCATACGAAGCCTTACTCAAATCCCAGGTAATATTATGTTCTTCCACGCTACCTGCCAGAGTGATGGTTTTACTTGTTGCGTCTGTTGAAGCAATTGTGATAGAACCGCTATAGGATGGATTCATGTCCAACCCTGCTTTCAGGCGGACATAAACAGTAGTTGCAGCAACAGAACCTGATGATTGTGTGATCGTCAAACTGTTAGCGTATCCGCTAGCCTCTGTAAGTGACATCTCATACTTGTCATTGCCCATAGTGAGTGTAATGTCATCAGTTAGGTGTGCGCCAGAAACGGTGATTGTCTGTGTGGCACTCGGACCATTATCAACACCATAGCTGAATCCAGTGAGAGAAGAGGGAGTAGCAACAATTGTTGGCGGAGCAGCACTTACTACTATCTGACCCTGTTCGTAAACAGCAATCTGTTGGGTCGTATTGTAGATGGTCACAATACCCGTAACGGTAACATTATCACCCACTGTGGATGTCAGTGTGGCCGTACTGTTCTGGTCGCGCAGGATAATGGAGTAATCACCCTGTTGGATAGTACAGTTCTTACTTGCAAATGCACTCGTTACAGTAGCATTCTCTATCTTAACATACTTTGAAAGATACATCTCATAGGGGGAGGACGCACCGCCTCCCAGCAGTTCGGCAAGCGTTACCACTGTTGGATTTACCTCGGGTTCTGGGGTCTTTACGTATCCTTCTACAAGCTCGAAAGCTGTAATCTTAGGCATATTGTTAGATGTATTGTAACCAGTGACTTTCATGTAACCATTAATCTTGTCGCCAGCTTCAACTTCATCTGCACAATTGGAGAGCATAATGGCACTGTAGGAATCTTGAATATATGCAGTGTTTCCATTCTTATAAGTCACCAAAGCATCTTCTATCCGAACATATTCCGGATCAGAGAATGCAACAGTTGCGTGTGATGAGATAAAATATCCGATATTGGGTATCACGCCTTGTTGAGAGAACGCCTTGTAGGCTTCATCACTAGGAACCATATGCTCCTTGGTTGCCTGTGCCTTCACTGTCTTTGATTCTGTAATTTGGAAGGGTCCAGTATAGGTTTGGTATGCTGTGTAGTTTACGCCATCAGTAGTAGTGCAATACTGAATAGTGGCACCTGCTGTTTCACATGAAATACTAACTGTTGTATTTGTCAGGAATGGAGTCTCACCACTGATAACGGGTGTAGCACATTTGGGAAGTCCTCCGGTTAAATAGACTTTAATTGATGACCAAGCAATAGTGCGTGTATTCGTAATTGTAAATTGTTCTGTTGCAGAGCCCGTCCAGGTTGTGACGGTAGCTTTAGTCTTATCTGCATTATTAGCCGTTATTGTACCTACCGAAGCAGTGATTTCTCCAGGTTCTTCAGTACCTATGATTTGCCAGCCGTTGTGGTCTGTATCAACTGTCGTTATCTCAATTCTTTCAATCGTTGCGCCATTGTGGGGCGTAATAGTAGTGGTTCCTGTTCCTAAGGCTGCATAGCCATAAAAATATGAATAAAGATTAGAACCATAGAACATGTCGTTTGTAATGCTCACGTCAATCCCCCACATGGTGTACGAGGAGCCAGAATCTATAGTGCCTTTCCCTTGGTTGTCAACGTAGGAGAAAGTCTCCTTTTTCCCCGAAATAGTAGTTATTGCTACGCTTTTAATGTAAATGGAGTTTGTCGTACAAGTAACGGCAATATTTACCTGACCAGTTTCGCATTGCGCAAAGTCATACGTCAAAGTCCTGTCCGTAGTACCGCCAGTTGATGTTACATCTTGAGACTTCGCAGTTCCAGTACCTACTTTAACGGCAATCGAACCCGCTCCAGAGCTAGCATTAGTACTATAAGTAACTACAATCTTTGAAACATTCTCGAAAGAGTCGCCAGATGTACCATTGGCACCAGTAACACCTTTCGTAACTTGTATTCCTCGTCCACTTGTTAATGAATTGCCATCTTTCCCGGATGTCCAAGTTCCGCCATTATCGGCAGCCCATGCTTTTGATGAGAATGTACAGGTGGTTGTGATTTCTTCTGCCCATACACTCGAACTACCTACTATCAGGGCGCATAGCAGGAGCATTGTTCTCAGTAATTTCTTTTTCATAATTATAAATATTTATAGTTAGTTGAAATATGGTTTTGTTCGCATAGAACATTGTAGTTAGCACATGTCGTCCGCAAAGTTAGCAATTATTTTCGAGACTGCCAAAAAAAATAGCCGCCTTTTATTTTTTGCTTCGTTTAAAAAAACTTAATTGTCGGTTTGCTGGCCTCACCCCTCCTTTAACTCCCTGGCTCCGTAGAATTTGATTATCTCACACAGATCGCACTTCGCATTGCAACGCCACACTCACACTTTCAGGTGAGAGAAATCTCACAGATTTATGATGTCCTTCTGATAAAAACAAAAACAATAAAAAACACCACTCATGATGGCTGAGGCCTTCGACCTTACATGCTGTTCTTCCAGCTTTGTGCCTAAGAGCATGCTCTTGCACAAGCCAAAAGCCCACCACAGTTTGGTTCCCAAACTCAGCCATCACGAGTGGCGAAAACAGTCGCCCTTCGGGCTCAAAAACCAAGTATGTTCTTCTCTCGGGAACAAGCATTCTATGCATTTTTAGGCTTGAAAAGCCGGTGTTTTTGCCCAGACAGCATGTAGAGCCTCTGATATATGTCTATTTCAAAAAATTAAAATTCCTCCGCCACCCTATATAACTGTTTGATTATCAGCAGAATGATGGCGGAGGATTTTTAAGCCTGTGTAATAAATCCAATGCCCTCCTGAATCATGGCGAAGAGCCGTTAGAACAGGTCCAAATTGCCTTCTTGCTAATCTCAAAACGCCTTCTTACAACAACTGAGCAGCCGTATCACATACAGCAAGCCGCCTCTGCGTTTCCATCAAGTCCCAGTATTTTTCATCTCGACCTTATTCCGCTCTCCGCCACAGCCGCAATGCCCAAAATCCTCCGCCATTATTTCGCTGACAATCAGCGCGCTACACCACCGGCGGAGGATTTTTTGTTTTTCTCGTTTTTCGCTATACCCAAGCCTTACCCAAGTCCTACCCAAGCTCAAAGGTGCTGTTTGGGCTTGGGTAGAGCTTGGGTATGGCGACGGAAGGCATGCTTTGGTACTTGATGAATTTTTTTCATTTTTTCTTGGAGGTTTCACAAAAAGTTTGTAATTTTGCAGACGAGCACTAAAAGCCACCGCAAAAAGTATCGTCGACAAACTTCGAGCGTTGCAAACATAGTAACTCTGCACCTTTAGGTCAGAGAACTTCAGGGACCTGAGTATTATAACACAATCACGTAATAATTAAAAACTTTTATCAAAATGAAAACTTTAAAGAATTTATTTGTATTGTCAATGCTGCTATTTGTTGTAGGTGTTTATGATTTGAAAGCACAGAGTACGGTGTACTTCTTTGTGGATTTTAGATTCTGGAATAGTGAATATGTTTTCAATGTTAATGGCAATGAGGCTTTTAAATTGATTCCAGAAGGAAAGCCTATTAGTAAGTCTGTTCCAACAATCATGTATAATATGGTTGCACGTAAGGTTACTTTCAGCAAGGCTGGAAGCTATGTGGTCGCTGTTGATTGTCCCTCGGCTAAAGGAACATACCATGCAGAAACGAACTTGAACTTAGAAGATGGTGAAACATATTACGTTGTGATCAATTCTAATATGAAAAAGGCCGTTTATATGGAGGTTGTTAGTGAAAAAGACGGGTTGAAGCTATTAAAGAAGGCCCAAAAGAGCGATAAGTACACATTCAATGAGGATTTTACATATAATGAAAATTAAATCGATACTCATTCCGTTAATCCTTTTTGCCATCTTACCTGTTTCTGCACAAAATCTTGCAGATGCAATCTATGGTAAAAAATACAAAAAGGATTATATGGGCCAGTATAATTATAATGGCAAACGGAAAAATGGGTTTGGCATAGAACGTTATAGGAACGGCTCTTTATATATAGGTGATTTCTCGGAAGACAAAATATCTGGTCGTGGTATGCTTATTACGAACGGCAAGGATATATCGAACGTTGAAGGGGCAGTCGTGTATATTGGGGGTTGGAGAGACGGAAAGAAGTCCGGCTCTGGCGTTTGTTATAATCATCAAGGCGAAATAGTCTTTGAAGGCAAATTTTCTGGCGACAAGCCTACGGAAAAGAGTGCTTCTGTATCTGGAAAGCAGTTCAGGATAACTGAAATCGGTCAGGATTTGTACTTCGGAGAGATGCTTAATAATGTCCCGGAAGGTTTCGGATTGTTTATACAAGAAGATGGTTGTGTTATTTACGGAACCATGAAAGAAGGGAAAAGACAAGGGATCGGTATGACCTTCTATTCTCCGGAAGTGTGGGAAGTTGGCGTTTGGAAAGACGGCGAATATCGTCCGTTTAACAATTCACAAATAGATGCAGCCAAAAAAGAAGATTTCCGAGCCAGCAACAAAGCATGGAAAAAAGAGATGCGTAACGACCTGTGGGAAGCTGCAAGCAATTTCGCTCAAGCTGGTATAACGACTCTGCAAATTGTTAATGAGGCAAATGGCAATACGGTCGGCGCTTCATCTGATTCTGCATCAGATGGTGGCGTTGACGTGGCGTCGGGTAGGGATTTCAACTATTATAAAAGACAATACGACAGATGGGATGCAAGGGCAAAAGATCTTTATGAAGGTCTCACAAAGTTCGGGTCACGAACTAAGAAAGGCGACAAGCATACCAGTGGAACGTCAGGAGAATTTTGGAATAGCCCTTCGTATGTCAGTCTAAAGAAAAATCTTCGCGACAGCCAATTCAATATGAAAAAGATCAGAAACGAGGCCAAGCGAGCAGGACATACAATCCCAAAGTCCCAGTATGAAACAGTGACCGTTTCATACTAAACATCGCTGCGCAGCGCCCTCATTCTCATACCTCTAAAGGTATGAGTGTGGCGTTGTTATCTCCCACCTCAGCCTCTTACCAGAGTCTCCTCATGCTGTCCGGGCAAAAACCATCGGCTTTTCAAGCCTATAAAATAATTCTGCACCAATCGTTGAACATCTTGTAATGCGCAGCCTGTTATTTTTGTTTTTGTCTTTTTCAACGGAATTGACGAAGAACCGTTTTTGTTTCTGAAGGTTTTTCAGTCAAAATCAGTTGAATCCGTATAATCAGTGACTCTGTATGATAGCCCCTTGTCAGATTGGGCGTACAGACTACACTCTATCAAACGTTTACGTGCGGTTTTTGCGGAAAACCGTTTGGCTTTCCCATTTAATTATCGTACCTTTGCCTACGAATTTCAAAACAGACAACATTTTTGATTTACTAACAAATAACAAACAAAAACAAACAAATGAAAAAATTATTTACTTTATTGACGCTACTGCTTAGCGCAGTGGTCGGCGTGCAAGCCCAGACTTATACGAATGAGGCTTCGACAGTGACATGGGCTTTTACAAGCCATGAGGACTTATCTTCTGTGAATGTTCCTGCTGATGCGTTCTTGACTACGAACTTCAGTGCAGGTTCAAACTTGAACCTTTCGACTTTCAGCACCAAGGGTTGTAAAGCAGGTTGGGATGAGCAGACATTGGTTTATTTTAAGCCAAAAGAAACAGTTGCGAAAAATGCTGCTGATGCTGCAGAAAACATGCTGGAATGGACAATTACCCCAGCTGTAGGTATTACTTTTGTCCCCGAGAATGTATATGTTACAGCATGTACTGCTGGTGGTACTGGTGATCCGCAGATTACGATTTATGCTGTTTATTCTAACGACACCGAGGAGACCATTCAGACACGGACAAATCCCAAAAGACCAGATAAAACAGACCAGGGTGTTGGCCCTTCTGTTTATTCTAAAGCATTAGAAAATGCTGTAGCAGGAACATTTAAAGTTCGTGCATATCTTGCTGGTCTTACAAATACGGCTAAAGGTTTGGCCGTGACCAATATCGTTGTGACCGGTAAGGTTTCTGGTACTCCCGTTGCCACCACTACTTATACCATCACTGCTGCTACCAACAATGCAAGTCTGGGTTCAGCAAGTGGTACAGCCACAGTTGCTGAGAACGATGAGGTAACACTCACAGCAACCCCAACAGCTGCTGGTTATTTCGTGAAATGGCAGAAAGATGATGCCGATTTTGCTGGCAATACAGTAAATCCCCTCACGGTGACTGCTACTGCAGACGCTACTTATACGGCGATCTTTGAGGCAAAGAAAAAGATTTCTTTCGAAAAGGGTGAAGGTTCGGGAACCGTTCCTGCTACTGAGTATGTAAAGAGTGGTGAGAATTATGTAACGCCAAAGGCATTCTTCCTTACCAAGAGTGGTTCATCGTTCAGCGGATGGAGTGACGGCGTGAACACCTATGAAGCAGGTGCTACTATTTCGAATGTCACTGAAGACCTCACTTTGACGGCTCTGTTTACTGCAAACACCAAGGTGCTTGGCGATGCAGGTGTTACCGTTGACTGGACTTTTGCAAGAAACGAAGGAGCTCCAACTATTACTTGTGAGAACTCAGAGCTTGATTATGTACAGCAAGTAATGATCGATGGTGCTGCCTATGATGCTATTATGCATGTAAATACCATTAAGAACAATGTTTATGCTAGTACAACAGGTAAACTGAACAATTCATCAAATGCAGCCTATGCACAGGTAAATAAGGGTACTCTCTTCTCAATTCCTGCCGTAAAGGGTATGGTTGTTAGCTACATGACTACACAGGGTACACCAACTGTTGAATCTATTGGCTTCACAGACTATGCTGGTGCCTTTACAACACTGACTGATTGTGACGCTGCTGTTGACGGAGTTCTTACCTATAAGTATACTGGAACAGCTGCTACATTATATATTGTTGACAGAGAAGGAGGTTTCTATCCTTCTGGAATTTCTGTAACTTATCCTGGCGCAAATGAGGAAGTTATTACTATCAACAGCTATGGTTGGGCAACCTTGGTAAGTGACAATATTCTGGACTTCACGGGTTCTACGTTAAAGGCTTATGTCGTAACGGGACGTTCTGGCAACGCTGTTACATTGAGCGAAGAGCTGACAAAGGTTCCTGCTAATACTCCTATTCTGTTGAATGGCGCTGAAGGCAGCTACACTATCGCTGTTACGAACAGTGCTAGCGCAATTGCTACAAACCTGCTGAAGGCTGGTACTGGTGCTGCAGTTAGTGCAGAGGCTGGCAAGACCAAATATGCGCTGAGCGTTGAGGGCGGTAAGGCAGCATTCAAGAAGATTGCTACTTCTGCTACAATCCCCGCTGGCAAGGCTTATCTGGAGTTCAATGAGGAGATCTCTGCTCCTTCACTGTCGTTCGACTTCGGCGGCACTACGGGCATTGATGAAGTAAGAGGTCAGATGGAAGATGTAAGAGGTGAGTACTATAACCTCGCTGGTCAGCGTGTGGCCCAGCCCACGAAGGGACTTTACATCGTGAATGGTAAAAAAGTCATCTTGAAGTAAGATGTATGATGTAAGAAGTAAGATGTGAAATACTTAAACGAATTGAAAAATATGAAGAAAACATATATTTGCCCAGAGATGGACGTGATTGAGTTAAAGAATCAGCAGCAGCTGCTGGCAGGTTCTACACCTGCACTTGGTGGTGACCTTGGAGCTGAAGATCCCATACTGTCACCTGAGTTCAATGAATTTGGTGAGTTTGGCCTCATAGGATTCTAAAACTAAAAGATAGTAAACTGGCACGGAGGGTCACACAGTTGATCCTCCGTGTTTTTTTCACTTTTCTCCTTCCTTCAGGTGAGAGAAATCTCACAGATTTATGATGTTCTAGGATTCAATTAACAAAAACGGCTCTTTTTCAATTTTGTTGAAGCCGCAGAGGAATCTAAAGAAAACCTTCAAAACCCTGGTCTGTACTGCTTGCTCTACGAGCAATCGTTCTAAGCTATCGTTCAAGTCCTGCACAAGCCAGCTTGCCAGTCCTTGTCCAATACCTCAGAACAGCCTGCGGCTTAGCAGTACAGCTCAGAAAAACAGTGAAAACCGAGTGTAGAGTCGAGCTCGCTCGAGCTCTGCCGAGGTGCATCCTGTGTTCGCTGGAACAGCAAAAACCTCGCACTTCGCGCTAAAAAACCGAGCTGTGCATGAATTGTGATTTAGGTTTTGGTCTTTTCAACGAAATTGACGAAGAACCGTTTTTGCTTCTGAAGATTTTTTCAGTCAAAATCAGTTGAATCCGTTTAATCAGTGACTCTGTATGAAGCAACCACAGAAAATTGCAGGTGATTAAGCCCATAGAATAAAAAAGTTAGTTAAATATTTGGAACTTTCGGAATAAATTCCTATCTTTGCACCGTCAGAATATTTGTTCTGGCTATCCGGGCAGAATCCCGAGGTCGCTGGACTTTTGAAGTTCCACGACAGGAGCAAGACATCACGATAACTACTCCACTTTTAAAACCATCCCACTGAAAGGGGGTGGTTTTATCGTTCATAGAATTTTTTGAATCTGAATAAGAATGGCTCAGCGGATTTTCATATGCGCGTGAATGTGTACATTATTAATATGTTTATTGGTCAGCAAAGGTACGAAGATTTTCCCATTCCACCAAAGTTTAGAAGTTTAGATATTTAGGATTTTTGCCAAAAATAAAAAAAATAATTTTATCTTATAGTTATACTACTAAATACTAAATTTCTAAATATCTAAATATCCTAATTATAGCGAGAAGCCGTTTCTCTACTAGTGAGAAGCCTTCGTACGATGAGTCCGACGCCTTCGGACTGCCAGTCCGAAGCCTACGAACTCGCAGTCCGCAAGGACGGACTCACCAGTTCTTTCGTATGTCGCTTAATAAGTGTGCCTGGATGGGGCGAACTTAATAGGTTACCTTCATGAATACGGGCAGGTGGTCGGAGGTGGTGAGGTCTTCCTTGTAGTAGGTGAGTCCCTTGAAGAAGGGGTCGTGGAAGATGTAGTCGATGCGGACGGCTTTACGGCCTCGGAAGGTGTACATCCAGCCTGCACCGCACTCCTTGAATCCGTCGACCATATTGCCCAGCATGGTGTTGTAGACGAACGAGTAGGGGACGTCGTTGAAGTCGCCGCACAGGATGCAGGGCTTCTCGGAGGAGCGTTTCTCGTTGGAAATGGTGATGGCCTGCCCAGCACGGAACATCATGCCCAGCGTGTAGTTGCCGAAGATGGCGTTGAGCACGCGGCTGTTGCTGACGCTGTAGTCGGCATAGGGATTCTGAGCCTGAAGCTTGCTGGCCTGATGCATGGTGCGGTTAAGACCCGTGGTTTCCAGGTGGACATTGAACACACGAATATCCTGTCCCTTCACATCGATGTCGGCCCACATGGCACTTTGGTTGGAATCGTCGAAGAGCAGGGTCTTGCTGTCTTTTATCGGATAACGGCTGAAGACTACCATGTCGGCGCGACCTGTGGCCATATAGGGGAAGTATTCCTTGTAACTCTCGGAATTCTTCTTGTCGCCGCTGACTTCGTTATACTCCTGCAGACAGAGGATATCGACCTTATGGCGACGCATCTGTGCCAGGATGTCCTGAGCCAGGAATCCGGAAGTCTCGCGACCGAACATCGCCACATTGTAGGTGGCAATCTTCAGACCCTTTTCGGCTTCGGCCTTCTTGTCGACGGAGCCAAACTGTATGAGGGTGCCGATATAGGGAATGCAGCATGCAACAGTGATGACGGGAATGAGTGCGTAGAGCCATTTGCGACGTATGAGCCAGTAGATAAGCAGCACGAGGTTGAGTGCAATGAGCACAGGCAGGATGTAAACCAACATGGCGCGGGCTGAATGACCCACAGGAGTGACGTCGCCTCCGAAGAGTGCCACAATGGTAAATGTTGATACGATGCACTGTACCACGAGGAACATCATGGAAATATACTTATAAACTGCTAACTTACCCATATGCTTCTGATTTGTTATTTCTTGACGTATTTTTCAACCATGTCGAGCAGGTCTTCCACACGGAAGGGCTTCGCCATGAAGTCGTCGCATCCTGCGGCCTTGGCCTCGCGGATGTTCTCGTCGAAGGCATAGGCAGAAAGGGCAACGACGGGAATGTCGTGGTTGACCTCCTTGATGATGCGTGTGGCATCGAGACCGTTCATTCCCGGCATGCGGATGTCCATGAGGATCATGTCGGGGTGCTCGTCTTCGCACAACGTGACGGCTTCAATGCCATTCACGGCACGCAGCAGGCGATAGCGCTTGGAAAGCACGATGCGCACGAGTTCGTAGTTGCTGTCCTCGTCCTCTGCAACCAATATCATGGGTGCATTCTGCAAATTGGTCATGGTGGTGGACCGGATGGTGCGCGAGTTGGTGGTGGTGCGGGTGCTTTGTGCCATTCCGCCAATGGTGCCTTCGAAAGGAAGTACGAAACGGAAGGTAGAGCCCTCGCCCAGTCTGGACTGTACGCTGATGCGACCCTCCATTCTCTCGACAATGTTCTTGCAGAGTGCGAGTCCCAGGCCATAGCCGTTCTGTACGTCGGCATCTCTGGAAACGTAGGTTCCGAAGATGTTCTCCATGTCGTTGGGGTCGATGCCGGAACCGGTATCGGTCACGAAGAATTCCACTTCACTGCCATCATTGATGAGCCTGTAACCGTATGTGATGCTACCTTTAACGGTATGTTTCAGTGCATTTCCGATGAGGTTGGAGAAAACCTGTGTCACACGGTTGGCATCGGTGTTGAGGGTGACCTTCATGTTGGGCTTGTTCCAGACCAGCTGTATGGTGTCCGGACAGCGGAACTTGAAGATGTTCTGAAGACTATGGCAGAGGTCGTTCAGATCGGTCATTCCCTTCTTGATGCTGATTTCGCCAGCCTCGACACGCGAGAGGTCGAGGATGTCGTTGATGAGCGCGAGCAGTCGACCATTGTTGCTTTCAATGATTTCCATGAACTTCATGCGATCCTCCGGAGAGTCGGTCTCAGCCATGACACGGGAGAAGCCCTCGATGGCATTCAGGGGTGTGCGAATCTCATGGCTCATGTTGGCGAGGAAAAGGGACTTCATGCGGCTTGCCTGTTCCGCTTTCTGCGCCTTTTCTTCGTATTCGTTCAGTTTCTTATTGGCAGCGTCTAATTGCAACTCAACAGAATGAAGCTTGGAATTAGCCTCAGCCAGTTTCTGCAATAGGGTCTCGCGTTCGTCTTGATTCATCCTTTTCTATTATGTGTATAGCCGCGGACAAAATTACAAAAAAACTGCGAACTACGAAAGAAAAATAATAAAAAAATCTTTAAAAATGGAATTTTATGCTCTTTTTGCTTTTTCCCACGCACCGCTGCTTTGGTGTGAACGGAGGTACTTCATGCCTTTGAAAACGTTCAGATTCATGAAGAGGAAATAGTAGGGCACATAGAGCAATTTGTTTTTACGTCCGTTGCGCTCCATGAGCCAGGCGATGAATGCAGCCAGGTAAAACAGTATCTGCAGCATCCAGATGACGTTGTAGACGGTGCCTGCTTTCATCATGACCAGCACGGTGTTCAGGGGAATGAGTGCCAGGAGGGCAATGGGCGTGATGCTCCATCGTAACACGCGGTGGCTGACAAACTGGAAGGCAACGACGGGGTTGCGCAACGGATTCATCATCTTGCGGAGCCACCAGATGCTCTGTAGTCCGCCAGCGGCAATACGGCGCTTGCGCTTCGACTCTTCGTTCAGATCGGCAGAGCCATACTCCATGGCATAGGCTTCTGGCGAATAGGCAATCTTATAGCCATTGTCGACCATGCGCATGGACATGACAAAGTCGTCGAGCAGGGCATTTTCCGGCATGGGCCTGTAGAAACGGGTTCGGATGGCATTCAGCTCGCCTGCTGCACCCATAGTGGAATACAGTTCACTATCGAGTCGTTTCAGCGCACTCTCGTATTTCCAGTAGAGTCCTTCGCCCTCGGCAGCAGCCTGTCCCTCGTGACGAGCCATCACACGTTTCTCGCCAGCCACACAGGCCACCTCGGGATCCTGGAAACAGCGCACAATCTCGCGAATGGCCTCCGGATTGACCATCGTGTTGGCATCCGTCATGATGGTGAATTCCGTCTTCACCATGCTGATGCCGTGATTCAAGGCTGCCGTCTTTCCCTTGCGTTCCGGACTGTACACCACCTCCACATCGGGATAACGGCTCAGCCGCTCGTTGGTGGCGTCACTGGAACCGTCGGTAACCCACATGACGTGCAGCTTGTCGTGAGGGTAGTCGAACTGGTGGATGTTTTCCATTTTGATGTCTACAACGTCTTGTTCGTTGTAGGCACATATCATAAAGGTTACGTGGGGAAGATCCTCGTCGGCAGGTAGGGCTGCTTTCACAGCCTTACCCTTGACGAAGCGTTTCAGTTGTACCAACACCCACAGCAGCATGCCATATCCGAGGTATGTGTAGAAAACGATAAACACACCAATCCAGAAAACGATTTTCAGTGCAGCCATACGGTGTCAGCAAACGATTAAGAATTTGTTTCGATCTCTTCCTGCATGTCGATGAACTGACGATCCTTGTCGTAGAATTCATATTGCAGGAAAGCTAACTTTTGCGATGGTACAATACGCAGTCCCATACCGTATTTCATCTGCCATTGGCGCTTGATGGACCAAAGGCCCTGATTGATGTAGGCGGCTACGTAAGGATGTACGTGCAAAAAAATCTTGCGAATGCCTATCTTGTTGACTAGGCGGTCAATTTTGCTCTCAAGCTGGTCGGTAAACAGAATCGACGACTTGATTTTTCCTTTACCAAAACAGGTGGGACAGGTTTCTTCTACGTTGACGTCCATAGCGGGACGTACACGCTGGCGTGTGATTTGCATCAGTCCGAACTTGCTGAGCGGCAGGATGTTGTGGCGAGCCCGGTCCTTTTGCATGTTCTTGCACATGCGTTCATAGAGCATCTGCCTGTCTTCTGCCAGGTTCATGTCGATAAAGTCGACGACAATGATACCGCCCATATCACGTAAGCGTAACTGGCGTGCCAATTCGTCGGCCGCACCAAGGTTGACTTCCAACGCATTGGCCTCCTGACCGTTTTCAGCACGCGTACGGTTACCTGAGTTCACATCAACGACGTGCATAGCCTCGGTGTGTTGAATAATGAGGTATGCGCCGCGCTTGTAGTTCACGGTACGTCCGAAACTGGATTTAAGCTGTTTGGTGACACTGAAATTGTCGAAGATGGGTACGGTTCCCGTGTACTTCTTGACAATGTCTTGTTTTTCCGGGGCGATGAGCGACACGTAGTCCTTGACCTGATTATAGATGTCCTCGTCGTTGATGTAGATACCGTCGTAAGTGGGGTCGAACACGTCGCGCAGCATAGCTACTGCACGCCCTGTCTCCTCGAAACACAGCTGTGGCACCTTAGTAGCCTTCTGGGCCTTGGTGATGGTGTCTTCCCAACGCTTGACGAGTGCTTTCATCTCCTTGTCCAACTCGGCCACGCGCTTGCCCTCTGCCGATGTGCGTACGATGACGCCGAAGTTCTTGGGGCGTATGCTTTGGACGAGTTGTTTCAGGCGGGCACGCTCTTCGCCTTTTTTGATTTTAGAAGAAACCGAAACCTTATCGTAGAAAGGCATGAGAACCATGTAGCGTCCGGCGAAGCTCAGTTCGCAGGTCAGACGCGGACCTTTGGTGTTGATGGGTTCTTTCACCACCTGAACCAACACTTCCTGGCCTTGCTTCAGCGTAGTCTGTACGCTGCCTTCCTTGGGAAGGTCGGGCTGGTGGGTGGCTTTTGCAATGGGATAAAGTTTCTTCTTGTCGCTTTGTACCTGTTTAAGGTATTTCTCGTAAGAGCTAAATTGAGTACCTAAGTCAAGATAATGCAGGAAGGCATCGCGCTCAGAGCCTACGTCAACGAAGCAGGCATTGAGTCCGGGCATGAGCTTGCGCACACGACCCAGGTAGATGTTGCCTACGGAGTAGCTTGCTTCCTCGCGTTTCTCGTTCTGGTATTCTACCAGATTCTTGTCTTCGAGAAGGGCGATGGAAATCTCCTTAGGCTGAACATCAATGATGAGTTCACTTGTCATTGCTCTTTGCTTGTTATTACTCTTTGTTTTACTTTAAAGGAGCGTACCTTCGAAGCTTAGAACTTCTTTAGTACACTCCTTCCATTTTTTTCTGTTCGCCAGAGCTTACTTGCTCTTATGACGATTCTTGCGCAGTCTCTTCTTGCGCTTGTGAGTAGCCATCTTGTGGCCCTTCTTTTTCTTTCCGTTTGGCATAATGTGATAAATATTAAAAATGTGAATTATTTCATTTTCTCAACAAAACTCTTGGCAGGCTTGAAAGCAGGAATATCATGCGCGTCAATGACCAGTGTGGTGTTCTTTGAGATGTTACGTGCAGTCTTCTTGGCGCGGTGCTTGATAGTGAATGTGCCGAATCCTCTGAGGAACACATTTTCTTTCTGCTCAGCCATGCAAACACGAATCTCAGCCATGAATGCTTCAACAGTAGTGGCAATGTCTTTTTTGGGAAGACCCGTCTTCTCGGCAATGTTGTTGATGATATCTGCTTTTGTCATTTCTGTATTACTTTTTTTATTAAAATCATATTTGGGACTGCAAAGTTACTAATTTTCAGCGTGATATGAAAATATTCTTGGCTTTTTTTTCGGAAAATATATATTTTTCGTATCTTTGCACTCAGATTTTAAGGGATATTAAGATGAAACAGACCAAAAATACAGCTTCTTCCATACATTGTCAATGTGGTGTCGACTTGCCGGAAGAGAGTCGTAAAGATAATATAAGGAACGTGCGCGCGACGGGAGTTGAACAACACGTTTGTATCTTTACAGGAGCTCGTCCGAATTTCGTGAAAGTCGCTCCGATTATCCGTGCTATTGATTGTGCGGAAGGAATTAGCTATCAACTGATATATGCCGGTTGCCAAGATGATCCCACTATAGAACCTTCGCTTTTCGATGACTTGCAGATGCCGAGGCCGGATGTGTTCCTGGGCGTCGATTGTGAGAATCTGAATGAACTGACGGGTAGGGTGATGGCAGCATTCGAACGCTATCTGGACAATCATGCCACCGACACGGTGATTGTCGTGGATGATCTGGCTTCGACGATGGCGGCAGCTATCGTGACCAAGAAACATGGTTTGCGACTGGCGCACATCGTGGCAGGAACCCGTTCGTTCGATATCAATATGCCTAAGGAAATCAACAGGTTAGTGATAGATGGTTTAAGTGATTTGTTGTTTACGGCAGGCATGGTTTCGAGTAGTATCGCTACTCGCGAAGGTGCCGAGATGAACAAGATATATATGGTGGGAAACATCCTGATGGACTCCCTTCGTTTCAATCATGACCGCTGGCAGCGTCCTGCGTGTCTGGATGGGGTGGAGGACGGCCATTATCTGGTGTTTACCGTCAATAGGAAAGTGTTGATTTCTGACAATGAAAAACTTCAACAGATGATGGACGTTATCAGTCGGATGGCAGGAGATATTCCCGTCATTGCTCCCTTACGTGGAAAGGCCTATATGCTGGCTTCTGAGAAGTCCACATTCTGTGTAACAGAACCCTTGTCGTATCTGGAGTTTGGCTATCTGACTTTACATGCAAAAGGTATTATTACTGACTCGGGCAACGTGGCGGAAGAAGCTACGTTCAACCATGTGCCATGTATCACGCTGAATTCATATACGGAACATATAGAGACTGTCAAACAAGGCACCAACGTCCTTGTTGGTGAAAATATTGAACAACTTCAGGAGTCTTTGAGACTGCTGGTTGAAGGAGAGTGGAAACATGGTTCGCTCCCTGACAGATGGGATGGACGAACCGCTGAACGTATCGTACAAACGCTATTGGCATGAAAGCATTTCTGGTATTATTGATTGGCTGGCTGGGAGACCGCTTTTTCGGAGATCCCGCGTGGTTGCCCCATCCTGTGGTAGGTTTCGGGAAAATCATTGCATTTTTCGAAAAGCTGTTGAATCGTGGCCGTTGGCGCATGTTCAAGGGGGCAGTGGTGGCTGTCGTATTGATTGCTGCTACGTTTGTTTGCTCCTGGTATGCTTTGCGATGGATTGACGGGCGTTCTGTCTATGCAGGAATGGCTGTCAAGGCGATTCTCGTCTTTTATTGCCTGGCAGGTACTACTTTGATTCGTGAAGTGCGTGAAGTTTTTCTGGCTCTTGATCGCTCGTTAGAGGAAGGACGTCGTCAGGTGGCACGTATTGTGGGACGTGACACGTCGCAATTGTCTGCTCAGGAAGTACGTACGGCAGCACTTGAAACGCTGGCCGAGAATTTGAGTGACGGCGTGGTGGCTCCGTTGTTCTGGTATGCCTTGCTGGGTGTTCCTGGCATGATAACCTATAAGATGATTAATACGCTCGACTCGATGATAGGTTATAAGACCGAGCGCTATCGCCAGTTTGGTTGCTGGGCAGCCCACATTGACGACATTGCCAATTATGTGCCGTCGAGACTGACGGCCCTGATGATGCTGCTGGTTTCAGGGGAGATACGCCTTTTGCCTTTCGTCACGTGGTTCGGACGACAGAATACCAGTCCCAATAGCGGCTATCCCGAGGCTGCATTGGCGGGAATCCTTGATTGCCGTTTTGGTGGCCCTCACACTTATTTTGGTGAGTATTTTGAGAAGCCGTATATTGGCACCAAGGTCCGCGAACTGACCACTGCCGATATGGAAAAGGCAGTCAAAATCAATCGTCGTGTGGAAAATGTGTCAGTATTGCTTATTCTGTTAATCCGTGTGGTTCGTTTCGCCATCCTTTATATATTTGTCTGGACGTGATACGAGATATGTTCTGAAACAAAGCGTTGTTTTGGGGTTTTTAACATTTTGCGGGGGCCGAAATTTGGTAGTATTAAAAAAAATGCGTACCTTTGCACGTCAAATAAGAGAACAAGTAAAAAATCGATATTTATGAGCAAAAGATTTGCCGAGCATAACGGCTTGAACTTGACGCAGACGAATAATGACGTGCTGCAGATGTGGAAGGAGCAAGATATCTTTTGGCGCTCTGTGAAAGAGCGTGAAGGTTGTCCGCAATTTGTGTTTTACGAGGGCCCTCCCTCGGCTAACGGACATCCGGGTATTCATCACGTGTTGGCACGTAGCATCAAGGACACCTTCAATCGCTACAAGACCATGCAGGGCTTCCAGGTGAAGCGCAAGGCCGGTTGGGATACGCACGGACTGCCTGTAGAGTTGGGTGTTGAGAAAGAGCTTGGCATTACCAAGGCCGATATCGACAATAAGGAGAGCGATAAGTATATCTCTACGGAGGACTACAACAAGAAGTGCCGTGAGAACGTGATGATGTTTACCGCCGAGTGGCGTGAACTGACAGAACGCATGGGATATTTTGTAGACCTCGACAATCCCTATATCACTTACGACAACAAGTATATTGAGACCTTGTGGTGGCTGCTGAAGCAGTTCTATAACAAGGGCCTGCTGTATAAGGGCTACACCATTCAGCCGTATAGCCCTGCTGCCGGTACTGGTCTGAGCTCGCATGAGTTGAACCAGCCGGGTTGCTATCGCGACGTGAAGGATACCACCTGTACCGCTCAGTTCAAGATGAAGAATCCGAAGCCCGAGATGGCAGAGTGGGGTACTCCGTATTTCCTCGCCTGGACTACAACACCTTGGACACTGGCTGCCAACTCCGCCCTTTGCGTGGGTCCGAAGATTGACTATGTGGCCGTGCAAACCTACAATCCCTATACAGCCGACAAGGTGACGCTGGTGCTGGCCGAGGCTCGTCTGAATGCTTATTTGCCTGCAGAGGGTGCCATTACCGACGGTGGCGAGATGCCGGAATACAATAAAGGCGAGAAATTCATCCCTTACCGTATCGTGGGTCGCTACAAGGGAACCGATCTTGTCGGTATGGAGTATGAGCAGTTGATGCCTGCCATCAAGCCAATGGGGGATGCCTTCAAGGTGATTCCCGGTGACTATGTAACCACTGACGATGGTGCTGGTATCGTGCATATCGCTCCGAATTTTGGTGCTGACGACGCCTTCGTGGCCAAGAAAGCCGGCATCTGTCCTATTGTGCTGATAGACAAGAAGGGCGCTGAGCGTCCTGTCGTCGACTTGCAGGGTAAGTACTTTGTCATTGAAGACCTCGATGAGGAATTCGTCAAGAACTATGTGAATGTCGACGAGTGGAACAAGTTCGCAGGACGTTATGTGAAGAACGCCTACGACGAGACGCTGACTGACAAGGACGAGACGCTGGATATTTCGATCTGCATGGATCTGAAGGCACAAAACAAGGTGTTCAAGATAGAGAAGCACGTCCATAACTATCCCCATTGCTGGCGTACCGACAAGCCCGTGCTCTATTATCCCCTCGACTCTTGGTTCATCAAGAGCTCGTCGATGAAAGAGCGTATGAGCGAGCTGAACACGACGATTGGTTGGCATCCGGAGTCTACGGGTACAGGTCGTTTTGGCAACTGGCTGGAGAATCTGAATGACTGGAACCTTTCCCGTTCGCGTTTCTGGGGTACTCCGTTGCCCATCTGGCGCAGTGAGGACGGTGAGGAGAAGTGCATTGGAAGCCTCGAAGAGCTCTACAACGAAATCGAGAAGGCCGTTGCTGCCGGCGTTATGAAGAGTAACCCGTTGAAGGACAAGGGTTTTGTGCCTGGTGATATGTCGCAGGAGAACTACGACAAGATTGATGTGCATCGTCCTTATGTGGATTATATCATGCTGGTGAGCGATAGCGGCAAGCCCATGAAGCGCGAGAGCGACTTGATTGATGTGTGGTTTGATTCCGGTTCCATGCCTTATGCACAGGTGCACTATCCGTTCGAGAATCGTGAACTCATTGACAACAACAAGGCATTCCCCGCTGACTTCATTAACGAAGGTGTTGACCAGACACGCGGATGGTTCTTCACGCTGCACGCCATTGCCACGATGATTTTCGACTCGGTGGCTTTCAAGAACGTGATATCCACTGGCCTGGTGCTCGATGCCAAGGGTAACAAGATGTCGAAGCACGTAGGTAACGTGGTGAATCCCTTCGATATGATCGACAAGTATGGCTCTGACGCTGTTCGATTCTATATGATGACCAACTCAGAGCCTTGGGATAACTTGAAGTTTGACCCAGAGGGTGTGGCTGAAATCAGCCGCAAGTTCTTTGGTACCTTATATAATACGTACTCGCTCTTTGCGATGTATGCCAATGTCGACGGCTTCGACCCGCAGACACCACAGATTCCTGTGGAGAAGCGCCCGGAGTTCGACCGTTGGATCCTGTCGTGCCTGAACTCGCTGGTGAAGGGCGTAGAGACTGAGATGAATGGCTATGACCCCACACGTGCAGGACGACTCATCGACAAATTTGTCGACGAAGACCTCTCGAACTGGTATGTGCGTCTGAACAAGAAACGCTTCTGGGGTAAGGAGATGGACGACGACAAACTGGCTGCCTATCAGACGTTGTACGAGTGCCTGATGACTGTTTCAAAGCTGTTGGCTCCCTTTGCACCTTTCTTCGCTGACCGCATCTACTGCGATATGGGCGGTGCTCTGGATAGCGTGCATCTCGACAAGTTCCCTGTGGCTAATGAGTCGTTGGTGAACGCTGATTTGGAACAGCGTATGGAGATTGCCCAGCGCATCACTACCATCGTGCTGGCTCTGCGTCGTAAGGAGAGCATTAAGGTAAAGCAGCCTCTGCAGACACTGATGATTCCTCCTGTGGACGAAGCTCAGCGTTTGGCTATCGAGAGCGTCAAGAAAATCTTCTTGCAGGAGGTGAACGTGAAGGAAGTGAAATTCGTTGAAGGTCAGGGCATTCTGGTCAAAAAGGTAAAGTGTAACTTCCGCACGATGGGTAAGAAGTTCGGTAAGTTGATGAAGGGTGTGGCCGCTCAGATGGATGCCCTCTCGCAGGAGCAGATTGCCCAGTTGGAGAAGGACGGCACCATCGCCATCAATGTTGAAGGACAAGACCTGACGGTTGAGGCTGTCGACGTGGATATTATCAGCGAGGATATTCCTGGCTGGCTGGTGGGCAACGAGGGTAACCTCACTGTGGCACTCGACATTACGCTGACTGACGAGTTGCGCAACGAGGGTATGGCACGTGAGTTGGTGAACCGCATTCAGAACATCCGTAAGAAGAGCGGACTGGAGATTACCGACCACATTCGTGTGTCTATCGAACCCAACGAAGCTGCGACGAAGGCTGTCGAGGCCTTTGGCGACTATATTGCCCGTCAGGTACTGGCCGACGACATGAAACTTGAAGCCAATGATGGCCAGGCAATAGAATTTGATGACTTTACACTGAATATTAAAATAACAAAAATCTAAATGAATATGGCAGAAAAAACACGTTACACGGATGAAGAATTAGAAGAGTTCCGTGAGATTATCAACGAGAAACTGGCTCTGGCCAAGCGTGACTACGATCAGATGATGAGTGCACTGATGAATAAGGATTCCAACGATGTTGACGATACCTCTCCCACGTACAAAGCACTGGAGGAGGGTAGCGCCACCCAGTCGAAGGAAGAACTGATTCAGATGGCATCGCGCCAGCAGAAGTTCATTCAGGGACTGAAGGGTGCTTTGGTACGCATCGAGAACAAAACATACGGTATTGACCGTATTACGGGTAAATTGATTCCCAAAGAACGACTGAAGGCTGTTCCCCATGCCACGTTGAGTGTGGAGTCGAAAATGGCTGGTAAGAAATAAATGAGCGTTTCGAAGAGTGTCAAACAGGGATGGGTGGCTGTACTGATTGTGCTTGCCATCCTTGTCGTCGACCAGATTATTAAGATTTGGGTGAAGACCCATATGACACTTCACGAACAGATAGAAATCCTGTCGTGGTTCAAAATCGTGTTCATCGAGAACAACGGTATGGCTTACGGCATGGAGATCGGCTCAAAACTGGTTCTCAGTATTTTCCGTATCATTGCGGTAGGAGCATTGGGGTACTATATTGCTCTTCAGTGCAAGAAACAGGTACGATGGGGGTATATCGTATGCCTCTCTATGATACTGGCTGGAGCGGCAGGAAACATCTTTGACTCGATGTTCTATGGACTCGTCTTCAATGCCAGCTCTGAGTCCTATACCAGCTACTTCGTTCCTTTTGGGACGGGGTATGCCCCCTTCCTGATGGGCAAGGTTGTCGATATGTTCTACTTCCCGCTCATTGTCACCACATGGCCCGAATGGGTTCCGTGGGTTGGAGGCGAGCCGTATATCTTTTTCTCTCCCATTTTCAATTTTGCCGATTCGGCCATCTCTGTAGGGGTTGTTTTGCTACTCCTGTTCTATCGTAAGGAAATCAGCGAGATATCGGTCAAGAAGGAGGTGAAAAGCGATGAAGCGTAGCTTGTATGCCATGATGGCTCTGTCTGTCCTGTCAACGCTGTTGGCCTGTAAACCAACCGTTCCCAGCAAGTACATCCAACCTGGTGAATTGGAAGATATCCTCTATGATTACCATGTTGCCCAGGCACTTGCGTCAGAGGACCATATGGCGAACTATGACTTTGAGCGCACCAAGTACTTCCTGGCTGTATTGAAAAAGCATGGGCTGACACAGGCTGAGTTCGATTCGTCGATGGTGTACTACTATGGCCACCTTGACAGGTTAAAGTCCGTCTATCTGGAGGTCAACGAACGCTTGTCTGACGAAGCCAAGTCGGTGGGAACTTCAGTATCGTCCGTCGGACGCTATTCTGCGTTTAGCGCTTCGGGTGATACGGCGAACATCTGGAAGGATAGAACGGATTTGTTGCTCATACCTCGTCCTACGATGAATCGCTTCGACTTTAAAGTCGATGTTGATACCTCGTTCTATAAGGGTGACTCGTTTATGTTCCAGTTCATGTCAGAATACCTTTGGCAGTCGGGTTCGAAGGATGCCGTCGTCTGTATCGTGACGAAGTATGAGGGTGACAGCATCATCCAGACCACGAACCACGTGTCGGTGTCAGGTATCTCGCAAGTGATGATTCCTGCTAATCGTGAACAGAAGCTTAAAGAACTGACGGGCTTTATCTATCTGGCAGCTTCGCCCGATGACGAGACGACGCGTAAGATGATGTTTATCAGCCAGATGCACCTCATCAGGTTCCATAATAAGGAAATAAAGAATGAAGCAAAAAAAGACACAGTTCAGGCGGATAGCGTCCAACGAAGTGGTAACGCCCGAGGGTCGTTGCCTGACACTACAAGTGGTAGAACTAACGGACGGAGTCGTGTCCAGTCTTTACCCATTACAGATGGAGCAGGCGAACACCGAATGGCTCCAAGGTCGGTTAATATTAAAAAAAGAGAGTGACGACACTGTTCGTGCCTATTACAAGAATAAACCATTAACTTAAATAGATAAGACTATGAACATGAAAGTAAGATTAGCGGTGATGAACTTCTTGGAGTTCGCCGTGTGGGGAGCCTACCTCACGTGTATGGGAAACTATCTGGGAATAGCCGGATTGGGCGACAAGATTTCCTGGTTTTATGCCATTCAGGGCATTGTGAGTATTTTTATGCCTACATTGATGGGTATTGTGGCTGACAAATATATCCAGCCACAGCGTTTGTTGGGTCTTTGCCACTTGGTGGCCGGTGCCTTTATGATCAGTTGCTGGTGGCTGGGCGAACAGGCTGGTTTCGGTAATGAGCTGGCTGATAAGTCGTTGTTCATTGCGCTCTATACGCTGAGTGTAGCATTCTATATGCCAACCATTGCACTCACCAATACGGCGGCATTTACCATTTTAAAGAATAACGGTATGGATACCGTTCGCGACTTCCCGCCTATCCGTGTGTTGGGCACTGTGGGCTTCATCGCCACCATGTGGTTCGTCAACTGCGCCTTCATCGACGAAAGCGGCTTTGGTTTCACTTTGGGTGAAAACGCTCATAAATTCCAATATACTTATCTGCAGTTCTTGGTTTCTGGTGTTTTGAGTCTTGTACTCTTCGTGTATTGTTTCACTTTGCCCGAATGCAGACTGGAGAAGAAGGAAGGCAAGGTGTCGCTGGTTGAAACGCTTGGTCTCAACGCATTCAAACTTTTCAAGCGTCGTCAGATGGCTCTGTTCTTCATCTTCTCAGCATTGTTGGGTATGTGTCTGCAGGTCACCAACGGCTTTGCTGGTCCGTTCCTGACCAGTTTCAAGGGAATCCCAGAGTTTGCCGACTCCTTTGCTGCTAACAATGCAACGATGTTGACCTCTATTTCTCAGATTAGTGAGGCTTTGTGTATTCTGATGATTCCGTTCTTCTTGAAGCGCTTTGGCATCAAGATAGTAATGATGATGTCGCTTTTTGCCTGGGTTTTCCGCTTCGGATTCTTCGGCATCGGCAATCCCGCAATGCCTGGTGTCATATTCTTTATCCTCTCATGTGTTGTCTATGGTGTTGCTTTTGACTTCTTCAATGTCTCGGGCGGTATCTTTGTCGATCAAGAGTGTGCCCCCGATATCAAGGCATCTGCCCAAGGCTTGTTCATGATGATGACTAATGGCTTGGGAGCCACCATCGGCACGTTGACTGCAGGTGAAATTGTGAATGCTTATTGCGGATGGGAAGGCGGTTATCTGGTTGGTGATTGGCAGACATGCTGGTTCACATTTGCTACATTCGCATTGATTGTTGGCATCACCTTTGCCATCGTCTTTAAACCTGAGAAGAAACCTATCACAGAGATTAAACATTAAATGATACAGATGAAAGAGGTCCGTTTCTTTTATGCACCCGATGCAGCAACGAGTCACGAATTGCCGACAGACGAGGCTATGCATGCTTTGCGTGTGCTTCGTTTGCAGTCGGGCGACGAAATGATGCTCATGGATGGTGTAGGCAATTATTATCGTGCAGAAGTCACTTTGGCGCATACAAAGCACTGCCTCTACGACATTAAGGAAGTCATGCCCCAGCAGCCTCAGTGGCTGGGGCATGTCCATCTGGCTATTGCTCCCACGAAGATGATGGAGCGTATGGAATGGCTTGCAGAGAAAGCTGTTGAGATTGGTGTCGACGAGATATCTTTCCTGAACTGCCAGTTCTCCGAACGTCGTATCGTCAAATTGCCGCGAGTTGAGAAAATCGTTATTGCTGCTACCAAGCAGAGTCATAAGGCATGGAAGACTACGTTGAATGAAGTAGTGCCTTTCAAGGATTTCATCGCCAAGCCACGCGAAGGTGGCAAATATATTGCCCATTGTTACGAGGAGATTCCCCGTACCAGTCTTTTCGATGAGCTTCGCCAGGCTGGTGCCTCACAGGATGCAACCGTCTTGATTGGTCCTGAGGGCGACTTTTCTATTGACGAGGTTCGTATGGCTGTTGCTAATGGCTATCAGTCTGTTCATCTTGGGGCGAGTAGACTCCGTACGGAGACAGCAGGCCTGTCGGCAGTGATGATGATGCAACTTAGTAAAATGTAAATTGTTATGCGAAAGACAACTCTTCTTTTCTGTCTGTTATGGGCATTAGGATTATCGGCACAAATTACAGTCCGTGACCTGCTTAAGTCCATGCCTGATTCTGTTATCCCTTATCTGACGGAAAACAATCGTTTGGACATGATTGACTTTATGGAATCTAATATGGATGCTGTCGTCACTAACACTTTGGGCGGGAAGAGTCAACTCCTGCAACTCACCGATCAGTATGCATCTATACAGCTCAACGAGTCGTCTTCAGTAGCAATGCGACTGCTTGACGTACCCACTCCTGTCGACAGTCTTAGTCAGATTCTGTGCTTGGTTCGAACCTATGGTTCCGATATCCGCGAGAGTACCATTGCATTCTATTCACTCGCATGGCGTCTCCTGCCCATATCCGACTATTTCTCTCAGCCCAACGATATGTTTTCTGCCACGTTAGGCGATAAGGAACCCTGCTTGACACTTCGTCAGGAATTGATATTGGATTCACTTGGAGAAGAAGAGAAAGAAAAGTCAAAAGAAGTGCTAACAACTCTTAAATGGAACGGATGTTTTGTTAAAGAGAATTAAGTATTTCGATTTTTAGGTTAAAAATCTTGTGCCAAAGCAAAATAATGCGTATATTTGCATGTGTGTTTTTCATGGTATTAGATTATTAAGGTTAATTAAAGATTGGTTGTCGTGAGACAACCAATCTTATTTTTTAGCCATATTTTTGCACATTTCTGCTTACGAAAAATATGAGGAAACAAAAATGGAGGTCTGAGAACCAGACCTCCATTTCGTTGAGCATATCTTGTTATAAAGTGACACCATTTTTGAAGATGGATATCTCGCGGTAGCCGTTCTCCTCGTTGCGGGCTTTCTCACCAGAAGCGACGGCGAGGACCTTATCGATGAATTCAGGTACGATGTCCTGCATGGTGCGTCCCTCGACGAGCTGGCCAGCGGAGAAGTCGACCCAGTGGGGCTTATTCTTTGCGAGGGTGGGGTTGGTGGCAACCTTCATGGTAGGCACGAAAGTGCCAAAGGGCGTACCGCGACCGGTAGTGAACAGGACGATGTGGCAACCGCAGGATGCCAGAGCCGTAGATGCTACGAGGTCGTTGCCTGGAGCGGAAAGCAGGTTGAGTCCGTTGGCGGTGAGGCGGTCTCCGTATTCCATGACGCCGCTGACAGGAGCTTTGCCACACTTCTGCGTGCAACCTAACGCCTTGTCCTCAAGTGTGGAGATACCGCCGGCCTTGTTGCCTGGTGAAGGATTCTCGCCCACGGGTTCGCCGTGCGAGAGGAAATAGTTCTTGAAATTATTGATCATAGAGACAGTCTGCTCGAAGAGCTGTGGCGTCTCGCAACGGTTCATGAGGATGGTCTCAGCACCGAACATTTCGGGTACCTCGGTGAGTACGCTAGTGCCGCCCTGTGCAACGAGCCAGTCGCTGAATTCGCCTACGAGTGGATTGGCGGTGATGCCCGAGAAACCGTCAGAGCCGCCACACTTCAGGCCGACGCGCAGTTTGGAGACGCTAACGTCCTCGCGCTTGTCCTGCTTAGCCTGTGCATAGAGCTCGCGCAGAATCTGCATACCTGCTTCCATTTCGTCACCCTCGACACGCTGGGTGACCAGCAACTTAATACGGTCCTTGTCGTAGTCGCCCAACATGGCCATGAAGTCCTCAGGCTGGTTGTTCTCGCAACCCAGGCTGAGCACCAGTACACCGCCGGCATTGGGGTGCAGACAGATATCACGCAACACCTTGCGGGTGTTTTCGTGGTCTTCGGAGAGTTGTGAACAGCCGTAGTTGTGGTGCCAAGTCCAGATGGCATCGATGCCTTGTTCACCAGTTTCTTCACGGAGTTGTTGTGCGAGGCGTTCGGCAATGCCGTTGACGCAACCTACAGTGGGCACAATCCATATCTCGTTGCGCACACCGACATCACCATTCTTACGGACATAGCCCTTGAAGGTGCGCTGTTCGTTCTTGATGTGGTTGATGTCGCTTTTGGCATCCACGGGCTGATAGGTGTATTCGAGGGTGCCGCTGAGGTTTGTCTTCAGGTTGTTCTCGTTGACCCAGTCGCCGGCTTTCAGATCCTGACGAGCGTGACCGATAGGATAGCCGTACTTGATGATGTTTTCGCCCTGACGGACGTCGACAATGAGAATCTTGTGACCGGCAGGGGTGTCTTGATTGACGGTAATTTGCTTTCCGTCGACTTCAATCACGTCGCCCTGTTTCTTTGGAGCGAGACAAACGACTACGCTGTCGGCGGGATTAATCTTTAAAAATGTAGCTTGTTCCATAAAAGTATTTATTTAGTAGTTTGACTTGTTTTTATCTTTAACCAATATTCTTTCTTCGGTAGAAATCTATGTTTTCTTTGGAGAGAAGTTCAATGGGCATGTAGTTGACAGGTTCGACTTCCTTTTTGAGTACGATAGCTCGGAAAAGCGACTCGATGCATTCGTAGCCCTGCATGAAAGCATGCTGTGCGATGAGAAACGAGATGCTGCCTTGACGGACGCACTCCGCATTTTTTGGTACCATGTCATAGCCCATGATCTGGATGTTGCGCCGGTTCGACTTCAGCAGAAAATCGCCTACGAGGTGTGCCTTGGAATTGAACGTGATGCAATGATGCACCAACGGATGGTTGTCGAAGAATTCCTGCAGGATGACATCGTATTTTTCGCGCTTGTCGTCGAGTGAGAGGTTAACCTCATGGATTTTGACCGACGGGAAGTGGTCATGCATATAGTGTCGGAAGCCCGTTTCGCGGTTTTCCTGCTGCTTGGAGGCCACATTGCCGTTTCGCATCTGTTTCATGAGCATGATTTCCTTCTCGCGCGGTGCAAGCATCATGAGTATGCGTGCGGCGAAATAGCCCGAGGCAAAAGAGTCCTGTCCGAAGAAGGAGAGTGGCTTGAGGTCAGGCATGTATGAGTCGAGGAGGATGAACGGTATGTTGCGCTCGTGCATGATGTCGGCATAGCGTCTAGACACCTCGATGGTGGAAGGCACGACGACGACGCCGTCAGGTTCCTGCTTGAGCACTTCGTTCATCACCTTGGCAAACGTCTCTGCCGAGAAGCGGTTGTAGTAGAGTACGCGGTTAGAGATGCGGAAGTCGCGATAGCGTTCGCAACACATCTGGCATCCTTCTTCCACCTCTTCCCAATAAGCTTCCGACTCGTGTTTGGGGATGATACTGATGAAATGATACTCCTTGTTGTAAGCCAATGCAGAGGCATACATGTTAGGTTTATAGTCCATCTCTTCCAACGCCCTCTGCACCTTGGCGAGGGCTTTCTTCGACACGTTCGGACGATTGTGAAGTACGCGGTCTACCGTGCCTGCGGATACGCCAGCGCGCTCGGCGATATCCTTGATTCTGGTCTTTTCTATTGCCATAACTCCTGCAAAGGTACGAATAAGCGAGGAAAATACAAAAGGAAAACTCGTTTTTCTTTTGATTTTCGAGCGAAAGTACCTTCGACCGTAGGTCAAAGGTAGTGAAAATCGAGAAAATGCCCTTAAAAGCTACTCCTCTTTCGGTTCCAATGCTGCATTGGGCTCGTCGGGTTGCGGGTGCTGGTTGGCATCTTCGTTGTGCTCCTTAGGCGTTGTCACGGGGTTGCCAAACTCGTCGACCACCATTTCGACCTCATCGATTCCCAGGCTGTCGACGGCCAGTGAGTCGCTGTCGGCCGGTGCCTGGAAATAGCCACCGCAATTGAAGTCGATATCGTTGACTGTGATGCCGGCGGGTGTCTTGAATTTTACGCGATAGTCCTTGAACTGCTTGTCGGAAAGTACCGAGTTGAGGAAATACCCGCAGATAGGTAGTGCTGTGCGGTTACCCTGTCCGAGCTGTCCGGTGCGGAAGTGGATGCAGCGGTATTCGCCGCCTACCCATGCGCCACATACCAGTCGCGGTGTGGTACCTACGAACCAGGCGTCGGAATGGTTGTTCGACGTGCCCGTCTTACCACCGAAGTCGGTGTCGGTGACATCATATCCCACGTAGCTGCGCAGGCGTGACGAGGTGCCGCTCATGCCGCCCATAAGCAACTGCTGGACGAAGAAGGCGCTCTTGGGCGACAGGGCCTGGCGCGTTTCGGGGTTGGCTTCATAGATGACGTTGCCCTCGCGGTCGATGATGCGTGTCACGAGTACGGGGTCGATGGCCCTACCGTCGTTGACTGGCGTGCAGTAGGAACTGACCAGTTCGAGCAGGTTGACATCGCTTGCCCCCAGCGTAAGCGACGGGGTGGGATCGAGTTTCGACTTAATACCCATGTCGTGAGCCGTCTTAACGATGCGGTCAATGCCCACTTCTTGCCCCAGACGTACTGCTACGCTGTTGATGCTCATGGCGAAGGCCTGTTTGAGCGAGATGTCCATGTTTGAGAATCTGCCATCGGCATTGGTAGGAGCCCATGTTACCTCCTTGCCGTGGTCCATGACCTTCATCGAGAAGTATTCGTCGCGACGTGTGTCGCAGGGCGTAATACCCTGGTTCATAGCCTCAGAATAGACGAAGAGTTTGAACGTCGATCCCGGCTGTCGAAGGGCGGTCACTTTGTCGTATTTCCATGTCTTGAAGTCGACGTCACCTACCCATGCTTTGACGTGCCCCGTCTGTGGTTCTATTGCTACGAATCCGCAATGCATGAAGCGTTCCATGTAGCGGATGGAATCCATAGTGGATATCTCCTTTTCGATAAATCCCTGTTCGTAGTCAAAGAGCCGGACTTTGTGAGGCCGGTTCAGGTAGTAGTCGATGGAGTCCTGATTGCCCTCGAACTTCTGCGACAGCAGTTTGTAGACGGGCAGTTTCTTGGCGAGATCCTCAATGAAATGCGGTATTTCGATGTGGCGCTCGTCCTGCCAGGGGTTAGTGCTACCCCAGTGTTGGTTGAACGTCGTCTGCACCTGCTTCATCTGTTTCACAGCGGCCTCCTCGGCATAGCGCTGCATGCGCGAGTCAAGGGTGGTGTGAATCTTCAGTCCCTCGGTGTAATAGGCGTAAGCACGGTCGTCGCCGTAATACTCCTTACACCATTGCTTCATCCAGTCGGCCACAGCCTCGCGGAAGTAGTTCGCTTCGCCGTCATAGGCATTCTCCACGCTGTAGTCGAGCCGTATCTCGGTCTGTTTCAGCGAGTCGTTCTGGGACTCGGTGAGGTGTCCGTGACGCATCATGTTGTCGAGCACCACATTGCGGCGGCCCAGCGAATTCTTGGGATTGATGCGCGGATTATAGTAGGTGGTGGCCTTCAATAGTCCGACGAGGACGGCGGCCTGCTCGGTCGTGAGGTTCTTGGGCGTCGTGCCAAAATAGGTCTTAGCAGCCGTTTTGATGCCAAAGGCATTGGAGCCGAAGTCGACAGTGTTGGCATACATGGTGATGATTTCCTCCTTGGTGAAATACCATTCCAGCTTGTAGGCCGTAATCCACTCCTTGCTCTTCATGATGAGAATCTTCAGGCCAGGGATGTTGCCCAGCAGACCCGTAGAATATTGCGTACGAACGCGGAACAGGTTCTTGGCCAGCTGTTGTGTGATGGTTGATGCACCACGGGCGTCGCGATGCATCACATAGTCCTTCAGGGCAGCGGCAAAGGCCTGATAGTCGATGCCGTGATGGCGGTAGAACCGCTCGTCCTCAGTGTCAACCAATGCTGTCCAGAAATCGGGGCTTACTTCGTCGTAGCTGACGGGCATGCGGTTTTCGCTGAAGAACTTGCCAATCAGTTTGCCGTCGGAGCTGTATATCTCGGAAGCCTCGGCGGGGTGCGTGTTACGCACATCGCTCATCGAGGGCGACTTACCGAAAAGCCAAAGGAAATTGATATCGACCATGACGAGGTAAAGGAAGAACGCCACGACGAGCGTGCCAAGGACGGCAAACGTCTTGACGTACCACTTACGGCCTTGGTACAATCCTTTATACCATTCCCACGCCTTGCGGGGAGCCTGAACAATTTGTTCTGCGTATTTATTCATATTGAGCAATATATTTCAGTATTTCATCTTTCTGATCCGGGCGGAACCACCGCATCTGTTCGTCGCGCTTGAACCAAGTGAGCTGTTTGCGGGCATAACGGCGTGTGTTGCCCTTGATGCGCTCTACGGCCTCGTCGAGTGACCAGCGTCCATCGATGTAGTCGAATAACTCCTTGTATCCCACCGTGTTAAGCGCGTTTTGATGACGGAATTCATAAAGGCCCTCTGCCTCGTCGAGCAGTCCGTGTTCCATCATCTCGTCCACACGCGCGTTAATCTTATTATATAATAGGTCGCGCTCACAGTTGATGCCAATTTTCACGATTCGAAACGGACGTTCCTTCTTGGCTTGCGTGCGAAACGAGGTATAGGTCCTGCCCGTCTGGTAGCAGATTTCCAGCGCATGGATGACGCGTCGGTAGTTCTGCCGGTCGACGATGGCGTAATGTTCTGGGTCTAGTCGTTGCAGGTCGGCGCAAAGGGCTTCGAGTCCTTCCTCCTGATAGCGTCGTTTCATCTCTTCGCGGATGTCGTCGCGAACGGTAGGGATGTCGTCAATGCCGTTGCACACGGCATCGATATACATCATGCTGCCACCTGCCAGCAAATGGATTGTGTTGGTAGCGTTTTGAGTGTTTTGTGTCGTTTGAGAAGTGATGATGTCCAGCACTTCCTGTTCGTACATCGAGGCGTTATAGTAGTCGTGGATGCTCTTGGTGCCCACGAAGTAGTGGTGTGCCTGCTGGAGTTGTTCGTCGGTAGGGGCAGCCGTTCCGATTTTGAGTTCGCGATAGATTTGTCGCGAATCGGCATTGATGACGGGTATTCCGTAGTGTCGGGCCAGTTCGATGGTCAGTGCCGTTTTCCCTACTGCTGTAGGCCCTGTGATAACGATTAATGTACTATGTACCATTTTTCAATGTACAATGTACTATTTGACGTACTATTTAGCGAATAACGCCGCGCTTGGAGTTTTCAATAAACGAGCAGATGTATTCCACCTCTTTCGAGTTGGGATACTTGGTACGAGCTTCGGCAATGCCGTCCTTCAATACGCCCTGAGCATAGATGATGCGATAGGCATCGTGGATGGCCTCGATGGTCTCGTTGGGGAATCCTCGACGGCGCAGTCCGATGAGGTTGACGCCTGCATAGCGCACCGGTTCCTTTCCTGCAATGACGTAGGGCGGAATGTCCTGACTGGTTCGTGTGCCGCCTTGGAACATGATGTAGCTGCCCACGTGTAGGAACTGGTGGAACAAGCAGGTGGCTGAGATGATGGCATAGTCGTCGACGATGACCTCACCGGCAAACTTTGTCGAGTTGCCGATGATGCAACCGTTTCCGATCACGCAGTCGTGTCCGATGTGCATATTTTCCATCAGCAGGTTTCCGTTGCCTACGACGGTCTTCCCCTTCGAGGCTGTGCCGCGGCTGATGGTGACATTCTCGCGAATGGAGTTGTTGTCGCCAATCTCGCAGGTGGTCTCTTCGCCCTGGAACTTCAGGTCCTGGGGTTTCGTTGATATGCTGGCACCGGGGAAAATCTCGTTGTTGTTGCCCAGACGTGTGCCGAAATGAAGCGTCACGCTGTTCAGCAATTTGTTGTTGTCGCCAATGACAACGTTCTTGTCAATCACGCAAAACGGGCCGATGATATTGTTGTCACCGAGTTTTGCTTCAGGGTCGACTACTGCCAGAGGATGTATCTGATTCATACTTTGTTTCGATATTTCGTTATTCCGTTATTCCGTCATTCCGGAAATTATTTATTTTTTACGATTTGTGCGGTGAATGTGGCTTCGGCCACGACGTGATCGCCTACGAAGATGTAGCCCTTCATTGACGAGATACCGTGACGGACGGGAGCCAGCAGGTCGACCTTGAAGAGCAGCGTGTCGCCCGGTACGACCTTCTGACGGAACTTCACGTCGTCAATCTTCATGAAGTACGTCGACCAGCGCTCAGGCTCTTCGAGCGTGTTCAGCACCAGCAGACCGCCGCATTGTGCCATAGCCTCGATCTGCAGGACGCCCGGCATGACGGGCTCCTCGGGGAAGTGTCCCTGGAAGAACGGTTCGTTGCCCGTAACGTTCTTGATGCCCACGATGGTGTTTGCCCCCAGTGCAATCACTTTGTCGACCAGCTGCATGGGATATCGGTGGGGCAGCAGTTCGCGAATCTTGTTCACGTCCATCACCGGCTCCTCGTTGGGATCGTAGATGGGCGCCTGTATCTCATGCTTGCGAATCTCCTTGCGCATCTGACGGGCAAACTTGTTGTTGATGGTATGTCCGGGACGTGTGGCAATGATGCGGCCCTTGATGGGTTTGCCGATGAGCGCCATATCGCCAATGACGTCGAGCAGTTTGTGTCGTGTGCACTCGTTCTCCCATACCAGCGGCTTGTGCTGGATGTATCCCAGCTCGTTGGCGTCGCGGTGCTCTACGCCAAGCATATCGGCCAGCATGTCCAGACGCTCCTGCGTGGTCTGACGCTCGTAGATGACGATGGCGTTGTCCATATCGCCGCCCTTGATGAGGTTCGCCTGCAACAGGGGTTCTATGTCGCGTACGAAGACAAATGTGCGGGCAGCGGCAATCTCTTTGGCGAAATTATTGATTTTGTCGAGTGTTGCAAACTGCGAGTTGATGAATTTCGACTCGAAGGAACACATGGCCGTAATCGAGAAATCTTCATCGGGTAGGAGGGTGATGCATGATCCCGTGTTTTCGTCCTTCACCTCAATCTTCTTGCGGATGATGTAGAAGTCCTTCGGGGCATTCTGCTCCTCAACGCCTACCTCATTGATTTTCTCCACATATTTAATGGCCGATCCGTCGAGAATGGGAAACTCAGGACCGTTAACCTGGATGAGACAGTTATCGATGCCCAGTGCATAGAGTGCAGCGAGTCCGTGCTCTACGGTCGACACGCGCATATCGCCCTTGCCCAGTACGGTGCCGCGCTGTGTGTCGATGACGTTCTCGGCAATGGCGTCGATGGTGGGTTCACCCTCCATGTCGATGCGCTGAATCTTGTATCCATGATTTTCGGGAGCAGGGTTAAACGTGACAGTCAGGTTTAGTCCTGTATGCAAGCCTTTTCCGAATAGTGAAAAGCTGCCTTTCAGAGTTTTTTGCTTCATATTGATTGTTTTCAGAATTCAATGTTCATTTTCTGCTTGATGGCCTCCAGTTCACGCTGTAACTGAGCAATCTGCCGATACATATCGGGCAGTTTGGCATCGAGGGCACGGGCCTTGAAGTACATCTTCGGATTGACGGCAGGCGAACCGATGAGTGTCTCGCCGTCGCCTTTGGTGTTACCGATGACACCACACTGGGCACCAACCATCGTGCGGTCAGCTACGTGAATGTGGCCTGAGAAACCTGCCTGACCGCCTACCATACACCATGCGCCGATCTTTGTCGAGCCAGCCATGCCCACCTGTGCGGACATGACGGTGTTCTCGCCAATCTCGCAGTTGTGAGCCACCTGGATGAGGTTGTCCAGCTTCACGCCCTTGTGGATGATGGTCTGACCCATCGTCGAGCGGTCCACACAGGTGTTGGCACCAATCTCGACATCGTCCTCGATAATCACCACGCCCAGCTGTGGAATCTTGTCGTAGCCTTCCTGGTTGGGGGCGAATCCGAAGCCGTCGGCGCCAATCACCGCTCCTGCGTGAATGGTCACGTTGTTGCCAATCTGACAGCCGTCGTAGATGGTGACGTTGGGGAAGATGCGCGTGCCGTCGCCAATCTTCACACCTTCGCCGATGAAGGTGAAGGGGCCGATGTAGACGTCCTTGCCGATTTGGGCAGAGGGCGACACAAAGGCCAGCGGGTCGACACCCGTCTTCTTTGGCAGCGACTGAGCATACATTTGCATCAGCTTGGCCACGCATCCGTAAGCGTCCTTCACGCGAATCAGCGTGCAGCTGACGGGATGCTCCAGCTCCAAGTCCTCGTTGACCAGCACAATGGTGGCTTTGGTGTCGTAGATGTATTGGGTATATTTCGGGTTCGAGAGGAACGTGATGGCTCCTTCCTGACCTTCTTCAATCTTTGCAAAAGTGTGGACGGCAGCTTGTTCGTTACCTTCTACTCTGCCACCGATAAAATCGGCTATTTGGCGGGCTGTAAACTCCATATTCAACGTACTAATTTTTTGATGTACTATGTACATTTTTGAGGATGTACTACGTACAATTTAACTTATTTGTTTGCAAAGATAATCATTTTTTATGAAAAACGTTGATAACAGAGGTAATATTTACGGATTTTTTTGGAAAGTAGCTGAACATTTAAGATTTCTGAAGCATCCGAAATGTCTCTCACAGTGCCGTCTTTGTAAAGAATTCCGATGCTGTCGTCCTCCGGATTATACATGTCTTTTCCTATCTCTGTCAGCGTCATCATGTAGTGCGTGTCCTCCATCGGGATATTCATTCTTTCCGCGATGCTACGGGCTATTCCGTCGATATACTCCTCCGAGGGAGCCTCTTCGCTGACCTCCACTTTGAACAGGTGGCGGTTGGTCATGTCGGTGGCCAAAGTGGCAAGAATTTTGTCATCAGAATGCTTCCATGCCTTCAAAGCGCACCAAATGTCGCTGTCGTCCAGTTCGGCATAGATGTCGAGGGTGTGCTCGTCGAAGGTGACGTCGTTTTTCAGGAAATAGGCCAGCGCAGGCGATGCGAAGACGTCGTAGCCCGCCCTCATCAGGTCGCGTGCACGGGTCAGCGCGTTCACCAGCACTTTCTCGTAACCCACTGCCGTCTTGTGCAGGTATACCTGCCAGTACATCAGTCGTCGTGTCGTCAGGTAGTTCTCGATGGAGTAGATGCCTTTGGCCTCGACCACGAGGCGTTCGTCGGCCACGTTCAGCATCTTGATGATGCGTGCCGATCCGATGTTGCCTTCCGTCACGCCCGTGTAGAACGAGTCGCGTCGCAGATAGTCCAGACGGTCCATGTCCAGTTGGCTGGAGATGAGCTGGTGGAAGATCTTGTTCGGGTATTCGTCCTTGAAGATGCTGATGGCCAGCGCCAGCTGTCCCCGCAGGTCGCGGTTGATGCGTTCCATCATGAGCAGCGAGATGTCTTCGTGCGACACGCCGTGTATGAGTGTATGCTCCAGCACGTGCGAGAACGGTCCGTGTCCGATGTCGTGCATCAGGATGGCGGCCTGTACGGCTTCTGCTTCCGAGTCGAAGATGTATACGCCTTTTTCGCTCAGCGACTTCACGGCTTCCGACATCAGCGAGAATGCTCCCAGCGAGTGCTGGAACCGCGTGTGGCGTGCTCCCGGATACACGACGGATGCCAGTCCCAACTGGTTGATACGGTTCAGACGCTGAAACAAAGGATGCTGCACGATGTCGTACAGCAATCCACGTTTAATCTTGATAAACCCGAATACCGGGTCGTTGATGATTTTATACTCTGTCATTCCTCTTCTGGATCTGAGTCTATCGCTTCGAACTTGAACTGCGTAGCGTTGATGTAACGCACATCATAGCCTTTCTTGTATTTCTTCATCAGCTTCAGATACTCTTTCTCGGCCTTTTTCTTCTTGGTATAGAAGAACACGATGCACACCCGGTCCTTCAGTTGCAGCTTTTCGGTCAGATATACTTTCAGCTGGTGGCTGTACTCGTCGCGTTCAATCAGGAAATTATTTTTCGTCTCCATCCAAACGTCCTGAACGTTTTGAATATCGGTGGCATAGATAATCGAATCCTTGAACGATGCCGAGAATCCGAACATGTATACTTCATCTATTTTTTCAATTTTTGCGCTGGCTCCAACGGTCAGCATGGTTACTGCCAACAGCAGCATCAACCTTAACGATTTCATTCTCCTAAATATGCTTTTAATATTTTGTTCTTCGTATTGGCACGCAGACGGCGGATGGCTTTCTCCTTGATCTGGCGTACGCGTTCGCGCGTCAGTCCGAATTTCGTGCCGATTTCCTCCAGCGTCATCTCGGGCTGTCCGATGCCGTAGAAGGCCGTGATGATGTTCCGTTCGCGGAGGGTCAATATCATCAGGGCGTCCTTGATTTCCGACTGCAGCGACTCGGCCACCAGCTTGTGGTCGGCCATGGGTGCGTCGCTGTTCACGAGGACGTCCAGCAGCGAGTTGTCTTCGCCGTCGACGAACGGAGCGTCCATCGACACCTGTCGTCCTGACACGTTGATGGCTTCGTCGACCTTGTCTTCGGGGATGTCTATCACCTCTGAAATTTCGTCTGCTGACGGGCGACGCTCGTTCTCCTGCTCAAACTTCGACAGCATGCGGTTTATTTTGCTCATCGACCCCAGCTGGTTCAGTGGCAGTCGCACGATGCGGCTTTGTTCGGCTATGGCCTGCAGAATGCTCTGGCGAATCCACCACACGGCATACGATATGAATTTGAATCCGCGTGTCTCGTCATACTTCTCGGCAGCCTTGATGAGTCCTACGTTGCCCTCGTTGATGAGGTCGGGCAGCGACAGTCCCTGGTTCTGATACTGCTTGGCCACACTCACCACAAATCGCAGGTTCGACTTCGTCAGTCGCTCCAGCGCCTTCTTGTCACCCTTGCGGATGCGCTGTGCCAGTTCTACCTCATCGTCAGCCGACAACAACTCTTCCTTGCCGATTTCCGACAAGTATTTCTCCAGCGCCTCACTCTCGCGATTGGTGATTGATTTAGTGATTTTCAGTTGCCTCATTCAGTAGTCAAGTTTAAAGCCGGATGCAAAAGTAAGGTATTTTTTCCGATTCACCAAACTTTTCTGCCATTTTTTATTACTTATTCAGAAAATTGGGCGATGAAGTCGTCTTCCGACAGGATGGGAATACCCAGTTGCTGGGCTTTCTTGTTCTTGCCCGATGTCGACGTGACATCATTATTAATAAGGTATGATGTCGAGCCGCTCACCGCCGATGCCACCTTGCCGCCCTGCGACTCGATGTAGGCCTTCAGCTCGTTGCGGTTCTTGTAGTGGTGCACGTCGCCCGTGATGACGAAGGTCAGTCCCTCGCAGGCGTTGCCGGTGGGTGTCAGGTCGAGTGCCTTGACGGTCAGCTTCTCCTTCAGACGGTGATAGCGCGCCAGGTTCTGTGCGTTGCGGAACCACAGCACGAACTGGGCCGACTTCTCCGGTCCGATGCCGTTGACGTGGGCAAACACGTCCTGCGGTTCGGCCTGTGTGGCAAAGAGGTCGTCGCCCTGTTTCGTGGCCTCGTTCACCAGGTCGTCCAGCGTGTATGCCGACAACAGTCGCTTGCAGACGTCCAGTCCGCACAGGGGGATGTTCAGGGCATACAGCAGCCGGTGGGCTTCCACCTCGCGGCTGCGGTCTATCGAGCGCATGATGTTTGCGGCCGACTTCTCGCCAAAGCCCTCCATGCGCGACAGTTCCAGGATGTGGCTGCGCAACTCGTAGATGTCGGCATATTCGCTGATCCATCCCAGATTGATGAATTTCGAGAGTGTCTGTTCCGATATGCCGTCGATGTTCATGCCCTCCTTCGACACGAAGCGCGCCAGCTTTCTCAACTGCTTGGCAGCGCAGTCGGGATTGGTGCAGCGCAGCGTCTTCGTACCGCTGGCCTCGCTGACGGCAATCTGTGTGGGGGCGTGGCAGACGGGACATTCGTCGGGCACCGAGAACGTGCCGACCGACTGCGTGACGGCAATGACTTTAGGGATGATTTTGTTGGCCTTGATGACGCTGATCTGCGTGCCTGGTCCGCCTATGCCCAGTCGTTCGCATTCGCTGATGTTACACAGCGAGGCGCGCTTCACCGTCGTGCCCTCCAGTTCTACGGGCTGGAACACGGCGACGGGCGATATGGTGCTGGCGGCACACGACCACTCCACCTCTTTTAATATGGTGTCAGCGGCTTCGTCCTGCCATTTGAAGGCCAGTCCGGCACGTGTGGCGTGGTGCCCGGTCACCGACCCCGTCTGGGCATATTCCGTGTCGTCGTAGCACACCACCAGTCCGTCCACGGGGAAGGGGTTCTGCTTCGTCGTGACTTCCTCGGTAAAGGCGTTGATGACGCCTTCAACAGACCCTTCATCCGGCGTGGTCACCAGTCGTCGCTCCACGGTGTTGAATCCCAGCTGGTCGAGCCAGTCCATGCGTGCTCCCCAGCTGTTGATGTCCTGTTCCGTATACACCAGTGTGAAGGGAATCCAGCGGATGTGGCGGTCCTTGATGTCCTGCGGGTCTTTCACCGACAGCGACCCCGAAGCCAGGTTCCTGGGGTTGGCATAGTCCTCGCCGCTCTCCATCACATAGCGTTCGAAGTCGTCGTACGCGATCACTGCCTCGCCTCGGATGACGATATGTCCCTTGGCGGCAATCTCCGTGGGAATGCCGCTGATGGCTCCCACCAGGTGCGTGATGTTCGTGCCGATGTGGCCGTTGCCGCGCGTGACGACCTTCGTCAGCCGCCCTTCGTCGTAGGTCACCACCAGCGTCAGTCCGTCCAGCTTCCACGATATCCAGATGCGGCGACCCTCGGCCCATTTCACCAGCTCGTCCGTCTTCTTCGTCTTCGCCAGCGACAGCGCGGCGAATTCGTGCTCCTCCTTCTGACCCGTGATGGTGTCTTCCGATACGCGCTGTGTCGGCGAGTCGGGCAGGGTAGTGCCCGTCTCCGCTTCCAGCCGTTTCAGCTCGTCGAACCGCTGGTCCCACTCGTAGTCCGTCATCTGTTCCGCCAGACCGTTGTAGTACGCCTGGCTGGCTTCGTTCAGCTCCCTCACGAGCTGCTCCATCCGCTGTATCTTGTCGTCCATATTTGGCTATTGCTTTTTCGTTTCGCCTGCGAAGGTACGAAAAAGTGAGTGAAATGCAAAATAAAAGCACAAAAAAAATTCGGACCGACCGTCACGTCAGCCCGAATTCTTTCATTCTTTCTTCTTTTGTCTACGGAGTTTTAGGAGTTTGGGGAGTTTTTTCTCCTTTGGCTCCTTGGCTCCGTAGAATATCAGAATGGACCGTAGCCCATGCCTCGCAACGCCACACTCTGTACCTTTAGGTCAGAGAACTCGTTGTTCCCATTGCGGTCAGCGCTGCCGTCAGCGCCGCAATCGCTATGCGAATCACCGTCTCCCAAAAACTGTTCTTTTTCATAAGCCTTTAAATGTTTAATTCAATTTTCTGAAGTTAACGCTTCGCTCGAAGTTATCGAAGTTAACCAAGTTAACGACGTTAGTTCTTGCGATTGATTGTTACCTCTTTTTCAGCTCTCGTTTCTATTGTCGTTATTGCGACGCCACACTCATACCTTCAGGTGTGAGAACTTCGCGCGAAGCGATAACTTCGCTAACTTCGTTAACTTCAAGCTAAAAAGGATTTGGCCCGGAGGCCAAACCTTTTTACGCTCCCTCGAAGCCGCTGGGGTCGTCGCCACCGCTGGTATTCTTGACGAACTGCTTGGTGGTCACCTCACTGGACTGGCCGTCCTTGATGGCGATGGCCTTCAGGGTGACCGACGAGCTCACGGTGAGAGGCTCGGTGTACAGCGTGCTGCTGGCCGTAGGAGTCGAACCGTCCGTGGTGTAGCGAATCTCAGCGCCGTCAGGACCGCTCATGGTCACCTGCGTCGACGTGGTGAATGCACCTTCACCGCCAATGGTCGGAGCCGCTACGCCAGTGGTGATGCTGCCAGTACCGCTGCCACCGTTGGTGCCGCTGCCCCCATTGTTATCCGTGGAATCCGTGGAATCCGTTGTTCCATTACCCGAATTCTCGGGATCCTCCACCTCTGCGTCGTCCGCGCTGGTCACGCGCTTTACCTCCTTGCCGTCGCGGTCGTAGCAGGTAATCTGCACCGCAGTGTTCTTCAGCTCGTCCTTCAGGTCTACGTCGGGGGTGAAGATGATGCGGCGGCTGATGATCAGCGACGACTTCACGTCGTTCACGTTCTCCACCGACTTCGAGCGCAGTCCGAAGCGCATCGTTCCCAGTCCGGGCAGTGCTACCGAGTGGCCCTCGGTGGCCCACGCCTTGATCACCTCGCCGGCAGCGTCCCAGCATGCCTGCATCACGCCCTGACTGACGCCCGAGCGCAGGGCAGCCTCCTTGATGACCTTCTTCTGCGACAGGCTCGAATACTGCTCGGGCTGCATCACATAGCGGTAGATGCCGGGGTCGTTCTCGTTCTTCGTAAACTTCAGTTTCTTTTCAACTGCTTTCACTTTCATTGTCATAATTCAAATCTCCTTTAAATCGAAATGTTAATAATTTTGATAATTGTTAGGTTTGTGGTTGATGAACTCTTTTTGCCGACTTTCGGAGGGATTTTTTTGCGCCCTGGGCAGGCAGTAAATTCTGTCAGGCCTGAAACAAAGTTTTCGCTGCCCTGCGCGCCATTTCCATCTTTATCATCGACACTGCAAAGGTACGAATTTTTCATTACATATCATTATGTTCCGCGCTGAACTTTTAGTTAAAAAGTGTTTAATAAATATTTAACTTCGCTAACTTCGTTAACTTCAAAGAAATACGACTTACGAAACTTGAGTAAATACGGAATCCCCAAAATAGGTCAATATGTCAATAGGTCAATATGTCATTTTCGACTCGGGGGAGCAAAAATAGCTCACTATATATAATAAAATATATTTTATTATTATATAGTGCATAAAATTGCGCATTTCCACTTTCTTAATGACCTAATGACCTAATGACCTATTGACACATTCTGTTGTTTGTGTGTTTTCAACACTTTTAACACACCTCGCGCGCGTTATTTCCTAAACTTTTTGTATTTTTGCACGCAAATATAAACAAAACCATTATAAACGATGATGAAATCAACGATTTCCCGGGCAGCCGCGCTGCTGAAATTACACAAAAAGAACCGTCCCCTTTGTGTAGGACCTGCTCTTCGGCAAGTAATAGTAACAAAGGTCGACGAGGAATAGTGGCACGCAGAGATATGTGCATTCAATGGCGAGGCGAAAATATTAAGATCATAACTATAACAGACAAAATGAATCAAGGACTGCAATTCAAACACTATGTGTGGCTGGTGAACATACTTCGCAAGGGCAAGCGCATGACGCTGAAGGAGCTGCAGGATCAGTGGGTTCGCGACGAGGAGGCCGAGGGCAACCCGCTGCCGCGCAGCAGTTTCAACAAGTATCGGGATATCATTTCCGACATGTTCGGGCTCAACATCGAGTGCGACGCCAACTATCGTTACTATATCAGCAACCCCAGCGAGGTAGAAGAAAACCAGACGAAGCAGTGGATGCTGTCGACGCTGACCACGGGTCTGACGCTGACCAACACGTCGGCCATCAAGGACGACATCATTCTGGAAAACGTGCCTGCGGGCTATGAGTTCCTGCCGGTCATCATACAGGCCATCCACCAGCGGCGCACCATCACGATAGGCTATCAGAAGTTCGGCTTCGAACCCTACACGAAGCCCGTCGACCCCTATGCCGTGCGGCTGTTCCGTCAGCGGTGGTACCTGTTGGCCGACAACCGCGAGCGCATGGCCATCTACTCGTTAGACCGCATGCTGTCGGCCACGCTGACCGACCAGCGCTTCCGGCGTCCTGCCAGTTTCTCGTCAGAGCAGTACTTCTCGGAATATTTCGGCGTGATGGTCGACGGCACGCCCATGGAACACGTAGTGGTAAGGGCGTACGGCAAGATGGCCAACCTGTTGCGCACGCTGCCGCTGCACCACTCGCAGCGTGAATTGAAGAGCGCCGACGGGCACACCGACTTCGCGATAGACATCAGACCCTCTATCGACTTCATCAGCGAGCTGCTGTCGAAGACCGACGGGCTGGACGTGTTGGAGCCTGCCAGTCTGAAGGCGAAAATCCGCAGCATACTGGAAGAGGCGCTGAGGAGAAACCCGTAAAGGTTTAATAAAAGTTAAATAACCATTGAATATTGGGGGGTATCCACACTTACTGGACACCCCCCCTGTTATTTTGCAAAAAATTTAAATCAGTAACTAATTTTTTGTGAATGATGAACGGAATATTTTTTGCTTTTGCAGTGATCGTGTTGCTCGCCAACCTGGCTGGCGGGTACGTAGAGAATATAACAAACAAAAAGTCTAATTAAAAAAATCAAACAATTCAAATGATGAAAAGAGAAGAATTTGACTTCTGCTGCGACGAGGCGATTCGCGATGTGGTCAGCGACATGGATTGCATGCAGGAAAGGTTCAGACGGCGGGAGGACCACAAGCGTGTGTTGGAAGCGGCGCGCGAAGCGTATCATCAGACGGACAGGCTGAACGACGAGGTGGAACGCCTGCAGCAGGAGATTGACGACCTGAACGAACAGCTGGAGGCGAAGCAGGCGGAGATGGACGAACAGCTGGAGGCGAAGCAGGCGGAGATGGACGCGATGTGCCGCGAGAAGGATGCCGAGATTGCCGAGTTGCGCCAGCAGCTGCTGGAGGTGCAGAACCAGCAGCTGGCGTCGGAGAAGCAGCACTTGGAGGCCGAGGTGCAGGCGAAGCCCTTGGAGATTCACAACCATTTCGGTGCGGGCAGCAACTCGCAGGTGTTTAACGACAAGGTGAACGGGAGGTTTGAGAAGGCTGCGAAGTTAACGAAGTCAGAGAAGTTAACGAAGAAAGACAAAAAAGATAAAAAGAATAAACGATGGAAGAAAATAGTCAGAAAAATGTTGTAAACCACTTCGAGGCAGGTTCGAACTGTCAGGTGTTTAACGGTAACGTCACGGGTTGCACGTTCGCCATGCCCGGCTCGGCGGTCACGCAGCAGGCGGCAGCGGAAGCTAAGGCCGAAGAGCATGGTGCAGTGGCGCAGCAGGGTGTGCCGGCAGCAGTGGAAAGAAACGAGGAGTTGTGCCATTTTATCCACCCTGCCGTTGACAGCCGACAAGAGTGGCTGGTCAACGATGAAGTAAGGCGGTTGGTGTCGCGACAGGGCATACAGGAAATCTGTCGGCACTTGCTGCAGATGAGCAAGGACAACATGTTGCTGCTGCCGCAAAGTCCGGCGGCAGCCTACGCAGAGTTGGTGCGCATGGGCATGCCCAACGGCGCAGGATTCAACGAAAAGACTTTCCAGAAATATTATAGGAAGGCCTAGGAGGTCCTAGGTTTTCCTAGGATTTCCTAGGATTTCCTAGGTTTTTCTAGGTTTTTCTAGGGCTTTCTAGCCTTTAGCTCTGCTATTTCAGCCTTCAGCCGTTGGATTTCAGCCTTCAGCTGAAGGTTTTCTGTTTCCAGGGCGCGCTGGTGCGCGTCCTGTTCTTGTCGATAGCCAGTACGGGCGGCATACATGCGTTCCTTGATGCCACCTTCGGTCACGAACTGCTTTTCCAGCTTCTTAATATAGGCAAACATCAGCTTATCCGTCTGATGGCAGAGGGTAAGTGCCAGATTAGCCATTTCCTCATCGTTCATTTTAGCCACCAGCGGCTCATAGTCGCTGTAGTCGTTATGCGCGTGGCAATACTCACGAAGTCGTTGCTGGCGCTCGTTTTGAGGTTCCCACACGGGAAGGTGGTGCGTATTCAGGTAGTCTTGGTAGTCGGAACGTAACTCCTGCAAGCTGCCGCGAGCCACATTTAGCAGCTTCAGCTCCATCTCAGAGCTGGTCAGTCCGTCCTCACTGCCTTCCACTATGTTTTGCTTACCCGAGCGGGCGGCCTGCACCATCTGGTCGACGGTCCTGTCACCGTAAGGAGGAAGAAAACGCTTGCAGAACTCGACCGTCAGCTGGTAGAGAGCGTCGCTTTTGCGATAAAAGTAGAGATTCTGCCATACCACCGCTTTCTTAAGGACTGTTCTCTTCGGGTTAGATTCCATAGTTTTTCTATTTTTTTTAAAAAGTTATTATTAGGAGGGCCTAGGAGGCTCTAGGTTTTCCTAGGATTTCCTAGGCTTTCCTAGGATTTCCGCTGCAAAGATAATAAATCCTTTTGAAATAAACAAAAAACGGGCTCTCTTTGTACGGGCGAGGCGCCATCATCGGAGATAAACGGAGATAAACAGAGACAGTCAGAGATAAACGGAGATAGTCAGAGACGGCTCTCCGAAAAGCCATCGTGCCCTCAAGAAAAGTCCATACTTTTGCATCGTCGGAAGACAAAGCGATCTTCGACATGCTGGCACAAAGGACACGACGGGAAGGCCCGGACGAAGATTTATTTTTCAAACAACGGATTGAACGGATTAAACGGATTTTTTATTTTATGGCAACAAAGATCTTAAAGGTAGTACGCCAGGGCGAGGCCTTCAGCGTACAGTCAAGTAAGCAGGAGTCAGGTCAGATCCAGAAGTGCACTATCGTGCTGAAGGAGCTGGGCGGCTCGAAGTTTGAAAACGAGTATGTGTGCACCATGCTGGGTAATCTGGCGGGGTGCAGGTTCTTTGACG
>JAEEGI010000910.1_pt1 | contig 77909 bp, 47 predicted proteins | sample 8958751 | NCBI WGS metagenome assembly JAEEGI01 (sample SAMN16246545, study PRJNA631951) | gut metagenome | biome: gut microbiome; feature: rumen; material: KS-attached | host: Bos | place: Iran: Karaj | collected 2018-10
GTGTAGGAAGTGCAGGGAGTGTTGGATATAAAGTGCGAAAGGCAACTATATATATGAAAAACGTTATGGGACATCAGCAAAACTGTGCACTTTACCAGCTTAAGGAGGCAGGAACCGACACCTGAACCGACACTTGGAGTCAAGGCGGCGGGTTTTGGAAAAAAGGCGGCGGGTTTTGAGCAAAAGGCGGCGGGTTTTGGAAAAAAGGCGGCGGGTTACGAGCAAAAGGCGGCGGGTTTTGGATGAAAGGCGAGGCTTCTCCATTTTTTTGTACGTTTTCTTGGTAGAATCAAAAAAAGAAGCTATCTTTGCAGCGTCGCTGGAATGACCATTCGTTGGTAGCAGGCGGCCTTATATATGGGAAAGACGTTTTCGCGCTCAGATGAATGCTTTCTTTGTTAGTCAGGGGTTAGCTGTTGAGGATGACAGGAGAACAGGCACCTACGTCTTTTTTGTATCATAAGTATTCATGTGTTTAATTAGGATTGGGCTGAATCCGGGGTGTCTATAGGCCTTCGCTTTTTTCGGTTTGCCAATGAAAAGAGTTTTTTTGTGGCTTGTGGTGGCAGTATGTCTGGCAGGATGTAGCGACCAGTTTGACCAGACGGTGACTCAGTCTGGTATGCAACCGATTGAACTGTCAGGAACAATTACCCAGCAGAATGTGACACGTGCCGACGAGCAGGGTTTTGTTACGGGTGACCGCATGGGTATCTATATTGTCGACCGTGTGAACGGTGAAGCAGGTATAGTGGGAGCTAAAGATAACCGTGCTCAGAACATGATCTACACGTTCAATGGTGAAGACTATAAATGGACAGCTCCTACAACGGTCTATTGGCGTGACCAGCAGACGCCCATCGATGTCTACGGTTACTATCCTGGCGCTAATTACATTTCTACCCCTGAAGCGTTCCCATTCGAGGTACAGGCCGATCAAAGCACTGAGGCACGCGATGGCGACCTCTCAGGCTACGAACAGAGCGACCTGTTATGGGGCAAGGCAGAGAACGTTGCTCCGACGGCAGAACAGATTGTGGTGAAATTCCGCCATATTCTCGCGGCCGTACGGGTCCAATTAGTGAAGGGGACGGGTATCAGCGATACGGAATGGCAGAAACTTGACAGAATCGTACAGGTGGAGAATACCCGTCTCCAGGCCAGTGTCAATCTCCAGACAGGCTTGCTGAGCGACGACGGAACACGTGCTGACGTCAAGACTGTCCGCATGGCTCCGCAGAGCAACGACGGCTATCGTGCCGTCATCATTCCGCAGACCGTCAGTGCCGGGAAAGTGCTGTTGAGCATTACCATTGACGGCACGGCATACACTCATAAGCTGTCGTCGGCGATGGTCTATGAGCCGGGCAAACTGCACAACTTCACCATGACAGTCAATAAGAACGAGACGACGGGCGACTATGAGATCAGCGTCGCGGACGACGGCATCACGCCATGGGTAAACGATGAGTCAAGCCACATGTTCACGACCATGAATTACGTCATTGTCAACTGTGCCGAGCCAGGCAAGCTGAAGGAAAGCATTGCTCAGGCAGGCTACGACTATAAGAACATACAAAACCTGAAGGTGACTGGCGAGCTGACAGAGGAGGACTTCAAGCTGCTGCGTGAGGAGATGCCTGAGCTGCGCCATCTGAACCTCAAGGATGTACGGCTGAAACATATCCTTTATTATGACGGCTGGTGGGACTATGGCTCGCACGAGCATGACCTTTATTGCGACGACATGCTGCCTGGCGGTGCTTTTCGTGGTGGCAACTATAAATGTAGCATACGCTCGATAGTATTGCCCTCGTCTCTCAAGGTTATTGGTGAAAGTGCGTTCAGTGGTCTGCGCAGTCTGATGTATTCTACACTCGAAGTTCCAGAGGGCGTAACGAAGATTTGCGATAATGCTTTCTCCTATAATGAGAACTGGGATGGTGTGGAACTGGTACTGCCTTCAACGCTTGACAGCATTGGCAATAATGCCTTCAACCCTTGTGGCTTCCGTTGCAATCTTGAACTTACTGACAATATCCGTTATATTGGTACCGGCGCTTTCGCCAATTGTCCTAACTTCTATGGCACTTTCCATGTACCTTCGAAACTCAAGTCGGTGGATGGCATTTTCCAGGACTTGGGGCACGACGGTTCTTTTGTCGGTGAAATAGAGATACCGCAGGGGGTGGCTTCGGTAGTAGGTGCGTTCGGAGTGTCTATGAAGAAACGTGTAGCAATAAGCCTCCCTCAGGGCGTGAAGAAAATCGGTCGTGGATGGCCGGAGAAAGGTTTTACATCTATCCGTTTCAACGACGATTTGGAGGAGATCGCTGCTTCTTGCTTCGAAGGGTATCCCATGCCGCCCGATGGCATCGTCTTGCCAAACAGTCTTGTCAAGATAGACTATCGCGCTTTTGCAGACAATGGACTTGATGGTGAACTGATTATTCCTGAAGGGTGTCTCGACATTGGCAGTGAGGCTTTTACGGGTACTGATATCACCAAGGTACAGCTCCCTTCGCAATTGGAAATCATCAATCGCGGGACTTTTCGTAATTGCGGAAGACTTGCTAAGGTGACTATTCCCAGGTACGTCAGTTATCTCGGGGAGGAAGCTTTCCGAAACTGTGGTTCCTTGCAAACTGTTATTTGCTTGAATCCGGAACCTCCTGAACTTTGTCGTGACGCATTTGCTGGCCTTTATTTCGACAAGGTTGTGCTCGAAGTGCCTGAGCAGAGCGTGGAGCTATACCGCCACGCCGACGGATGGAAAGACTTCAAGAATATCACCGCCTACCATGAGCTTGCCTTTAATATCCCAGAGATTGTATGTCTGGACAAGGGCACTACGCGCCAGGGCATCCTCCGTGCCGAGAGCGACTGGGAGGTGAGCGAGTGTCCGTCGTGGGTGACCGTCTCGCCAGCATCAGGCACATACAAAGACGAATTGACCGTCACCGTGGCAAACGCCACCGAGAGCCGGGAGGGACGTATCGTGTTCCGCCTGAAGGACAAGAACTATACCACCTATACGGATGTGCGTCAGATTTACAGTGCCGACTACCGGGAAGACCAGACCGTTACCCTGCAGACGGCCTCGGCTGGCGGCACGGCTATTCCGCTCTTCTTCGTGGGCGAGGGCTACAATGCCGACGATATTGCCAGCGGGCAGTACCTGGCCGATATGAAAGAGCAAATGGAACATCTCTTCAGCACAGAGCCTTACAAGAGCTATCGGCAGTATTTCACCGTCAGCACCGCCTACGCTTGTTCGCCTGTGAGCGGACTTGGCGGACTGCTGCGTTTCGCCAGTGACAACTGGTGGGAGAATTCCAATGACCTGGTGTGGCAGTATGCCCGGCAGCACGCCACCGGCCTCAACGACCATGCCGCGGTCCTTGTGCTGTGCAACACACCGGCTTACGGCAACCATACCGACCTCATGGATGACGGCCGCTCGTTCAGCTGGATTGGTAAGACGAAAGACACCTATCCCTACGACCAGCGTGGCGAGGTGCTCCATCATCTCGGTGGGCGCGGATTTGGCAAACTTGGGCCTGAGTATGTCAACCACTTTACATTTATGAAGGCTTGTGGGTGTCCGCGTTGTAACATGACAAACGAGTATAACTGGGCGCGTTCGAAAGGCTGGTGGCAGAATGTCAGCGTTACGCCGAAGATGAGCGAACTTCCGTGGTATCCCTTTATCTTCCATGAGAATTATGCCCAGTATGTTGATGTCTACGAGGGCGCACTCAACCATGCCCGAAGTACCTACCGCTCGGAGAACCAGAGCGTCATGGGAGCCGTCCACATCTACTATTATAACACCATCAGCCGTTATGAGATTGTGCGACGTATCATGAAGGCTGCCGGCAAGTCCCTCTCTTTCGAACAGTTTGTAGCCAATGACAAAATTGAAATACCGGAATGAAGATGAGAGCATCCTGTTTATATATTATAGCAGCCGTAGCGCTTCTGACTGCTTGCCACGACAACCTGGCCGAAGAGTCTTCTACTGTCGGAGGCGAGCCTTTGAACCTGCGTGCTGAAATCGATCAGCAGTACATAACACGTGCCAGTGACGGCGGCTTTGCCGACGGCGACCAGATAGGCGTGTTCGTGGTCAACTATAAGGAGGGCGAGGCACAGCCTTTGCAGCCTGACGGCAATCATGCCGACAACGTGTGCTTCACTTACGACGAGACCAGCGGCAGGTGGACGGGCAGCACCCAACTCTACTGGAAGGACAAGCAGACCCCCATCGACGCCTACGGCTATTACCCCTTCGACGCCAGTCTCAGCAGCACCGGGGCCTATCCCTTCACGGTGCAGCGAAACCAGTGCGACCTGATGACGACAGGCCGTAAGCTCAGCGGATATGAACAGAGCGACCTGCTATGGGCCAAGAAAGAGGGTGCGATGCCCACTGCGGGTGCCATCACCTTGTTGCATCATCACCTGATGGCGGGCATCAAGGTTATCCTGCAGGAGGGTGAAGGCTTCGGCGAAGGAGAGTGGGATGCAGCCCAGATGGATCTGTATGTGGAAAACACCATTCCCTCTGCCACTGTCGACCTCCAGTCGGGTACAGTCAGTGTAGTCAACGGAGCACCGGTCGTGTCCATCACGCCTCAGCAGCATGGGGGTGCTTACCGTGCTGTTGTCGTTCCTCAGTCTGTAGCCGGCGGAGAGCCGCTTTTCTCCTTTGCCATTGACGGACAGGGTCTGCACTTCACTCGCCAGGAAGCAATGACCTATCTGCCCGGCAAACTGCACCAGTTTACTTTTGCCGTCAACAAACAGTTGCCTGTGGGCGACTACCAGTTGTCGCTTATCAGTGAGAGCATCACCCCGTGGGACAACGACCCGCTCTCGCACGACGGTTCTGTACGCGAATACATCAGCGTCAACATTGAGGAAGGTGAATATTTGGGCGATGTCATTCAGCGTATGGGAATCGACCCCAAGGAAGTCGTGAACCTGAAGCTTACAGGAACGATCAAGGGAAGTGCCGGGTTTGACTATATTCGCAAGAACATGCCGGTGCTGGAAGCCGTTAACATGAAGGATTTACGTACCAAAGAGCAGTTCACGATACACTGGGAAAGTGGATGGGGCGATATCCCCTATGGGCAGAAAGAAGTCAATGATGACTTTATACCCGCAGATGCATTCCTCGACATGATGACGCTTTACTATGTTGTCTGGCCTGACAGCCTGAAGGGCATTGGTCCGGAAGCTTTCGGGGGCACGGGGCTGCGCGGCTCGCTGATTCTGCCTGAAGGACTGAAGTATATCGGAAGAGATGCTTTCTGCGTCTATGGACTTCGGCCAACGAACCTTACCGGCGACTTGTATATACCGTCGACCGTGGAGTATATCGGCGACATGGCATTTGGCAACTACGACAGTGGCGACCGCTGCTTCTTCCGCAATGAGCTGGTGCTGCCCGAGCACATGGTCTACTTAGGCAGCGGTGCCTTTGCGGGCTGTCCCTACCTGACAGGACATATTCACATTCCAGAAGGACTCGACGTCCTGAACAAAGCCTTGCCCCCTGGTATGGCGGCCAAGGTGGTGACCATTCCCCAGGGAATCAAGCGGGTTAACGGTATCGGTGGACAGCCGGCCTCCGTGATATTCCCTGAGGGAGTAGAAGAAATAGGTGAAGAGGCTTTCTGGAATGTAAGCAGTTTGCAAGGCGACCTTAAATTACCATCCACAGTCCGTTCAATCGGGAGGGCGGCTTTCTGTGGTACAAATATTTCCCATGTCAGTCTGCCTGAAGGTCTGGAAATCATTTATGAAGCTTCGTTTGGCGGTTGTCGCTATCTGCAGGACACACTGACCATCCCGTCGACGGTGAAGCAAATATGTGAACACGCTTTCTCTGGTTGTGAAAAACTGGAGGCTGTCATCCTGCCAAAGGGACTGGAAGAAATCAAAGAGAGCGCATTCCAAGGGTGCCGCTCGCTCTATTATGTACAGAGCCTTAACCCCGAACCGCCCGTCCTTGACGGCTCGGCTTTCAATGATGTTGAAAAGAACGAGTGCGCATTGGTGGTACCTGAAGGCTCGGTTGAAGCCTACCGCAATGCCGACGGATGGCGGGAATTCAAGCGCATCTCGACGTATCGGAATTTTGTGTGCCGTCCCATGCAGGCCAAGCTGCTCAATAAGAGCAATACCCGTACCATCGTACTCAATGCCGATGGCAACTGGACGGTCAGCAGTTGTCCTGACTGGATTCACCCCTCAAGGACCAGCGGTTACAAGAAGACAGAGCTTACCGTCACCATCGATGCCTTACCGCATGGCTCGCCCGACCGCGAGGGCAGCATCGTGTTCACACTTACCGGCAAGAATGACGAGCAGGGTAATGCCATCACCTGCGACTATAAGGTAAGGCAGTTTGACTATGAACACGACGAGGACGGGCAGACGCAACTGCAGAAGGCATCGAAAGGCAGGGGTATCAACATTCTGCTCGTTGGCGACGGCTACGATGCTGAGGATATAGCCAGCGGGCAGTTCTTGAAAGACATGGACGAGGGAATGGAGTATTTCTTCGGCGTGGAGCCTTACAAGACTTACAAGGACTATTTCAACGTCTATGCCGCCATGGCCATGAGCTATGAGAGTGGTGTCTGCTCGAATGTGAACATCTGGCGGCAGACCAAGTTCAGCACGACGTACGGCGCTGGAGCAGGCGGGCGCTTAGACATCCATGCCGATGCGGTCCTCGACTATATGCTCAATGCTGTCAGCGGTTCTGCCCTCACTGGACAGAACGTCAATCAGAGTCTCATAATCTGTGTGCTGAATAGCGATGTGTATGAGGGCAGAACTTCGCTGTATAGCACCGGCGCTGCCGTGGCGTTTGTGCCTCACAGCCGCTATGATTATCCTTATGATTACCGGGGGCTCATCCAGCATGAGGCAGGCGGCCATGGCTTTGGTAAGCTGGGCGATGAGTATGTGTACCACCGCGACAACATCTGGACCTGTATCTGCTCTTGCTGCGGGCATGCCAGTCAAGTGGCAGAAGACAAGGCCTTAGGCTGGTATCGTAACCTGTCGCTGAACGGGCGGTATAAGGAAATAGACTGGAGCCACCTGATTTTCCACCCCGCCTATGGCGACATCGTTGACATCTATGAGGGTGGCTATATGCATGGCAGTGGCATCTACCGTTCGGAGGTGAACTCCTGCATGAACAACAACGTGCCCTATTATAACACGATCTCACGGCAGGCCATCGTCGAGCGCATCATGGAGTATAGCGGCGGCACATTCTCGTTCGAGGATTTCGTGAGCAACGACAGCCGTGCCTGGGGGGATAAGTTCCTGACGCGCTCAGGGGGTACCGGTGTCTCGCCGGCAACCCCGGCCATGCATTGTTCCGGCCCTGTCATTATTCACGGCTCGCCGCTCGACAATCTTAAGTAGAAAGGAGGTAAGAAATGAAGCACAAATCCTTATTATATTATATAGCCTTGGCCTTCCTGCCGGTTTCTTGCGCCGATTACGCGGAAGAGTCCTCCGGCAGTGAAGATACGGCGTTGCCGATAGAACTGACAGCAAACTATCCTGTCAGCAGTCACTTGACGCGGGCTGACATTGACAACGGCTTCTTGGCCAATGATGCCGTGGGAATCTTCGTGGTGGACTATGATGCGGAAGGCAATGCCGGCGTTCCCGCACTGAAAGGTGAACGTGCCGGCAACATACGCTTCGTCTATGATGGCAGCCGCTGGACGGCGAACTACCAGCTCTACTGGAAAAATACGACGACGCCTGCCGACTTCTACGGCTATTATCCGTACGACGGGCAGATGGAGAGCGTTACTGAATATAATTTTATAGTCAGTAGCCAGCAGAATGCTTCTGTCACCAGCACAGCTGCAGCAGGCTATGAGCAGAGTGACCTGCTTTGGGCCAAAGCAGAAAAGATAATGCCAACGGCGGAGACCGTCTGCCTGAACTACAAGCACCTGATGGCCGGCGTCTGTATCCAGCTTGACATGGGCACGGGCTTCACTTCTGACGAATGGGCCAGCTTAGAGAAAGCGGTACAGGTAGAGAGCACGGTGCTGAACGGTGTGGTCGACCTGTCGACGGGCACGGTGACGGTAGGTGATGGCCACGCTGCCGCCATTACCCCGCTTATGCACAATGGCAACTACCGTGCCGTGGTTTTCCCCCAGACCGTTCCTGCTGGCATGCCATTGGCTACTGTTGATATTGACGGCCACAGTTACTCGCTCACTAAGACAGCTGCTACCAGCTACCTGAGCGGTAAGATGCACAATATGACCATCACCGTCAATAAGTCATCCGCCACAGGCGACTATACCTTGGAGCTGAAAGCCGATGACATCGTGGCCTGGATAGATGACCCGGGACTGCACGACGGACTGGTACGCCAGTACAGCGTGGTGACGTTGACTGAGGCAGGAACGCTGAAACAGGAGGTGGATAAGATATGCGATGATTACGATATGCTGTCGAGCCTTAAGGTCATTGGTCCGATGAACAGCACCGATCGTGACTTCATACGCTGGCATCTGCTGAACCTCCGTGACGTAAACTTTGCCAAGGTGGAAATGGAAGACCATCGGCTGGGCGGGTTCGCCGATCACAAGCGCCTGCAGCATTTCGTGTTTCCGGAAACGGGTGTTCACATCATTGAGGGGCAGGCTTTCTTCGCCGCACCGCTTGTCGGCGACCTTGTCATTCCGGAAGGAGTAGAGCGCATAGAAGGTGAGGCATTTATGAATTGCGGAATGAAGGGGCGGCTGTCTTTCCCTTCAACGCTGAAGCGTGTCGAGGGCGGAGCATTCTCTTTCAACAGCTTTACCGGTGAACTGCGTCTGCCTGAAGGTATAGAGTACTTAGACCCCGGCTATTACTTCTGCTTCCAGGGCAGCGACTTCGAGGGAACCCTTTACCTGCCACCGTCGCTGACCTCTCTTTCGAACATGGCTTTTCCGAAAGTGACAGGAACACTGGTTATACCACCTGCTGTTACCGAGATTCCTGGCAATTGTTTTCAAGGTATCGGCTGTACACAAGTGGAATTTCACGACGGCGTAACAGTCATTGGCGGGGCTGCCTTTTGCGGTTCCCAGCTCTCAGGCGAGCTGGTGCTGCCGCCTAACCTGAAAAAGCTCGGCGGTGCCGCTTTTGCCGGAACGCGCATCACGAAGATTGTCTTCCCTGACAATCTCCGCATCATGGAGAACGGCGGCTATAATTTTGAGGGAATATTTGCCGGCTGTGAACACCTCATGGGAACGGTCGAGTTACCCAAGCATGTGGTTCGTATACCAGGAGGATGCTTCCGCAACTGTACTGCTATTACAGGACTGGTCATCCCGGAGGGTGTTGATATCATCGATCAGATAGCGTTTGAAAACTGCTACAACCTTAACAGCATCGTCTGCGAGGACGAAGACCCTCCCGTAGTCTGTGCTAATGCCTTCCGAGGCGTCCCTAAGGATAATTTCACGGTAGAGGTACCGAAGAGGTGCGTTGAGAAATATCGTGAGGCCGAAGGCTGGAAGGAGTTCAAACGCATAGCGGAATACTCTAACTTCGTGTGCCGGCCACAAGCAGCCTGTGCCTTGAATACGGCACATACAGAGCAGCTCGTACTCAATGCCGACGGGGCCTGGACAGTGAAGAGCCAACCGTCGTGGGTGACTCTCTCAAAGACCAGCGGAACGGGTAAGACAGAACTGACACTTGTCTTCCAGCAAATGGCTTTTGGCAGCGGTAACCGTCAGGACACCATCCGCTTCGCCATGACCGGAGCGAACTACGAGACGTTCTGCGTAGTACGGCAGTACGACTACCAGTACGAGGAGGACAGTTATCTGGCCCTGCAGACGCATACCAAGGGACGAGGCATTGATATAGTGTTCATGGGCGACGGCTTCGACGGCGAGGATATCTCGAATGAAAACTACCTGAATCTTGTGAAGGAGCAGACCGAGCACTTCTTCGACCTGGAACCTTACAAGAGCCATCGCGACTTTTTCAACGTCTACGTCACTTTCCCGCTGTCGCAGGAAAAGGGCGTGAACACCATGAATACATACGTCAATAACCACTTCGGTACGCTCTATGGCTACGATGGTTTATGTTGCACAAGCAATCAGCTCATCACCGAGGCCGATGAAGTGAGAGACTATGCGGTGGAACATACGCCACTGACGAAGGACGACCTGTGGCGCTCGCTTATTATTCTGGTGCCTAACAGCGATGCCTACGAGGGCGTGACCTATTTCGAATGGTACGGTTCGCCCATCAGTCTTTGTCCACCCAGCAGCCGGCCTTATCCGCAAGACACGCGGGGCGTCGTCCAGCACGAGGCGGGCGGTCATGGCTTCGGGCGCTTGGGCGACGAGGGCATCGTCTACAGTGCCTGGGCACCGTCGGGAGTGAAGGATATCGTCGAGAGAAAACACAGCAGTGGCGAGTATGCCAATCTCTCAACTACCAGCGGTCTGCACAGTGTGCCGTGGGCGGAATTCGTTTTCGATACACGCTACAGCGACTATGTCGATGTCTTTGAGGGTGGACTGAGTTATATGCGCGGCATCTTCCGTCCGGAACAGAATTCCTGCATGAACTATGGCATACCTTATTATAATGCACCCAGCCGCCTGAGCATCATGCGCCGCATCTTCGACTATGCAGGCGAAGGCTTTTCTATGGACTACTTCTATGCCCACGACTCGAAGGCTTGGGGGAATACCGCTACAAGGGCTGCTACTCGTGGTGGCGAAGGCTCGATAGGCGGATCGTCTTACTCAGGCAGTAACCTGCATCATATTCCGCTGACTGTCAACGGGCGGGAAATGGGTAATCAGGTTCGCAAGATACGTACACAGTTAAAGAATAAAAAAAGATAAATATGAAAACAACGAAACTAACCATGATGGCCATGATGGCCGCAATGACCTTCACGGCCTGCTCGAACGACGACGAGACAGGTAACACAATGTTCACCCCTGAAAAGGGAGAAATTGTACTGATGATGGAACATCCTGGTCAGGTGACCCGGGCCACGGAGACAGCCTTTGAGGCTAAGGACGAGATCGGGGTCTATGTGACCAGGGCAGATGCTGCGCTCCAATTAGGCGGTAACGAGGTGAACAACGAATTGTTTGCCTACAACGGCACGTCGTGGACGTCGAGGCGCAAGGTCTACTGGAACGAAGGGCAGCACAGCGTGTATGCCTATTATCCCTATTCACCAGCCGTGAATGATGTCAGCAACTATGATTTCAGTGTCAGCGAAGACCAGTCTACACAGGCTGCCTATAGCAAGAGCGATTTCCTTTGGGCAGGCAAAGAGGGGGTCGTCGCCTCGTCGTCACCGGTGACAATGAAGTTTGCTCACAAGATGTCAAGTGTCGTCGTGCGCCTGAAGAAAGGAGAGAACTTCGACGGCAGTATCCCGTCCGATACGAAGGTTTTCCTTTACGGCACTGTCACTAAGGCAAGCATCGACCTCTCAACAGGCGATGTGTCAAAGGATAATTATGCCGGTACCAGTAGCATCGGCTGTCTGAAGCGGGCCAGTGACGAGTTTGAAGCTATCGTCGTACCTCAGAATATTACCTCACGCCGGCCGCTTGTCGAGGTTGTCGCTGGCGGTGTCAGCTATCTTATGGAAGGGAAGATGAGCTATAAGCCGGGCGTCCGGCACACGCTCTCCGTCACGCTTGACAAGAACCCTGAAAAGGTGAAGATTGAAATAGGCAGCAGCATCGAAGGATGGTAGTTCGTCAAGTAGTTTAGAAACGAGGCAGTTATGAAGTTAAAAGAGCAGATGACGTGTGCCTTGCTGGGGTTTGGAGCATTTCTACTTATGGCATGCGGAAGCGATGATACTGACAGCCCTCAGCAGCCAGAGGGCGGTGAAACGCCTGTGGAGAACAACCGTATGGCCGTAAACATAGTAACCCGTGCGGAGGGTGACGAGGTTGGCGGCAGTGGGTCACCGGTCGGGCTCTATATGGTGAACGATGTCAATGGCCTGCAGTCCCCTCTGATGGCGGATGGCAACTACGTTAATAACCTGCAGATGAACTATGCCGATGGCTCTTGGGTGCCCTCGGCCCCGATATACTGGCTGGATACAAATGTTAATGCTGACTTTTATGCCTATGCTCCCTTTGTGGAACAGGTGGGGGACGCCAGGTCAATGGTCTTCCGTGTAGAAACAGACCAGACTACAGACGAGGGGTTCCGGAAGAGTGACTTGTTATGGGGAACGGCACAGGGCCTGTCGCCGCTCGACAACGGTATAAGTCTGACGCTGACCCATCAGTTGAGCTGGCTGACAGTGGTGGTGACACCCGGTGCTGGTTTTAGTGAAGGTGAATTGAAAACAGGCGATGTGACCGTTGCAATCGGTGGCAGTAAGACCATGGGAGCGATTGACCTGCAGAGCGGTATGGTAACAGCTAAAGGCGAGGTGGCTGACGTGAAGTGTCGCGACAACGGCGACCTTACTTTTACCGCCATTCTGCTGCCCCAGCAGATTGCTTTCTCCAATTTGGTGAAGGTCGACTGGAACGGCAATAACTATACCTTGCAAAACTCGTTCCTGCTGGAGGCTAAGAGACAATATCGGCTGACAATCCGACTCAACAAGACGCAGGGCGGGTTGGACATTGGCATCAGTGGATGGGATATCATCGACGAGGATTTCGGCGGAATCGTCGGATAGGGCTATAAATATATAAGGTATCGAAAGGGTATGAAACGATTATTATTGATATTGATGTGCTTGGGAATGATAGTTCCGGCGATGGCACAGGGTGATGTGGAGGTAACAGATAGTACCTCTGGCGACTGGACTGGAGGCCAGCAGGGGGCTGTGGTTGTTAATCACCCGCCTGTGGTGGTGACAGCCAAGAGCTATACCCGGTTTTATGGCGATGTTAATCCTGCATTTGGATTCACATCCGAAGGAGCAACATTGGCCGGCACTCCAGAGGTTACCTGTGATGCTGTTGCTGCAAGTCCTGTCGGCACGTATCCCATCATCATCAGTAAGGGCGGTGTTGCCAACCATAACGACACCTACGTCAACGGTACGCTGACCATTACGAAGGCACCGTTGACAGTCAGGGTAGGGACCTACACGAAGAAGCAGGGTGAGGCCATGCCGGCATTCACCGTCACTTATGAGGGTTTCAAGAACGGCGAGACCGAGGCGGTGCTGACGAAGCAGCCAACCGTCGTCTGCGAGGCCACTGAATCAAGCGCTCCCGGTGAGTATAGTGTTGTGGTTTCTGGTGCTGAGGCTCAGAACTACGAGATAAGCTGTGTGTCGGGCACGCTGACGGTGCAGCCTGCCGATCCTGTGACCGTGACAGCCGGTAGCTACACGCGCGTCTACGGCGACGAGAACCCCCTGTTCGGCTTTACGTCGGAAGGTGCACCGTTGGACGGTCAGCCTGAAGTCGTCTGCGAGGCCACGTCTGCGTCACCTGTCGGCACGTATCCCATCATCATCAGTAAGGGCGGTGTTGCCAACTATAACGATACCTACGTCAACGGCACGCTGACCATTACGAAGGCACCGTTGACAGTCAGGGTCGAAAACGTGACACGTGAGCAGAATATGGATAATCCGGAGTTCGTATTATCTTTTACAGGGTGGAAGTTAGACGAAGACGAGAGCGTGCTGACAAAGAGGCCTACAGCAACGACATCAGCGACTAAAGACAGTCCGGTCGGCGAATACGAGATTGTACTTAGCGGCGGTGAAGCTCAGAACTATGACCTCACGTACGAAAACGGCATACTGACGGTGGTAGTACCGGCAGGCATCAGCGAAATCCTCACGTCGCATCCTGTTGACATTTACACGCTACAAGGGCGTAGAATCCGCACGAAGGCAACAACACTTGAAGGATTGCCTGCGGGAATCTATCTTATAAACGGGAAGAAGATTGTGGTGAAGTAATCAGACTGTTATGCAGTGGACAGACAGAATCCGCCAGGTGAAGATATTGCTCGTCATTGCGGCTGTTGTGATAGCCGTGGTGTCGCTGCTGGTGTCCCACTTCCTGGTGCGCGACCTTCAGCGGGAGGAGCGTGCCAAGATGGAAACGTGGGCCGAGGCGCTGCAGGCGCTGAACACTGCCGACGAGACGACGGACCTGACGCTGGTGCTGAACGTGATACAGTCGAACAACACCATTCCGGTCATCGTGGTGAACAGCGAGGGAGGCATCGATGACTTCCGCAATATCCAGGACACACTGCACATCGAGGCCTACGCCCGCCGCATGATGCAGGCTGGCGACACCATCCGCATTGCCAGCCAGCTGGTCTGTTTCGACGAGTCGACGATGCTGAAGCGGCTGACGCAGTGGCCCTACGTCCAGTTGGGCATCGTGATGATTTTTGTCGTCGTGGCCATCTTCGCCCTGCTGTCGTCGAAGAAGGCTGAGCAGAACAAGGTGTGGGTGGGACTGTCGAAGGAGACGGCCCACCAGCTGGGCACGCCCATCTCAAGTCTGATGGCGTGGGTGGAGATCCTGAAGGAGCAGCACCCCGAGGACGCTCTGATACCCGAGATGGACAAGGACGTGAAGCGGCTGGAGCGCATTGCCGAGCGCTTCTCGAAGATCGGGTCGCTGCCCGAACCCGTCGACTCGTCGATGAACGAGGTGCTCGACCATGTGGTCGACTACATGGACCGCCGCACGTCGAAGAAGGTGGAGATGGTATGCCGTCTGCCCGACCATGATGTGATCGTGAAGATGAACGCCTCGCTCTTCGAGTGGGTTATCGAGAACCTGTGTAAGAATGCCGTCGACGCGATGGAGGGCTCGGGGCGCATCGTGCTGACACTGACTGAGGAGTCGGGGCGCGTGGCCATCGAGGTGCAGGACAATGGCAAGGGCATCCGCAAGAAAGACGTGAAGAATGTTTTCACGCCCGGCTTCACCACGAAGAAGCGCGGCTGGGGCCTCGGCCTGTCGCTGGCCAGGCGTATTGTCGAGGAGTATCACAAGGGGCGCATCTTCGTGAAACAGTCGGAAGTCGGCAAGGGCACGACCTTCCGTATAGAGTTGAAAAAGTAAAAAAATGAGGGAAATATTTGGCTATTTCCCTATTTCTTTGTACCTTTGCAGCCCAAAAGTGTGTATATGTGTAATTTAGAGCAGTTTAAGATAGACCTGAAAGGGCTGACGGCCGAGGCGACAACCTTGGAATTCGACCTCGACAAGGGCTTCTTCGGTGCTCTGGACCAGACGGAAGTGGAAAGCGGGGCATTGCATGTGTCGCTGTCTATACGCAAGGCATCCGGCTTTTTCGAACTCCTGTTCCACACCGTCGGCACTGTAGACATTGTGTGCGACCGCTGTCTTGACCTGATGGAGCAGCCCATAGAGACTGACAACCGCCTGACGGTGAAGCTCGGCAGCACGGCCTCAGAGGATGATGACACCGTGACCGTGGACGAGAACGAAGGAATACTCGACACGTCATGGTACATCTATGAGTTTATAGCATTGGCCATACCCATCCAGCACGTGCACGCAACTGGTAAGTGCAATCCTGCTATGACGAAGGCTCTGGAAGAGCTGTCAGCCGACCGAAGCGGCGATGAGGAGTCCACCAAGGCTGTAGACCCCCGATGGGAAGCACTCAAGAAGTTAAAAGTTTAAAGTTAAAAGTTTAAAGTTAATAGAATTATGGCACATCCTAAAAGAAGACAATCGAAGACCCGTACCCTGAAGCGTCGTACCCACGACAAGGCCGTGGCTCCCACGCTGGCAGTATGTCCCAATTGCGGTGCTTACTATGTGTACCACACAGTATGCCCCACCTGCGGTTACTACCGTGGCAAGGTTGCTATCAAGAAAGAAGACGAAGTAGCTGCTGAATAATGGGCAGAATCAACGCGATTATAACGGGCGTTGGTGGCTACGTACCTGACTATGTCCTCAACAACGAGGAACTCTCGCGCATGGTTGACACCAACGACGAGTGGATTACAACGCGTGTCGGTATCAAGGAGCGCCGTCTGCTGACCGAAGAAGGTCTTGGCACCAGCTATATGGCACGCAAGGCGGCCAAGATGCTGATGAAGAAGACGGCCGTTGACCCCGACACGATCGATGCCCTTCTCATTGCGACCTCTACCGCCGACTATAAGTTTCCGTCGACGGCCAGTATCGTACTCGGCAAGCTCGGACTGAAGAATGCCTACGCATTCGACTTCTGGGCTGCCTGTTGCGGGTTCCTCTATGCCCTCGACCAGGCCGCGATGATGATACAGAGCGGGCGCATGAAGAAAATCATCGTCATCGGTGCCGACAAGATGTCGTCTATCGTCGACTACAAGGACCGTCAGACCTGTCCGCTCTTTGGCGACGGTGCTGCCGCCGTCTTGGTGGAGGCCACCGAGGAGCAGGATGTCGGCTGCGTCGACAGCTACTTCCGTTGCGACGGCAAGGGACTGCCCTTCCTCCACCTGAAGGCTGGAGGCTCCGTCTGTCCGCCAAGCTATTTCACCATCGACCACCGCCTGCACTACCTCTATCAGGAAGGGCGCACGGTGTTCCGCTACGCTGTGACCAACATGAGCGATGACTGCGCCCTCATTGCAGAGCGCAACGGCCTGAACAAGGACAACATACAGTGGATAGTTCCCCATCAGGCCAACATGCGTATCATCGAGGCAGTGGCCAAGCGGCTCGAGGTGCCGATGGAGCAGGTCATCGTCAACATCGACCACTTTGGCAACACGTCGGCAGCAAGCATCCCCTTGGCGCTTTGGGAGAACGAGCATCGCTTGCGCAAAGGCGACAACATGCTGCTTACAGCCTTCGGTGCCGGTTTCGTCCACGGTGCAAGCTATATCAAGTGGGCTTACGACGGCAACCAGTGAACTGACGAGCGAATAGTGACAATATCGGCGGCATGGACCAACAGCGTCCATGCCGTTTTCTTTTGCCCTTCAGAGCGTTTTTTTCGATGGTTGTTTGGTCGTTTGGGCTAAATGTTGTATCTTTGCAGCAAAACTCTGCGCTTCTCCCCTCCCTTGTAGGGGAGGGGTCGGGGGTGGGGTCAGTAACCTTATTATAATAGAAGTCAAAATAATTATGGCAGACGTAAAGAGGCATAAGGCAGGATTCGTGAATATCGTTGGTAATCCCAATGTAGGTAAAAGTACGCTGATGAACCAGCTGGTTGGTGAGCGCATATCGATTGCGACGTTCAAGGCGCAGACCACGCGCCACCGCATCATGGGCATCGTCAACACACCCGACATGCAGATCGTATTCAGCGACACGCCGGGCGTGCTGAAGCCGAATTATAAGCTGCAGGAGTCGATGCTCGCCTTCTCGGAGTCGGCCCTCCAGGATGCCGACGTGCTGCTCTACGTCACCGACGTGGTCGAGAACCCCGAGAAGAACATGGACTTCCTCCAGAAGGTGCAGAAGATGACGATTCCCGTCATTCTGCTGATCAATAAGATTGATGAGTTAAAAGCCTCCCCAAGCCCCTCCGAAGGAGGGGGTGTTGAGTTACAAAAGAAGCCGAAACCAACCCCCTCGTCAGGTAATCAAACACCCCCTCCTTCGGAGGGGCTTGGGGAGGCTTTGTCTTGTATCGTTGACCGCTGGCACGCCCTGCTCCCCAATGCCGAGATCCTGCCTATCTCGGCCAAGAATAAGTTCGGCGTTGACATGCTGTTGAAGCGCATTCAGGAACTGCTGCCCGAGAGTCCCGCCTTCTTCGATAAGGACCAGCTCACCGACAAGCCTGCCCGCTTCTTCGTCTCTGAGATAATCCGCGAGAAGATACTGCTCTACTACGACAAGGAGATTCCCTACTCAGTGGAGGTCGTTGTGGAGCGCTTCAAGGAGGACGACCGGCAGATACACATCAATGCTGTCATCTATGTGGAGCGCGACTCGCAGAAAGGCATCATCATCGGCCATCAGGGCGTCGCCCTGAAAAAGGTCTCGACCGAGGCCCGCAAGGCGCTTGAGAAGTTCTTCGGTAAGCATATATACCTCGAGACGTTCGTCAAGGTCGACAAGGACTGGCGCTCGTCGAAGCGTGAACTCGATAACTTTGGCTATAACCCCGAATAACAACAGAATAAGCTTATGAAAAGACTCATTATTTCACTCGCCATCCTGCTGCCTGCCCTGACGGCTGTGGCACAGCACGAAGAGGGCGACTTCACCATCCAGCCTAAAGTCGGCCTGAACATCGCTTCGCTCAGTGATGCCGACAAGTCTATCACCGACCTCCACCTCGGTCTGGAGGCGGAGTATATGATGTCCGACTATCTCAGTCTGGGCTTCGGTGCCATCCTGTCGAATCAGGGCGCCAAGTACGACTTCCTGGATGAAGCCGGACAGAACAAGTACACCGTCGACCTCGACTACGTTCATGTCCCAATACTTGCCAGTTATTATGTGCTGCCTGGTCTGGCCGTGAAGGCTGGTATTCAGCCGGGCTTCAAGATGAGGGCCAAGGCGAAGCTCTACGATGCAACCGTTGACCTGGACGACCTCTACAAACTGGACAATCTGTTCACTGGCGAGGACATCAAGGTCAGCACTTTCGACCTGTCAGTCCCCGTGGGTGTTTCCTATGAGTACATGAACTTTGTGCTCGATGCCCGCTACAACTGGGGCCTCATCAAGGTGATGAATGTGGGCGATGCCTTCTACAACCGCTGCTTCATGCTGTCGCTTGGCTATAAGTTTGAGTTGGGAAATTAAACGAGGAATAGATATATGGGAAATTTAGTAGCCATCGTGGGACGCCCCAACGTGGGTAAGTCCACACTCTTCAACCGTCTGACAAACTCCCGCCAGGCCATCGTCAGCGACGAGGCCGGCACAACGCGCGACCGCCAGTATGGCAAGTGTGAGTGGTGCGGACGTGAATTCTCGGTCGTCGATACCGGCGGCTGGGTGGTCAACAGCGACGACATCTTCGAGGAGGAGATCCGCAAGCAGGTCATCATCGCCACCGAGGAGGCCGACCTCGTCCTCTTCCTCTGCGACATCAAGAACGGCGTCACCGACTGGGACATGGACGTGGCTCAGATTCTGCGCCGTAACACCTCTCCCTCCGGGGGGAGGCCGGGAGAGGGCTTGCCTGTCATCCTCGTCGTCAACAAGGCCGACGACGGCAAGGACCTCTATGGCCAGTACGATTTCTATAAGCTCGGACTGGGCGACCCTTACTGCATCAGTGCAGCCACGGGCAGCGGCACTGGCGACCTGCTCGACAAGGTGCTCGAAATACTCCCTGAGAAGAGTGGCGACGACCTTGAGGAGGGCATCCCCCGCTTCGCAGTCGTCGGTCGCCCCAATGCCGGCAAGTCGAGTCTGATCAATGCCTTCATCGGCGAGGAGCGAAACATCGTCACCGACATTGCCGGCACCACCCGCGACAGCATCTACACCCGTTACGACAAGTTCGGCTTCGACTTCTATCTCGTCGACACCGCCGGCATCCGCCGTAAGAATAAGGTCAGCGAGGACCTGGAGTTCTACAGCGTCATGCGCAGCATCCGTGCCATCGAGAACAGCGATGTGTGCATCCTGATGATTGATGCCACACGTGGTATCGAGGCACAGGACATGAACATCTTCCAGCTCATACAGAAGAACAACAAGTCGCTGGTCGTGGTCGTCAATAAGTGGGACCTCGTCGAGGATAAGTCGCAGGTGGTCATCAAGACCTTCGAGAACGCCATACGAGAGCGCATGGCGCCGTTTGTGGACTTCCCCATCATCTTCGCCTCGGCACTCACCAAACAGCGCATCTTCAAGGTCCTGGAGACCGCCAAGGAGGTTTACCTCCATCGCAAGGCGCGTATCGGCACCACCAAGCTCAACGAGGTGATGTTGCCGCTTATCGAGGCCACGCCGCCGCCATCGGTCAAGGGCAAGTACATCAAGATTAAGTACGTCTCGCAGGTGCCCGACACGCAGATTCCCACCTTCGTGTTCTACGCCAACCTGCCCCAGTACGTTAAAGAGCCCTACAAGCGCTTCCTCGAAAATAAAATCCGCGAGAACTGGACGCTCACCGGCTCGCCCATCAACGTCTTCATCCGTCAGAAATAGCCCCAAATGCCCAAATTGCCCATCAAGCCCATCGCCCCCATCCTCCTCGCCGCCCTCGCCGCCTTCGCAGCCTGCTCCTCACCAACCCCCGAGGAGCTGGCCGCACTGGCTGCCGAGGGCTACTACCGCCACCTGATGGCGGGTGAGTACGAGCAGTTCCTTGAGGGTAGGGCAGGGGCTGACAGTCTTCCCGACGACTACCGCGAGCAGTTGCTCGCGGGCTACCGCCAGTTCATGGCCCAGCAGGAGCGTGCCCACGGCGGCATCCGCGACGTCCGCATCAGCAGTGCCCGTCACGATACCCTCGCCGACTACACCACCGTCCTCCTCGTCCTCTGCTTCTCCGACAGCACCGACGAAGAAATCGTCGTCCCCATGTCCTGCCACGACGGCCGCTGGCGCATGCGCTAATCCCCCCAACGTCCCTCCATGCTGCCACCCCGTGGCAGCCATCCCCCGTGGCAGCCATCCGTCGCCCCAACGTCCCTCCATGCTGCCACCCCGTGGCAGCCCTTACTCCCCGCAAATCTCCCTTGCCATTGCGTTCAGCTCAAGGCACATCTGCCGCGTCAGCGGCGTCTCCCGGTTCTGATGCGGCCAAGGCGCAAGAATCAGGAACCGCCCCTCCGCGCATGCCTCATAATACCGATGCCCCGGCCTCGAATACTCATTGAACCCCCGAGGCGACAGAAACACCAGCGGCAGTCGCGCCTCCAAGGCCGCATCCATCACCGCCTTCTCCCCCTCCGAAATCCTCGGCGACACCAGCACCACCCCTTGGCGCGCCATGGCCAGTTTCTCGTTCACCACCGCTTCTATCTCTTCCTTCGTCAGTCGCCGTGAGCACTGCACCTCCATCTTCCTCGGATAGTCGAGCAGGAACCTGTTTCCGATGGCCGAATAAGTCCGTCCCGCCACGGTCAGGTTAAAGGTCACGCGGAAGAACTCCGGATGCTCCCGCCTTACTGCCAGTCGCCGTGGGTTGTCGCGCAGGTAGTTGCGCCATCGTTCCAGTTCGCCCGCCCCTTCCAGTATATGGTCGTTATATTTCGGCGCCCAGAGCATCCCATGCTCCCGGTCCCTTTTCTCGCCGCCTCCCGCTGATTGATGACACGTGGTGTCATCATAGCCGACAGTCCGCCCTCGTCCCTCTATGCTGCCACCCCGTGGCAGCCCCATTATCTCCCGATACGCCTTGTTACAGCCCGCCTTGAAGCCCCTGATGACCTTCCCAAGATCCACCTTCCCTGCCTCCTGGAAGAAGAGGATACCATGCAGATGGTCGGGCATCACCATCGTCGCCAGGACGCGCACCCCCGGGTAATACGTCTCATTATTCATCCAGGCCTGTCTCACGCGCTCACCGAGGGGTGTCAGCACCACATGCGGCGCGTCATCACTGCCGGCAGGCGCGTCGGCCCTGCCGACGAGCGTCCCCAGCAAAGGCCGCCGCCCCTCGGTGGTCATCGTCACCAGATAGACACACCGCGAGGCATAGTCATGCCCGATGCGCCGCCGCATCATCGACGGCTTTGCCGTCCCTGCATAGGGCTTGTGCTTCAGGAATGTTTCTTCGTCCATATCTCTGCTCTTTAATAAACAACGGCGGTACTTTTCAGCACCGCCGTCGTTCCCGTTGTTATTGTTTCTTTGTTTCTTTGTTCTTCCATGCTGCCACCCCGTGGCAGTCATCATTTACTTCCTGATGCGCTTCTGTCCGTTGACGATGTAGACGCCCTTCGGCAGACGAGCGGTGGTGTCCACCTTACGTCCCTGCAGGTCGTAGACCTCAGCGTTCGTCCAGTCGTCATTGACCTCAGCATTGATCGTCTCAACGCCACTTGTAAACGTAGCCGTGATGTACTCACGGGCAGGCGAGCCGTCAGGCAGCTGGATGTAGGCGCGCATCGGCAGGATACAAGCACCGTTGTAAGAACTACCAGCATCAATCTTCATCCAGGTGTTCTTGCTCTGCATGATATACATACCAGCAGCAGCATCATTATCCATATAGATCATAGAACCGAACATCTTATGACCAGTCGGAGTGTCCTTCGGAGTTAACTGACCCTGATCAGCTGTCGGTGTCACATACACCACAGTGCTCTCATCGTTGTTCAGCAGGTTACCGCCCTTCGACGGGATGAGCAGGTACGGCGTGAACTCGTTCAGTTCGCTCAGCGACAGCTCTATGAATCCGAAGATATTATCAGAGGCAGCATCAAGCGTATAAGCCTTCATGCTGGCAGGCATCTGCAGCTTATAGGGCAGACAGGTCGTGTAGTGCTGCTCAGCAAGGAATACGCGGGTATTCGTTACCTTGTCGGCTACAAACTCATAGATGTTGCGGAAGTCCCATTTGTATGTTCCTTCGTTCTCACGAATCTGCTGCTGATTGCCCAGCAGGTCGTCGTAGATCTTCAGTTCTTCGCAGCGGAAGTCGTCATCGCCCTTCTTGTAGATGTAGTTCGTGCCAGTGACATCGCCACCCTGAGTGCCGTCGAGATAGACGAGCGACTGGACAGGATAGCCATTGAACGGACCAGTCTCAGTGCGTGAGAGGTTCTCGGGCGTATAGCCCTCAATGGCCGTAGCGTCAAGCCAGTGGAGGTCGTTGCAGCCCATGAAGGCATCGTCATCGATACCCACAACAGTCAGGTCCAAAGGAGCATATTCAGTTCCATCAGCCTCTTCGACATGCAACGTAACCAATCCATCGAGTGTGAAGTCCTCAAGCGTGTTATCAATGGCAGCGCCGTAACCAGGTCGTCCACCGATAGTAGCCTTCATATCCTTACCGGGCAGCTGAACGTGAATGCTGCTCACAGGATTGGCAGCAGGATCATCACCACGGAACACAGTGTAGCCATCGGGATAAGTCTGGTTGTTGTAGTAAGGGGCAGCGGTTGATCCATCAGAATTCTCCTTGGCATCCCATGAGTAGTACTCGAACACTGCGGGGAATTTAACCTCCTGATCATTCATGTAGTAAGGCTCGAGACCCTTGAAGTGGGCGTAGTAAACGCCGTCACCCTTGATAGCATCAATAATGTCTGCGGGTTCGTCACCTCCTTGGCGAATCTCTAACTCATAGTGAACACCCTCGACGAGCGTAGTGCCCAGATTCTCATCCTTAATGACGACATCCTGCAGGTCGGTTGTATTGAGGTCCTCATTACCGAGGATAATCTGCATGGGTACTTCTGCCAGCATATTGTCACCATTAATGTCCTTCAGCACCATCACATTCACCTCACGCATACCAGTGAAGTTGCCACGACCGGTGAAGATAACCTTGTAGATACCAGGATCAACCATTGGAGCAGGCTCGATGGTGTACGAGTAGTCGGCAGGAATCAGCTTCCACTCCACATCATCAGCCTCCGTCTGACCTTCAGCAAGGTCTTTCTTCGCATTGAGGATGAGGTTGATGTTGTTCGTGACGGGATCATCGGCGTTTTCAGGAGCTGGGCCGTTGATGACGGGAACCAGTTCGTCGCCAGTCCACTTCAGATAGATAGTGGCAGGATCTGTTTCGGGTGCATCTTCGCCAGCGTAAGCTTCGAGGGTGACGATACCTTCATTGTCATTCTCTTCGGGATCGTCAGAATCATCAGCCAGGTCGCGCTGCTTGATGACGTAGTCGGCATCGAGCGAGCCGTAGAAGCGCAAGGGATCATCATCCGTACCTACATTATAATCAGGATTAGCAACAATCGTGATGGCATTGCTATAAGTCTTGGCATCCACGTAGCTATCAAGTGCTCCGTGTACTTCGATGGTGTAGGCTTCAGCTGGCAGTACAAATTCCACCTCTGTTGGGACATCAGCCACCACAGCTGTCTGCTTATAGATTACAGCGATGCGGTTCTGAGTCGGCGGCAGCGGAGCGCTGGTGTAGGTAGCGTCAGAGATGACCATGCACTTCGAGATGTCAATCATATCCTCAGGCAGGATGGTGAAGTCGAGCTTCAGTGTACCGGTGTAGTTACCGCCCTCAATAGCCGTGATGGTGATTACCTGCGGATAGGTGTCAACATCTAAGTACATGCCAGTAGAGGCTGGTGCAGGTGCAGATTCATTAGTGACATGTATGTTCACCGTAATTTTACCCTTGTCGGTAGTGATGGTTAATGATTCAGGCATATTAGTGGGAGAGAATTGGCCTGCAATGACGCTCACTAATGTAGTGTTGCTGGCATCACGCCAGTTACTGCCCTTCAGCTCCGGCTCGTCGGGCTCTGTGCTCCAGCTATACGTCACACCATCATAGGTGATAGAAGTGACACCAGAAGCACGGTAGAGGGCACCGAGGAAGCGAGCCACGTCTCCGACGAGATTCTTAGCAACGCTTGCGTTGGCAGGAGTAATATAGTAATCAACTGTTGTAGCATCGGCCTGGACGAAGGTTCCTTTGTAAGTGTAAGGAGTCGAAGCAGGATAAGTATAGTTGATAGCACTCTGAGCACTTTCGCCTGCTACGGAAATCCTATAGTCGACATCCTTCACTAACTCAGGATTAGCCGGGTTTTCATGATTGTTGCAATAGTAGATAAGCTTAATCAAATCCTTAATCTGCTCAGGCGTATAGCCTGCTTCACGCCACGGCTGCTCGTTGCCTGAAGCCGTTACGTCCTTGATGTCACGCGGCAGGATGGTGAAGTCAGCCTTGCGGGTTCCCTGGAAGCTGATACCCTCGATGACGATTGCCTGGACGTAGGTCTTGGCGTCGATATAGGTCTTGTCGTCGGCGTCGTCAGATGCGGGAGGAACGAGCGACCATGTGTAGTCGGTTTCGTCCTCTAACACTACCCAAGACTCTTCGCCGGTAACAGCATCAACAACCTTCTTCTTCACGATGAAGTTCGGGGTCAGGCGGTCGCCGCAGTAGGTTGACGGGTCAACGATGACGGCCAGGCCGTCCTTAACCAGATAGTACTTGTGCGTAAAGCTCACAGTCTTTGAATTACCCTCAAAGTCAGTGTAAGTAGTCGTGATGGGAGTATCCAGTACATCGTAAACGACAGTGTACTCCGGGTCTATTGACGAGAAGATGTCAACCGTTCCTGTTGTATAGATGGCAGTTCCTAAGCGCATAACAAGCGACTTGTATTCACCTTCGATGGCCTTTCCATTGAGGTCGAGATAGAACACCTCTTCATTATCCACATCACCACCGATAGGCAGGGTATAAGTTTCGTCAAGCGTAACATTAGCCTCTAAGCGGACGTAGCAGTCAGGTGTAATCTGAAGCATTGCATCAGCGTCCGTTGAGAGCAGATCTTTGAATATCCAGAGCAGACCGCCGTCAATGTTTCCCTGATAATAATTAGGATCCTCAGGATCTTCTACAGTAGGATCACCAGTAGCAGCTTTATAAGAATCAGCATAGTAGACGTTGGCAGGAACATAATACTTTATTAAACCACTTACGCCATTATTTGCGCCCTTAATCACTGCCAATGTCTCGTCAGCTGATGTAAACAGTTCCTCAGCCTGAGCATCATCGCTATAAGCGGTGACCAGCGGCGGAAGCTTGATGGATGCATCGACTTCTTCGTCGTCCTCGTTGAGAACCTTGTTTACTGTAACATCATACGGATCAAGAATCAAAGTGAAAGCCTCACCTCTCTCAAGTCTGACATTGATGTCCTTATTAAGATCGACTTTTGCTAAGAGCTGTATAGTCGCTTCAAAACCGAATAAATCGCTGTTAAAGGCGTCTTCTAAGCTGTTAAAGTAGAAATCAGCAAGTACATCATCAACCCAGGCGGTCATCTTTACCTTCACTTCAAGCGGTACAACCGGGTAGAGGTTGGTATAGTCCTTCTTGTCATCGATGGCAATGCGGATGAGTTCATCCTTAGTGTCGTTGTCGTAGTCATACTCAAACGGCTCCATAATCTCGAACCAGAAGTTGAAATATGACTTTGACTCGTCGTCGAAGTAGATGCGGTTGTTGACGGTCTTGTCAATCATTCTCTTGTAAGCATCAAACTCGCCTACAATCACATCGGTTTCAGTGATAAGCTTGTTGACGAAGCCCACGCGGTCTCTGATTTCTTTAGAGAGATTCGTATCTGTATCGCTGGTAACATAACCTGAATTGCCGGTAATCTTCACCGTGGCGTTGGTACCGCGGAGGTCGATGAAGTTCTGTGTAGCACTTGTCGGGTCAATATCAGCAGCCTTAACCACGGCCACAACCTTCAGGTCCTCAATGTTATAGATGTTCAGGTCAGCCGTATTGTAGTCCACGATGGCAGCGAAAGCTTCGTTTTTATTGGAGCTTTCGTTGTTGTAGCTGTGTGAGGTGACATTCTTGAGGTTGAAGGTGCTGTTGTCACCCTCGTTGTTGATGATGTTACGTCCCCAAGTAGAGCAGTCGGTCATGTTGAGTTCCACCTTACCACTTTTATTCCACACGTGGACAGGATAAGCATAGCCCTGAATCTTCGAGAACTGGATGTTGGCAACGATGGATGCTGCCTTGTGGCTGAAGTTGATACCTCGTCCGCGACCGTCAGGATCGGTGTCAAACGAGTTGATGTAGCCAGCCGTTTTCTCATCACCATCTTGGAGAATAGCCTCGATGTTGGAGTGCTTGACGTCGAGGACGAAGCCGCCGTTAACGTCGTAGACATCGATACCGCGACCGGTAGACATAATTGTGCTGTAGTTGATTACCAGGGAGTCGCTGAACTGCTGGTCAACCTTGATGGCACGGCTACCTGATTTCTGGCTGTTCTCAGCACCTGTCGCTTCATAGTACTTTGCATTGATATCCACCTTGTTGAAGGTCACTGAGCCAGGACCCGTCACCTCGAAGGCAACCTTAGCATCGCTCTTCACTTGTAAATTGTCGCCCTCATCTCCTTGACCGTCGATGGTAATGTTCTTGTTGATGACCACGGTATTTTCGATAGTGACGCCCTCAATGGCGGGCAGCAGCTTGATGGTCTGTCCGGCCTGAGCCAGGTCGACAGCTGTCTGCAGGTCATCGAAAAGCATACCTGTCTGCTCGTTGCGGGCAATGGCGTTCTCTTCATCGTCTGCAACGGCCTGGTAGAAGTAACTGTAGCTGGGGTCGTCAGAAGGACCAGTGAGGATGGTGCCTCCTGCGGCTGCGGCGAAGATGTCCGTAATCTCGTCGGTATAGATGATTGCACCAGCGCCAGGAGCATCAGAGGGAACCAATGCACGTGCACCGTTTCCGTTTGCCTTTGTCAGGATCACATGGTAATTATCATTTCCCTTGTCAACTGTAAATCCGCCGAACTTGAAGTATATCTTGCCACTCGTAAGCGGGCATCCAATATTACTACCCAGCGTGACATTCTTCAGCAGTTCAATGATATCTCCGTCCTCAACAGCAGCAAAGGCTTCGGCAAGCGTTAAATAAGGAGTCGTGTCGTTACCAGAAATAATCTGAGCTTCGGCGTCGAGTCCAACCGAATAAGTTCCGTTACCGTTGGACTTCCAGCAATAACCTTCCGGAAGCTTGGTTTCTGTATTGGTTACAAATCCTTTAGAAGCAGTTACCGAGACACCTTCCAGACCGTTCCCAAGAGCATCGTAGACAGCAATCAGTTCTGGGCCGACCAGTTCACCACCGTTAATCGAGACTTCAATATTACAGGGAGTATTATGCTTAGCCACCGCGATAGCTGCACCCTTGGAGGTCGTACCGCTACCTGTTCCCTGATAAGAGTATGCGTCAGCAGTTGCTGTGATGTTGCCGCCATTGACGATAAGCTTACCTGCACGCACCTCAATACCAGTTTCACCGGTTACGTTGGCTCCTTCGTTAACGGTTAATTTAGCATTACCATTGAGTGCGATTCCCGTCTTGGGCTTATTACCTGTTTCGGCATTAGAAGCGTCAACTACTCCATTAACAACGATATTGATGTCGTTTTCGGCATTGGAGAGGTTACCCAACACGAAGAGGATACCGTTGACAGTACCGTTGACGGTGACATCTATCGTGTTCTTCTGATTATTGTTGCTACCGAAGATGTTCAGACCGTACTCAGGACCTGACAGAATCACGCCCTCGCCGACGGTCAGCGTACGCTTTTGGGTCAAATCGCCTTTGCCATAGATCTCGACAGGAGCCAGGCCGGCTGCCGTGGTCGAGATAGTAGCGCCGCCGTTACTTCCATTGTTGACGATGTTAAGGGTTCCACCTGCCAGCGCAATGTTGCTGCTGCTGGTAATGTCGTGATCATTGAGATTAAGCGTGATGCTCTTGTTGTCCGTAGTGGTGGCATAACGTTTGTTAGCGCTATCATAGGCTGGAATATCACCTGCATTGACGAACAGACGCTCCGTAAGATTCACGTCTTTCAGCAGTGTGATGGTCTCTTCATCCTGAACGGCTGCGAAGGCATCTTCCAGTGAAGCATAGAAGGAGTTGGTGCCAATCTCGGCAACAGCGTCAGCTTGACTAAGAACAATAAAATCACCGTTGGCTTTTTGACTTATGATATGATCAGTAGCGAGAAAATCTGAAACATCGCTGCTAAACGTACCACCCTCGACAGTGATGGTAGCATCGTTTGTATAGGCGTCGTCCTCCTTATAGAGTGCCACGGCATTTTCACTGGTAATTGTTCCACCGGTGATTTCGACGGACATGCCACCATACTGGTTGTAGGTATTGGTCATGGAGATGCCGGCACCACTCATTTCTGTACCATTCATGTATCCTGCAGGAGGAATGTTGCTCGCACCAGTAGAGCGGATTGTTCCGCCAGTGACATTCAGCGTACCGCGCTTGATGGCAATGGCGGTGTTGCCCGTAATGGTTGCACCATCATCCACGGTGACAGTCGCATTACCATTGAGGGCGATGGCGGCGTCACTCTGTGAAGTTACGGTACCAAGGATGTCAATCTTGTTATTCATGTCACCGCTAATGTTCTTGCCAAGGTTGCCGGAGACGAACACAGCTCCATCAGAGCCATTACCATTGGTACTAACCGAACCGGCGATGTTGATGACGGCACCGTAGCCCGCTGGGGCTGTGGCCGTCGGGCCGAACAGGCATACGCCAAAGACGTCAGCAGTAACAGCCACGTCGTTGGCAATAGTCAGCACGCTGTAATTCTCGGCGCCTGCGGTTGCAGAGCCGTAGACATTCAACGCCTGCTGATTGCCACCGGCAATGTTGCCGTTCTGGATGAGCAGTTCACCGCTCTTCAGATTGGTACGTCCCGTGAGAGTTTTACCTCCCAAATCTAACGTGACCTTCTTTCCGGCCAACTCGAGGTCCATAGGTGCTGCCAGGGTGACATCCGTCAGCAAGTCGATTTGTTGACCAGTTGCGACTGCAGCAAAAGCCTCCTGGAGCGTTGGATACTCGGTGGAGCCGATTTTCGCCACATTTTGCGTTTGCGCTAAGGCCGTATTTACTCCGGCGAGTAGCATTGCAATGAATGTAAGAATAATTTTCTTCATATTATTTTTATTTTATTATTTTTCTGTCGTTATTGGCCTGTCAGGTTTAGTGTAGAGCCTGATGAATGATATTCTCTGAAACACCGAGGGTGCGCAGATTGGCAGCTACACGCGCCAGTCCGTCTGAGAGTCCTTGATTATAGGAACTGTTCAGGAGCGTCTTCTCAGTACTGACAGCATCCCAGAAGAGCTCGTAAGCATAGAGCTGGGCCTCAGTGTAGGCCGCCTCCTCGACCATGCGCAGGGCCTTGCTGGTGTCGGGATTCTCTAAGAGTTCGGCAGGAGCCTCCTTCGTAGTGTTGCCGATCTCAGTGAGGAAGCGCAGCCAGAGCACGGCCATCTTCTTCTCCCGAATAGTCTGAGGCTTAAACTTCGGCAGTTCAATGAAAACGAACCGGAGACCCTCAATGATACGGTCGCTGTGGGCGACGTCGACAATGGCATAGTCATGGTAGAACTCCTCTGTGTCGAGCTCGAAACCGCTGTCGTTGATGAAACTCAGTGCATAGACGGGTTGGAGGAGTCGATAGTCCTCACCCTTCTCCAACTGCTTCACCACGGCCTTCGACGCATTCAGGACGATGCGCTTCTTGAACTCGTCGTTCCAGTTCATCTGCATCTCGACAATGAACTGGCGGCCCTGAGCGTCGCGGCAGCGCACGTCGACAATGCTGTTCTTCTTTATGGGATTGTTGGGAACCATCTCTGGCGTGAGGTACTCCACACCTTCAATCTGCTGTCCCTCTTCCAAGGGCAGCAGAGCATTCAGCAGGCTCATCACCAGGTCGGGATGCTCGCCGAATATGCGTTTGAAGGTAATGTCAGCCTTCGGGTCCAGATACTTTCCCATGTCGTCTTGCTCTTGAAGCCTTGTTATTCTTACTTCAACTCACGGCTGTACGACGGCTCGGTAGCCCTCTTCGTACCGTCGATGGGATAGGTGAGGTGCAGCAGGTCGAGGTCCTTGCCCAGAACGAGTTCGATGCCCTGCTTGTAACCTTCCATTGAGAGGTCCAGGTCAAAGTTGGTAGAAGTGGAACCGAAATACATGGTGCCATTGTTGTTTTTAACCATATATTCTACAGTAACCTCAGCACTCGGAGCCTCCATTCCCCTCACCTGCATAGGGATGTAGAACAGACCTTTTCCCTCGCTAAGCGTATAAGCTTCGTTCGTGATAATCTGGTCAAGCGGCGAGATATCAAGCGTGCGCTCGGTGGTCAGCTCGCCACTGATAATCTCTTTCCAGTTCGGACCGCTGGGGCTGTTCAGCACCAGACGGGCCTTGGTGGTCAGGTTCTTATAAACAATCTTGACACTGTTGATGGTTATAGTGGCGTAACCATTGATATAATTGTATAGCTCGTCCGACTGACGAATGGTAATCTTGTCGCCGATGCACTCCAGGGCATGACGGAAGTTAAGGCTCAGCTTTTCGTTGAAGAAAGGCTTCGTCTGGTCATAGAATAGGTCGTCATAGCCGACATTGCTATTCTTAATGGCATACATCAGGTCGACCTGCGGATTTTCCTCACTCCAGGGATTCTCGGCCATACGGTAGTTGACCCAGGGATCGCCCTTGTCGTATCTGTCGGACATACCGATGATGCAGCGTCCGTCGTCCTTAGGCGTGGCCTCGTAGGGGGCGTAGGCAAAGAACGTGATGTACTCGTTGTAGGCTCCCGTTTCGAGACTCGTGGTGTTGGGCCAGTATTTCACCGGAGCGTATGTCCAGTCATAGCCGCCGGTGGCGTTTCCTGTACCGGTGACTTTCTGATTGTACATGAAGTCTGACGTGACGCTTGTGTTCTCGTAGGTCAGCTTACCTGTGTATAGGCCGAAGAGACCGAATCCCTTCTCGGACAGTTTGCCTGCAGTGGAAATCTCGCCTGTGGCTCGCGTGAAACTTCCTTCGTCGACGGTGACCGAGATAGGCTGACTTTGAGCCTGTTCTTCCGTCTGGTCTGCTTCATTGCTGCAGGCTGTCATGAGCGCTGCTGCTGCAATCAATGTTAGGTATTTGTTCATATCTTTATTTATTTTTTTATTTTCTTTCTTGTCCGGGTGTGGGAACTGAATCCCGTGTCAAATTTGTTCTCCCTCACTTCTTGCATCTTTTCAGGCAGGGGACACGCCTGAAGCTGATAGGAACGTTAACGAAAACGAGTAACGATAACGTGAACGTCAACGTGATCTGTTATATAGGTGCGTGCTTTGTTTTTTTTGTGAAGGTGGGGCCGCCGGTTCGCCACCGGCGGCTCCGCCTTTTTTAGAGGTTATTCAGTCGTAATATAATTACTCCTTCTCAGCCTTTGCTGTAATCTTCACCCAGATACCTGCAGAAACCATTGTCTCAGTTTCTGCGTTGTAGGTGTACAGCTCATAGATGGTCTCACCATCAGCAGCCTGGGCAGCAGCATTGATGTAGAATGTCCTGTTATTGAATTCTGTAGGACCGTCACCGTTACTGATTACTTTAATCTCCTGGAACGAACCCTTGACATTCTCAGTAGCTTCTGCCTTACCAGCTGTAGCCCAAACGATAGTTCCTGCAGCATCACCGAACGAATTGAAGGTGTACTGATACACCACAGCTTCCTCTTCTGCCTCGTTGGGATCCTGGTTGTTAGGCAGGTTGACAGTAGTCTCACCATTCTCAACCCACGGAGTAACGGTAGCCTCAATCTTGACGCTGGTCATGCCGAGGTGGATCTTGATGTCGTACTGCTTGCCAGGCTCGAAGTCGATGCCATCACCGAAGATAGCCTCCTTGTAGATGTTGTTCTCGATGATGCTACCCTTGGTCAGGTTGTCAGCCAGCTTGTCGGCCAGAGCCGGGTCGATGGTCTGAACGTCATAGGTGATGTACACGTTGACATCTTCCTCACCGTTACGCGGGATAACATAGAAGTAGCCATCGTTCTCCTCGGGATCACCACCGAAGAGCAGCACAGAACCTTCGTAACCATTACCAGCTTCAGGAGTCTGAACAGTAGCAGCTTTTTCAGTTGCCTCAGCAACGAGATCTGCAGTCATAGCAGCGACACCAGGATTCTTCTTAGCACCAAACTTGAAGCCCTTAGCAATCTTCTGCTCATCCTGAGCTTCTACTGCAGGAGTCTTAATTTTTGCTTCATCATCTAATGCTGCAAATTCTTCTTCTGTTAATTCTGTTCCTTTAGCAGCATTATATTCTGCAGCATCTGCATAAAGAACAGCGGGCTGTGCTTCAACAGCAGGGATTACTTCGAAAATAGTGTCAAGCTGAGCATAGTTCTCGATGATGGCGGGGTTCAGGCCAATGGGAGTCTCGCTCTTCTGGATGTTGTTGTCGGTACCTTCCTTACCATCCTTCAGACCGTCAAAATAGGTAATCTTCGAGAAGGTGATGTCCTTCACACCGTCGATGTCCTTCCAGAGAGGAATACCAGCCTCGCTGTTGTTCAGGTTGAGGGCACCCTCGGTAGCCCAACCTTCGATAGCGAACGAACGGACATAGATACGGGTCTCGTCAGCGTTGATGATCTCTGACAGGGGAGAGGGTGCTGTGGTGGTGGAAACGATGTTGCCATCAGCGTCATACTCCTGGAACCAGTTTGTGCCATCAGCAAAAGTACCCTCTAACGGAGTCACCTGGTCGGCAACATAGTCGATAGAGATTCTCACCTTTGCCAGAGCGTGCTTCAGGTTGAACACGAGCTTGTCGTTGACAGGATCGTTGGGCTTCACCAGGTTCAGGAACGGCAGGCCGGGAGTTACAGTAACACCGTTGTTGGCGGCTGTACTGCCACCCACACCGTCAATCGGAGTATAGTCCACGGGAGCCTGCTCAGCAGCAACACCCCAGAGGAGGTCGACAGACGTAGCGGGGTCGGTGTCGACCACGTACTTGATGATGGGGTCGCCAGTGGCATTGTTCTTGTTCACACTGATGATGTCGTAGTTCTGCTGACGCTCAACCCATGAACCGTCCTTTTCTTCATCCCAGCCCTCAGGAGCTTCTGTGGGAACGACCTCACCCGTGGTGGGCTCGAACTCAGTCCAAGGAGCATAAGCGAAGAACGTCACATAGTCTGTGTCGTCAGAGATGGCAGCTGAGCCGTACTCGTTCGGCCAGTACTTCACGGGCTCGTACTTCCACAGTGTGCCATAGGTGGCCTCAGTCTCAGTCCAAATCTTCTGGTTGTACATGAAGTTGGGCTTTGCACTGGTGCTGTACTGCTCGCTGGCTGTGTAGTAAGCGAAGACACCAAAGCCCTTGTCCTTACCGGCGATGGTCTTGTTGGTGATGTCGCCGGTGTAACCACCGCCACGAGTTACGTTACGCTGAGTGTAGACATCGAACTTGATGCCACCCTGTTCAGAAACCTGCTGCTGTGCAGCCTGATCCAGAACCTCAGTCTCAGAGCAGGCAGCAAACATTGCTGCGGCTGCTACGAAAAGAAATAACTTTTTCATACTGTTAATAATTAGGTGAATAAAAAAAATAAATTAATTAATAAATAAATAAAAACTTTTGCTCTATGTAGTTTTGCATTTGTTTTTCTGCGTTAGAAGCCGACATGGACCTTTTCACCGTCCTTCCAGGGGATGACCACGCCGCCGAAGTCCAGACCGTTGACGCCTTCGGCGTAGGGCAGTTCGGGAATCTCGTCGCCCGTGAGCACCTTGCGCAGGTCGACGCTCAGTGAGTTGGCATCGCCGATGATGTTGGCATTGATGTTTCCGTAGACCTCAACGGCATCAGCGCAGTCAATGTGGAAGTGGCAGACGGTCTTGCGGTCGCGAAGCTTGATGGCGAGGTTGAGCCGCACCTCGTCCTTCGGAGCGTTGACGAAGAACGGCTCCGGCGTAGCCTGGTTGATAATCCAGTTCTGGCGCTGCCTGATGCCGTCGTAGTCCTTCCACAGGGCGTCGCGCATGCCCCAGGTCCAGAAGGTGGCGGCGATGTAGCCCACGTTGTCGCCCGTGACGAATACCTCCCAGTCGTCGATCTGCATGATGCAGGGGTCGTCCGATGTGTGGTTCTCGGCGAGGTAGTAACCGTCGGCCATGCCGGCGATGGTGGCCTTCGTCTCGTAGAGATAGTAGATACCCTTGATAGGAATACGTACGCGCATGCGCCAGGGCACGATGAGCGGGTTCATCTTGAACACCTGCTGAATCAGCGTCGTCTGGTAGGTCTCGCGCTCGTCGTAGGGGATGTAGTGGTCGTACTCACCCGAGATGATATGCATCTGGGCGGTGTCGCTGGCCATCTCCTCGGGCTGGTTGGCCACGGTCCATAGTCCGTTGGGCTGCTGCCTCAGGAGCTCCTTGGCGAATGCGGGCTTTCCGTAGAGGTCGTTGTCGTCGGTAGGCTGGTAGGCCGACGGTGTAGCCTGCACCTTGGCGGTGTTGGCATAGTCCATGCCGATGAACTCCTGCTTGCCGTACTCAGCGGGCGAGTAGTCGATGACGACAGCCTCGTAGTCGCCCTTCGAGAGGTAGGTCTCGTAGCGGTTTACCTGTGCCGTGGTGTAGTGGTCGGCCTTGCCGCCGTTGGCGGGGTAGAACCAGACGGTCATACCGGTGGGGTCGGGCGTGTGTGGATAGAGGTACTTGTCGCGGTCGTAGTTGCGCCAGTCGATGTCCAGGAGCACTTGCTTGAAGTAGTCCTGGTAGACGTATAGTTCGCGGCGCTCGCAGCTGGTCGTCGTCAGCAGTGCCAGCGTGGCGGCTGCCATGGCGGGCAGCGCCCTCTTGATGCGATTGATGTATGTCATGCTTGTTTTCATCTTGCGTTCGAATTAAGTGCGTTCAACGTTAGTTGGCCTTGGCAGCCTTCTTGGCGGCCTTCTCAGCTTCTATCTCAGCCTTGGCGCGTGCCTTGGCCTCGGCCTTGGCAGCTTTCTCGGCCTCCTTGGCAGCCTTGGCAGCGGCCTTCTCGGCATCCTTAGCCTCCTGGGCGGCGCGCTTGGCGGCGGCCTTGTCGGCCTTGGCCTTCTCCTTGGCGGCAGCCTTGGCAGCCTTCTCGTCTGACTGCGACGGGGTCGCAGTATAATTGATGGGGGCTATGGGCTCGGGAGCCTCAGTGATGGTCTCGGTCTTCTTCTTGCTCTTGGTGTGGAACATGTAGGCGAGCGAGATGTTGGCATGGGTGGCCATGAAGAAGTTCTTCGACGAGGTCTTCTGCCACATCAGGTGTCCGTCGTGGTCTTCCTCGTGTCCTTCGGGGAAGATGCTGCTGCCGAGGTACTCGCGATACTTGGTGGGAATCCATCCGATGGCGAGTCCGCCGTCGACGGCCCACTGCTTGCGCTTGCCCCAGCGGTGCTGGTAGCCGATGTTACCATATATATTAAGGTATTCACCCTGATAGCCCTTGTGCTTGCGCCACTCGAAGTCGTAGTAGCCGGCAGCGGCTCCCAGTCCGATGTGCCAGCCGTCGAGGGTGTGGTGCTTCTTGCGGTCGCCAAGCCAGTAGCGCAGCTCGAGGCCGATGTTGCCGCACTGGTGGGCGTGAACGTTATGGCTCCAGATGAACCAGGGCCAGAATACCTCGCCCTCGATACTCCACTTGTTGGTGCGACCGAGCGGGAACTCAATCTGTCCGTTAGGTGCTGCCAGTCCCCAGAGCAGGAGGTTGGTCTTCAGTGCCCATACCCAGTCGCTGTCGATGGGCTCCTCGTAGGCGGGGCAGGGCTCGGGCAGGTAGATGACGGTGTCGCGGATGACGAGGGTGTCACAGCACCGGTCCTCAGGAATGCCGGCAAGCTTCTTCTCGAAATCGGTCATCGGTGCAACGACGGCTGAGCCTGACGAGCGGAGCGTCGGCAGATACTTGGCCAGCAACTGGTTCCAGACGGTTCCCTTCTTCATCTTGCGGAGCTTCTGCTCGCGGGGGTCCACCTGCCAGCCGTCGTTCTCGGGCGTCTTGGTGAGCACTTCGAGCACGTCGTACTTCCAAGGCTCGTTGCTCTTTTCAATCATGCTGTAGAGTCCGCCCCAGCGTGCACCCTGGTTGATGACGGTGATCTGGTCGATGATGCCGCTGAGCCTTTTCATCAGGACTTCCTTCAGCGCGATGCCTCGCTGCTCGCCGAGTCGGCGGTTCAGCTCGTTGGGGCCTTCTGGCGATGCACCGCCGTAGATGTCCATCTTGAGACTGTTTTTCGGGGCGTCGGCGAAGTGCTGCTTCACGCTTGCCACGAATTCGTTGATACGTCGCTCGTTGTCGCCGAATGACAGGTCGAGGTCGCTCAGACCGAGTCGGAACCTCACCTCGAGCGTGTCTGCTTCGACGGCCTGGGCCGATGCTGTCGTCGTAGTGGCGAACAGCAGAAGCGCAGCCAGTACATTTCGCACGGACTGCATGCTTGCAGATGTGATCAGTTGCTTAAACTTCATTATTATTTTCTTTTATTGTTTACAAATTTAATAATGCCTTACACACGTAAGCGACTGCAAAGATAGGTAAAGTTTGACAAAATTACTGAATTTTATGAGATGATTATTTATCATTTTGTCTTTTTGGTTTCCCATTTTGTCGGTTTGCTGTTGCACAGAAAGGCAGTTTTCGGCGATTTTATCGGTTATTTTCAAACCTTGCCGAGACATGCAAGGCACGACGGCGATAACGGGGATTAAGAGAGTAATTGTGTTAAAAACACATCTGAAAAGAGTATGAGAACGCTCGACGAAACGACGGCATCAGTCGACGCTTTGCCCACGTTGACGGAGCCACCCTCGACGGTGTAGCCGAAGAAGGCGGGCACCGACGTGATGATGAATGCGAAGAAGAGGCTCTTGATGATCGACATCCACATGAACCAGGGGATGAACGTGTGCTGCAGTCCGAGGGTGAGGTCGTCGGGGGTGATGATGTGCATGCCGTAGGCGGTGAAGTAGGCGCCGACGATGCCCATGCCCGACGAGAAGATGACGAGGAAAGGCATGAGGGTGATCATGCCGAGAATCTTGGGCAGTATGAGGTAGCAGGCCGAGTTGACGCCCATGATGTCGAGTGCGTCGATCTGCTGGGTGACGCGCATGGTGCCGAGCTCGGAGGCGATGTTCGAGCCGACCTTTCCGGCGAGTATGAGGCACATGATGGAGCTTGAGAACTCGAGGAGCATGATTTCGCGCGTGGTGTAGCCGGCCACCCAGCGCGGCATCCAGGGCGACTCGATGTTGACCTTCATCTGTATGCAGATGACGGCTCCGATGAAGAACGAGATGAGCAGCACGATGCCGATGGAGTTGACGCCGAGCTGGGCCATCTCCTTGACATATTGTTTATGGAACATGCGCATGCGCTCGGGTATAGAGAAGGTGCGGCGCATGAGTATGACATATCGACCGAAGGTGGTCAGCCATTTCAGCAGGAGCTTCATAATGGGTGCAAAGTTAATGTTTTTTGAGGTAGTAGGCGGGCGTTTGGGAGTTAAAAGGAGTTAAAAGCCGTGAGTTTTGCCGTAATTATTGTACCTTTGCAGGGATTATGGAAGAAGAGAGCATAGTATTGCGCGCCGAGGGGCTGGTGAAGCGCTACGGCAAGCGCACGGTGGTGAACGACGTGAACTTCGACGTTCGCCAGGGCGAGATTGTGGGGCTGCTGGGTCCGAACGGTGCCGGCAAGACCACCTCGTTCTATATGACCACGGGACTCATCGTGCCCAACGGCGGCCACATCTACCTTGGCAACCAGGAGGTGACCGACTATCCCGTCTACAAGCGCGCTCGCGCCGGCATCGGCTACCTGGCCCAGGAGGCGTCGGTGTTTCGCAAGATGACGGTCGAGGACAACATACTCAGCGTGCTCGAGATGACGGGCAAGCCGCGCGACTACCAGATAGCGAAGCTCGAGGAACTGATCAAGGAGTTCCGACTGCAGAAGGTGCGCCGCAACAAGGGCGACCAGCTGAGCGGCGGCGAGCGCCGCCGTACGGAGATAGCGCGCTGCCTGGCCATCGAGCCTAAGTTCATCATGCTCGACGAGCCGTTCGCCGGCGTCGACCCCATCGCCGTCGAGGACATCCAGCACATCGTCTGGCGGCTGAAGTACCGCAACATCGGCATCCTCATCACCGACCATAACGTGCATGAGACGCTGAACATCACCGACCGCGCCTACCTGCTCTTCGAGGGCCGCATCCTGTTCAAGGGCAAGCCCGAGGAGCTGGCGCAGAACCCCATTGTGAAAGAAAAATACCTCGGCTCGAACTTCGTGCTGCAGAAGAAGGACTTCCAGATGCTCGACGAGGAGAAGCGCCGTCGCGAGGCCGAGGAGGAGGCCGTCGTATGATAGAAGTCCGTGACCTGAGCAAGAGCTTCGACGGCAAGGAGGTGCTGAAGGGCATCTCGACCGTCTTCGAGGACGGCAAGACGAACCTCATCATCGGTCAGAGCGGTTCGGGCAAGACGGTGCTGATGAAGAACCTCGTCGGACTGCTCGACCCCACGTCGGGGCAGGTGCTCTACGACGGTCGCGACTTCGTCGGCATGACGAAGGACGAGAAGGTGCACATGCGCCGCGAGATGGGCATGATCTTCCAGTCGGCGGCGCTGTTTGACTCGCTGACGGTGCTCGAGAACGTGATGTTCCCGCTCGACATGTTCTCGGCGATGAACCTGCGCGAGCGCGAGAAGCGGGCGATGGACTGTCTGGCGCGCGTCAACCTGGTGGGTGCCGAGAGCAAGTTCCCCGGCGAGATCAGCGGCGGCATGCAGAAGCGCGTGGCCATAGCGCGCGCCATCGTGATGAACCCCAAGTACCTGTTCTGCGACGAGCCTAACTCGGGGCTTGACCCGAAGACGAGCCTCGTCATCGACGACCTGCTGCACGGCATCACCCGCGAGTACCAGATGACGACCATCATCAACACGCACGACATGAACTCGGTGATGGGCATTGGCGAGAACATCGTCTTCATCTATGAGGGCCATAAGGAGTGGCAGGGACAGAGCGGCGACATCATGGAGTCGAAGAACCAGCGGCTGACGGACTTCATCTTTGCCAGCAGCCTGCAGAAGAAGATGCGCGAGGCCGTGCTTGCCAACGGAATACGGATATGACCACTGTCACCATCATCGTCGTCGCCCTCATGGGAGTGGCGATCGTACTGCTCGGCGCCGACTGTCGCAGACAGCGCCGCCGCAACGGCGTGCTGCATGAGGTCATCGGCGACCTGCGCCGACAGCTCGACACGCTCAACTATGCCGACCACCCTGTGGCGGCTTACGTTGATGCAGCTGACGACGCGGCGGCGGACGGTGCTGACGGCGATGCGGCGGATGACGCGGCGGCGGACGGTGCTGAAGGCGATGCGGCGACGGACGAGGACGCGGCGCTCTTTGCGGCAATCGACCGGCAGATAGACGAGGGGCAGCTGTTTCTCGACCCTAACTTCGGCCGCGACAGCATCTGCCGTCTGACGGGACTCTCGAAGGAGCGCGTCGGGCAGCTCATCAAGCGCTACGGCGGCGTCGGCAACCTGCAGGTCTACGTCAACCGCAAGCGGGCCGCCTATGCCAAGGGACTGATGCGGTCGCACGTCAACTACACGATGGAGGCTATTGCCAACGAATGCGGCATCGGCAACCTGAGCACCTTCTACCGCATCTTCAAGCAGGTCTTCGGCGTGTCGCCGGCCGAGTTCCGCCGCTCGCTGGCGGACGGCGCTGGCGGGGAATGACCCCATCTCCATCGGATGCTTTTTCTGCATCGGACGTTTTTCTGCATCGGACTGGCACGGACTTTTACGGACTTTTCTTCTGCATCGGACTGGCACGGACTTTTACGGACTTTTTTTCTGCATCGGACTGGCACGGACTTTTCTTCTGCATCGGACTGGCACGGACTTGTACGGACTTTTCTTCTGCATCGGACTGGCACGGACTTTTCTTCTGCATCGGACTGGCACGGACTTTTACGGACTGTTTTGGGGCCACGGACTGGCACGGACTTTTACGGACTTTTTTTCTGGATGCGGATTGGCACGGACTTTTACGGACTTTTCTTCTGGATGCGGACTTGTACGGACTCCATTCTATGAGGCTACTCTGAAAAGTCGAGGGTCGTGGCTGCGGCTCTCCCCTCCCTTGTAGGGGAGGGGTTGGGGGTGGGGTCAGTATCTTCTTGGAGTTGTGTTAGTTAGTCACCCCACCCCCTGCCCCTCCCCTACAAGGGAGGGGAGAAGGTCGGAATGCTAAGCAGCAACTGTTGGCAAACCATACGCCATCTTGCAAACCTCGGCTGAAAAAGTCCTTAAAGTCCTTAAAGTCCGTAGCAAAAAAAGTCCGTGTCCGTCCGTTCAAGTCCGATGCAGCAAAAGTCCGTGAAAGTCAGTGTAAGTCCGATGCAGGAGAAGTCCGCAGCTTCGCGCGCGCGCACTTAAGATTGAAATCCGTTGTCACTTGTCACTTTTTGCGGGTTTCTGCCTGTGGCACAGGCTGTTAGCGAGTGATAACTGCTGTTTTGCTTGTCACTTCTGGTCACTTTTGCTCTGCAGCTGTTGCCACGCAGGAACCACAGGAATCACGGCAAGGGCGGCGCCTTCCGGATGTTTCCACGGCGTGGAATATTTGTCCCACGCCGTGGGAACGTTCTCAACCCGCCGCCTAACGCTCGTTAACCCGGCGGGTAAAGGGCAGTTACCCGCCGGGTAAGCTCCTGTCTGCTGCCTCTTGGGTTTTGAGCCGATGATGTTATGAATAGGGTGGGAGAGGAGCCGAGTGACAAGTAGTGACAAGCAAAAACGCCGTTATCACTTGTTAAGCTTCTGACAATCAGTATGAAACGCCTAAAAAGTGATAAGTGACAACTGTTTTTCGCCTCTTGCGCGCGCGAGGCGAGATTTTTCTTGCCACGGACTGCCTCGGACTTTTACGGACTGTTTTAGGGCCACGGACTGGCACGGACTGTCACGGACTTTTTTGGGGCCACGGACTTTCACGGACTTTTACGGACTGTTTTGGGGTCACGGACTGTCACGGACTGTCACGGACTTTTTTGTGGCCACGGACTGTCACGGATTTTTTCTGCATCGGACTGGCACGGACTTTACGGACTTTTTTCTGCATCGGGCTGGCACGGACTGGTACGGACTTTTTTCTGCATCGGGCTGGCACGGACTGGTACGGACTTTTTTGGGGGCTACGGACTTTCACGGACTCATTCTATGAGGCTGGTTTGAATGTCGAAGGTCGTGGCTGCGGCTCTCCCCTCCCTTGTAGGGGAGGGGTTGGGGGTGGGGTCAGTATCTTCTTGGATTTGAGTGAGCTGAGTAAGTTAGTCACCCCACCCCCTGCCCCTCCCCTACAAGGGAGGGGAGAAGCGCGGAATGCTAAGCAGCAACTGTTGGCAAACCATATGCCATCTTGCGGTACCTCGGCTGATAAAGTCCTTAAAGTCCTTAAAGTCCGTAGCCAGAAAAAAGTCCGTGTCCGTCTGTGCAAGTCCGATGCTGAAAAAGTCCGTGAAAGTCCGTAGCTAGAAAAAGTCCGTGTCCGTCTGTGCAAGTCCGATGCAGAAGAAGTCCGTGAAGGTCCGTAGCCAGAAAAAGCCTGCGCCCGTCCGATGCCGTAGAGTGGGGGATGCGCATGATGCGGCCAATGATGCCAAAAAAGCAAATAAATAATAAATTATTTGGCCGTTCGCGCAAATTTGCGTAATTTTGCACCCCAATTTGACAACATAATATATAAATAAGGTATAAGAAGCAATGAACATCACGTTTGAGAACCCCGACAAGGTGAATGGTCTGCTGACCGTCACCGTCGAGAAAGAAGACTATCAGGAGAAGGTCGACAAGACCTTGAAAGACTACCGGAAGCGCGCCCAGGTGCCCGGCTTCCGCCCCGGCATGGTGCCCATGGGTATGGTCAAGAAGCAGTACGGCATGGCCGTGAAGGTCGAAGAGATTAACCGTCTGCTGAGCGAGAAACTGACGGAGTATATCCGCGAGAATAAGATACAGATGTTGGGTGAGCCCTTGGCCCGCGAGAACCAGGAGCCTCAGGACCTGACCACCGACGGTCCGTTCACCTTCGCTTACGACATTGCCGTGGCCCCCGAGTTTACGGCTGTGCTCGACGGGAAGGACAAGATTGACTACTACGCCATCAAGGCCGATGACAAGCTGATAGACAATCAGATACAGATGTATGCCAGTCAGCACGGTGAGATGCGCGACGCCGACGTGTTCAGCGGCAACGACACGCTGACGGGCGACCTGCGCCAGCTCGACGAGCAGGGCAACACGCTCGAGGACGGTATCACGACGGACAGCAGCATGATCATGCCCTCATATATCAAGGACGAGGCCCAGAAGAAGCTGTTCGACGGCTGCAAGCCCGGCGACATCATCACGTTCAACCCGAAGAAGGCCTACGCCAACAGCGACGCTGAGGTGGCTGCCCTGCTGAAGATTGACAAGGACGCCGTGAAGGACCTGACATCGGACTTCAGCTATCAGGTGACGGGCATCCGCCACTTCGAGCCCGCCGAGGTGAACCAGAAGCTGTTCGACAGCGTGCTTGGCGAGGGTGTCGTGAGCAGCGAGAAGGAGTTCCGCCAGAAGATCGGCGAGATGCTGCAGCCGCAGCTGGCCGTGAACAGCGACTATAAGTTCATGCAGGACGTTCGCGCCTATATGGAGAAGAAGGTTGGCGAGCTGACGTTCCCCGAGGCCCTGCTGAAGCGCATCATGCTGCTGACCAACAAGGACAAAGGTGAGGACTTCGTCGAGAAGAACTTCGAGGGCAGCATCCGCGAGCTGAAGTGGCACCTCATCAAGGAGCAGCTGGTGGCCGCCCAGCAGATCAAGGTCGACGAGGCCGACCTGAAGGCAATGGCCAAATCGGCTGTGCGTCAGCAGTTTGCGCAGTACGGTATGTCGGACATTCCCGACGACGTGCTGGAGAACTACGCCGCTGAGCAGCTGAAGAAGCGCGAGAACGTGGAGAGCTACGTCGAAAGCGTGATCGACCAGAAGCTCATGCATGCCCTGAAGGGTGTGGTCAAGCTGAACGAGAAGAGCGTGACGCTCGACGAGTTCAAGCAGCTTATGCAGCCCGCAGACTGACACGGACTTCTCCTGCATCGGACTTGCACGGACTGATACGGACTTCTCCTGCATCGGACTTGAACGGACTGATACGGACTTCTCCTGCATCGGTCTTGCACGGACTGATACGGACTTCTCCTGCATCGGTCTTGCACGGACTGATACGGACTTCTCCTGCATCGGACGGACACGGACTTGAACGGACTGTTTTGGGGCTACGGACTTTAAGGACTTTGCTGCATCGGACTTGTGCGGACTTCTCCTGCATCGGACGGACACGGACTTTCACGGACTATTTCCGGGTGAAAGTCCGTGTCCGTTCTATGCTGAAAAAGTCCTTAAAGTCCTTAAAGTCCGTAGACAAAAAACCAGTCCGTGTAAGTCCGTGTCCGTCCGATGCAGACAGAAAAAAGGAGCGAAGAGTTTCTTGGAAGGGGAAAGAAATTTTGGGAAATTACGATTAATTTGTTTCTGAAACGAATGTGAATAATAACCATAATTTGAACCACCCCCAAAAACAGTCCGTGCCAGTCCGTGTCCGTCCGATGCAGGAGAAATCCGGGTCAGTCCGTAGCCCAAAAACAGTCCGTGTAAGTCCGTGTCCGTCCGATGCATGAGAAGTCCGTGCTAGTCCGTAGCCTAAAACAGTCCGTGAAAGTCTGTGCCCGTCCGATGCATGAGAAGTCCGTGTCCGTCCGTAGACCTAAAACAGTCCGTGTAAGTCCGTGTCCGTCCGATGCAGGAGAAGTCCGAAGATTCCGAAACAGTTCGTGTTGGTCTGTGGCAGTCCGATGCAGAAGAGGCGTTTCGTGGCGCGGAACGGGGCAAAACACGGCGGGAAAAGTACGAAAAAAGAAAAAAAAGCAAAAAAAAGAGGGAAACTTGCACGTTTTCCACTTTTTTTTGCTAACTTTGTATCTCTTATTAGCAAACGACTATGAACGATTTCAGAAAATACGCAACAAAGCATTTAGGCATGGACGGCCTCGCACTTGACGAAGTGATGAAGGTGCAGTCACAGTATTTGAACCCTTACATCCTGGAGGAGCGCCAGTTGAACGTGACGCAGATGGACGTGTTCAGCCGTCTGATGATGGACCGCATCATCTTCCTCGGCACGCAGATCGACGACTACACGGCCAACACGCTGCAGGCGCAGCTGCTCTACCTCGACTCCGTCGACTCGGGCAAGGACATCTCCATCTACATCAACTCGCCGGGCGGCAGCGTGACCGCCGGCCTGGGCATCTACGACACGATGCAGTTCATCTCGTCGGACGTGGCCACCATCTGCACCGGCATGGCCGCCTCGATGGGTGCCGTGCTGCTCGTGGCCGGTCAGGAGGGCAAGCGCTCGGCGCTGCCCCACAGTCGCGTGATGATTCACCAGCCGCTTGGCGGCGTCCAGGGTCAGGCCAGCGACATCGAGATTGAGGCTAAGGAGATACTGAAGTTCAAGAAGGAGCTCTACACCATTATCAGCGAGCACTCGCACACGCCCTATGACAAGGTGTATGCCGACTCCGACCGTAACTACTGGATGACGGCCGAGGAGGCCAAGGAGTACGGTATGATCGACCAGGTGCTGGCCAAGAAGTGATACTTGAAAAGCTGAGATTGAGCAATGAAGAAAGCATGCAGCTTTTGCGGACGGAGCGACCGTGAGGTCGGTCTGCTGATAACGGGTATCAACGGCTACATTTGCGAGGACTGCGCCCAGCAGGCCTACAAGATAGTCGTCGAACAGCAGCAGGCGCAGTCGACCAAGAGCACTAAGGGCGTCAAGGCCAAGAAGGATATACCCAAGCCTACGGAGATCAAGGAATTTCTCGACCAGTATGTCATCGGTCAGGACGAGGCGAAGCGCTTCCTGTCGGTGGCCGTCTACAACCACTACAAGCGGTTGCGGCAGCCCGAAGACAAGAGTGGTGTCGAGATAGAGAAGTCGAACATCATCATGGTTGGTTCGACGGGTACGGGCAAGACGTTGCTGGCGCGGACGATAGCGCGCCTGCTCGACGTGCCGTTCACGATTGTCGACGCTACCGTCTTCACCGAGGCGGGCTACGTCGGCGAGGATGTTGAGAGCATCCTGACGCGCCTGTTGCAGGTGGCAAACTACGACGTTGAGGCGGCCCAGCGAGGTATCGTTTTTATCGATGAAATCGACAAAATTGCGCGTAAGAGCGACAATCCGAGCATCACGCGCGACGTCAGCGGCGAGGGTGTCCAGCAGGGGTTGCTGAAGTTGCTCGAAGGGACGACCGTCAACGTGCCGCCCAAGGGTGGGCGCAAGCACCCCGACCAGGACTATATCCACGTCGACACGCGCGACATCCTGTTTATCTGCGGCGGTGCCTTCGACGGTATCGAGCGCAAGATAGCGCAGCGGCTCAACACCCACGTCGTGGGCTACAACAGTGTTCAGAATGTCAGGAAAATTGACAAGGAGAACCTGATGATGTACGTCTCGCCGCAGGACCTGAAGTCGTTCGGGCTCATTCCTGAGATTATCGGCCGACTGCCAGTGCTCACCTACCTGAACCCGCTCGACCGCACGGCCTTAGAGCGCATCCTGGTCGAGCCTAAGAACTCGATGATCAAGCAGTACATCAAACTGTTCGAGATGGACGGTATCACGCTGACGTTCGACGACGACGCGCTGGCGCTGATGGTCGACAAGGCCATTGAGTACAAGCTTGGCGCCCGTGGCCTGCGCTCCATTGTCGAGAACATCATGATGGACGCAATGTTCGAGCTGCCGTCGATGAAAGTCAAGGAATTTTGCGTCACCCGCAAGTATGCGCAGGAACAGCTCGACAAGTCGCACCTGCAAGTGAACTGAAACAAATAAGGAGGAAAAATTGAAAGAAGGAAGCCTATCATGACAAAAAAGACCAATCTCGCCGAGGCCCTGAAGAAGTACTTCGGCTTCGACACCTTCAAAGGAGACCAGCAGGCCATCGTGCAGAACGTGCTCGACGGCAAGGACACCTTCGTGCTCATGCCCACCGGCGGCGGCAAGTCGCTGTGCTACCAGCTGCCGTCGCTGCTCATGGACGGCGTCGCCATCGTCATCTCGCCACTGATTGCGCTGATGAAGAACCAGGTGGACGTCATCTCGCAGATGAGCGAGCACGAGGGCACGGCCCACTACCTGAACTCGTCGCTCAATAAGTCGGCCATCGACCAGGTGAAGGCCGACATCAAGGCTGGCATCACCAAGCTGCTCTATGTGGCTCCCGAGTCGCTGACCAAGGAGGATAACGTGGAGTTTCTCAAGACGGTGAAGATCTCGTTCTACGCCATCGACGAGGCCCACTGCATCTCGGAGTGGGGCCATGACTTCCGTCCCGAGTACCGGCGTATCCGCCCCATTGTCAACGAGATAGGCGTCGCCCCCATCATCGCCCTGACGGCCACGGCCACCGACAAGGTGCGCACCGACATCAAGAAGAACCTCGGCATCGTCGACGCCACCGAGTTCAAGTCGTCGTTCAACCGTCCGAACCTCTACTACGAGGTGAGGCCCAAGACGAAGGACGTCGACAAGGACATCATACGCTTCATCAAGCAGCATTCCGGCAAGAGCGGCATCATCTACTGTCTGTCGCGCAAGCGCGTCGAGGAGCTGTCGGAGATCCTGCAGGCCAACGATATCAAGGCGCTGCCCTACCACGCCGGCCTCGACACCGTGACGCGCGCCGAGACCCAGGACAAGTTCCTGATGCAGGACATCGACGTCATCGTGGCCACCATCGCCTTCGGCATGGGCATCGACAAGCCCGACGTGCGCTTCGTCATCCACTACGACATACCCAAGTCGCTCGAGGGCTACTACCAGGAGACGGGGCGCGCCGGCCGCGACGGCCGCGAGGGCATCTGCCTGGCCTTCTACTCGTACAAGGACCTGCGCAAGCTCGACAAGTTCATGGAGGGCAAGCCCGTGGCCGAGCAGGACATCGGCCGGCAGCTGCTGCAGGAGACGGCGGCCTACGCCGAGACGTCGGTCTGCCGCCGCAAGATGCTGCTCCACTACTTTGGCGAGACCTACGACAAGGACAACTGCCATAACTGCGACAACTGTCTGCACCCGAAGACGAAGATCGAGGCCAAGGACCAGCTCGTGCTGACGCTGCAGGTCATCCAGGCCGTGAAGGAGAACTTCCGCTCCGACTACATCGAGGACTTCATCATCGGCCGCGAGACCGAAGAGATCATCGCCCACAAGCACCAGGAGCACGACCTCTTCGGTGCCGGCGAGGACTACGACGGCAAGCTCTGGAGCCCCGTCATACGCCAGGCGCTCATTGCCGGCTACCTGAAGAAGGACGTCGAGAACTACGGACTGCTGAAGCTGACGCCGGCGGGCAAGAAGTACCTGAAGTCGCCGCAGTCGTTCATGATTGTCAAGGACCATGAGTTCAGCGAGGACCCCGACTCTCCCGACTCCCCCGACGGCAGCACCAGTGCCCTCGACCCCGTGCTGAGCGGCATGCTGACCGACCTGCGCAAGAAGGTGTCGCGCCGTCTGGAGCGCCCGCCCTACGTCATCTTCCAGGACGTCTCGCTCGAGCAGATGGCCACCGAGTACCCCGTCACCCTCGAGGAGCTGAAGGGCATCCAGGGGGTGGGAGAGGGCAAGGTGAAACAGCCCTATGCCAAGGAGTTCGTCGACCTCATCAAGCGCTACTGCGACGAGAACAACATCACCCGCCAGGCCGACCTTCGCGTGCGCACCGTGGCCCGCAAGTCGCTGCTGAAGGTGAAGATCATCCAGAACATCGACCGCCAGATAGCCCTCGACGACATTGCCACGGCCCAGAACATCGACTTCGACGACCTGCTCGACGAGGTGGAGGCCATCGTCTACAGCGGTACGAAGCTCAACATCGACTACTTCCTCGAGGAGGTCATGGACGAGGACCGCGTCGACGAAATCTACGACTACTTCGCCGACTCCGACACCGACGACCTCGAGACGGCCATCCAGGAACTGGGCGGCGACGAGACGGAGATACGCCTCGTCCGCATCAAGTTCATCAGCGACATGGCGAACTGAAAATAAGAAAAGAGGAATGAGAAATGAGGGATGAAGCGTTAAGAATTGAGAAAAAAGTCTGCCGCCTGTAAATTTCTCATTTCTCATTTCTCATTTCTCATTAAAAATGCGTACCTTTGCACGCAATATTTCAAAGAAAGGTACAAATTATGGCTTCATTTATTGCAGACAAGATTGTGATGGACGGCCTGACGTTCGACGACGTCCTTCTCATTCCCGCTTATTCTGAGGTACTGCCTAAGACGGTAGAGTTGAAAACCCGCTTCTCGCGCAACATCCAGCTGAACGTGCCGTTCGTGACGGCCGCCATGGACACCGTGACCGAGAGTCAGATGGCTATTGCCATCGCCCGCGAAGGCGGCATCGGCGTCATCCATAAGAACATGTCCATCGAGAATCAGGCCCGCGAGGTGGCCATCGTCAAGCGTGCCGAGAACGGCATGATCTACGACCCCATCACCATCCCCCTCGGCTCGACAGTGGCACAGGCCCTCGACATCATGTCGGAGTATCATATCGGCGGCATCCCCGTCGTCGACGATGAGAAGCGGCTTGTGGGTATCGTCACCAACCGCGACCTGCGCTTCGAGCGCCGCCTGGACCGTCCCGTCGACGAGATCATGTCGAAGGACAACCTCGTCACTACGCACCAGCAGACCGACCTCATGGCCGCTGCCGACATTCTGCAGAAGAACAAGATAGAAAAGCTGCCCGTCGTCGACAAGGACAACCGACTCGTCGGACTCATCACCTACAAGGACATCACCAAGGCCAAGGACAAGCCTATGGCTTGTAAGGACGAGAAGGGACGCCTCCGCGTGGCCGCTGGCGTCGGCGTCACCGCCGACACCCTCGACCGCATGCAGGCCCTGGTAAATGCCGGTGCCGACGCCATCGTCATCGACACCGCCCACGGCCACTCGCAGGGCGTCGTCGAGAAGCTGCGCGAGGCCAAGGCATCGTTCCCCGGCATCGACATCGTCGTGGGCAACATCGCTACCGGCGAGGCCGCCCGCATGCTCGTCGACAACGGTGCCGACGCCGTGAAGGTGGGCATCGGCCCGGGCTCCATCTGCACCACCCGTGTCGTGGCCGGCGTGGGCGTGCCACAGCTGTCGGCCATCTACGACGTCTACAGTGCCCTCAAGGGCACGGGTGTGCCCCTCATCGCCGACGGCGGACTGCGCTACTCGGGCGACATCGTCAAGGCTCTGGCTGCCGGTGGCTCCAGCGTCATGATGGGCTCCCTCGTGGCCGGCACTGAGGAGTCGCCCGGCGACACCATCATCTACAACGGCCGTAAGTTCAAGTCCTACCGTGGCATGGGCTCGCTCGAGGCCATGGAGCGCGGCTCCAAGGACCGCTACTTCCAGTCGGACACGAAGGATGTCAAGAAGCTCGTCCCTGAGGGCATTGCCGGTAGGGTGCCCTATAAGGGCACGGTCCAGGAGGTCATCTACCAGATGGTCGGCGGTCTCCGTTCCGGCATGGGCTATTGTGGCGCCGCCACCATCGAAGCCCTCCACAACGCCAAGTTCACCCGTATCACCAACGCCGGTGTCAACGAGTCGCACCCCCACGACATCACCATCACCAGCGAAGCGCCTAACTACAGCCGTCCCAATGATTAAGATGAAAAAGAATATCCTCATGGCGGCCCTCCTCCTTGCCGCCTCTCCTTCCTTGTTCGCTGCGACTCTGTCGCAGCAGGACGACCCGGTTATCATGACCGTCAACAACCAGCCCGTACTCCGCTCGGAGTTCGAGTACAGCTACAACAAGAACAACTCCGAAGGCGTCATCGACAAGAAGACCGTCGACGAGTATGTCGACCTCTTCGTCAACTACAAGCTGAAGGTCGCCGCCGCCCTCGAGGCTCGCTACGACACGCTCACCTCCTTCAAGCAGGAGTTCGCACAGTACCGCGACCAGCAGGTGCTCCCCGCCATGGTCACCGATGCCGACATGCTGAAGGAGGCCCATAACATCTACGACAACACCGTCAAGCAGATAGGCCCCGACGGACTCGTACAGACCGCCCATATCCTGCTGCGCCTCGACCAGAAGGCCACCGAGGCCGAACAGAAGGCCGCCAAGGTGCGCATCGACTCCATCTACAACGCCCTGAAGGCCGGCGCCGACTTCGCCGAGCTGGCTAAGAAGGTGAGCCAGGACCCCGGCTCTGCCCAGCAGGGCGGTCTGCTGCCCTTCGTGCAGCGTGGCCAGCTCGTCAAGGAGTACGAGGACGTGGCCTTCGCCCTGAAGGACGGCGAGATGTCGGGCGTCGTCCAGACGGCCTACGGCTACCACATCATCCTGAGGAAGGGGCACAAGATGCTCGAACCCTTCGAGGAGCACCGCGAGAGCATCCTCAAGTTCATGGAGCAGCGCGGCATCCGCGACCAGATAGCCCAGCAGATGGTCGACACGCTCGTCAGTCAGTCGGGCGGCAAGCTGACCTCTGCCGATGTCATGCAGCAGAAGGCTGACGAGCTGTCGGCCAAAGATTCTGATATGAAGAACCTCATCCGCGAGTATTACGAAGGCCTGCTCCTCTATGAGGTCAGCAACCAGCACGTCTGGGACAAGGCCGCCAAGGACGAGGCCGGTCTGGCACAGTACTTCAAGAAGAACAAGAAGCGCTACAACTGGAGCAGTCCGCGCTTCAAGGGAATTGCCTATCACGTTAAGGACCAGGCCGATATCCAGGCCGTCAAGAACTGCGTCAGCAAGCTGAAGTTCGACCAGTGGGCAGAAGCCCTCCGCAAGACCTTCAACGGCGACAGCATCATCCGCATCCGCGTCGAGAAGGGCATCTTCAGGCAGGGTGACAACGCCCTCGTCGACAGCACCGTCTTCCACAGGGACACCACCGTCACCCATCTGAAGGACTATCCCTTCGATGCCGTCTACGGCAAGGTTCTGAAGAAGGCTCCCGAGGACTACACCGACGTCCGCGGTCAGGTCGTCGCCGACTATCAGGACCAGCTTGAGCGTGAGTGGGTGGCCGACCTCCGCCGCCGCTACCCCTTCACCGTCAATTTCGACGTCGTCAAAACCGTCAATAACCACTAACAGATGAAGAAACTGCCAATAGTTCCCATCCTTGCCCTCTGTTCTCTATGCTGCGACACCGTCGCAGCCCTAACCGCCGTCGCGTCCCCCGCTGTCGCCGCGTCCCCCGCTGTCGTCGCGTCCCCCGCTGTCGTCGCGTCCCCCGCTGTTCGCTGTGCTGCGGCGGTGCCGCAGCCTTCCGACTCTTCAGCCGTTCCCGCCGCCTCCGTCGTAGACGAAGTCGTCTGGGTGGTTGGCGATGAGGCCATCCTGCGCAGCGACATCGAGCAGTATCGCCTGCAGGCTGCGCAGGAGGGCGTCCGCTTCAAGGGTGACCCCGACTGCGCCATCCCCGAACAGATTGCCGTCCAGAAGCTCTTCCTCCACCAGGCCGCCATCGACAGCATTGAAGTCACCGAGGCCGACGTGGCCGGCGGCATCGACCGCCAGATTGAAGAGTGGACCCAGATGGCCGGCTCGCGCGAGAAGCTCGAAGAGTATAAGCGCCAGACCATCAGTCAGATGCGCTCCCAGCTCCACGACGACTACCGCGACCGCCTCATGGTGCAGAAGATGCAGCAGAAGCTCGTCGAGGACATCAACATAACGCCTGCCGAGGTGCGCCGCCACTTCAAGGATATGCCCCAGGACAGCCTGCCCTTCGTGCCTACCGAGGTCGAGGTGCAGATCGTCACCCTGACGCCCCGCATCGAGATCCAGGAGATTAACCGCGTCAAGGACGAGCTCCGCGAGTACACCGACCGCATCAACAAGGGCGATGCTTCCTTCTCGACGCTGGCGCGCCTCTACTCCGAGGACCCGGGCAGCGCCCGCAACGGCGGTGAGATAGGCTATACGGGGCGCGCGCCGCTCGACCCGGAGTTTGCCTCCGTCGCCTTCGGACTCACCGATCCCAAGAAGGTGTCCAAGATTGTCGAGTCGGAGTTTGGCTTCCATATCATCCAGCTCATCGACAGGCGCGGCGACAAGATCAACTGCCGCCACATCCTGCGCAAGCCCGTTGTCAGCGACTCCGCCGTCAACAGGGCCATCCTGCGCCTCGACTCCATCGCCGACTGCGTCCGTACTGAGCAGGTGCCCGACATGTTGCGCAGGCAGTTTGTCACCGTTCCCGATAAGTTCACCTTCGAGGATGCCGTTACCTTGTTCTCCGACGACAAGGACACCCGCAGTAACAACGGACTGATGGCCAACCTCACCGAGGAGGGGCGCACGTCGAAGTTCCGCATGCAGGACCTGCCCCAGGACGTGGCACGCGTCGTCGACACCATGCAGGTGGGCCAGGTGTCCCGGGCCTTCCAGATGGTCAACGAGCGGGGCAAGACCCTCTGTGCCATCGTCAAGCTGAAGAACAGGGTCGAGGGCCACAAGGCCACCGTCACTGAGGACTTCCAGATTCTGAAGAATGTTGTACTCGCCCGGCTCCGCGAGCAGAAAATCCGCAACTGGGTGGTCTCCAAGATCAAGTCCACCTACGTCCGTATCAACCCCGACTACCGCGACTGCGAATTCGAATACCAAGGCTGGATAAGATGAACACCCCCGTCCCCTCGTCCCGCGCTTCCGCCCGTTCGGCCCGCGCTTCCGCCTCCCCGGCCCGTTCGGTCCGCGCTTCCGCCCGCTCGGCCCGCGCTTCCGCCTCGTCGGCCCTCTGTTGGCTGTGTTGCGGCGTTGCCGCAGCCCTGTTGCTGGCCCTTGCCGCCCCCGCCGCCTTCGCCGCCAAGAAGAAGCCGCGCCGCGCCGCCCCGAAGGACGAGCACATCTACCTCGTCCATGCCGACCGCCTCCGCTACGACCGCTACGTCAACTCCGAAGCCCAGATCCTCAACGGCAAGGTGCAGTTCCGCCACAAGGGAGCCACACTCCATTGCGACAGCGCCTATTTCTATGAGGCCACCAACTCCTTCGAGGCCTTCGGCCATGTCAAGATGTACCAGGGCGACACCCTCTCGCTCTTCAGCGACTATGCCTACTACGACGGCAACGACGAGATGGCCATGGCCCGCTACAACGTCGAGCTGCGCAACCGCAAGACGACGCTCTATACCGACAGCCTGAACTTCGACCGTCTCTATCACAATGCCTACTTCTTCGAGGGCGGCAAGATGGTCGACGGCAAGACCAACCTCGTCTCTGACTGGGGCGAGTACAACACCAATTCGAAGGTTGCCGTCTTCAACTTCAACGTAAAGATGCGTACGCCCGACATGTACCTCACCACCGACACGCTCTACTACGACACCCATACCAGCATGGCCGAGATTGTCGGACCTACCGACATCACCTCGGGACGCAGCCATATCTACTCTGAGCGCGGCTACTACGACACCCGCAACGAGCGCGCTCGGCTCCTCAACCGCTCCGTGCTCCGCAACCAGGGCAAGATGCTCGTCGGCGACAGCGTCTGGCACGACGAGAAGACGGGCATCAGCAAGGCTTATTATAACGTCGTCTACGTCGACTCCGTCAACAAGAATAAGCTCACCTGTGACTACGGCGAGTACAGCGACACGCTCGGCTATGCCATGTGTACCGACCGTGCCGTCTCCATCGACTATTCCCAGCGCGACTCGCTCTTCATGCACGCCGACACGTTCAAGATCTTTACCTTCAACATCAACACCGACTCCGTCTACCGTAAGATCCACGCCTACAACAAGGTGCGCGCATACCGCATCGATGTCCAGGCCGTCTGCGACTCCCTCGTCTACAACTCCCTCGACTCCTGCATGACCATGTACCACGACCCCATCGTCTGGAACAACCGTCAGCAGCTCGTCGGCGACTCCATCCAGGTGTTCATGAAGGACTCCGTCGTCGACCATGCCCATGTCATCGACAACGCCTTCTCCATCGAGCAGATGCCTGACGAGACGAACTACAACCAGATATCCTCCAAGGAGATGTTTGCCTACTTCAAGAATGGCGACATCGACGAGGCTCACGCCAAGGATAACGTCCTCGTCATCTACTATCCCGTCGACGAGTCCGACAGCACGCTCATCGGACTGAACTACACCGAGACCTCCGAGCTCCGCATGTTCATGGAGAACAGTAAGATGAAGAAAATCTGGATGCCCAAGGCCGAGGGCGTCCTGTATCCCATGTCGCAGATACCGCCCGAGAAGAAGTTCCTCCCCGGCTACGCGTGGTACGACTATATCCGTCCCCTCAACCGCTACGACATCTTCAACTGGCGGCCCAAGAAGAAGGAGGAGAAAACGGATGAGTGATGTCATACGTCTGCTCCCTGATACCGTCGCCAATCAGATAGCTGCTGGCGAGGTCATCCAGCGACCGGCTTCCGTCGTCAAGGAGCTGGTCGAGAATGCCGTTGATGCCGGCGCTGCCCACGTCCATGTCGTCATCGTCGACGCCGGGCGAACCTCCATTCAGGTCATCGACGACGGACACGGCATGTCGGAGACCGACGCCCGACTGGCCTTCGAGCGCCATGCCACCTCGAAGATCCGGCAGGCCGACGACCTCTTCGACCTCCATACCATGGGCTTCCGAGGCGAGGCGCTGCCCTCCATAGCGGCGGTGGCACAGGTTGAGCTGACCACTCGCATGGCCGCCGACGAGGTGGGCACGCGGCTCTGTCTGGCGGCCTCGAAGGTCGTCTCCCAGGAGCCGGCCTCCTGTCCTGTCGGCTGTAACTTCAAGGTCGAGAACCTATTCTATAATGTTCCTGTGCGCAGGAAGTTCCTGAAGTCGAACGCCACCGAGCTCAACAACATCCTCACCGCCTTCGAGCGCATCGTGCTCGTCTATCCCGCCATCGCCTTCACCCTTCACGCCAATGGCGAGGAGCTGCTCAACCTGCGCCCCGGCTCGCTCCTTCAGCGCATTGCCGACGTCTTCGGCAGGAAGTTCTCGCAGGAACTCCTCCCCGTCGAGGTGTCTACGGCCCTGGGCAGTGTCAGCGGCTTCGTCGGAAAGCCCGAGGCTGCCCGCAAGAAGGGTGCCCACCAGTATTTCTTCGTCAATGGCCGCTTCATGAAGCATGCCTACTTCCACAAGGCGGTGCTCTCGCCCTACGAGCGCCTCGTCGCCGAAGGCACTCAGCCACCCTATCTCCTCTATTTCGACGTCGCCCCCGCCGACATCGACGTCAACATCCATCCCACGAAGACCGAGATCAAGTTCGAGAACGAGCAGTCGGTCTGGCAGATTCTCACCGCAGCCGTCAAGGATGCCATCGGACGATTCTGCAACGTTCCCGCCATCGACTTCGACACCGAGGGACGTCCCGACATACCCCTTTTCAACCCCGCCGCCTCTTCCCCCGACTTCTCGGCTCCCCCTCGCGTCTCCTATAACCCCTCTTATAATCCCTTCGCAACGCAGGCACCAGCCCCCGCCTTCCCCTCTTCGCCCGCCGCTGCTGCCTCTTCCGCGCCCGCTTCCGCCTTCCCGCCCGCCTCCTCCGCGCCCGCCGCCTTCCCGTCTTCCGCCTCTTCCCCTTCTGTCGGCTCTGCTGCGGCGGTGCCGCAGTCCTCGCGTCCCTCCTTGCCCCCCGCCTCCGTCTTCGATTCCCCCGTCGCTGCTCCCGCCCTTCTTGCCGACAAGTCGCCCGTCCACTACCAGTACAAGGGCCGCTACATCATGACTGCCGTCAAGTCCGGCTTGATGATCATCGACCAGCACCGCGCCTCCGTCCGCATCCTCTTTGAGCGTTATCTCGCCCAGTCGGCCGACCGCCCCCTTGTCTCCCAGAGCGTCCTCTTTCCCGAGGCCGTGGAGTTCGCACCCTCCGAGCTCCTCATTCTCCGCGAGAACATCTCCCATCTTGCCAAGCTCGGCTTCGACCTCGCCGACCTTGGCGGCGGCAGCTACGCCGTCAACGCCATCCCCTCCGATGTCGACGGCGACCCCGTCTCCCTCCTGCGCAGCATCATTGCCGACATGGCCGAGGCTACCAAGGCCCCTCTTACCACCCAGCGCGAGCGCCTCGCACTCTCCCTGGCCCGGGTCGCCGCCGTCCCTTACGGCCAGCTCCTCACCAACGACGAGATGGACACCATCACCAACCAGCTCTTCGCCTGTTCCAACGTCAACTACACCCCCGACGGTCGCGCCATCCTCTGCATCCTCCCCCAGTCCGACATCGAACATCTCCTCGGCTAATTCCCCCCCCCTTGTTCGCTGCGCTGCGGCTAATCCCCCCTTGTTCGCTGTGCTGCGGCGGTGCCGCAGCTTAAAAAACGTTAACGCCCCAAAACTTTTTCACCTTACACCGTCCACTTCTCACTTTTTCTTCGTACCTTTGCACCCGCAAACACAAAAAGGGCGCTTAGCTCAGCTGGTTTAGAGCATCTGCCTTACAAGCAGAGGGTCGGCGGTTCGAATCCGTCAGCGCCCACGAGAACATAGAGAGAGTTCCGCAGCCCGAGAGCTGCGGTTTTTAATTTGCGCAAGAAACAGATATTATAATCGACCAAATGGATTTGAATGTATTAACAGCCATCTCGCCTATTGATGGCCGCTATCGTGACAAGACAGATGCACTGGCAGCTTATTTCTCAGAGTACGCCTTGATACGCTACCGTATCCGCGTGGAGATAGAGTATTTCATCGCCCTCTGCGAACTTCCGCTCCCACAGCTCGCACAATTCGACAAAGCTCTCTTCGAACCACTCCGCGACATCTACCGTAACCTCACCCCCGATGACGCCCAGCGCGTCAAGGACATCGAGCGCGTCACCAACCACGATGTCAAGGCCGTCGAATACTTCATCAAGGAGCGGCTCGCCGCGCTGAGCGCCTTCCCCGCCCAGGCCAAGGAGTTCATCCACTTCGGCCTCACCTCACAGGACATCAACAACACCGCCGTGCCCCTCTCCATCAAGGAGGCCCTCGCCGGTGTCTACATACCGCTCCTCGAAGAGCTCATCGAGCAGCTCCACGACTATGCCGAGGAGTGGCGCGCCGTGCCCATGCTGGCCAAGACCCACGGTCAGCCCGCCTCGCCCACGCGTCTCGGCAAGGAGCTGATGGTCTTTGTCTATCGCCTCGAGGAGCAGCTGCGCTCACTGAAGGACACCCCCGTAACTGCAAAATTCGGCGGAGCCACCGGCAATTTCAATGCCCATCACGTCGCCTATCCCCAGTTCAGCTGGCCACAGTTTGCCGACGAGTTCGTCAGCGACAAGTTAGGGCTTGAGCGCGAGCAGTTCACCACCCAGATCAGCAACTACGACTGGCTGGCGGCCATCTTCGACGCCATGCGCCGCATCAACACCATCGTCATCGACCTCGACCGCGACTTCTGGATGTATATCTCCATGGAGTATTTCAAGCAGAAGATCAAGGCCGGCGAGGTAGGCTCATCGGCCATGCCACATAAGGTGAACCCCATCGACTACGAGAACTCCGAGGGTAATCTCGGCCTGGCCAACGCCCTCCTGCAGTTCCTCGCCTCGAAGCTGCCCGTCAGCCGGCTCCAGCGTGACCTCACCGACTCCACCGTCCTCCGCAATGTAGGCGTGCCTATGGGCCATGCCGTCATCGCCTTCCAGTCAACGCTCAAGGGCTTGCGCAAGCTCATCCTCAACGAGGCTAAGCTCCAGCAGGACCTCGACCAGACCTGGGCCGTCGTCGCCGAGGGCATACAGACCATCCTGCGCCGCGAGGGATACCCCAATCCCTACGAGGCTCTGAAGGCGCTCACCCGCACGAACGAGGGTATCACTCCTTCAAAAATCGCCGATTTCATCGATAATTTAGATATCTCCGACGACGTCAAACAGGAGCTCCGCGCCATCACTCCCTCCACCTACACCGGCCAGTAGCCGCCCCCGCCGCGCCGCCCGTCGCCCCCTTGTCCTCTATGCTGCGACCCCGTCGCAGCCCCTATATATAAATAAGGTATAAAATACAAACCAAGAATAACTATGGATTTCGAGAACGAAAAGAATTACGAAGAGAAGCCTGAGAAAGAGCAGAACGCAGGCAGCCGTGAAGGCTACCCACAGTCAGGCAATGGTTTTCAGCGTGACTATCGTGGACGCTCGCCGCGCCCGCGTATTCCCAGCAGTCAGCGCCCCGCCTACAACAGCGGTGGCGAGCGCCCGGGCTACAACCGCCAGTCAGCCGACGAAGGCGGCTTCCGTCCCGAGGGCTTCGGCTCCGGACTGCAGTCGAGCCAGAACCGCCAGGGCGGCTACCGTCCACGACCCAGCTACGGCGGTCAGGGTGGCTATCAGCCCCGTCAGGGCCAGGGCGACTACGGTCAGTCGCAGGGCCAGTATGGCCAGCCGCGAGGCGGCTACGGCTATAACAGCCGTCAGGGTCAGGGTGGCTACCAGCCCCGTCAGGGCGGCTACCGTCCCCGTTACAACCAGGACGGCGACGAGGGCGGCTTCCAGCCGCGCCAGCAGCAGGGCTACCGTCCCTACGGTAATAACGGCGGCGGCTACCGCAGTCAGGGTCATCCCGGCGCACCGCGTCCCGGCCGTGCCCCCTACGCCAAGCCCTACGGTCCGAAGAAGCCGCAGTACGGCAAGCGTCCCCGCACCGCCGACTACGACCCCAATGCCAAGTACAGCATGAAGAAGCGCATCGAGTACAAGGAGGTCAACTTTGACCCCAATGAGCCCGTGCGTCTCAATAAGTTCCTGGCCAACGCCGGCGTCTGCAGCCGCCGCGAGGCCGACGAGTTCATCCAGGCCGGTGTCGTCACCGTCAACGGACAGGTTGTCACCGAGCTGGGCACCAAGATCCTGCGCACCGACGAGGTGAAGTTCCACGACCAGCCCGTCAGCCTTGAGAAGAAGGTCTACGTGCTCCTCAACAAGCCCAAGGACTACGTCACCACCAGCGACGACCCGCAGCAGCGCAAGACCGTCATGGAACTCGTCAAGGACGCCTGTCCCGAGCGCATCTACCCCGTTGGCCGTCTCGACCGCAACACCACCGGCGTGCTCCTGCTCACCAACGACGGTGACCTCGCCTCGAAGCTCACGCACCCCAAGTACCTCAAGAAGAAGATATACCACGTCTACCTCGACAAGAACGTCACCGCCTACGACCTCCAGCAGATTGCCAATGGCATACAGCTCGAGGACGGCGAGATCAAGGCCGACGACGTGCAGTATGCCGACCCCGTCGACAAGAAGCAGGTGGGCATCGAGATCCACTCCGGCCGCAACCGCATCGTGCGCCGCATCTTCGAGTCGCTGGGCTATAAGGTGCTGAAGCTCGACCGCGTACAGTTCGCCGGACTCACCAAGAAGAACGTCCGCCGGGGCGACTGGCGCTACCTCACCGAAGAGGAAGTCGACCGTCTCCGCATGGGTGCTTACGAATAATCTAAGGTTTAGAAAACTATGAAACGGACAAAGATAATTGACGTGCTGAAAAGCACCGAATATGGCAAGGAAGTCTGCGTGAAGGGCTGGGTACGTACCCACCGCTCCTCTAAGGCCGTCGACTTCATTGCCCTTAACGACGGTTCCACCATCAACAACGTCCAGGTGGTCGTCGACCCGACGAAGTTCGACGAGCAGCTTCTCAAGGACATCACCACTGGCGCCTGCATCTGTGCTGAGGGCATCCTGGTCGAGAGCCAGGGCGCCGGTCAGACCAGCGAGGTCCAGGCCACCCGGCTCGAGGTTTATGGCCTCTGCGACAACAGCTACCCCATGCAGAAGAAGGGGCAGTCGTTCGAGGTCATGCGTAAGAACGCCCACCTGCGCCTGCGCACCAACACCTTCGGAGCCGTCATGCGCATACGCCACAACATGGCCATGGCCATCCACACCTATTTCCACGAGCACGGCTTCTACTATTTCAATACGCCGCTCATTACCGCCTCCGACTGCGAAGGCGCCGGAAACATGTTCCAGGTGACCACCAAGAACCTCTACGACCTGAAGAAGGACGAGAAGGGAAGCATCATCTACGACGACGACTTCTTCGGCGAGCAGACCTCGCTCACCGTCTCCGGACAGCTGGAGGGCGAACTCGGTGCCACGGCCCTTGGTGCCATCTACACCTTCGGGCCTACCTTCCGCGCCGAGAACAGCAACACCCCGCGCCACCTCGCCGAGTTCTGGATGATTGAGCCCGAGGTAGCCTTCCTCGATCAGGAAGGACTCATGGACCTCGAGGAGGACTTCATCAAGTACTGCGTGCGCTGGGCGCTCGACAACTGCCAGGACGACCTGCAGTTCCTCAACAAGATGATCGACAAGACGCTCATCGAGCGCCTTGAGAGTGTCCTGAAGGAGAGTTTCGTCCGCCTGACCTACACCGAGGGCATCGACATTCTCCAGAAGGCCATCGCCGGCGGCCACAAGTTCGAGTTCCCATGCCAGTGGGGCGACGACCTCGCCTCTGAGCACGAGCGCTACCTCGTTGAAGAGCACTTCAAGAAGCCCGTCATCATGACCGACTACCCCAGGGCCTTCAAGTCGTTCTACATGAAGCAGAACGCCCCCGCTGTCTCCTCTGCTGCGACCTCGTCGCAGCCCTCCGTGGGCTACAAAGGTGCAGTGGCTCCCGGCCCCACCATGCAGGGCACCGACGTCCTCTTCCCCCAGATCGGCGAGATCATCGGCGGTTCCGTCCGTGAGGAGAGCTACGACAAGCTGATGGCCGAGATAGAGCGGCGCCAGATGGACAAGACCCACCTCTGGTGGTATATCGACACCCGCCGCTACGGCTCCTGCCCACACGCCGGCTTCGGTCTTGGCTTCGAGCGTCTCATTCTCTTCGTCACCGGCATGCAGAACATCCGCGACGTCATACCCTTCCCGCGCACGCCCAAATCGGCAGAGTTCTAACCCCTATATATATAATAAGGTGAAAGCCACATGTGCCCTGAAAGCCCCATTAGCTCTACGTGTCCCGCGACACTTCTGCGCAATATCGGCATTTTGTGCATCTGTAGACACTATTTTTCAGATTTTTCACGGAAAATACGCCAAAACCCCCATAAAAAGGCATCTTTTTCGCGATTTTTCAAAAAAAAAATCGAAATTTCTTGCAAGATTTCAGAAATATGTCTATATTTGCACCAAATTTGCAGCCCCGAGAGGGAGAAACTGCGTTCGGACATGGCTTTAACCAGCCTTTTTCGGCGTGAAATTTGAGAGAACAACAATATATAGAATTACAAACAATTTAATTTTTTTTATTAATTTAATTTATTAACAGTATGAAGAAAAAAGTTTTTAGTAAACTGCTTATGGTAGCCCTCGTGGCCACCGTAGGTGTTTTCTCGTCTTGTAAGGATTACGACGACGACATCTCGGACGTTCGTAATAACCTTTCACAGACGGCAACTGAGCTTCGTAACGACTACAATGCCAAGATTGAGACGGCAAATAAGTCGATTGCGACGCTGCAGACTCTGTACAACGGCTTGGATGAGGCTTACAAGGCAGCTGACAGGCAGTTGTCGGAACTGATTGCCACGAAGTATAGCGAGGCTGTTTCGACGGCTCAGGCTTACTCCGACGCAAACCTTCTGAAGGCTAATGAGCTGATCAACAGCACTGCAGCCAATGCCGCTGCTGCTACTGCCGCTGCCGAGAAAGCTGCCAAGGACTATGCTGAGGTGCAGGCTGCTGCTGCTCAGAAGGCTGCCATCGAAGCTGCCAAGCAGGAAGTTGCCACTGCCAAGCAGGAACTTACTGAGGCTCTCGGTAAGGCTAATGAGCTGATTGCCACACAGGGTGCACAAATTACGAACCTCATTGATGTTGACGCCAAGCTGACTGCTGCTGTTCAGGCTGCTCAGGCTCGTGCCGACGAGGCATACGCCCTCGCTGACAAGGCTAATACGCTGGCTAACCAGAACAAGGCTAACCTCGAGAAGGCTGCTGGCGACATTGCTGCTCTGCAGACCGCTCTGGCTAACCTTCAGGGTACCGCTGCCAGCGCTGCCGATGTTGCTAAGCTCCAGAGCGACCTCGCTGCTCTCCAGAAGACTGTGAGCGAGAACGTCGTTAACCTGGCTGACTACAACACCAACCTGACTCAGACCACCAGCGACCTGGCCAAGCTGAAGGAAGACCTGGCTAAGGAAGTGAGCGTTCTCGGTGAGAGCATCGCCGCTGTGAAGAAGACCGCTGACGGTAACGTTGCTAAGATTGAGACCATCAACTCTCAGCTTGCTACTCTGTCGGAGGCCAACACTCAGGCTCACGAGCAGATTATCGGTTCTATCAACACTCTGGCTGAGACTGTTGCCAACAACAAGACTGCTGCCTCTGAGGCACTGGCTAAGGCTGTTGAGGGTCTGGAAGCTAAGCTGGCTGCCGCCAACAAGCTCATCGAGACCAACGACGCCGCCATTCGCGTCCTGATCGACACGAAGGCCAGCGAGCTGAAGACTCTCATCGATGGTAACGCCGACCTTATCAAGAAGAACGCTGAGGCCATTCAGAAGAATGCTGATGAGCAGAAGGCTGAGAACGTTATCATGAAGAATGGTATTGCCAAGAATGCTCAGGACATCATTGCTCAGGGTAAGGACATCAAGAGAATTGATGATGTTGTTGCTGCTCTGCAGACCGCTCTTGGTAAGGAGACCGCTGCTACGCTGAAGGCTTATGCCGAGAGCGTTGCCAAGACAGCTGCCGACAAGGCTCTGCTCGACGCTCAGGGTTATGCTGATGCTCAGGACGCTGCCCAGAAAACTACCATCCTGAAGGCTATCGAAGATCAGGCTCTTGCTGACCAGAAGGCTTGGAACAAGGCCATCGAGGTTGCTATTGGAACTCTCATTGAGACCTACAAGCTGAATGCTCTGGCTGAGATGATTAAGAACGCTAAGGACGAGGCTATTGCTTCCAGCAAGGACTATACCGACGGTGAGAAGAAGGATGCCCTTGATAAGGCTCAGAAGATGAGTGACAAGGCTCTTGAGGATGCTAAGCACTACACCGACGACCTGAAGACCTTCCTGACCACCAACTACACCAACACCAAGGACATGAATGCCGCTATCGAGGCTGCCAAGCAGGCTGCTGTCGCTCAGGCTTTCAAGAATGTCATGGATGTTCTGTTTGCTGACAACACCGACTGGACGGAGGATGGCAAGACCACTACCATCGCTAAGGTTGTTAAAAAGCTGTTGACTCAGTTCGCTGAGGAGGCTGGTTACACCAACGAGGAGGCTGCTGCAAAGATTGCTAACGACGCTATCGATGCTGCTCTGCTCGAGGAGATTAAGGACCAGCCCGGTAAGCTCGACCGTGAGGGTGGCGTGATTTGGGCTGCTATCAAGGCTGCTGCCGATCAGGCTGCTCAGGAGCTGGCTGATGTGAACGAGGCTCTTGACGCTCGTCTGGATATCATCGAGGCCTTCCTGAACACCACTTCTGAGGAGAAGACGCTTGATGCTACCATCAAGTACTGGATTGCTGATGCTAATCTGGTTTCTAAGGATGACTACGATAAGGCTATCAAGGCAATTAACGATAAGCTCGACGGTGGCGAAAGCGAACTGAAGACCCAGCTCGAGGCTAAGATTAAGGCTGCTCAGGATCAGGCTGACGAGAACGCTAAGGCTCTCCTCGCCATCAATACTGCCCTTGCTAACATCAATGCCAAGTTCGTGAACACTGACGATGCTGAGGCTGTTCAGGAGACTCTCGCCAAGACTACTTACGACGCTTTCGAGGCCGGCATCACTGCCCTCATCGACCAGATCAACGAAATCTACAGCGTCACTGGTGAATTCAAGGACAATGTCCTGAAGGTTGTCAATGAGAACCTGAACTCGAACCTCCAGTCGATGGTTACCGACGTTCACCTGTTCTCTGGTATACATGAAGATGTTCATCGCAATGACGACGGCTCTGGTTACAATGAAATCGGTTATGACCACCACCTCGTATTCACATACGTCATTGAGCAGGAGACCACCTTCCCGGCTGCTCCCTGGCAGGAGTATGTTGAAGGAAAGATTGATTTCAAGGATGGTTATGTTCACACCTATGCTGACTCCGTTCTCATCCGCGTCAGCCCCGTCAACGCTAAGATTACGAAGGACATGATTGCCCTGTTGAACTCTAAGGCTGAGGACCTCGTTGACCTGAACATCCTTGAGGTTGAGTCTGTGGAGCCCTTCAACCGTGACTGGTATATCACACGTTACTATGGTGAAAATGATGATAATGAACCTTGGGGCGACAGCCGTATGACCCGTGCTGAGAATCTCGACAATGGTCTCTGGGTTGTTAAGTTCAAGCTCGTTGAGAAGAATGAGAATGTATGGCAGGAGTTCAAAGATCATGCTTATGCTTATGAGCACAATGGTAAGCCTCAAACTAATCCGGCTTCTATCCTCTATGCTGTCGGTGTGAAGAACACGAACTTCAGCGCTGACAAGGCCGAGGACGACGGTATCAACCGCTACGTGATTTCTGAGTACGACCTTGACCTCAGCTCTGAGAAGGCATTCCATATCTGGAACTATGATGTGAACGGTGAGCCTGTTGCAAGGATTCACAACCGTTACATCGTGAACGAGAACAAGCCTAACAGTACTGTTGCTGAGCCTCTGTGGACTGCCGACCAGGCTTATCCCACTTACTATGAGGAGTTGACTTATTCTCCCTACTATCCCGAGACATACTTCACCTACACTGGTGCTCCTGGTTATGAGTATGAGGCATGCTGGTTGTCTGACTGGGAAGATCCGGGTGATCAGGATTATAGAATCAGCCGTACGAACTTAGTACGTGATAAGGACGGTAACATTGTCTACGACAAGTTTGGCGAGGCTTATATCTACGACTATCCTGGCTATACCTACGAGAATCTGAAGAAGTTCAAAGAGGGTGATGAGTTCGGTACCTACAATGTCGTTGACCGTTATCTCAACACTCAGAAGCAGCGCCGCGATGCTCCTGGCAGCTATCTCTTCAACGGTGTTGATAACCGTGACGAGTATCCCATCAAGGTCATTACCTTCGACCAGAATGATGAGTGGGCTGACATCGAGATTGAGTTCCCGAATCCCACGTGTGGTAATCGTAAGACTGAGTGCGCAGGCTTCTTCGTCCTGCTCGACCAGAACTTTGCCCGTGAGTCAAATACCTCTGAGGTTCAGGCCTGGACGCAGTACATCTATGAGGGTGTTGGTTTCTACAGTGTGAACGGTTGGGACCAGAACAACGGTACGTTCATCCTCGACAAGACCCGTAAGGACGAGCAGGCTGGTATTGAGAATGGTGTCAAGAAGGCTACCCTGTTCAAGGGCCCGAAGGGTACTATCCGTATCAAGAACGCCCGTGGTGCTAAGGGTGATGTCATCGGTTTCCGTGTCTATGCTGTCAACGTCGACGGTACTCTGTATGACCCCGATGGCCGTGCATTCTACGTGAAGATTGGTGATCCTGCTAAGGAGCGCACTCTGAACTTCAATGTGACTACCTACAAGCATCGTGGTGACTCTGCCCTGCAGGAGAAGGACCTGACCTATGGTAAGTATAAGGACATCTCTCTGGCTCAGTACAATGACTCTGCTGAGGCTAACAAGGATGCTAACTTCTTCAACATCTCTGAGGTTTCTTACAACATCGGTGGTATCTATCACTTCGATTGGTCTTGGGCTGACAACAACCCGGCTGTCCGTTACAGCTGCGGAAGTGAAAACTACTTCACGCCTATCGCTGACAGTGAGAGAGGCCTGAACGATCTCTTCAGATTCACCTTCTCTATGGAGGATGATAAGACTGTTGACCTGTCTGATATGTCACAGTGGCATGGATTCTATAGTGGCTCATTCTTCCCCCACGGAAGAGTTAGCAAGGAGTGGTTCGCTGGTAGGTTCCGTGAGATCAACAACGTGAAGTGTATGATTAAGGACGCTGACCGTCTGCTGAACGACTCTACCTATCACCTGAAGTGTGTTGTCTCACTTGAGGATCCCGATGGTGCTGTTCAGGTTGTGAACACTGTCTATGTCAATGTTACGAAGAAGATGCCGAAGGGTCTGCCCGAGAAGTTCGGTGTACGTCTGACTCAGGAGAACAACGTCAAGAGTGTTGCATTCTACCTCCGTCCGTTCGATGGTCCTGGTGAAATTGACGAACGTACTTATGCAGGTACCGCTAAGAGTAATGTCTGGGATATCTATGAGTACTGGTTCAATGAGAATCATACAACATTCCCGAAGTATGGTGAGTCTGCTATCGATGACTTGATTGGTAATAATAGATACTATCATCCTGTTCGCTGGGCTGTTGACGTACGTCCTTACAACTTCGATGAGTTCTTCACTGGCTTCTATCTTGATGCTGAAGAAAAGGTAATTGATCCTGACTATAACTTCGTATTCGAAGGTGCTGGTGCACATAAGTTTAATCCTTCATATAGTGCTACCGATGAAGCTAAGGATCTCACTGCTGATGCCATCTCTGTCTATCGTAATAAGATGACTCAATTCAGTGGCTATAAGCCCGTCTACAGAGGTCTTGATAATGGAAAGAATATTGTAGAGGGTATTGAGCCTCCGTACTATCTGCCTATCGTCAGCTATAAGATGATTGAAAAGTATCCTTCTGCTGAAAAGAAACTTGCTGTGAAGGCTGGTTACACCTATCATATGGTTAACTTCACCATCGATGAGAAGACCAAGGAAGCAAGTGGTACCGACTACCAGATTGAGCCTGTCTACTTCGATGCGAATGGTAACACTGTTAAAAATGCTGCTGATGCTGCCTTCCAGTGCTACTTCAAGTGCGCTATCGATCAGACATTCGCTGGTTCATTCTTCTTGAAGACTGATACTACGACTACCGAGATGCAGCAACTGAAACCCAATGCATATGCTGATCTGAAGGGTGTTGGTGCAAGCAAGGGTAAGCCTATACCTTACGGTACTAAGTTCACTGTCTACGTTGACTCTCTGAACCTGAAGTGGCAGAGCACGCTTGCTGCCTTCACAGAGGATAAGGCCACTGGCGCTTCTTACTTCATGACTTACTTCGATCAGTTCACTAATAAGTACACGGCTGTTGACAATGCTGGCAAGTCCTATTATGTGGATACCTTGGCCGTGACTAAGGACAATGGCTTTGGTAGTAACCTCTATCGTATCAACGAGGGTGAGGTAACCGATCAAGCTGTCAAGTACATGAAGCTGGTTGACATGGCTGATCCTTACATCACGAAGGTTGAGATCTACAACGAGGGTAACACCGCTGTTGAAAAGACTCTGACAGAGGCTGCAGGTAATCTGAACCGTATCAACGACTACTTCGAAATCAAGGGTACCTATGACCTGACTGGCGAATACGGCTTGACCTTCATCCCGAAGACGACAGCTCTCGACCCGAACAAGCTTGGTCAGATGGTTATCTACCTGAAGAATAGTGCTAAGGGTGTTCACCAGTGGGGTCACACGGTTGGCTTCAACTCTGACAATGTGGTGATCTATGTCGGTAACCCGAACTCGACTCCTAACGTCAACAGTTCACGCCGCGCCCGTTAATCGGGAGTGATACGAACTTAAGTGACTAAGTGGTCACAATCCTATAGGAATGGGGGCGCCCACTGTGGACGCCCCCTTTATTCAAAAAAGCGAACATTCTACAACATGAAGAAAGTATTTGGTTTTATCATCATAGCCTTTGCAGTGGCGTTAGTGTCGGTATCATGCCGCCATGAAATCAAGCACGACAAGACCACGGGTATTGTCGACGAGATTAACGACACGGCCATGGTTGTCCGAACGGTGAGCGACGGCAAGGTGAAGTTCGACATTACTGTCGCCAGTTTCACTCATGGTGCTGTGATGTACGGTGACTCTGTCATCGTCCACTATGCCGGTGACCTGAGCAAGAAGCGCGCCTTGGCTGAGTCTGTCTTCCTTATCTACCGTCAAGGTACGATTGTGGAAATCAAGCATGGTGAGGTTGACGAAAAGAATCAACTGAAGACCCGCCCCGTTGAGAAGGAAGCTCTAAACGACCTTGACAACGTGATCAAGTACACCAACAGGCAAAAGGCCAAAGGCAAATAAAACCCATTAACAAGTAAACGTATTATGAAAGCATTAAAGACATTGCTGATAGGCGCACTGGCCTTTACGGCTACGGCTGCCTCCGCCCAGGTCTATGAGGCCAAGGACGGTACGAAGTATGAGTTCCAGAAGTACTGGTTCTTCGACCTCGAAGGCGGTGCACAGTACACCCTCGGCGAAGCTAAGTTCCGCCGCCTCGTACGTCCCAACGTGCAGGTAGCTATTGGCCGCCAGTTTAATCCCTGGTTGGGCGTACGCCTGCAGGTGAACGGCTGGCAGAGCCGCGGCTACTGGGATCTCGGTATGCTCGACAATCAGGGCAAGATTTTCCCTGGACACTATCCCGTCGGCTATACCTTTAACTATGTGGCTCCCGGTCTCGACCTGATGGTCGACCTGACCACGCTCATTGGTGGCTATAATCCCACCCGCATCTTTGGCCTGAAGGCCTTCCTCGGTGGTGGTGCCAACATCGGTTTCGACAACGACGAGCTGAACGACCACCTGAACAAGGACCGTGGCAACGGTCTTACTCTGCGCAATAATCCTGCTCCCAACACCACCGGTCACGGTTACGAGTATGTATGGGACGGCACACAGGTGCTCCCCTTCGGACGTGGCGGCCTCGAGGCTTCGTTCCGTCTGAACAAGTGCATCAGCCTGCTTATCGAGGGTAACGCCAACATCCTGAGCGACAAGTACAACTCGAAGAAGACCGACAACGCCGACTGGTACTTCAACGTGCTCGGCGGTCTGCGCTTCAACCTGGGCAACACTTATACCAAGACGCTGCCCCCGCCTCCCGCACCCGAGCCCGTGCCCGTTGTTAACACCACGCCGGAGCCCGATCCCGCTATCATTGAGCTGCAGCGCCAGCTGAAGGAGCTCCAGGAGAAGGAGTCGAAGGTAGAACCGCTGCGCCGCGACATCTTCTTCCTCATCAACAAGACTGAGATTCGCGAGAGCGAGGCCCAGAAGGTTCGCGAGATTGCCTACTATCTGGTGAAGTATCCCAACACGCGCGTCGTGGTTACTGGTTATGCCGACGCCGGCACTGGTAACGACAAGATCAACGACCGCCTGGCCGCCCAGCGTGCCGACGCCGTTGTGAAGGCTCTGCAGTCGCAGTACGGCATCGAGTCGAGCCGCATCAGCTATGACTCAAAGGGTAGCCGTGTTCAGCCGTTCTCTGACAACGACATGAACCGCGTCTCTATCTGTATCGCCGAGTAAATCGCGTAGTACATAGATTATTTGGAGATTACCGGGCCCTGCGCCCGGTAATTTCTTTTATAGTTGTTAATCGCACTTTTTATCCTACACTTCCTACACTTCCTGCACCTACGGTTTGTTCACCGCCAGTGAATGATTGTAAACCGGCGCTTTTTGTACAAAACCCGGCGCTTCTTGTTCAAGAACCGACACCTTATCCAACACCTGTGTGATTTTCTGTCAGGTGTAGGAAGTGTTGGAAGTGTTGGTTGTTTTGTTCTTGCCCTTCACAATGCGCGCGCGGCTATAAAATAAGTGGCTATTTGCTTGGCGTTTCCGCCGTTTTTCGTTACCTTTGCAGGCGGATGAAACGACTGATTTGTATTACTGTGTGTGCCGTGCTTGCTACTGAGCTTGCACTTGTCAATGCGGCTCATGCCATCCGCCCTCTCCTGACCACGCAATGGTCGCAGATGGCGCCTTATAATGCTTTCTGCCCTGAGGGTTCATCGACGGGCTGCGTGGCGACAGCTATGGCGCAGGTGATGAAATATTACGAGTGGCCGAAGGCCGTCACTACGGCCATTCCTGCCTACGACGTTTTCGACGAGCTGCCCCCGACGACGTTTTCCTGGTCGCTGATGAAAGCTGGATATGGCGGCGACGAGTCCGCTGACAGTCGCGAGTCCGTTGCTCGGCTTATGCTGTACTGCGGCCATGCGGTTCAGATGAGCTATGGCCAGTCGTCGTCAGCCAGCGACGAGATCATCCCGTCGGTCATGTGCCGTTTCTTCGGCTACGACAGTGGCGTGCGTATGGTGTATCGTTCCGACTATACCTCTGCCGAGTGGGAGTCTCTCATCAGCGGTGAATTAGCTTTTGGGCGTCCTGTCATCTACATCGGGCAGCGGTCTGGTCTCGTCCATGCGTTTGTCTGCGACGGATACGACGGACAGGGGCTTTTCCATATCAACTGGGGATGGGGCGGCTATAGTGACGGCTGGTACCGCTTGTCGGCACTCATACCTCCTTATATTGGCGAGGGCGACGCCAACATTGCCGATGGTTTTTCGATGTATCAGTCGGCCATCGTGGGACTGCAGCCCGACTGCGGCGGAACGGCGCCTGTCTCCGTGCCTCTGCTCACGGCCGAGGAGTTAAGGGTCGTGTCGGCTCCTGCTGTGACGCGCAGTGGCAGCGATAAGACGTTCCAGCTACGCATCTGCTGTCCCGTGGCAAATCACTCTGCCGACACGCTGAAGAGCGACTTCGGTCTGGCACTGATGCAGGACGGGCAACTCATCGCTGGCACGGAACGACTTTTTGGCCGTCAGACGTTCGTCCCTGGGAGCTATGTCAACAGGATTGCCGGTCAGAAATACACCTTCGGCAAAGGCCTGACAGGCAACTACCGCCTCGTGTCCGTCTGCAGTAGTAACGACGGACTGCAGCCTGTCTCGAATGCCGGCAGACACTATATCGACGTGGAGCTTACGGAGACGTCGCTCACGCTGACTGAGCATCCCCGACGGAATCTGGAAGTCGGCGAAGTGCTGTTCCGACAGATTGACGGCCTGATGGTCGTCACTGTCACCGTCACCAATAGAGGTGACGACTATGTTGGGCAGCTCTGCTTTTTCAACAGCGGTCTTGCTGTGGCCAGCACTGGTGTTATGCTTGATGCCGGCACCTCCGACGTGGTGACCTTCCGTTTCAGACCCCACTGGGCCATTAGGGATTACACCATTGGTTACTCAAAGGACGATGAGACATGGTTGGCAGAGGGACCGGTTGATGTTGTTCCCGAATATTCGAAGGGCACCTTCTCCGTTTGGTATGCCGACGGCACCAGCGAGGAGCTGATGGTCGGCGACGGCGGTGTGGCTGTGGTGCCGCCAGAGGCTCTGGCCGTCGACTTCGGCAATGACGTGCCGACAACCGTCGTACCCAATGGCAACCCTAACTGTCTGTATTATGTCGTCGGCCATCCGGAGCTGACGGCGCAGCTCCCGAATGTGGTGGCCGACCGCTATATCGCGACACTGACGCTTGTCGACGGTCATGGCTTCTACTGCCCAATGGCGTTCACGGCAGGACACATCACCTTCACGCGGACGTTTGTCCGCGGCTACGACGAGTATGGCGGCGGTTGGGATACCATCATACTGCCCTTCGACGTTGAGACTGTCACAGCCAAGGGACTTGCGCCAATCGACTGGTTCCGCTCGGCGCAGGACACGGGGAAGGACTTCTGGCTGATGACGCTCGGCGACAGCGGCGAGCGCAACCTCGCTTTCGACCACGCCAGGCAGATGGAGGCCAACCGGCCCTATCTGATAGCCGTGCCGGGCCAGACCTACGGCGACCGTTCGCTGACGGGCATTCCTGTGACGTTCGCAGCTGATCACGCTGTGGTTCACCAGACGGCTTTGACAACGGACACAGGCGGAGTGTATTCCTTTGTGGGAGGGGCTGATGGGCAGGATGGACAATTTGGGCGGTCGTTCCAGCTGAATTATAACGGCTCGATGTTCATCGGCACGATGCGGGCGGCAGGGCCGTTCAGGGTGAAATTATCAAAAAGGCGATAATCCCATTACTCTCCAACCTCTCCGCTGACGTGGAGCCTCACAAAGCCGGTCTTGGCGTTGCAGTCGACATTGATGGAGCGCGAGAAATGGCCTGGCGCGTTGCTGTGAGAGCTGTAGGTGACGGTGATGGCCGCCGTTTCGCCAGGTTCTATGCTGCCCTTTGGATAATTTACCGTCGTGCAGGAGCATGTCGGCCTGACTGACCATAAATGGAGGAGGGTGGCGCCGACATTGTGGAACACGAAGTCGTAACTGACCTTCGTGTCGGGGGGAATGGTACCGAAGTCATGACTCAGCGTGTCAAACTGTATCTCAGCGGAGTCCTCGGTGACTTCCACCTTCTGACTGCTCTTTCCGCAGGCAGACGCTACCAGCATCAGCGGCAAAGCGAAATATGCTATCTTTTTCATTTCTCTTGGGCTAAGTGTATACCATCAGGACCGATGGTGATGAGGCGGCGGCGGTAGAGGTCGCCGACGGCCTGCTTGTAGGCTTTCTTGGAGACGCCGAAGCGGGCGGAGATGGCTTCGGCGGGGGAGTGGTCGCCGAGCGGGCAGAAGCCGTCGTTCTCGTAGAGATGGCGCAGCAGCACCTCGGCGAAGTCGAGGGCGCGCTGGCGGCCGGTGGTCTTCTGGTAGCGCTCAACCTTGGCGGTGGCCATGAGGCGGTGGGTCTTCTCGTCCTCCATGACGTAGACGTAATAGGTGTTGCCGCGCTCCATGCGCTGCTTCTGCTCGCGGAAGGGGCAGAAGAGGTCCTTCTGCAGGCCCCAGCGGAGGAAGGCACCGTACTCGTTGGTCCAGGCGCACTCCATGTAGGCGAACTCGCCGACTGTGGCCAAGGGGCGCTCGGTGGTGGCGACGATGCGCTCGTCGTGGTCGAGATAGAGGAAGACTTCGAGCGTGTCGCCGATGTGCATGGCGGGGGTGACGTAGCGCTGGGGGAGGAGGATTTCGTCGTATATTCCTTCCTGGGGGGCAGCGGCACCGCCGCTGCACGGCGAACCCTCGGGGATGGGGGCGAGGTAGAGGCCGAAGTCTACGCGCTTGACGATGCGGAGGGTGTTGTATTTGCCGAGGGTGATCATGGGGCGGTGGGGGCTTCTGAGGGTTCTTCTGAGGGTTCTTCTGAGGGTTCTTCGGTGGGTTCTTCGGTGGGGGCTTCGGAGAGTGGCTGCTCGATGATGCCGTCGCGGAGATGGATGGTGCGGTCGGTGAGGGTGGCGAGCTGCTCGTCGTGGGTAACGATGACGAAGGTCTGGCCGAAACGGTCGCGGAGGTCGAAGAAGAGCTGGTGGAGCTCCTGCTTGTTATGTGTGTCGAGAGAGCCGGAAGGCTCGTCGGCAAGGATGACGGCGGGGTTGTTGACGAGGGCGCGGGCCACGGCGATGCGCTGCTTCTCGCCGCCTGAGAGCTCGTTGGGCTTATGGGTGGCTCGGTCGGTGAGCTGCATGAACTGCAGCAGCTCCATGGCGCGCTCGCGGGCCTGCTTCTGTGAGGTGCCGGCGATGTAGGCAGGAATCATGATGTTCTCTAAGGCCGTGAACTCGGGCAGCAGCTGGTGGAACTGGAAGACGAAGCCGAGGTGGCGGTTGCGGAAGTCGGCGAGGGCTTGCTGCGAGAGGGTGGTGGTGTCGATACTATCGACACATACTGAACCGGCATCGGGGCGGTCGAGGGTACCGATGATCTGGAGCAGGGTGGTCTTGCCGGCGCCGGAAGGTCCGACGATGCTGACAATCTCGCCACGGTCGATGTGCAGGTCGATGCCCTTGAGCACCTGGAGCGAGCCGAAGCTCTTGGTAATGTTGCGGGTTGTGATCATTGCTTATGAATTTGGCTGCAAAGGTAATAAAAAAATAGGAAATGAGAAATGGGAAATGAGTTTTTTTGCGTAACTTTGCACCCGAAATGACGATACTGACTTCGTACTTCCCCATAACCGACCCCACGCTGATATTCTTCGTGGTGCTGCTCGTTATCCTGTTTGCCCCTATCATCATGGGCAAGCTGAGGATTCCGCACATCATCGGCATGGTGCTGGCGGGCGTCATCATGGGGCAGTACGGCCTGAACATCCTGGAGCGCGACAACTCGTTCGAGCTGTTCGGGCGCGTCGGTCTCTACTACATCATGTTCCTGGCCGGACTGGAGATGGACATGGAGGGCGTGAAGAAGAACAAGCAGCGGTTCCTCGTCTTCGGCCTGCTCACATGTCTGGTGCCCCTGGGGTTGACGTACCTGATGGCCATCACGATGCTGCACTACACGCCGGCGGCATCGTTCCTGCTGGGCTGTATCATGGCCTCGAACACGCTCATTGCCTATCCCATCATCAGCCGCTACGGCCTGCAGCGTCACCACTCGGTGGCGCTCTCTGTGGGGTCGTCGATGATCAGCCTGTTTCTGGCGCTGGTGATGATTGCCGGACTGGCGGGGAGCTACGGCAGCGGCGCCGCTGCACAGCCGACAGCGGGGGGAGCTTGGCTGTTCTGGCTGCTGTTCGTGGTGAAGCTGGGGGCCTATATCGGGCTTATGCTTTGGCTTATTCCGCATCTGACGCGCTATTTCCTGCGCCGCTACAGCGATGCCGTCATGCAGTTCATCTTTGTCCTGGCTGTTATGTTCCTCAATGCGGCGCTGACTGACTTCATCGGTCTGGAAGGCATCTTTGGCGCCTTCTTCTCGGGACTCATCCTGAACAGGTACATCCCCCACGTGTCGCCGCTGATGAACCGCCTGGAGTTTACGGGCAACGCCCTGTTTATACCTTACTTCCTCATCGGTGTGGGTATGCTTATCAACGTACGCATGCTGCTGCAAGGCCCCTATGTGCTGTGGGTGATGCTGATGATTGCCTTCTTCGGCACTTTCGGCAAGGCAGTGGCCGCCTATCTGTCGAGCCTGCTGTTCCGACTGCCGAAGCGCGACGGAAACATGATGTTCGGCCTGACGTCGGCCCACGCCGCAGGTGCCATCGCCATCGTCATGGTGGGTATGCGCTTGGAGGTGGGGCCGGGCGAGTACCTGACGAACGACAACATGCTGAACGGCGTGGTGCTGATGATTCTGGTCACCTGCATCATCTCGACGCTGATGACTGAGCACGCCTCGCAGCAGATTATCCTTTCGCAGTCAGTTGAGTCCCACAATACCCATCCTGCCCACAATGCCCATTCTGCCCACCACGAGAACATCCTCATCTGCGTAAAATATCCCGAGATAGCGCCGCAGCTGCTCAACCTCGCTCTGCTCGTGCGCAGCCAGCACCACCCGCAGGGACTGGTCGCCCTGAACGTGGTCTATGACGACCAGCACGCCACCACCAACCGTGAGGAGGGCTTGCGGCTGTTCGAACAGCTGCAACGGCAGGCCAGCGCATCGGAGGTGCAGCTGCAGACGCAGGTGCGACTGGCCACCAACATTGCCAACGGCATTAAGCACGCCTTCCGCGAGACGGGCTGCTCGGAGGTTATCATGGGCATGCACGTACACACCTCGCAGAACGCGAAGTTCTGGGGCGACTTCATCCAGAGCCTTTACAATGGCCTGAACCGCCAGATTATGCTCTCGCGTTTTGTTCAGCCGCTGAACACACTGCGCCGCATCCGTGTGGCGGTGCCCAGCCGGGCTGAGTTTGAGCCGGGCTTCCACCGCTGGTTAGAGCGTCTGAGTCAATTGGCCGAACAATTGGACTGCCGCATACAGTTCCACGGGCGCGACGAGTCGCTGACGCTGATTGCCAAGTATATCAACGACAGCCACCCCTCCGTGAGGGCAGAGTTCACGCCGATGGGCCACTGGAATGAGTTGCCGCAGCTGGCCGCCCATATTGCCGACGACCACCTGTTCGTCGTCGTCACCGCCCGTCGCGGCACCATTTCTTATAAGAATGCTCTTGACCGCCTGCCCGACGAACTGCAGCAATACTTCTCGGGCAAGAACCTGATGATTATCTTCCCCGACCAGTACGGCGACCAGAAGGAGGACAGCATGAGCTTCACTGAGGCCCAGCACCATGAGGAAAAGTCTATCTACGACACCGTTCTGCGGTGGCTGCACCACCCGAGGGAAAGGCGTAAGTAATTTTTTTGGCACGGATTACACGGATTACACAGATTTTTTGTAATTTTGCAGCCGAAAAGTGATTTTTATAGGAAAAGCAAAATGAAAGTAGCAATTGTTGGCGCTTCGGGCGCCGTGGGCCAGGAGTTCCTGCGCCTGCTTGACGAGAGAAATTTCCCGATGGATGAACTGGTGCTGTTCGGCTCCGAACGCTCCGCCGGCCGGAAGTACACCTTCCGTGGTCAGGAACTGACGGTGAAGCTGCTCCAAAAGAACGACGACTTCAAGGACATCGACATCGCCTTCACGTCGGCCGGTGCCGGCACGTCAAAGGAGTTTGCCGAGACAATAACGAAATACGGCTGCGTGATGATCGACAACTCGTCGGCTTTCCGCATGGACGAGGATGTGCCCCTGGTGGTGCCCGAGTGCAATGCCGAGGACGCCCTGAACCGTCCGCGCGGCATCATCGCCAACCCCAACTGCACAACCATCATGATGGTCGTCGTGCTGCAGCCCTTAGAGCAGTTGAGTCATATCAAGCGCATCCACGTGGCCTCCTACCAGAGTGCTTCGGGTGCTGGTGCCGCCGCCATGCAGGAGCTGCAGCAGCAGTACAAGGAGATTGTGGAGACGGGCGAGGTGAAGACCATCAAGAAGTTCCCCCACCAGCTGGCCTACAACGTCATCCCGCAGATTGACGTGTTCCAGCCCAACGGCTACACGAAGGAGGAGATGAAGATGTACAATGAGACGCGTAAGATCATGCATACCGACGCGAAGTGTTCGGCCATGTGCGTCCGCGTCAGTTCGCTGCGCTCGCATTCGGAGAGCGTATGGATTGAGACCGAGCGCCCGCTCACTGTCGAGGAGGCCCAGCAGGCCATTGCCCAGGCTCCCGGCTGCACGCTGGTCGACGACCCGTCGACGCTGACCTATCCGATGCCGCTCGACACCGCGGGCAAGGATGATGTCTTCGTTGGCCGTGTACGAAAGGACCTGACTGACGACTGCGGTCTGACCTTCTGGCTCTCGGGCGACCAAATCCGCAAGGGTGCCGCCCTGAATGCCGTGCAAATAGGCGAATACCTGATAAAAGTAGGAAACGTCAAATAAATAAAAGAAGCTTATGAAGACAATCCTGTTGGCCGTAGTGGCCGTCATTGCAATGTGCGCTTGCTCGGGCGAGCGTGAGTATCTGAACTATCGCGGCATGTCGATGGGCATGTCGGCCAAGAGCATGGTCGACTCGCTGGAGTTGCAG
>JAEEGI010000912.1_pt1 | contig 77797 bp, 61 predicted proteins | sample 8958751 | NCBI WGS metagenome assembly JAEEGI01 (sample SAMN16246545, study PRJNA631951) | gut metagenome | biome: gut microbiome; feature: rumen; material: KS-attached | host: Bos | place: Iran: Karaj | collected 2018-10
ATGCACAATCCTACAGACATGGAACCCCTAACGGGGTTGTGGCGAACGTAATGCACAATCCTACAGACATGGAACCCCTAACGGGGTTGTGGCGAACGCAATGCACAATCCTTGCTACAAACATGGAACCCCTAACGGGGTTGTGGCGAACGTCTAAAAAAAATGTACTTTTGCGGCTTCATCAACCATTGTGATGATGAGCAAAGAGAAACATAGAGCCCCGCGCAACCGCACGCTGACGGTCAGCGCCGGGGAAGTCCCCGCGCTGGAACCGATGGTCAGCGCGGTGGACGACCTGCGTGCGGGATTCCGCGACGATATGCTCGTCAACGGCGACCTGCTCGAATGCCTCGACCTCATCCCCGACGGATTCTTCGACCTCATCCTCCTCGACCCGCCCTACAACCTCGACAAAGACTTCCACGGACGGAAGTTCTCGTCCATGCAATCCGACGATTACGAGGAATTCCTGCGCAGCTGGTTCGGCAAGGTATGCGACAAGCTGAAGCCGACGGGCTCGCTCTATATGTGCGGCGACTGGAAATGCTCCTCCTCTATGCAACGGGTCATCGAAGAGCGGCTTACCATCCTCAACCGCATCACCTGGCAACGCGAGAAGGGCCGTGGGGCGAAGTCCAACTGGAAGAACAGCATGGAGGACATCTGGTTCGCCGTGAAAGACCCGAAACACTACACCTTCAACCTGGAGGCCGTCAAGATGAAACGCAAGGTGCTGGCCCCGTATCGCGTGGACGGTCAGCCCAAAGACTGGGACGACACCGCCGACGGCAAGTTCCGGCTCACCCACCCCTCCAACTTCTGGGACGACATCAGCGTGCCCTTCTGGTCGATGCCCGAGAACACCGACCATCCCACGCAGAAGCCCGAGAAACTCTACGCCAAGCTCATCCTCGCCTCCTCCAACCCCGGCGACCGCATCCTCGACCCCTTCTCCGGCAGCGGCACCGCCGCCGCCGTCGCCAAGAAACTCGACCGCCGCTTCTGCTGCGTCGAAGTCAACCGCGAATACTGCCTCTGGACCGCCAAACGCCTCCTCCTCGCCGCCACCCACCCCACCATCCAAGGATATGCCGACGGGGTCTTCTGGGAACGGAATTCAGTTAGCAGTTAGTACCCCCTCAACCTTAACCCATAACCCTTAACCCTTAACCCTTAAACCCTAAACCATAACCCTTAAACCATAACCCTTAACCCTTAAACCTTAAACCCTAAACCTTAACCCATAAACCATAACCCTTAAACCCTAAACCCTAAACCCTAATGTTCGACATCTTCATCCGCTCCATCTTCATCGACAACATGGTCTTCGCCTACTTCTTGGGCATGTGCTCCTATCTGGCCGTCTCCAAGAACGTGAAGACCGCCTTCGGGTTGGGACTGGCCGTCTGCTTCGTGCTGACGGTCACCGTGCCCGTCAACTACCTGATCGACAAATACCTGCTCCGCGAAGGGGCGTTGACATGGCTGAACGCGAGCTTCGCCGGCACGGACCTCTCATTCCTGTCGCTGATCATCTTCATCGCGGTGATTGCGGGCATCGTGCAGCTATTAGAGATGGTCTTCGAGCGGTATCTGCCCGCGCTGTACATGACGTTGGGCATCTTCCTGCCGTTGATAGCCGTGAACTGCGCCATCCTCGGCGGCTCACTCTTCATGCAGGAGCGTCACTTCCCCACCGTGGCGCACAGTCTGGCCTACGCGCTCGGCTCCGGCATCGGCTGGCTGCTGGCCATCACCGCCTTCGCCGCCATCCGTGAACGGCTCAAATACGCGAAAATCCCGCCCAAACTGCAGGGCAACGGCATCGCCTACATCATCACCGGACTGCTGGGCATGGGGTTTATGGCGTTCCTCGGGATGTGATTCGTCAGTTAGCAGTTAGCAGTTAGTAGTTAGCAGTTGCGATGAGAAGATGATAGCTTGTTTTATAAACAGCCCCGGAGGGGCAAGAGCTCGGTAGAAAATGTGACGATTATGAACATATTGACAATCATAGCAGCAATCATAATCTTCCTGGCAATCATCTGGTTGCTGGTCGGGATCTTGTTGTTTGCGCGGAAGAAGATGATTCCCGAGGGATCGGTGAAGATCAAGATCAACGGGAAGAAGGAGATCGAGCATGAGCGCGGGTGCACGTTGTTGCAGGCGCTGGCCGACGCCCAGGTCTTCGTGCCGTCGGCGTGCGGCGGGGGTGGCTCCTGCGGCACCTGCCGGGGCAAGGTGCTCAGCGGCGGCGGCGAAATCCTGCCCACCGAGCTGGCGCACATCTCCCGCAAGGAGGCCGCCGACCATTACCGCCTCTTCTGCCAGGTGAAGGTGCGCGAGGAGATGGAAATCGAAATTCCCGAGAGCTTCTTCGGCATCAAGAAGTGGGCGTGCGAGGTCGTCTCCAACCACAACGTGGCCACCTTCATCAAGGAGCTGGTGCTGCGGCTGCCCGAAGGCGAGGTCATGGACTTCCGCTCCGGCGGCTACATCCAGATCGACATCCCCGCCGGCACCGTCAACTTCGCTGACATGGAGGTGGAGGAACCCTACCGCGCCGACTGGCAGAAGATGGGGCTCTTCGACCTAAGGATGAAGAACGGAACGCCAACAGTGCGCGCCTACTCCATGGCCAACTACCCGGCGGAGAACGGCATCGTGATGCTCAACGTGCGCATCGCCACCCCGCCCTTCAACCGCAAGAAGGGACGGATGGAGAAGGTCAACCCGGGCGTGGCGTCATCCTACATCTACCATCTGAAGCCGGGTGACAAAGTCTTTGTGTCAGGACCTTACGGCGACTTCTTCGTGGAGGAGACCGACCGCGAGATGATGTTCATCGGCGGCGGCGCGGGCATGGCCCCCATGCGCTCGCACATCTTCGACCAGTTCAAGGTAAAACATACCAACCGAAAGACCACCTTCTGGTACGGCGGCCGTTCGCGCAAGGAGCTCTTCTACATGGACGAGTTCGAGCGGCTCGCGGCGGAGCACGACAACTTCGAGTTCCACGTCGCCCTCTCCGACGCCCTCCCCGAGGACCACTGGACCGGTCCGACAGGCTTCATCCACGACGTGATTTTCGAGCAGTACCTGAAAAATCACCCCACCCCCGAGGACATCGAGTACTACATCTGCGGTCCGCCCATGATGCTGCAGGCCGTGCTGAAAATGCTCGACAGCTTGGGCGTCACGAAGGAGATGATCCATTATGATGATTTCGGAGGAAAGTAAACGAATTTTTACTACCTTTGCGCCTTCAATATTACGAGCCTTATGACAAAGAAAACCAACCTCTTGTGCATCGCGCTGATGATGCTTTTCCTGTGCGCCCGCGCCGACGAGGGCATGTGGCTGCCTTATTCTATCAACGGTCAGAATCTGGCTGATATGCAGCGACTTGGCTGCAAACTCACGGCTGAGCAGATCTTCAGTTTCAACCAGCCCAGCCTCAAGGACGCCATCGTGCAGTTCGGCGGCGGCTGCACCGGCGAGCTCATCTCCCCGGAAGGCCTGCTGCTCACCAACCACCACTGCGGCCTCTCCTACGTGCAGGCCCACGCTTCCGTGGAGCACGACTACCTGCAGGACGGCTTCTGGGCCTACAGCAAAGACCAGGAGCTCCCCAACGAGGGTCTCTCCGTCCTCTTCCTCACCTATATCGAGGATGTGACGAAAGCCGTGCTGGAAGGCGTGACCGACAACATGTCGGAGAAAGACCGTGAAGCGAAAATCGCGGAGAACGGCAAGAAGCTGAGCATCGAGAAGAAGGGGAAACGCGACGTGCGCGTCGAGATTGTGCCCTTCTACCACGGCAACCAGTACATCCTGTTCGTCTATGACGAGTACAAGGACGTGCGCCTCGTGGCCTGCCCGCCGTGGGGCATCGGCAAATACGGCGCCGACACCGACAACTGGACGTGGCCGCGCCACAAGGGCGACTTCTGCATCTTCCGTGTCTATACCGCCCCCGACGGCTCCCCCGCCAAGTACAGCAAAGACAACGTCCCGATGAAGTCGAAACACTACCTGCCGGTCTCCCTGAAAGGCGTGCAACCCGGCGACTACACGATGATTCTCGGCTATCCCGGCAGCACCGACCGCTACTCCTCCTCCGGTTCCGTGAAGAACGTCATCGATCTGGAAGGCCCCGCCATCGTCGCCTGCCGCACCACCAAGCTGGAGCAGTACCGCAAGCACATGGACGCCGACCCCGCCGTCTTCATCCAATACGCCTCCAAACAAGCCAGCGTCAGCAACTACTGGAAATACTACATCGGCCAGGTGAAGCAGCTACAGCAGAACAAGGTCTATGAGAAGCGGCTGGCCCAGGAACAGGATTTCCGGAAATGGATGAACGCCGACAAGAGCCGCAAAGCCAAATACGACGGCATCTTCGAAGAGTATGACAAATACTGGAACCACCAGAACCTCTACACCAAAGCCTTGATCTACAACCGCGAAGCCGGCTGGCGCGGCGGCGAGGCCGTCACCTTCGCCCTGCGGTTCAGACAGCTGAACGCCGCCATCGAGCGGAAGGCCGCCACCCCGGAGCAGATCAAGAAGATGGCCCAGAATATGAAGGCTTCCGTGAAGGATTTCTTCAAAGACTACAACAAAGCCCTCGACCGCGACGTCACTATCGCGCTGCTGAACCTCTACTACAAGGATGTGAACCCCGCCCAACTGCCGTCCATCCTCAAGAAAGTGGGCGACAAGACGAACGGCGACTTCACCGCCTTTGTCGATAACGCCTTCGCCAAGTCCATCTTCGTGGACGAGAACAAGGTGAACGCCTGGTTGGACAACCCCAAATCCTTGGCCAAAGATCCTATCTTCGCGCTGATGTACAACATCTTGGAAACCTACTGGGATTTGAGTGAGCAGGCCGAGACCGTGAACGACAAGCGCGCCGAACGCCTCTATATGCAGGGGCTGATGGAGATGCAGCAAGACCGCAACTTCTATCCCGACGCCAACTTCACGATGCGCCTCACCTACGGCAGCGTGCAGGACTGCGAGCCGCGCGACGCCGTGACCTACAGCTACGTCACCACCCTCGACGGTGTGATGGCCAAGTACAAACCCGGCGACTGGGAGTTCGACGTGCCGAAAGAGCTCATCAAGCTGTGGGAGAACCACGACTACGGCCGCTACGCCGACAAGAACGGCGACCTGATCGTGAACTTCATCACCACCAACGACATCACGGGCGGCAACTCCGGCAGCCCGGTCATCGACGCCAACGGCAACCTCATCGGTCTGGCCTTCGACGGCAACTGGGAAGCCATGAGCGGCGACATCTCCTTCGAGAACCAGGTGCAGCGCACCATCTGCATGGATATGCGCTACCTGCTCTTCATCATCGACAAGATGGCCAACGCCCAGAACCTGATGAAAGAGCTCACCATCGTGGAATAGCCTCTCCCCCACCCTGCCCCCCGCAGTCACCAACCCTCTAAGTCAACAGTCAAAGTCAAGATGAACGAAAACAGACGTAACGGATGCCTCGTGTTTTTATGGATTCTGGTCGCCTTCCTGGCCGGATTCTCCCTCGCCTTGCGCATCAACCCGAACCGGTTGAGCAAGCGGGGCAACGACCAGCTCAAGAAGATGAGCGAGGTGATGGGATACATCGACAAGTACTACGTGGATTCCGTCAATGTGGACTCGATTTACGGGTTGGCTATCAACGCGATGCTGCAGGGATTGGACCCGCACTCCACCTACTCCACCGCCGAAGACAACAAGGCGGCGATGGAGGCTTTGGAGGGTTCGTTCGAAGGCATCGGCATCCAGTTCAACATTATGAACGACACGCTGATGGTGGTGTCGGTCATCTCCGGCGGTCCCTCCGAGAAAGCCGGGCTGATGGCCGGCGACCGTATGATCGAGGTGGATGGGAAGTCCATCATCGGCATTAAGAACGAGCAGGCCTTCAAGCTGTTGCGCGGCAACAAGGGCACAAAGGTGAAGGTCGGCATCCTGCGTCCGGGGTTCAAGGACAAGTACACCTACGAGATCACGCGCGGCGTAATTCCGACCTACACGGTGGATGTGGCCTATATGATGGACGCCAACACCGGCTACATCAAGCTCAACGAGTTCGGCAGCACCACGGCCAAGGAGTTCAACGACGCCATCCTGAAGCTCAAGCGGCAGGGCATGACCTCCCTGATCGTCGATCTGCGCTCCAACACCGGCGGCTTCCTCGACGCGGCCGTCAGCGTGTGCGACGAGTTCTTGCCCAAGAACCGCGAAATCGTCTCCATCGAGGGTTCCAAAGTGCGCCCGGAGGTGATCTACGCCTCCCGCCGCGGCGACTTCGAGGAGGGCAAGGTGGTCATCCTGATCGACGACTTCAGCGCCTCGGCCAGCGAGATTGTCGCGGGTGCGGTACAAGACAACGACCGCGGCATCATCGTGGGACGCCGCTCCTTCGGCAAGGGACTGGTACAACGGCAGTTCGACCTCTCCGACCAGTCGTCCATCCGGCTGACGACCTCGCGCTACCACACGCCCAGCGGCCGCTGCATCCAGCGCGAATACGCCCACGGCACCGACGCCTACTACGAAGACCTCTACAACCGACTGCTCAACGGCGAGATGGAGAGCGCCGACAGCATCCACCTCGACTCCTCAAAGGTCTATCACACGCTGAAGGGACGCCCCGTCTATGGCGGCGGCGGCATCATGCCCGACTATTTCGTACCCATCGACCGCGGCGAGGATATGGATGCCTACTACGACATCGCCAACTCCTCCGCGCTCATCCAGTTCGCCTTCCACTACGCCAACGACCACAAATCCGCCCTGAAAAAACAGTTCCCGGACGCCAAATCGTACGTTGCAGGCATGACGGTCACCGACGAGATGCTGCAGCAACTCGTCCGATACTATGAGAAAAACAACAAGAAAGTCTCGAAAATGACCGCCAATTCCTCCAAGGAGCTGAAGGTCTGGCTCAAGGCGCTCATCGGCCGCAACCTTTACGACGACGAGGCCTTCTATCCGGTCATCAACAAAACGGATAAGGTGATTTTGAAGGCGAAAGAGGTGCTGGGGAAGAGTTAAGAGTTAAGAGTTAAGAGTTAAGAGTTGAGAGTTGAGAGTTGAGAGTTGAGAGTTGAGAGTTGAGAGTTAAGAGTTAAGAGTTAAGAGTTGAGAGTTAAGGGTTATGGGTGTGCTATGGTTGTCCAGGATCAATCCTGGCGGGCGATGGAGGCTTGGTGGAGCAGTTCCAGAAATTTCTCCAAGAACTTCTGGTAGGCGGTGTCTTCGGGATGTTTCTGGTAGCGTTTGACCACCTCCTGCCATTGCTTGGGTTGCACCACGGCGATGTGTTTCGCCTTCTTGATTTCGGCGATTTCGTCCACTAACACCATCCGCTGATAGAGCAGCTCGCTCAGCTGGTTGTCCACATTTTCCAAGAGGGAGCGTTGTTTCACCAAATCTAAATCCGCGGCGTTCGCGCGCAAGTCCAAACCGGAGACCAGCGTCGCCCACTGCGCGGGGGTCAGCTGCTGCTCCGCGTCGGAGAGTGCTTGCGCGGGGTTGTGGTGGCACTCGATCATCAGCCCGTTAAAGCCGTAGTTCATGGCTAACTGCGCCACCTGCGGAATCCAACGTACCTGCCCGCACAGGTGCGAGGGGTCGCAGAGGATGGGCAGCTCGGGCAGATGGACCTTCAAGTCGATGGGAATCTGCCAGAGGGGGGCGTTGCGGTAGATGTTCTCCTGCGCGTCGGTGAAGCCGCGGTGCACGGCCATCACCTGCCGGATGCCGGCCTTCAGGAAGCGCTCGATATTGCCCTCCCAAAGCCTCAGGTCGGGGATCATCGGGTTCTTGACCAGCACGGTGAAGTCCGAGCCTCGCACCGCATCCGCGATCTGCTGCACCTCCGTGGGGTTCACGCACGTCCGCGCCCCCACCCACACGGTCCGGATGCCGTACGCCGCACATAGCTCCAACTGGCGGGCACTCATCACCTCCACACAGGCGGGCACCCCGTACGTCTGCTGCACCTCCTGCAACCACGGGAGAGCCTCCTCCCCCGCACCGCAGAAACTGCCGGGAACACTGCGGACTTTCCAGATGCCGGCACGGAAACAGTCCAGATGGACCCCGGCAAGCGCCGACTGTTCCATCAGCTCCGCCGCCGTCGTCAACAGCTGCTCACGGCTCTCCGCCGCGCAAGGCCCTGCTATCCAAATCCGTTCCATTATTCCCCGGTTTCCGATTCTGTCTCCGTTTCTTCCTCAATATCCGTGAAATAGTTCTTCACGAACTTGTTCTTCAGGCTTCGGTTACCCAGCTTGTAGGTGAACGACGGCAGCCCCTTGGCCTTGTCGGGCTCCTGGAAGCGGTTCTTGGGCTTCACGCTCGTGATGGCATCGTTGAACGCCTTGTTCGAGGAGAAGGCCGACACCGCGTTGTTGTCGAACTGGAAATAGTAGAACTGGTCGTCGAACTCGAAGTAGAGATACAAGCGGTTCCTCGAGCCGCGCTTCTCGATGACGATACGGCCGGGCACCGTCTTATAGACCTGCTTCGAACCGCACACAATCAACGGCAGAACGGTTTGCGACTTGAAGGTGGAGTGATCTTTGTCCCAATCGAAATCAATGTTGGAGAAGAGGAACTGCACCTGGAGCGCGTCGGGCAGACGACGGTTCTGACCGAGGGCTGTGCTGCGCTGATAGCGGTCGTACTCCGTTTTTCCGAGGATGTTGTAGAGCGCCTGGTCGAAGGCCTCGTCGCCCGACACATCCACGAAATCCAACGACGCGTTCTCCAACGCCTTGTTCATCAGATCCATAGACTTGTCGTTGAAGAAGAAATCGATGGAGGTGGTGATGTGCATCTCAGCGGAGTCGGCGAGCATATAGTTGACGATGGTACCGTTGGTGACGAAATCCACGCGCCCGAGCTTCGTGCCCATATCGATGGTACCCGTACCCGTCGCTTCGCAGTTGTCGGTGTTCAGGACGATGATGTTGCCGGGAACGCTCGGATCCATCAGCTTCTCCTTGGAGGCCGCCTTGAATTCACGGGTCTCCTTGTCATACGTGATGTAGCCGAACACATTGATGTATTCCGCGTCGTTGAACTCGTCCTTGGCGACGCCGAACGCCGTATAGATTCGGCCGGTCTTGTTGCTGGAGGCGATGGCCACCACCACCTTGCGCTCGTCCATATCCTTGGTGCGATCGTGTACCTGCAACATAATGTTGTTGGGGTCCACCTGTTGGAGGATCTTCATGCGGGCGTGCTTGAGGGTGTCGCAGCCGTGCAGAATCTCCACCCCGCCGAAGTAGGAGAGGAAGGGATTGGTGCTGTGCAGCTCGGCGCGCCCGTCGAAGGCGAACTGGTCGCTGAAGTGGAAGTCTTTCTCCTTCGGGATTTTCGCCTCGCCGAAGGTCTCCTTCATGAAATAGATGGTGTCGAAATAGAGGGTCTGCACACGCTCCTCGGCATCGATGTAATCGTAGTAGCCGTTGGCATAGAACCGCGTCGCGCTTTGGATGCGGGCGTGGCAGTTGTAAAGCTCGTGATACTTGTTCTCGCGCCCGGCCAGAATCCGCGCCTTCTCCAGGATGTCCATCGCCGCATGCTTGCGGATGGTTACGTCGCCGTGCAGCGGTGTGATGGCCGCGTCACCCACATTGATGTAACGCACCCCGTGGGCGTTGATGATGTTCTTGGCAAAGTCGAACTCGGCATTCACCGCCGTGAACTGGTAGTTGACCTCGGGTGCCACCGCAAAGAGCTCGTTGCCGACACTCTGCATATCCACCAACTCCTTGATGGACGTGTTGTCAATGTCGGTGTTCTTGTACGGGTCGTCCCACTTGAAGCGCAGCATCGTGGAGTCAATCGGATCCCATTCGAACTCGGACGACTTGGCCTTGACCTCGTTCTGCACAAAGTACACCACGGAGGCCTCACCATTGGCTAAGAAACGGCCTTTCCGGGTCTTGAAGTCGATATGGGAATTGTAGTTATCGGTGGAGAAGGCGACATCCTTGCCGCCGCTGATATCGTAGATCCGCAGGTCGGCGGTATCAGCCAAGAGCTCGTGGTGCTTGAACTGGAAGAGCCGCGAGGAGATGTCGGCACGGTTGAACTTCACGATGCCGGTACCGAACATACCGTTGGGGGTAATCTTCGAATTGCCGGTGAGCTCGGTCTCCTTGAAGATGTCCATCGGCTCCTGCAGCGTGTGGATGAACATCTGGTCCTCGTAGGGCTCCCAGTGCAGGTAGGCCTCCTCCACAGAGGCGGGCGGGAACTCCGTGCCGGCTTGCTGCTCATCCACGATATGGCGGTTGGCCGCACCGTTCGTGGAATCCAGATAGAAGACCAGACTGTCGGAATAGGTGTGCGAGGTGATGTAATCGATATTGCCTTTGCCGCGCAGACCCCGGTTACTCAAGCTGATACGACCCTGATAGCCGCCTTTGGTGCCATACATCGGCAACCCGGTGGTGTTATGCACGAAACCCAACGAGAAGTCGGACTGCACCTTCAACGGCTCGGCAATGTCGGGGAAGATGCCGCCGGAGACCAACGCACCGGTGAACTTCATCGAGTCGATGACGAAGTTGTCGAGGTTGACGATGCGGAACTGGTTCACGGAGTAGTAGAAACGGTTGCGGTCATATACACCGCCCAACACGTAAGGCTGGTCGTAGAAGACCTTGCCGCCCTTGCGCGCCTCGAAGATGGGATAGTCGGGGTAATCGACGATACCGCTCTTGTTGCCCGGCACATCGACGTAGAGCACGCCGGAGAGCTCCTCGATCTGGCTGCGCACCCGCTGCAGCTTGTAATCGCCGTACATATCCATCGGACCATTCTTGTCCTCCACATACATAATCAGCGTGTCGATGATGTCCATATCCACGAGGAAGCGGTCGTAGTCGAACTGGCAGTTGTGGGTCACGAAATCGAACAGACCGCCGATGACGCGGCCGGAGAAGACCATATTGCGGTTCTTCTTGACGGTGACCAGCTCGTCCATCGGATAGACGTTGACAATCTGCGGGTCGCTGAGCACGAAGAACTCGCAGCCGGTGATTTTCAAGTCGTTGGTAACCAGGTCGAGGGAGGCGTAGTGCGTCTTCGACTCCAGCTTGATGTAGTCGTAGTCTTTCTTTTTGAGTTGATTGTTCAGATATTGCGCAATCTTGCTGCGGTAGTGGATGCGGTTGTTGTTCACGTCATACTCGATGAAGCCGCGGGCGGCGAAGTCGATCATCATCGCCTTGATGTCCAACGGGGGTTTGTTGAACCAGCGGATGACATCCTCGATGGTGAGGTCCTCGTAGCCAGCACTGTTGAAGAGCTGCCAGAGAGTGTAGAGCGGGTTCTGGGTGTTGAAACCGGCAATCTCGTGCATCACCCCCTCCTCGTAGTAGTTCTGCGACTCGAAGTAGGCCGCCTGGTCGCTGGTGTTGCCCACAATCGGCTTCAGCTCGATGCGCTTCTCGGTGGTCACCCACTGGATGGACTCCACATACATATCGAGCTTGTGGTAGGAGTCGAAGAAGGGGGAGCGGCCCACGCCCTGCTTCGGACGCGAGATGAGCAGGCTCTTCTTCTCGTTGTCGTATTTGAAGTTGGCGGCGGGATGGTATATCGAGTCGTTCTCGATGTAGAGGGAGACTTTGGCATCCTCCGACAGCAGGTTGGCGGGACGGATAAGGAAGCTGCGCGACTGGGCGGTGATGATGACCTGACCCTCGTTGTAGATGGTCACCTTGGCGAGGGTGTCGCCCTGTCCGGTGCCGAAAATCGAGGCGCCGTGCATCGCGAAACCGCCGATATAGTCCACATCCTTGTAGAGGTTCTTGACTGGCAGATTGGTCTCATAGCTGGTGAATCGCGGGTAGGTGGCTTTTTCCTCGGAGGTGGGCAGCACGGCCTTCTCCTCCACACGGCCCAACATCGGCTGGGCGAAAAGCTTCGGGTAGTGGAAGAGGGCGTCTTCAGCCACCACACGCGGGAAACGCAGGTCGATGTCATAGGTCTTCAGCTCCGCATACACGCCGGGGTCGAGACCCGCACGGTCCCAGGATATGGTGCCACCATTGGCCTTGAACTGCAGCTTGTCGGGATAATAGCGGCCGTTCACCCCGCTCACCACCAGGCTGTCCTTCGCCGAATAGCCCCACAGGTCGATGTCCTTGAAGTCGAAATAGGGCTCCTGGTCGAAACCCAGATGGTCGGCGAAACCCATCGCGACCCACTTCACGTTGTCACCCTGGTTCATGATGTTGTCCTGAAAGAAACGGGCATAAAGCTCCATCTTCTCCTGGAAGAAGGTGGAACTCTTCGAGATATGGTAGTCCAGAATCTTCTGCCAAGTCTCGGCCTCGCCGGCGTACTGACTCTGCAGGAAGATGTCGTAGGTGCGGATAAAGCTCTGGAAGTGCGGAATCGGACGGTGTTTCTTTTTCACCATCTTGTTGGCCTCCGTGATGAAGACCTCCTGGTTGTCCGCGTCCATGCGGGTGGTCCACATCAACTCGAACTGTTCAAGAATCTCCTTGGCCTCCTTCTGGCGGTCTTTGGGCACGGAAGCGTAGAACTCCTTCATCTCCTCCACCGTCTTCGTGGGGTCATTCGAGAAGGAAGTGAACCGCTGTGCGTAGGTTAACACGCTTACACACAATATGATACTGATAAGAAAGAATCGTTTCATCGCTTACGGAAAATGGTGTGCAAAGATAGTAAAAGTTACGGATTCCCCGCCTTCAGTGCGATAGGAAATACGAAGAAAGGCCGATGCAAATGCATCAGCCTTCCCTTTACATATAATTACAAATCAGAGCGTCTCAAACAAGAACGTCCCTTTTCTTTTTACTATTTCGGAGCCGTCTGCCCGTCCCGCTCCGCATCGAGCACCTCATACACCGAGTTGTTGCTCTTGTACTCGGGCACGATCTGTTTCATCTTGCGCACGGTGGCCATATTGTCGAACTGTTTGCTGATTTCCACCAGCTCGTCGATGTCGCGGCTCACCTCGTCGTAGTCGTACTCGCGCACCTGGGCGATACGAATCTTCTCGTGGAAGGTGGGCTTGGTGCCCTCCAACTCGTTGAGCACCTCCTCGTAGAGCTTCTCGCCCTCGCGAAGACCGGTGTACTTGATCTCCACGTTCTTGGCGTGCGACATCGCGATCATCCTCTTGGCCAGGTCGGCGATGCGCACCGGCTCACCCATATCGAAGACGAAGATCTCGCCGCCGTTGCCCTTGGTGCCGGCCTCCAAGACGAGCTTACAGGCTTCGGGAATCAGCATAAAGAAGCGCACGATGCGCTCGTCGGTCACCGTCACCGGGCCGCCACGCTTGATCTGGTCGCGGAACAGGGGGATGACGCTGCCGTTGCTGCCCAGCACATTGCCGAAACGGGTGGTCACGAACTGTGTGTAGTTGGCCTCTTCGCCCGGCTTGGCGTGCATCATCGCCTCCAGCTTCTGCTTGCGGTCGAGGGCCTGCACGTAGATCTCGCAGATACGTTTCGAGCAGCCCATGACGTTGGTGGGGTTCACGGCCTTGTCGGTCGAGACCATCACGAACTTCTGGGCGCCGTACTTCACGCTCATATCGGCGATGACCTTCGTGCCGTAGATGTTGTTCATCACGGCCTCGCTGGGGTTGTCCTCCATCATAGGCACGTGCTTGTAGGCAGCCGCATGGAAGACGTAGTCGGGGCGGAACTGGGCGAACACCGCATCCATCCTTGTGCGGCGGCTGATGCTGGTCACCACCGCCTCGGCGGGCACGTCGGGAAAATCGCGCGCCATCATGATGCGGATGTCGTGCTGCGGGGTCTCGGCCTGGTCGATGAGCATCATCTTGGCGGGCTTGAACTGGGCCACCTGCCGCACGATCTCCGTGCCGATGCTGCCCGCGGAGCCGGTGACCAGCACCCGTTTGCCGGCCAACTGCTCGCCCACCGATTTCATGTCCACGCGGATCTGCTGACGGGGCAGCAGGTCCTCGACGCTGACCTCCGTGAGGTGCATATCCTCGTCCTCGCTCAGCACGCCGTCCTTCACGCTGGCCTCTTTGGCCTGCTGGACCATATAGATTTTGCATCCCGCATTGATAATCACATCCTGAATCTGCTGGTTTTTGCGGAAGTCCTCCACGCGCAGCGGACTCACCAACACGGCCTCGACTTTCTCCTTGCGGATCACCTCCGCGAGGTCGTCGTCCAGGTTATAAACCGGCACGCCCATCAGCTCCATGTTCTTGATGCGCGGCTCGTGCGAGATGAAGCCCGCCAGCTCGTACTGCACCGGTTTCTGGGCGTTAATGTACTTGGCCAGGCCCACGCCGCCCGACAGCGCGCCGTAGATCAGGACGCGGGTAGTGTGGGGATGGAGGTTGGTGAGCTCATAGAGCGACTTCACCACGATGCGCAACCACCATTGGAGCATCGTGGCCACCACCACGGCCGCCACGGTGGCGATGGGTGAGAGCGCGCACAGCAGCTCCACGCCTTGCCAGCGCATCAGCGACGAGATGGCGAGGGTCAGGGCCAGGGTCACCGTATTGGCGTATGCGATGCGGAGCAGGTCCACCGAGCTGGAGTAGCGCACCACGCCCGAATAGGTTCTGAAAATCCGCGCCCCCACCCAGCTCAGCAGGGCGTACACCAGCGAGGTGAGGAACACCCCGTCGCGGTGGGTGAAGGTGGCCATCGTGCGGTTCTGCACCCAATAGACGAACACGCACGACAGAAACATGATGACGGCATCCATCAGCAGCAGGCACCAGTAGGGCAGCACCCGCTTGCTGAAATACCAGCTCGAAAGCTGCGTCAGCCAGTTGTTCTTCCTTTTTGTATTCATATTGGTGATTGGTGATTTGTGACTTGGGATTTGTGACTTGTGAGTTGTGAGTTGTGATTAGTGATTGGTGATTGGTGAGTTATGACTTGTGAGTTGGGACTTGGGATTTGTGACTTCTTTTTATTTGCACTACTTAAACAGTTCCTCCATTGTTACCGTCCGATGTACCACACCCGCATGTTCGCCGCGAATCAGACCGAACGTAGTTACCAGTACCAGCTGAATCGATTGCGCCGGATGGTGCATTTTGCTCGCCTCGAAAGCAGACACCTTATGGAGCAACTCTTCCTCATAATCCAGCGTCACTCCAAATCGGCTCACTGAAAATTTCATCTCGCACAAGAAATCTGTTCGACTCGCTTTGCTTTCCATCACGAGGTCAATTTGTGCATTGCGCCCATCAGGAGCCAATCCTTTCCAACAGTAGTTCCTATCCACAGCAGCGATGTGCAACGCATCCTGCAACTGTGACAGATGCTGAATCGCCAACAGCTCAAATGTGTCACCCCAGCGCCTTCACTATATCCACATACCGTTCCCGGCTTGCATACAAGCCTGCATACACATCTTTGAATTCCTGATGAATCTTCTCGTCAGCAAAGAAAATTAGGACTTTCCGATACGTCGGCGACCATAAATTGCTATGAATTCCGATTTCTGCGATTTATAGAGCCTCTCCAGCGTTGCAATCTCCTCTTTCCTACCTATAACATTCTGATATTTCATAACTTAATATCTTTTGCGACCATTTATTATCACAGCGCAAAAGTACTTTTTTTTTCTCAAAACAGCCTTTTTTTTCTTTTTAAAACTCAGCGAAAACCATAAAAAATCTTTCATTTTCGCTGAGTTTTAAAAATAGAGAAGCAAGACACATTGCCCTCGGACTTCCTTTGTCAGCACCAGAACAATTGATTCCGGCGCTCGCTAGTCGCGGAGGCGGAAGGAGTCGGAGTCGATTGCCGCTTTCTTCTCCTCGATGACCTTGAGCAGGTACTGTCCGTACTGGTTCTTGAGCATCGGCTGGGCCAGCTCGCGCATACGTTCTTCGGAAATCCAGCCGTTGCGGTAGGCGATATCCTCGAGACAGGCCACCTTCAGGCCCTGGCGTTTCTCGATGACCTCCACAAAGGTGGAAGCCTCGGAGAGGCTGTCGTGGGTGCCGGTGTCGAGCCAGGCGAAACCGCGGCCGAAGACCTGCACTTTCAGCTCGCCAGCGTTGAGGAACTCCTGGTTCACGGTGGTGATCTCCAGCTCGCCGCGGGCGCTGGGCTTGATGGTCTTGGCCACCTCCACCACCTTGTTGGGGTAGAAGTAGAGGCCCACCACGGCGTAGTTGCTCTTGGGCACCTTGGGTTTCTCCTCGATGCTGAGGCAGTTGCCGTGCCTGTCGAACTCGGCCACGCCGTAACGTTCGGGGTCGCTCACCCAGTAGCCGAAGACGGTGGCCTTGTGGTTCTCCTCGGCATCCTTGACGGCATTGCGGAGCAGGGCGGTGAAGCCGGCGCCGTAGAAGATGTTGTCGCCCAGCACGAGGCAGGCGCAGTCGTCGCCGATGAATTGTTCGCCAATGATGAAGGCCTGCGCGAGGCCGTCGGGGGAGGGCTGCTCGGCGTATTCGAAGTGGACGCCGTAGTCGGAGCCGTCGCCCAGGAGGCGTTTGAAGCCGGGGAGGTCGTAGGGGGTGGAGATGATGAGAATGTCGCGGATACCCGCGAGCATCAGGGCCGAGATGGGGTAATAGACCATCGGCTTGTCGTAGATGGGGAGCAGCTGTTTGCTGACGCCCTTGGTGATGGGGTACAATCTTGTGCCGGACCCTCCGGCGAGAACGATTCCTTTCATGTTTTTTATATGCTTAATTTATTGGTTTCTATTGGGGGCTCGCTTCGCTCGCAGAGAGTTGCTCGCTTCGCTCGCGCAGAATGGCTCGCTGCGCGAGCTTTTTATGTCACACAGAAATCACGGAAATCACAGAAAATTACTCGCTTCGCTCGTAAATGGGCTCGCTTCGCTCGCTGGGGCGGACGGGTTGATATTTCTTGCGGTGTGAGACTGCGAGAATTGGGATTTGGAAACAGACCCCTGTGCCAAGGTCATTTTCGCAAAATCGTTGGTTATAGGATCACTAAAAAAAGATGAAGTCTTTAAAAACACACGCCAATAAGACCGAAAACATATTGAATTAATTAGAACCTCTTAAGGTCTTAATTACATCATCCAAATCTACTGTTGCTTCTTCGCAATGATTATCCACGGAACAATGTTGAACTTTTAAGTTGTCGAAAAGCAATTGTGGTTTGACGTTGGACAACGTGTTGAACTCAAAATCACAGCCCCTAAAAATTGCTGATTTTTTATCTTTCAACATACGGCTGTATTTGGACGTAATCTCTTCATTTCTATCTCCAGTTATTTTCCTTTTATAGTCCATAACTGTCATATTGTTCTCAAATTCAATTTTAGAAGGTTTTGTGTAAGGATAACTAACAATCAGCCCAAATTCTTCATAATCATTTGTGCGATATGACGCAAAATCATTTAATATGGATTTTGTCTTCACATACGAAGCCGGTATTTGATTGATAGCTCTTTTCTTTATTTCATTGAAACTGGATTTTACTTCAAGAACTACAAAATAGTGTTCGTCACCTCTATCAAGAAACAAGATCCCATCACAAATTTTCCCGAGCATCAAAGGTCCTGAATAATTTGGCTGATAAGCGCCTCGCATTTTGTCTAATAGGCCAGCTTTGATATAACTTATTACACCACCCCTGAACACAAACCTCACTTGAGCCAAAGTGTTCGGAGTCCTTTGTGTTTCAGTCCAAACATAAGAATCTTTTTCTTTGCCGATATAAGCTGAGTTATACAAACTTCCTATCTCCAATAAATCAAACATTATTCCTGTTTCAGTCTTTCTAGTTCATTGTAAAGTAGTTCATCCTCGTTAGACAAAATGCCAACAGCATTAAAAAAAGAAGAAAGAGGGACACCCTCATCCCCTATGTTTAATAGATCCATTTTGGTCTGTCCTTTGTCAGACGAGAAATAATATGCATTCAAATCTTCTTTATTCAGATAACAGTCCGGAAGATGATTCGTTTCATCACAAAGTTCGTTATACCTGCTTGGGTCTTGTTCTCTGATGTGGCCATATTTCAGAAGCTGGTTGACACGTTGCAGGAAATAATCGCTATGCGTAGTGATTTGCAAGAAAGCCTGCTTATTCGCACACGATGCAAGTAAATCTGCTATTGAAATTTGCATTTCAGGATGCAAATGTGCTTCCGGTTCTTCAATACAAATAGCGCGGTATGTAATTGTATCATTCAACATCAGCTGCAGCAGAGGTGCTAATTCTTTTATGGAGGAGGCTGCTGCTCCGAGAGGGATCTTTTGATGATCTTCTGTCTCCAAAAAAACACCCTCTTTTTCTGATTTCAGATCCCCCTTTATCAAATCATGAATCCTATAAGAAAAAATCCGCTTATTCACCTCCATTGGCTTCCTAACCAGTACCAAAGAATTAATGAAGTCATTGTCCCGAAGAAAAAGATCATAAAGCCCCAGCTTACTCGATCCACTTTGAACAGTATAATCCCCAGTCAACAAAGAGGCTCTTCCGGGAGGCAACAGGAAGGAACGGACAACCGAAACCCCTAAAAGTTCGGTGGATAGTAATTTTCGAAATGATTCGCATATTGACAAATCCGTTCTCGGAGAAAACGAGAAAAGTTGATGGTCTTTTTTGCCATTTATTTCAACTTGGAAAATAGAGACATCTGTGTTGTCAGAGTTGTCAGTCTTTTCATACGTCCTCGTATACTTGACGCTATAAAAGTCTTTGACACCACTAAATTCAAATTTCACATCACATTTGAAATCATCGAAATTATACAGATAAACAAAGAACCTTTTCACATCATGTTGCAACCAGTCAATCAATTCAGTCGAACTCAGAGAGATAGAGAATTCTTTGTTGTTCGGATTTGTATCTAATTTTCCCAAGAGGAAGTCGTTCATCCTTTCAGAAGAGAATATGTAAAACAGGTAGTACGACAAGAAGTTGACGTAACTTTTCCCCAAACTCGACTCTCCCGTGAACAACATCACTGGTTTCAGTTCAACAGTTTGGTCCTTGACAGGCCCCAACTCCTTTATATGAATGATAACTTTGTTCATTTTAGTTCGAATTCAAATATCCGATGCAAAAGTACATTTTTTTTCAACATCCGAAACATGAAACATAGAACCAAGTCCAGCTGGAAAAAGCGAAGGCTTTAGGGATTGCCGTCTAATTCTTTTCTTCTAATCTCAATGGTGATTTTTGTGAACCGGCATCGTTTATCCGGAAGCTGATATTTTATTCGAGTTTCGTAAGCTCTTTTTCGATCCTGCTGTTGGCATATTTTCGTGACTTTCCGTAGGGGATCCCGCTCGCTCGCTGCGCTCGCGCTGAAAGGCTCGCTGCGTGAGCTTTTTATGTCACACAGGACCGACGAACGAGCGAGAGGAGAGCCAAGCCGGAGGCTTGAGCTCTCCCGAGCGAGGAGGAGGGAGGCGAAGCCAAATCACGGAAATCACAGAAAATTACTCGCTTCGCTCGTAAATAGGCTCGCTTCGCGAGGTGGGGCGGAATGGTGCGCTACACCGGGAGAGAGAGAGGGTATTTCTTTTACGACGCTAAGATACAAAAGATTATAATACGCTGGGTGTCAATTCGCTATGTTTGTTTTGATAATTTAGACGGTCCCTATTTTAAATAATTACTTGAATCTTGAGGCCTCGACGAAGAACAGCACAGCCCCATTACGCCCAATACGGAATATATCGTTTGTATTTGCGCGAGGCGTTGTCGGGGTCTTCTTCCTTCACCAGGCCTTCGACTATCGCATCACGTATCACTCGCGACACCATGGAGGCATTCTGCTCTTCTATGTTGAACCGCTCGCGAAGGGTCTGGTTGGTCATCGCCTCATGGCTCACGTATTTCACACACGCATGCTGGTAGCAAGCCTGCAAACGTTCCTGACGGTTCGTCTCGGCCCATGTTTTTCGTGCATACAGAATCACCACTGTGCGGTTTTCCTGCACACGGATTCCGATGGCCGGCAACAGAAAACTCTCGTTCGACATCACCGCCTTGTCCATACCGCTGCCTTTCTCTTCGCAAAAGCCCATACGACGCATGACATCCGTCAGCACATCGTTACGCGACTTATATTCATCGATAAACCTGTCCACGCTGATCAGCGGCGTGCCGGGGTTTGAAAACTCTATCCTGTTCTCGAAAATCTCCACCGTGGGGAACCCCTCCTCCTCAAAGCATTGGTGCACCACAATGTTCCCGAATATCTCTCTGATTGACTTCTCCGGATAGGCCCGCTCCGTACTCCTTCTGGCCGGGCCAATTCGTTCCGGCGTAGGAGTCTGACTGTCTATCCACTTGATTGCTTCTTCAAACGACAGTGCATAACCCTTCTCGAAGAATTCGTCCTTCAGCGTGTTCATCCTATTGGTACCCTTATAGGTGATGATCCTGATCATCTTTCGCTTCAGCGAGCCGAACCGCGAAAGGTCTTTGGCAAACAAAATCGCCCCCATGTTGGTGATGTCCCACCCAGCGCCGTTGTGCACAATCATCTTCTCGCTCGCAAACTTCTCAAGCATCGCTTCTCTCGTTGAGGGATACGGTATGCCCAACAGGTCGAACAAGTCTTGCGACGACAGGTACGAGAACACCTCCTCGCCGCTCAGCCCCCGCATGGAAATCACCTCTTCAAACTTCGTCTTGGGCACGTTGCGCCATATCTTGGCCTCCTTCTCGGGAAAGTCGAACAACTTCCTCGTGCAGGAGTTGATGCGCACATAGGCCACATTCATGAACTTCACCGGCCTGTCAAACGCAGCAGGAATCTTGAACAGCGAAATATGTTTCCCCGTTTCATAGTCGAACTCGTACACCTGCATGTCGATTCTAGGGTTCAACCTGTTCAACAGCCACATCTCCAAGTCTTCGTTGCCCTTCTTAGCCATTTTGGCCCTGAACGGGGTTCCAACCACCTCGTGTGTAACGTCAACAACGCCATACACCAGATAGCCGAACGGCTCGCTTACGAGACACGCACTGTTGGCCAAGGCTGATAAACGCTCCCCTATCATCATAGGGTCTTCATTGTCAACCTTGAACTCCACCCATTCGTTTTCTTTGGGCAGTGATATCAGATAACTTAATAAATTCTGCAGTTCTTGTGCCTTCATAGTCAAATAACAGTCAAATAAAAAACGCCCATATTTACTGGCTTTTTTCGCAAGCTCACCCCCCCGTCAGTCAAATAACGGTCAAATAAAAACAACGCCGCAAAATTATACAAAATGATTCATATATAAGGAGAAAACTTCACGCCCGGGAAAATTTCTTTTACGATGCAAAAACACAATATTTACAATACGCTGGGTATCAATTCGCTATACTTGTTTTGGTGGTTTACGGCAGTCTCTATTTTAGCGCCCCCCTTTTCTGCGGCAGGGATGCCGCAGCTCCTCATTTTGCAACCGCTGTTATGGGTTGTCCCCCTCATAACAACGTCTTCCAAGCCGAGACTCTCGTCGGCATTTCGTTTCAAACGCCGGCAGGGCGCTGCCGGCGCGGGGAATTCCCCTTCTGTTTCAGAAGGGGTGGCCGAAGGCCGGGGTAGTAATATGAGTGTCAAGATTCCTTGTGCTTGGGCTCGCTGCGCGAGCTGGGGCGGACAGGTTGATATTTTCCGCGACAAGGATGCCGCAACTACTAATTACTAATTACTAATTTTTGACGATGTCCACGAAGTTGGTGATCACATACTCCACATCCTCGTCGGTGAGTTTGGTGTGGAGGGGGAGGGTTATCTCGTTCTCGTAAAGGTGGTAGGCGTTGGGGTAATCGTTGATGTCGAAGCTCAGGGCTTTGTAGGCGGTCATCATGGGCAGCGGCTTGTAGTGCACGTTCGTGGCGATGCCGCGGTCGGCCATGCGCTCGATGACTTCGCGACGCTCTTCGTCCGTGCGGCCCAACAAGCGGGTGATGTAGAGATGCCCGTTCCCGGAGAAGTCCTCCCCATAGTGGTTCAGCACCGCCACCGGCAGGTCCTGCAAAGCACGGTCATACACCCCGATAATGTGCTTGCGGCGGTCCAGCATCCCTTGATAACGCGAGAGCTGCGCCAAGCCGATGCCCGCCATGATGTCGGTCATATTGCACTTGTACCACGGACCGATCACATCGTATTCCCACGAGCACAACTTTGTCTTGGTCAGGGCGTCCTTGTTCTGGCCGTGCAGCGAGTAGAGCTGCACCACCCGGTAGAGGAATGCGTCCCAGGTCTCCCCTTCCATCTTCGGCACCTGCGGCAGATAGCCGGGGTCCACGGGGAGATTCCCGAACGGCAGGTTCCACAGCAGGGCGCCGCCTTCCGCCGTGGTCAGGTTTTTCACAGCATGGAAACTGAACGAGCTGAAGTCGGCGATTGCCCCCGCCTTCTTCCCATGCCACTCGGAACCGAAAGCGTGCGCACAGTCTGCCGAGACGACAATACGGCCAATGCGCCGCTGCATCTCGTTGGCCGGGCGGAAAAGGCTCCGCTTGGCCTCCACGATGGCCGACACCTTGTCGTAGTCGCAGACAATGCCGCCCAGATCCACAGGGCAGATGACCTTCGTGCGCTCCGTGATGGCATCCGCCAACTTGTCGTAGTCCATCTCCACGCAATCCTTCTGCGAATCGACGAACACGAGGCGGCAGCCGACGTGTTGGGTCACCGAGGCGGTCGCCGTATAGGTATAAGCCGGCACGATCACCTCATCGTCGGGACCCACGCCAATCAGCAGCAGGGCCATCTCCAAGGCGGCGGTCGCCGAACTCAGACACACCACATTTTTCACACCGATGTAGGCAGCAATACGACGCTCGAACTCCTTCTTGCGGAGTCCCGTGGTAATCCATCCCGAGCGCAATGTCGCCGCCACCTCAGCGATTTCCTGTTCGGACATATCCGGCGGTGAGAACGGTATGTTCCTTAACTTGATATCCATTTTTTTCCTTGTCTCTTATTCAACATTTATATGGATGGTTTCTCTTTAGAGGATCGCTTCCTTGATACATTTGACGATGTATCTCACATCCTCCTCCGACACACAGGGGCCTGCCGGCAGACACATACCCACTTTGAACAGTGCCTCCGAGACGCCGTTGACGTAGGCCGGGGCGTTCTTATACACCGGCTGCTTGTGCATCGGCTTCCAGAGAGGCCGTGCCTCGACGCCGGCATTGTCCATATAGACACGCAGGGCCTCCACGTTGTCGTTCGGTTGGCAGTCGGTGGTGGCGCTGTCGGCCAGATGAATCACACCGGCGGCGCCGCCCACTGCACCTTGCACAATCGTCTTGTAGGCGTTCTCCTGACCCTTGATCTTCAGGTCGGGATCCAGGGTGATGGTGCAGAGCCAGTAGTTGCTGTCGTACTCACCCGTGGCAGGCTGCGAGTGGACTTGCACGCCCGGCACATCCGCGAGGAGCTCCTCGTAGAGATGCTGGACCTGCTTGTGGTGTTCGATATGTTCCTCCAGCACGGTCATCTGTCCGCGGCCGATGCCGGCGCAGACGTTGCTCATGCGGTAGTTGAAGCCGATCTTCTCGTGTTGGTAGTAGGGGTAGCTCTCCCGGTACTGGGTCGCGTACATCATGATTTCGCGCCATTCCTCCTCGTTGGCGGTGATCAGGGCGCCGCCGCCGGAGGTGGTGATCATCTTGTTGCCGTTGAACGAGAGCACGCCGGACTTGCCGAAGGTGCCCAGCACCTGGCCGTTGAACTTCGAGCCGAAGCCCTCGGCGGCGTCTTCCACCACGGGGATGTCGTAGCGGTTGGCGATCTCCATGATGCGGTCGATCTGGTAGGGCATGCCGTAGAGGGCCACGGGCACGATCGCCTTCGGTTTCTTGCCGGTCTTGGCGATGCGGTCTTTGATGGCCTCTTCCATCAGATCGGGGTCGATGTTCCAGGAATCCTTTTCGGAGTCCACGAACACGGGTATGGCGCCGAGGTAGGTGATGGGGTGCGAGGAGGCGCAGAAGGTGAAGCTCTGCACGATGACCTCGTCGCCGGCCTTCACGCCTGCGGCGATGAGTCCGAGATGGACGGCAGCGGTGCCGCTTGAGAGGGCCACCACGCGTTTGTTCTGGCCCACAAATTCTTCAAGGTCTTTTTCGAACCCGTTCACATTGGGTCCGAGCGGCACCACCCAGTTGGTGTCGAATGCTTCTTGTACGTACTTCTTTTCCATGCCGGTCTCGCTCATGTGGGCGAGACAGAGATAAATGCGTTCACTAGTTGCCATATAATGATTATGTTTATTTGTTATTAGTCGTATATTTGTTGGGCTCGCTGCGCGAGGTGATGCTTTGAGCTCGCTGCGCTCGCGCTGAATGGCTCGCTGCGCGAGCTTTTTTTATTTCACACAGAAATCACGGAAATCACAGAAAATTACTCGCTGCGCGAGTAAATGGGCTCGCTGCGCGAGCTGGGGCGGACAAGTTGATATTTTCTGCGGCAGGGATGCCGCAGCTCCTAATTTTGCAACCGCTGTTATGGGTTGTCCCCCCTCATAACAACGTCTTCCAGGCCGAGACTCTCGTCGGCATTTCGTTTCAAACGCCGGCAGGGCGCTGCCGGCGCGGGGAATTCCCCTTCTGTTTCAGAAGGGGTGGCCGAAGGCCGGGGTAGTAATATGAGTGTCAAGATTCCTTGTGTTTGGCTCGCTGCGCTCGCGCTGAATGGGCTCGCTGCGCATCAGTTTGCTATACTTGTTTAGATAATTTACGACAGTCCCTATTTTAACAATTCAACCATTTAAATGACATACACAAGACTGCTGTCACCGAAATTACGTGTCACCTGTAGCGACAACGTGATTTCCTTGTCTGCAAGATTCTGGTTTATGGGCAAATCCCACACTGCTGTCACTTCACCAAATTTAACTGTCACATCATGATGCTCAATTAACTTCCTCAAAAACTTACTGGCAAATGTGGTCTTGCTAATCTGTTCTTCTTTACTGAGACGGTTGTAAATGTTGATCTCCTGATCCTTATCTTCAAAACACTGACATGCCGCAATGAAATGCAGAGACATGTCATCAAAAGTGTAGTCCTTACATAAAGACAGCATAGCGTGCATCTTCAAAAACGAATGGGTCATCTGAAGAAAGGCTTCATATACCTTCTGCGTGCTGAATTTCGACTTCAGCTCTGAGAACACCAAACCATCCTGTCCTTGATAGGTTTTGAAAGTTACCCCGTCGCAATCATGATTCTCAAAATGACTGCTTCGTCTCTCCGTAATGTCGCCCATACCTTTTACAAGCATATAGTTGAACGAAGCAAAGATAGCACCAGCTTGCTCTACGCGTAACAGTGTAGTACTCGCCTTGGGATCGTGCTCTTTCACCTCAAAAGCATCATTGCTGGTTGTGTAGTTAGCGAAACCCGGGGCGAGTGTCTTGTCATACAACTCACCAAATGATGTTATTATACTCATGACTCCAATGCTTCTTCCAGAATATCTTCCACTCGCATACTCTCCCGAATTGCGTCGCTGAAAGAAGTAAAAGGCACACCATTTTTCAAATCTTGCTCAACAACCTTAGATGTACCGTCCTTTTGACGTACCACAAGATAGGCGACCGCTTTTCTGCCGTCAATACTGAAAGAGGGGGTGATACCTGTCCTATCGGCCAGTTGTTCCGTCTCCTCCTCACCATGGTTATCTGCATACCGTTGGAAGAGTATCAATTCATTAATGCGTCGCAAGAAATAGTCGCTATGGGTCGTCAGGTGTACGTAAGCACCCGTCTTATGAATACAGCCAACCACGTCGGCCATCATACGCTGTTTGTTTGGATGCAGATGGGCTTCCGGTTCTTCGATGAGAATTGCCGTCTGTCCCATACTCACCCTCGTGGCAAGCAGTTGTAAGGGGGCAATCTCGCGTATTGACGAGGCTGCAGCAGAGATGGGCATATTCGCACCTTCTGTAAAATACATGTATTTCCCGTCTTCTTTCCGTATGTTCCCCTCCATTATCGCATGGAGCTGTTCCAGCAGATGCGTTGGACCATGCAGACCATTAGGCGACACATTGCTCATGTCGTTCACATCAGCGATGAAATCTTTATACATTCCAGAATTACCGGTTACATTTTCGCTAAACACAGGTCCACGAGAAGGGGGCATATTGAATGTAGAGCTTATGGCATTGACATGACCATACAAACGTTCCGTCAGGTATGCGCTAAGGATGGAGGCGAAAGGCGTAACATCGTTAATGGCCGACTGCGCAACACGAAATCCTAAATGGTCCATGGTTAAAACAACTTCCTTGCTTTCGCTATTCACTAGACCAGCCTTCCCCACGCCATACTGAATTGGCATTTTTTCCGGCACAGAGCCAGGAAGTGTCACCTCAATGTCACCGTCTAATTTCGGGGCGTTGAGCATGAAGCGCAGGTAGCTGATGGCATCTTTTGACATCCACTGTTCTATCTGTTGTTTGCTCAGCGTAAGAGCCACTCCCGTTTCTTTGAAATCTTTCACCAGTTCATTGTAGTCGTAGCCAAACTCCACAAAGAGGTTCTCTAAACGCTTCACGCGATCAGAGAGCATCAGTACGTCAAAGAAATAATGGGTCAATATTGCCAAGTAGCTCTTCCCCATACCTGATTCCCCCGAGAAAATCATCATCGGAGCAATCTCAATGGAAGAGTTTGCCACTCTGCCCAACTTATTTATTTTGACCTTAATACGTTCCATGTCGTCATCTATTTTTAATCTGCAAGCCATCTATAGAATATGCCGCTGCAAAAGTAAACAAATAATTGATATGAAGCAGAACAGTTGAAATTTGTGTGAGTTGCGGTTAACGACGGACTAATGAGAGTTCTGTAAGTTTCCAGTCAACGCCCCCCCCAAAAAAACACAAGAGAGAACTGTCCCGCCAAGCAAGGTCGTCATAATATGGCGACTTCTTTGGCATAACCGACCTGTTATGGCGAATCTACTGCGCCATGGCAATATCTGTCAGCAACCTTAGCGACACCGGTTCGAACAGGTCAGCACCACCCAGTTGGTGTCGAATGCCTCTTTCACATATTTCTGTTCCCAACCCTCCTCACTCATGTGCGCAAGGCACAGGTAAATAGTTTTTCTTTCAGACATAATATATTTTAGTTTAAATTATTTGTTTTCGTTTACGAGTCTCTATATCCCGTCTTTCATTAAAATATTATGATCCAAACATTTTCCTGAATTCAACTGAGTAATCAGAAGCCCTGTCAAAGTCATACATCACGGCTGCGTTCTCGTCATTCTTATTCTCTGCATTCTCAGACCAGTTATAAGAACCTGTGATAACCTTCTGGTTGTCAATAACACAATACTTATTGTGCATTAGTCCTCCCTTGGTGCCTTTCACGGCCTTATAAGGAATACCGTCTATATTAACCCCAAACTTTGAATTCGTATGGTCTTCATAATAAATCACCTTCACATCTACATTTTCTTTGAATTTCTCAACCAATTTGTCTGCAATTCTTTGATTCGTAAACCAAGCTATACAAACATGAATTGAAACTCGTGCCCCATCAAGATCTTGTATAATCTTATCAGCAATACCATTGAAATAAGCATCATTTCTAACAGGCTTTTTTGCAGCTATAATACCATGAGCAAAGAAACCATTTAATCCCTCCACAATCTCCTTTTCACAAGTTTCAGCATCAACCATAGGTTTCGGATATACCGTTAGAGTGTTTCCAGGATGGTCTTTACTACTGCTCGGAGTAATACTTACTGTTCTTACACACCTCAAGCCTTCTACAATAGTTTTAGCATTTGCAGCGATAGAATCATCAAGAAAAAACACCTTAATGTAGGGCTTTCCAAAAGCCTCCCTAATTTCTGTGTTAAACTCGGATCTCTTTTTTGGCATATCTGTCCCTATTATTATTGCTCCAGAGTTATTTTCAACATATATCGAATTCTTTCCCTTCTGAATAATCGTGCGTTGTACATTCGCCTTGTCTTCCGCATGAGATTCATGGTTAAGAATAACGTTTCTCCTCTCTTGTAAGAATCTCTCATAATCGGACTCTGCTTCACTTGCGTACTCGAACAATACAGGATATTTTTTTAATGGAGTCGATTTTTCCCACAACCCTTTAATCACAGGTTCATGCTCATTCAAGAAATTCAATTCTTTCTGCTCCAACGACAGCTTTGAAAACTTTAGCCCACTATGGTTGTCAAGATATATCTGGAGGTATCGATTGTAATACTCTTTGATCAGAGTACTCCTGTTTTTCAGCTCAACATAATCCGTTTGTTTTCTATCATACCTTAGATTTATCAAATACACAGCCGCAAATCCCCAGGCTATTTTGGGGCAATCTTTGTCGCGTTCTGTCTCACTCTTTCTTGCAAAAGTTCCATCAGTGGCAATAACAGACGAATGGCCGCATGGCGATTGGCACTTTCCTCTTTTCTCAGTTAGTCGGATGTATGGATAAAGTGCATTATCTACCAACGCAAATTGGTCATAATCTTCACCATACTCCGTTATATGACCGTTATAAAAACAATAGTCGCTATATTTCAATGTTTCCGAAGGCCATCCGTTGTCTTTATAAAACTCATCCTCGGAATAAATCTCACCCATATCCTTAGTTGATATTAATCGTTCCCGCATTGTTCTCAACATACACAGACCTCTCCCCGTTCTGGATGACTGTCCTAAATCCGGCAGGCTGAGTATCATCTGACGGCACAAAGTTTTCGTCTATCAAGCCGCTCTCTTTAGGCCAGGTCTTGTTCAGTTCTTCTATTAGCAATTTGGCTTCATCCTCAATCAACTTCTCATATTTACCAGTAGAGTCCCTACAGATAAAACACCAAAACGCATTTAAGGTTAGGATAATGTCATCTATCTTTTCTATCTCCTGCATCACGAAACTTGAACCTCCAGATTCTGTCTTAATCTGCTCTGACTTCCTTATTTTCTCTGCCTGCCAAAAATCTTTAATCTGTTTAAGACCATCTCCGTTTCGTGGGATGCCTCCCATATCAACCACAGGGTATATTCTTTCCCTCACGTTGCCGTTCTTGAACATCTGGGTCATTTCAAACATACAATCAAGAGATTTTAGATAAGACGGTATCACAAACATGATTACTCTGTCTGATGCCCCTATCTCCTTCTCATAGTCATCAATACTGTCACGATACATAATGTCATATTCGTCTATTGAATATGGTATATTATTCTTTTCCAACCCAGTTTGAATTGATTTCATCGCACTCTCGTAATCAGTATCGTGCTTATAGGAGATATGCAATACCTGCTTTCTGTCCTTCATATTAATAACCCCTTTACTTTCTTTCAGTGAAACCGTTTTTAACAATGTATCAATGGCTTTCTTTTTGTTGACTATAACTATTGGATGATTACCTGTAGCTATTGATTCCTGTAGTATGAATAAGTCCTCATGCGCTAACGATGTCAAATCAAAATTGCCACAAATATGTATAACTGCTTTTTTCTTTTCACTCACACATCTCATTATGAGAGCCAGAATACTTTGAATTAAAAGTCCCCTTTGGGATAATCCGTTAAAGTATAACCCCCGCAAACTTTCAATCTCCTCATTTTTGCATTCAAAACTCAGCTTGATAACAAATGATTCAAAAACGCTGCCTCCACCTGATGGTATCAAGAATCCTCTATAATAAGAGAAATTTCCGTCTCTTTTGATATGCCATTCTATATCATCATCTGTTAAATCTGTGTCTATGATATATAGCTTTGAGGATAGACCAGGTTTTTCCAGCAATCTCCTTAGCTGCTCTAGCTGGTAATCTTTATTCATTATCCAGCTTATTGATGAAATTGCTAATCAAGTTTTTGTTTCCTGGATTCTGCATGATAGTATCTATCAAATCCATCGCATGTTCCAAGGTTTCTTGATAAGCACCGACATTAAACGACTTAATGCCATTATAAGATTGGATGATTACGTCCACAATGTGGTTCCAAATGTAATAATCATCTGATACCACTGTCTCTCCCATAACCCTTTCCAACCATTTAAGTGTCTGTATGGGATCTTTGATGGCATAACCGGCTAGGAATTTTATAAATACACGAATCTTGTGCTTGCTTAAAGGAGAATCCACAAACGATTCTGCTACTAGCTTCTGTGTTTCATCGCTCCAGTCCTTCGCATGATAAAAGAGGTTATCAAACGCATCGCCCAATTCTGGTGTATCAAATTGCGGTTCCATGAAATGAATGATATAACATAGTGCATCTTCATTCATTTTACGATCAAGAGTACCAAGGAAATTCAATAGTGATAGTCTTGCTTCTTTACTTTTGTCGCACATCTTATCAAGAAACACTTTGAGACGCTCATCTCTCTTATTATGCGACCATGCGAGCCACAATATAACTACTTGTTCTCTATAACAAGCTTCACAATCCACCGCATGGCTGAAAAAGTCCATTAAATCATCAACCGCATAGTTAATGAAATACACCAGCGGATTATAGTTATGAACAGGCAGAGCCATTAATCTCGGGTCATAATCATGCATAAGCTTTTTAAACAACTGGACGTTTCTGTTTTTATCCAGAGTGTTCAAGACTGCCAAGTTTAATAAAACAGCGGCACGTGTATAGACCGATGCGGTCTCGGCGATGCTTTCTATAGTTCGAAAGATTCTATCTGCATATTTCGTTTCTTGGGCACATTCTACCAACATATATCCAGCATTACCTCTGGACTGGTTGATACCCACATTTTGGACATCTTTATCATCCTTATGTCTATCCTCCTCTGGCTCTTTGGCATTAAGTAAGGCATTACAGAAAAAGTCGAAGACAATCTCAGGCACTTTGCCGCTCTTGGCGATATCATTAAGTGCAAATAGCAGTGAATGTAAACTGAACCCTCTTTCAGTTGAATTCACATCGTTATGAATCACGTCAAGTATATCTTCCAGAACATGCATGGCTTCATTCATTCTGCCCGCATCCATCAAGCCCTGCATGCCTGCCAAAGGATAGTCTAGCAATACTCTCTCATCCTTCACAGCATCATTTATTAACTCAAGGTATTTGTCGGGTTCTTTGCCTACAACATCCCTGAACAGATGGCACTGTCCTGTCAATGATGGCTTTTCCCAATCCATTGGGTCGTTCCTATAGGTCACCATAGAGTTGATCCAGGATTCCGGACTCATTTTCAACCCTTGTTCCTCCCCTAACGAGGTCCAACCACTATGACTGGTCATCTTCGAGGGCACGTCATTTACCAACCTCACAGGATTGAACTTTCTATCAATTCTTTGACGGGTCAGGTAGGCATCTCGCGACAGCCTCTTTAACTCTTCCTTAGGTATGGCCTCAAGAGCCTTTCCCTTATGCAGGTCAATATCAAGTATAGGATGCCCATATTGAAGTCGCATCTCAACAGTATCCTTGAACAGTATATGCTCTCCGGCATCTTCTATAGCAAGAATCCTGTCAATAACCTTTATCTTCTGCGCATCATTCCATAAGAGGAATGCCGCTTTTAAGGCTTCCACAGCTTGATATTCCACCCAACTTGGAGCATTCGCCAATACCATACGGTTAACAATGATTTCATAAATATCATTTTTAAACCGTTCTGGTTTCTCAGTAAATATATAAAGTGCTATAAAGACAAAACCTTCATGCTTGCTCTTGCTGAAATCTGCCACATAGCTGAGAGTTTTCTCATCTTCAATGTTCTTCAGGAAATCATCTATCAAAATATTGGCAGCATCCTCCACGAAATTGGAAACAAAGTGCCCTCCTGTTACCCTCCTAAAGCTAAAGAACTCAGAAGAATTATAAATCTCACTCCCTTTCAGTTCAAATTGTGTCTTATCATAGACAAGAGTCAGAATGTCAACCAAAAGCCGTATACCTTCATCGTGATGGGCTTTAAGCAGTTCTTCATAGAGGTGCTCCACGTCATGGTTGAAACCAATCCGATATACATATTTAGATTCTTTTTCCTTTAGTTGCAACCTTACATTTTCTTTCAGTTCTTCACAAACAAATGCAGGATCATCCTTCATAATGTTTTGCAACAAATGAATATGCTCCAAAGGATTCCTGCTCTTTACCAGTTTGTGGTAGAAGGAGATGAGTTTATCACTACCGCAATTCAGATTGTAATGCTGTAGCAGATTCCCTATATATCGACAATCCTCTTCATCATTAAAATCGAGAGTCTTGTCAAGTCTGTCCAGTACAGAGTCCGCATTAAGCCATAGTGTTCTTTCACACATTATTATGGCTTTATCCTTATATTCCTTGCTCAGGCTTTTCCACCCTCCATGATGGTCAATGACACCCCAAATTTCCTTGAACCAATTGTAGGTATAGACTGACTCAAATACAACATCCATATAAACCTTATCTTGGAAAATCTTTCTAGAAATAAGGTCTAGTTCTTCCTTAAGTGGTGTTTCAAAGTAGGCCATATTGCTCAATGCCAATGATTTTAAGTGATAACGATAAGTATCCTTGCCATCGTCATTCTTGGCATAGAGCATTTGTTCAACAGTGCTGATATATTGCTTGGCATTCTTTTCTCTCAGGAATGTCAGAATACTTTTTACTGCAGCCCTAGAAAACAGCCCTTGATGTTGGCTCCTCAGCACTTCTAACAGATTAAAACCATTCTCTGTAAAACGCCTTGCATAGACGTAGTCGAAAAGGGTCTGATGAAAGAACTGTACTTGGTTGTTCTTGGTCAACAACAGCCAGCCGCTTGTAAACAAGTATCTTAGTTCGGATATATATTTGGTCTCAAATTCTCTGAGATGTACGGAAAGCTCCTGCCTTTCGTACATTGTTGTCACCAATGCATCCAGCAAAGACAGCAATTGGTCTTTATCTACTTTCCGCTCACTGTCATCAGTTATATATTTACTCCATAATTGATGATATAGTAAATCCGTTGACAGTGGGTCTGTCATTTGTTCCTGCCTGTAATCCAACTTCAAGTACAAATAAAGATGAAGTGGGTTTCCAAGGAACCAAAGCAACCGGTCGCTTAAGTGTTCTTCTCGTGAGTTTTCTTTCAGAATCTCCTCAACTTTATCCTTCGGGATCTCTTTTAATTCCCATTTATGTTTCACATGTAGCTGGTCAAGCAGCGGGTCATATTCCAAATCGTATGGTCTACACGAAATTACCACCCTCACATGTGGTATATTCTTGACTTTGCTAATCAATTTAAGCAACGAGCGCAGGGGCGTACGATTCGACGAAAGCGAAAGCGACAAAGCGTCAATCTGGTCTATCAGCAGGATAACACGCTTGTGGAGCTGTGCTAATTCACCGATAACTATTTCTATTGGTTTTGCCAGATGAAGTTTCTTACCCAAGTCATCAGTATCAACAAATTCAACTTGATCTGACTTCAAACCCAGCACTTGATAATCAGGGTTAGACTGTAATTCCACCAGCAAATCGTGCATTACCACAGATTTTCCAATTCCTGCTTTTCCATAGAGAAGAGCGAGTCTGGAGTTTTTCTCTGATATAACGTCACGTTCAATCCAATCTTTTATTTGGGCAACTTCTGACCTGGGAATTGGTGGATTGATTCTTGGGGCATACTCATACAATTCAAAGGAGCCATCCTTGAAGGCGGAAATTGGTTCTTCCACAAAGTCCCCCATATAGATGTCGCCTTCCTGGCGCTCTATATAAATGGACTTCTCTCCGTATTGTCGAATTATTCTTTCTGCCATATCAATCGGTTTCACTGGTTCAATCGGTTTCTCTTTTGAACACATTCCTCACTCTCCTCTACCTTCATCACACATCTTCTTTCTTACATCCACAACATCATTCATCTTGAGTCATGGTTCAATCTCAAAAAGTTTCTCAACTTCTATGAAACTATTTTGCATTTTAATAAAAGCATCAATTAGTGAATTTACTCCACTATTCACTTGCATGGTTGGATGAGAGCCTAACGATAATGAGAAGCTGATGAAATGGTTCTTCGAAAAAGCTTCCAAGGCATTTATCTCCTCCTCAGTTAAAACCTCTGCATACCGTATAATTATATCTGCTATTCTATCCTGGATTGTCTTGCATTGAAGAACTGCATATCTAAAGTGAGTGATACAGACGCCATCATATTTCTTTAACATAGGAACTTCACTGTCCCAGTTTTTTGACCTCAGTATTTCTTCAGTGTGTTGTAAATTATTATATTCCGCCCCCAATTGTGTACCTCTGCCAAATTCAAGGAGAATGCTATTAATATGCCTTATACCTATATCATGTACTCTTTCCCTTATAATAGGAAGAAGTTTCTTTCTTCTTCTCTTTGCTGGTAAAAAACCTGTAAGCAAATAGAATAAGTAGGGATTGTCGTTTAATTCTTTCTTTTTGATCTTGTCGGTCGCTTATGAACGGATTTGCTCCGTTTTTTCGGAACAGCATTGTTCATAACTGTCCGTTTTTTTGTTGATAACTGTCTGATTCCTGTACTTTTACACATAGTTGATCAGAAGTTCTCGAATGAGGACTCCGTCTTGGAACTCTTTGTGGCACTTGGCTACGCTGCCTTTGCCCGTTGCTGCTCCAGCAGCCTCTCCGCCAGTCGCACTGCGTTGGCGGTGTGGCTCCCGAAGAAGATTCCCTCGGTTACTGCTTTCTCAGGGCAATTGGGGGAATTTCTTTTACGATGCAAAGATACAAAAATTTATAATACGCTGGGTATCAATTCACTATATTTGTTTTGGTAATTTACGACAGTCCCTATTTGTCTCACCATTTACATCACCATTTACATCACCATTTACATCACCATTTACATCACCATTTACATCACCATTTACATCACCATTTACATCACCATTTACATCACCATTTACATCACCATTTACATCACCATTTACATCACCACGATGACTAATCTCTGCAACCAGTTTTCTATACTCCTTCGACATTGACAGCTTACCGCTCTTCGACCGTAAGATGATTCCTTCACTCACCAGTTCATCAATCGTCGAAGTTTTCACTTCCAGCCCATCGCCAAAGCATACATTATAGATAGCTATCAACTGAAACACATTCAGCGTCCCCCCTTTCCCTTCGGCAGGAATGCCGCAGCTCCTAAGGCAACAGATCTTCCTCCCCGAGCGGCTTCCACTTCCCGTCTTTCACCGACAATACCACTGAGCCAGACTCCACTGCACGCAACCTGTGCCATTGGCCAACGGGAACGTTAATGGCAACATTCGGGCCGTTGGGGGTTAGTACAATCGAATCTGTACATGTTCGTTCCGATTCGTCAAAGAACTCCTCAAGCACTTTGCCTCGCAAGCAGACTACCGTTTCAGATGTCTTCTGATGTCGGTGTATTTGCATGACAGACCCCGGCTCAACTGCATTGAGCATTCTCTGTGAATTGTCCTCAGCTGAGTTTCGCAAATCCAAGTTCATTCGCAGCCGCGGTGAGGACTTGGCTTGTTCTGACAGTTGGTCTAATAGGGTTTGGGTAATAATCATTTAGTTAGTGCCTCTTTTTCTGCGGCAGGGATGCCGCAGCTCCTAACGGCTTCTCTTTCTGCGGCAGGAATGCCGCAGCTCCTAACGGCGGGGGCGATTATACCTTCTCGAAGAAGGTGTCGGGGTGGGTGGGGTCGAAGACTTCGTTGCAGTACATCACCGTGACCAGGTTCTCGGTGTCGCTGAGGTTGATGATGTTGTGGGTGTAGCCGGGGAGCATGTGGATGCACTGGATGTCGTCGCCCGTGACTTCGAACTCGATCACCTTGCCCTCGGGGTCGTTGAGGTTGCGCTCCTGGATGAGACCGTGACCGCTCACCACGATGAAGAACTCCCACTTGGTATGATGCCAGTGCTGCCCCTTGGTGATGCCTGGCTTGCTGATGTTGATGCTCACCTGACCGCAGTTTAACGTGTGCACCAACTCGGTGAAGGACCCCCGGTCATCGACGTTCATCTTCAACGGGAAAGCCACCTTCTCTTTCGGCAAATAGCTCAGATAGGTGCTGTAGAGCTTCTTGGCAAAGCTGTTGGCAGGAATCTCCGGAATGGTGAGGGTTTTGGGCTGCTCCGCAAAGGACTTCAAGAGCTCCACAATCTCGCCGAGCGTGATCTTGTGCGTTACCGGCACATAACAGTAACGGCCACCATCCTGCGGCAACACCTCCAGCCCGTCAAACTCACAACGATGCTCCTTGCCTTGCAGACAGGCCACCATCTCGTCCACCAAGTCGTCGATATACAACAACTCCAACTCCACGGAAGGGTCGTTCACGGTATAGGGCAGGTCGTTGGCAAAGGCGTTGCAGAATGTGGCCACCGCACTGTTGTAGTTCGGACGACACCACTTCCCAAACAGATTGGGGAATCGGTAAACGAACACCTTGGCACCTGTCTCCTCGCCATATCCGAGGAACAGGTCTTCCCCGGCCTTCTTGCTGCGACCATACTCGCTATTCCCGAAACGACCTGTCAGACTGGCCTGCTGCGAGCTGCTGAGCATCACCGGACAACGGTTGCCGTGTCTCTTCAAGGTATCTAACAAGGTGCTGGCAAAGCCGAAGTTGCCTTGCATGAACTCCTCCTGGTTCTGCGGACGGTTCACGCCGGCGAGGTTGAAGACAAAGTCCGCCTTCGCACCGAATTTGTCCAGCAACGCCGGATCGGTGTCTATGTCGTATTCGTAGATTTCCTCGATACTCAGCTCGGGGTAACGACGGTCTTTGCCGTCTTTTATGCACTTCAATGCGGCACAAAGGTTCTTGCCCACGAAGCCCTTTGCCCCAGTTACTAGAATCTTCATTTCTTTCTTTTTTAACCTTAATTACCATTAATCTGGCATTAATTATCATTCATTATTTTTCTTCTTTTTTCAACCAAATCCTCTTAATGCGAAACAATTAATGAAAAATTATATGGCCAATTAATGAGAATTATATGTTTATATTTTAGAACTTTTCGTGTTTTTAGATGTTAAAATTTACGCCAGACCATCTTGTTTACCACGCCTACGTAGCTTTGGATGATGCGGACGACCTTGGTGGAAACATTCTCGTCCACGTAGTCCGGAACGGGGATGCCGTGGTGGCCGTCCTTGATGAGGCTCACCGCCACATCGACGCTCTGCAACAAGCCGACCGTGTCGATGCCGCTCAGCACGAAACAACCTTTGTCCAACGCCTCGGGACGCTCGGTGCTCGTGCGGATGCAGACCGCCGGGAAGGGATGCCCCACGCTGGTGAAGAAGGAACTCTCCTCAGGCAACGTGCCACTGTCGCTGACCACACAGAAGGCATTCATCTGCAGACAGTTGTAATCGTGGAAACCGAGGGGCTCGTGCTGGATGACACGCTTGTCCAACTGGAAGCCACTGGCCTCCAAACGTTTCCTCGAACGCGGGTGACAGCTGTAGAGTATCGGCATGTCGTACTTCTCGGCCATCTTGTTGATGGCGGTGAACAGCGACATGAAGTTTTTCTCCGTGTCGATGTTCTCCTCTCGGTGGGCACTCAGCAAGATGTACTTGCCCTTCTCGAGTCCTAACCGCTGGTGGATGTCGCTGGCCTCGATCTCCGCCAAGTTGTTGTGCAGCACCTCAGCCATAGGTGAACCCGTGACATAGGTGCGCTCTTTCGGCAGCCCCGTATCGGCCAGATACCGACGGGCATGCTCGCTGTAGGCCATGTTCACGTCGCTGATGATATCGACGATGCGACGGTTGGTCTCCTCGGGCAGACACTCGTCTTTGCAGCGGTTGCCGGCCTCCATGTGGAAGATGGGGATGTGCAGACGCTTGGCGCCGATGACGCTCAGGCAGCTGTTGGTGTCGCCTAAGACTAATACGGCGTCGGGCTTCAGCGCCACCATCAGCTGGTAGCTCTTGGCGATGATGTTGCCCATCGTCTCGCCCAAGTCGCTGCCGACCGCATCCATGTAAACCTCTGGGTCGGCGAGCTTCAGATCTTTGAAGAAGACGCCGTTGAGGTTGTAGTCGTAGTTCTGACCGGTATGGGCCAGGATGGTGTCAAAGTACTGGCGACACTTGTTAATCACCGCGGCCAAACGGATTATCTCGGGACGAGTGCCCACGATGATTAAAAGCTTTAATTTTCCGTTATCTTGAAATTTTGCCATAACATGTTAAGGGTTTAAGTGGTTTAAGGGTTTAAGAGTTCAAGTGGTTTAAGGGTTTAAGGGTTTAAGGGTTTAAGAGTTTAAGAGTTTAAGGGGTTAAGGGGTTAAGGGGTTAAGAGTTTAAGAGTTTAAGGGTTTATACTTTGCTCCGGACATGTCGCTGCTCCGTATTTCCTTTATAAAGTTCATAATTGCAGCTGATAATTTGCGGCATTCTGTATAAAGTTCATTGTATTCTTCTTGTGTGAGATAACCAACGTCATTGGCTCTAATAAGCTGCGAACGGACTTCACCACAAGATCCTTTGGCCATATATAAAAAGTTCAAGAACTCTTTGTTACCTGCTCTTTCAAAGCCTTCAGCAATATTGTCCATGATTGATCCTGCGGCTGCTCGAATTTGCTGAACAAAACGAGTGTCGTATTTAAACTCCCCTTGTTTTGTAATAGGGTATATCTTTGCTGAAAGCTCTCGTGCTTTCTGAAAGATCACCAGCTCCTCAAAATCCCTAACTGCAGCCATCTTTACACTCTTGAACTTTTTGAACTATTGAACCCTTGAACCTCTTGAACCTCTTGAAACTCTTGAACTCTTGAACTCTTGAACTTCTTGAACTCTTGAACTTCTTGAACTCTTGAAACTCTTGAAACTCTTGAAACTCTTGAACCTCTTGAACTCTTGAAACTCTTGAACTCTTGAACTTCTTGAACTCTTGAACTTCTTGAACTCTTGAACTTCTTGAACTCTTGAACCTCTTGAACTATTTACACAAGATTGGGAATGCCATTCAATTCATTTTGAATATACTCCAGCGAGGCGATTTTTGCTTTGGTCTCTTCGAGGTTGAGGCGGTAGGTGTTATCGCTGTTGAACTCATCGATGGTGGCCCGCTTGGTGTCGCCCTCCTTGAAATACTTGTCATAGTTCAGGTCGCGGTTATCGGCAGGCACTGCATAGAAGTTGCCCATATCAACGGCCTTGGCAGCCTCCTCTTTCGTCAGCAGCGTTTCGTACATCTTCTCGCCATGACGAATACCAATCACGCGAATCTCTGGTTCATTAGGAGCCTGATGCTTGAAGAGTTCCACCACAGCCTCTGCCTGAGTCTGGATAGTGCAAGCCGGTGCTTTTTGAACCATAATGTCGCCATTGTTACCATGTTCAAATGCGAATAGCACTAAGTCAACAGCTTCCTCAAGGCTCATAATAAAGCGCGTCATAGAAGGCTCAGTGATGGTGATAGGATTACCTTTGCGAATCTGGTCAATCCAGAGCGGAATCACTGATCCACGGCTGCACATCACATTGCCGTAGCGGGTGCAGCAGATCTTGGTGTCGCCACTGAGACGGCTCTTGGCCACGGCGATCTTCTCCTCAATGGCCTTGGTGATGCCCATAGCGTTGATGGGATAGGCGGCCTTGTCGGTGGAGAGGCAGATTACGCACTTCACGCCGGCGTTGATGGAGGCGTCGAGCACGTTGTCCGTTCCGATGACGTTGGTCTTTACGGCTTCCATTGGGAAGAACTCGCAGGAGGGCACTTGTTTAAGGGCCGCCGCGTGGAAGACATAGTCCACACCCTGCATGGCGTACTTCAGCGTGCTCTTGTTGCGCACGTCGCCGATGTAGAATTTGATTTTGTTGGCCACTTCAGGCATACGGGCCTGGAAGTCGTGGCGCATATCGTCCTGTTTCTTCTCGTCGCGGGAGAAGATGCGGATCTCGCCGATGTCCGTTCTGAGAAAGCGGTTAAGCACGGCATTGCCAAAGCTACCGGTACCGCCTGTAATCAGCAGGGTCTTGTCTTTAAATACACTCATAGTAGTTATTGTTGATTTTATTATTATTTGCTATTTCACTTCGTGTTGGGGAGTGAATGTTGAAGAGTAAATGTTAACAGCGAAGCTCACCAATAACCGAAGGCTAACCAACATGATGATACACCTATATTGATGTCAAGCCTTTTGACTCCGCATTCTTTATCAGTAAAATATGATCAAAAAGAGTGCTGAATTTTTCAAAAAATTTGGTAGCTATCTTCCCTTTCTTGCACTCATCCTCAAGTTTGGATTTCAGGCTATCTTTGCCCTTTATGGTGTCAAGTGAACTAAATGAGAAAATATACTTACGGAATAACTGGCAGGTAAAATAGTCCTCTACATTGAAGTCCTCTGCGTTTTTCTTACCTTTCCATACAGGATAGAACGAGAACCACACATCTCCACTTTTCTTGGCTTTCCCAAATTTCTTGACGTTCCATTCTGTAGCACCCTTATCTGGACACTTGATGACTTTATGCATACTTTCACGCCCTGCCCTGTCACCATCCAGAAAACCAAACACCATCTGTCCGTCCTTAGGCTTGAAAATGGTTGCGAAATCTTTCATGTGTGATGCCCCACCACATGGAATAAACTCAAATGACAAGTCGGTGTATTTGCCCTGCGACTTAAAATAATCAAGAGCTGCTTTGATAAAGACAATGTCCGATGCCCCTTCCACCAGCACAATATCGTCATGAGATGCCAGAAATATATTCTGTCGCTGAGCCGTCCAAATCCCTTCTGTCAACTTGCCAACTAAATCCACATTTTTCTTGTTGATTATTTCAACTTTTCCGTCAGACTTTCGGTCAAGCATGATAATACTGTCGGCTTTGAACTTAGCCGTCAATGTTGGAGAATGAGACGTTATCAAGTTACTCCGATTTGTCATACTGGTAAACATATTATTTAACTCGGCCTTGCGAGAAATATGGATATGACTATCTGGTTCGTCCATCAACACCAATGTTCGTTCATCAGCGAGAGCCTCAAGTATAAAGAGGATAACCATCATTTTCTTCTCGCCCTCACTCAGGTATCCGGCCTCCACTCCGTCATGATATTTGATAGTTAAATCGCTAATGAGGTCGTTTGCACCAACATACTTACTGAACAAATCACGTGGCTGATCATCAAAAGGATTGAACACTGTAATATCTGTTGACGTATTGCTGCCCAGCTTATTAAGACGCGCTGCTACTGTTTGTATGAGTAGTTTTACTTGATTGTCGTGCCAACTTCTCAGTTTCGTCCCATCAATGTGCATTTCTACAGTCACTGGATCATCGGCCTTTATGTAAAGCTTATGGGTAAGAAAATCGTCAAAAGCATGATTCACCCCCCTTGCACTTATCATGCTCAACAACACATAGCGCCACATCAGACGGTCAACGTAAACCATCTTCAGAGTGTCGTAAGCTATCCTTTGCTTTATATTCTTGATATAATCATCGTATGGCTTTTTGTAGTAGTTATCCCAAAGTCGCATATCTTCACCGCTGTAGTTGCAAATAATACGGTTGGGATATTTCATTTCGCCCTCTGCCACCAACACACCATTCTTTTTGTATTCAGTGCTGCCATTCGAAATGTCGTGTTCCACTTTGAAAGAATCATCTCCTATCCTATAGCGAAGGGAGAAACTGAATTCAAAGGGCTTTTTCAGAATCAAAGAACTAAACACACTGCTCAAAGCCTCAAGAATATTGGTCTTGCCGGTACCGTTGTTGCCAATAAGGACATAGGTGTCGTTCTGTTCACTCAACGACAATTTCAAACCTTTCAGATTACGAAAATCCGAAATTACCTTCAGCGATATCAATTTCATGATTAGCCAAACACTTTTTTATTAAACGATTCCTCGGTTCCCTGCAGCAATTTTTCAAGTTCCTGTTGCTGCTTCCTGATTTTTACAATATCCTCCAAGAGTTGTGCCTGTTCGTCCAATGATGGTAACGCAATTTCAGTGCTTTCAAAAACCTTCTGCGAAAGCCTTCTTCGTCCTGTTGTGCCACTACTTGAACTCTTGAACTGATTCAATATTTGTTCGTTACGCAGCACCATCTCAAGATACTCAGGCATTACACGGTTTTCATTAATATCGTATACCAAAAAATCATGCGTAACGATTGCTCCATCATATTTTTCATCCACTAAACCAAAAGCAGCACTTTTACCGTCAATTTTCGATATGACAAATTGGTCTGTGTGCACTCGGGTTTGACGTTTAGTGCCAATTTGCGAGCCCAGCAATGTATCTCTCTTCGTGATGCCCTTATTGAATAACTTTATAGTCAGACGCGTGTATTCAACTCCCGGCTGTACTGCTATTGTGTCAGTACTTTGCGACATGATGTCGCCAAGTTTGACTATTTCATAACGGGGATTAAACCGTGCTTTCTCGACATCAAAAATATGCCGAACACTCCAATTTGTGAGCTCAGACCGCTTGATAACCTTGGTATATTGCATATTCTCAAGAGGATTTCCCTCAATCCATGCACGCACTTCATTCGCAGCCACTGGCAACTCTGCATTGTCCGAAGGTAATCCTGTTGAAGATATACCGGCATCTTCAACACGAGTCACGCTCAATTCATAGTCAACATCAGGTTTCTCATCGTCACGATATTTTCTGATAAAAAGCAAACTGGGCTTGATATTTGCACCCGACGACAGAAACACATCTGCCGGAATGGAGGTGATATTCAGAATGCTGGCTTTGCTTTCAATGAAATTCCTCACCTTTTCAAGTGCCCTGTTGTCAAGAACGCCTTCCGGCAACACGAGACCAGCCACGGCTCCAGGCTTTAAAAGATTAATACACCTTTCAATGAACAGGATTTCCGTGCTGCTGTTAGTGATTTTGTAAAGCTCGCTCAGTTTTTTTCCGACAGTACCGTCTTTGTAGCGTGTGGCAGCATAAGCCTTTAATGGCTCATACACCTTCTCTACGTATTCCGAACCATATTGCTCTTCAAACTGTACTCTTTCTTTATCGCTTGGAACATCCGACTCTGTAATCCGCATGGTTTTCTCTATATGGGCACCAAATGGCGGATTGATAAGTATTGCATCAAAGCGACCCTCAAACACACCTCCCACATTCAATAATCCGTCATGCAAGTAAACACCCACATGTCCGTCGCCATGCATCACCATGTTCATCTTTGCAGTGCGAGCCATTCTCGCATTGGCATCCACCCCATAAAAATAATCATGGCATAGTCTATAATAACGGCTTCCCTTTTTCGTCTTATCGCATTCTTGTAGCAATAATGTTATCTTGTTCTGCTTTTCGGCCTCCGACAAATTCTTGTTAGCCATCACTTTATTCACCTGTGAATGAATATCTTTATCAATAGCCGCTTGCACATGTTCAAATGCTTTAATCAGAAAGCCACCGCTACCACAACATGGGTCACACACCTTCATGCCCTCGCTAATATTCAACAAATCCACCATGTAGTTTACAATGGTTCGAGGTGTAAAAAACTGTCCCAATTCTCCTCTGAATGTCTTCCCCAAAAACAACTCGAAAGCAATCCCCTTTATATCGTCCGAAGTATCATACAGCTCTACCGTTCCCAACTCATCCAGTATCATAAGGAAACTTTCCCTGCGGATACGTATTTTATCTTCTTCGTCAAAAAGTCCATCCGCACTGTAATTAGACTTAACCTCGTTGAAAAGATACTGAATATAATCTCCAGCAGGGTGTTTTAAAAGATAATCCTTTTCATCCTTCAGGAATTTTTCTTTGCCGTACACCAATTCGTCTTTGGCATCACGCTCATATAGCATCTTCATAAACAGCACCTTGCTTATCTCATCGAATGCAGCCTCAGGCGAGAGTTTATCTATATTCCTGATGATATTGTGACACCTGCTCAATGTTTTTAGAAAACTATCCTTGGAATATGAACGCATTTTACTGACAAACTTTTCAAGCACTTCGTCAGTAACAATATCCTCAGCATGCGGGAAATCGCCAATACGTTCTATCTTGAGAGGGCGGGCGTTTTTGTCTATATAGAACACCTTTGTCTCCTTCAGGTTGTGCGCTACATAAAAAGCCATATTGTTCAAAGCGGCTTGCTTGAACTTCCCGAAATAATCTTCAGCTTCAATTTTTATATGCTCCGTCTTGCAGGTCACAAGAACATAGATATTGGGGGTAAAGCCTTTGACTTTCTCGTCTCCACTTCGCCAAATCGCAATATCCGCTTTGCCTGAAGTACCAATACTTACATCTCGTCCCAACTGCCCAGGCACATAGCCGTACGCATCTATCAGACGCTGATAAAACGCATCTGCCAAACTATTTTCCTGCATATTAGGTATTTGTATAGTCTTCGCCATTGCAAATCAAATCTTCTGCAAAAATAACGAATTTTACTCAATTATATTGCGCTTCCGATGTGTTCTTTTTTTGTTCCATACTTTTCCCTCAACCGTGCCTCCGTGCGGCCCGAACCCTTGAACCCCTTGAACTCTTGAACCCTTGAACCCCTTGAACCTCTTGAACTCTTGAACTTCTTGAACTCTTGAACTTCTTGAACTCTTGAACTTCTTGAACTCTTGAACTCTTGAACTTCTTGAACTCTTGAACTCTTGAACTCTTGAACTCTTGAACTCTTGAACCTCTTGAACCTCTTGAACTCTTGAACTCTTGAACCTCTTGAACCTCTTGAACCCCTTGAACCTCTTCAACCTCTTGAACTTCTCGAACTCCTCAAACGCCGAGGACTTCCTCCTCCGATAGCGGGGCATAGGGGCCGTCCTTCGCCTCCAACAGCACGGTTCCGCTTTCAAGCGATTTCAAGCTGTGCCATTGGCCTTTCTCTATATTCAGCACAACCCCACCGGGTACCATATCGATGGTGGCGGTGAGGTTGCCGTGATCGTCGTAGAAGTATTCCTCGAAATGTCCGCGGATGCAGACGCAGGTCTCGCTGGAGCCGAGGTGGCGGTGGATGGGCATCACGGTGCCGGGCTCGAGGGCGTTGAGCATGCGCTGGGAGTTATCCTCGGGGCTGTTGCGGAGGTCGAGGTTGCAGCGCAGGCGGGGCGAGGCCTTGGCCTTGGCTGATAAATCGTCTAATAGTATCTTATCTATGATCATAAAACCTTGAACTTTGTTCACAACTAACTGTAAACCATAAACTTTATAAGTCCCCTACCTCGTGGCCAAATCAAATAGCTGCAAAAGCGCGAAGTCTCTAGGAATGTTGCAAAACGGTGTTCACCGGAAACGTACGTTACTTCGTGTTGGTGAGTGAATGTTGGTTGTTTCATGTTAACACGAAGTAATCAACAGCCGCAGGCTCACCAACAGCGAAGCTCACTATCTGGTTACAAAAGTGCGAAGTCTTCAAAAATGCTGCAAGACGGCTTTCCCCGTAAACGTACATTACATCTCCCCTTTAGCTTGCCGCCACATATCCTGCATAAACTTTGCCATCGGGCGTTTCTCTATCTCATCCAGCTCGGTATAGTTTCCCATCCACAACCTTTTCAAGTAATCGGAACCTCTATTACCAAGGAATTTAAAATTCGTGGGATCCATGTAATACGGCTCTTCGTAGGCTTTATCATACACTTCTTGCACCACATCGCCATGACGGCCATAAAGCGATTTCAAATGAAAAGTATCCCTGTACTCCTCAAACTCTGCCTTGTTAACACCTGCTTCTGGAACTAGTTCTATCTCCACCTCGTCATTTACCCTTGCAGCCGTATAAGGTCCCAACGGGTCGGTCAGTTCAAAGTGGAATTGTTTATGAATATCCGAATAATAGGGATGATATGCCAATGACAAGGCTTTGGCTGATTTTCCTTGATTGCATACGGCACAAGAGGGTATGAGGTTATAAAACGACATGCTCAGCATTGGATAGTGCAACTTGTCATAAAAGTGGTCGAACTGAAATCTTGTTATTCCCGTCACTTTTGTTTTCCGTTTCAGCTGAATATTTTCATTGGCATACAGTGTGTAGTGCATATTGCAATAGGGACAAATCTTAACATTCAACCGCCTTGCAACCTCCACTAACACCGCTCCCCTATGATTAGAATAGTTGAAAGCTTCCAGAATAGCCTTTCCCAATGCTGTACTCTTCCATTGCTTGGTGGGCTTTTCATAAAACCTGTCCTTGTATTTGGTATCAAAATACTTGACTATTTTGTTCAGCCAAAACACATTTGCCGTTAAAAGAGTGTGCAAATGCTCTTTAATCTTAGTGGCCACTGGCTGATCTGCCGCATCCAGTGTTGGAATCTTATTCTCAAGCGCCACCTTGATTTCGTCCTCAATTTCATCAATCAGATAATCCCGGATACTATCCAGGCTGCGACTCTCACCATCTACGCCCAATCTATCCCCTGCTATCTTATTCATTCTTAGTCCTCCTTCTTGCCTTCAATTCTTGAATCATCGCTTCATGATAAGCTATTTCAGAGTCAATATTTTTAGACGCAATCCTTCTCAGCAAATAATCCCTTATCCGTAAATCCCCAGTCAACGCTATGGTCTTCCTGGTGTTAACAGTAACCTCGTCCTCTTCAATGTCTTTTACCACTTGGTTTAGTTTCTTTTGAGCAAAAGCTCCTATTAAACCATTTTTCATGAAGAAAGCTCTGCGATAGAGGTTAAACACATTCTCGCCAAAAGTTTCTTTCTCATCAGAAACAATAACAGCAGATTTCCCGTTTTCTCTATTCAAGAAGTTTACACAACAAGCAGGAACATCACTAAGGATAATGGGGGAATGGGACGTAATCACAATCTGGAAATCAACCCCACCCTTCACACGCATATAGTGAATGAACTCATTCAAAATCCTTACATATTGCATTTGTAGTTTCGGATGATAACCAATCTCCGCCTCATCAAGCAGCAAAAGTCGGGGAGACTCAATATTCCCAAAACGCTTTGGAGCAATGGAAATGCCATAATTCAGTCTCGACAGCAAGTTTAACAGTTCAAGCTCCCCTGAACTCAGAAAGGTGTTTTCGTACAAATTATGGCTATAGATAAAATCAAAAAATCTGGCAGTTAAAAAATACTGGCTATTAATAACTTCTTCCAATAAAGATCGTAGTCTGTCTTTATCCTTTTGAACGTCAAGATAGAACGAACCGCTCCCCTCGTCAAAATCACAGATTGCCACCATCTTTTTCACTACATATAGCAGCGATCCAAGAGCTTTATATGTCTCGGAAGCCATTTTACGTTCCTTGACATAGTTTGTTAAAACATTAACAATACCATAATTTTTTGGTGCCTTAACCCAATCATTTAGAAGCATCAACAAATCACTTTGATTACCCTTTCCTTCCGCAATAAGATTGATGATGTCATAATAGACGATACGCTCTATAGATTTTTCCTTGATATCGACTGAAGTCAATTGTTCTCTTGGAATCTCAATTTTATCAAAGCGACTAATCCTCCCAAGTTTTATGGCATTCCATCCACCCCTGTTGGGAGCAAATTGCACAAATTTTGGCAATTGTATTGTTTTTAACAGCTCACTTAAGCCATCCAGTGCAAGTATCTCACATATACGATAGTTATTTTGGGCGAAATAGGCCAAAAGGTAGTTGTACAAGGGCTCGCTCAAATGCAGGGAATCAATATTTGAATAGTCTTGCAAATCTTTAACGAGTAGCCAGGCATCCGAAGCCTCGTAACTTCCTGCAAGTTCCATTTCCCCATCCACTCCCATATACGGCTGAAAATGCCCGGAATAATAAAAAGTTTCTAATGAAAATCTTCTGGATTCTGGATGTAAAACAATTCCTTCACTGGCCACCACTTTAATGTTCGTGGTGTTATATATATACAGTTCCCCATTTTGTTCATAAGCAATCAGCACCTTCAAATCTTCGTTTCTTGGGTAACCCTCTACAAACAAGTGTTTCAACAACCGAAGAACGGTGGTCTTCCCGCTTCCGTTGACACCAATAATCGCAGTGAGTGAATAGATGCCCTGCTCCCAAAAGTCAGCGGGGATTGTATCGTTACGCCTGATGATCAGTGTATTTCCATCCGAAATGGAGAATGAATATCGGTGATCGAATGAAAAACCGATATTCTGCAATACGCCAAAGGAAGTTGTGTACAAATAGGATAAATGCATATTTACTTTATCAAATCAGGTGTTTTTCTCCCCTATTTCGACCAAAACAAGTATATGACTTAAACAGAGTTATCTCGACTTAGTAGTTGCCATACATGTTGTTTAATACTTATACTTCGTATAAAGTATTGTATAAGTGCGATTTAAAATGTATATTCTTCCATAAAACTTACATTCTCTTTTCTTCGTTGCTTATCTTCAATCGAAAAAGCCAACCCCATTGTCTTATCAACTTGAGATAGAAAACTAAAAAAGAATCGAATTACAACACCCAAATCTTATACGCCAATTTGCCATATTTGCCATGTCGGGGTATTGTCCTAATTTATCCTTGAATCCCATTTGCATTTTCCCATGATTTGTAAACCAATACTCCTGCATATTACTGCACGTCCTCGGGTTCTTTGTGACAGTCCGCATATAATAGCATCTTTTATCGAATGTAGAATATGCAAGCAAGTTGATATCCGTTTCTGTCAATTCTTTATCAACACTTGCCCATTCACATAAAGTACCTATAATCATTTCACTAGAAACATCGTCCCTGAGTCTCTCCTTGGTAAAGAAAAAGCCAACAGGTTTTTCACCTTCATAAATGGAATAAAAAGACTGTTTATCTTGAGGCTTCCCCGTCAAGTTATAATTCAAGTTCCATCGCAACCATGCATTATCATGCACTTCAGCATACTTATGACCATCATTCATACACATGTCTCCCGCCCAGTTTGGAATGCTGTCCTCTTTTTTTAGACAATACTTCTTTTTTAACCTCTTTATTCTTGCTTTAGTTGGAACATTTAAGATCCCAAGAAAAACATCGCTCAAACCTGAACATATTTTCAACGGCAAACCTTTCAACCCTCGACACGCAAATGCCGATTCTACATTAATTAATTTTATCATTTCGGGGAAATAAAACAACGTGCAATCGCTTTTCTTCATTATAGAATCACAAGCATCCGACAACAATGAGCAAAGGAATAACGGATATTCATCATTCTCCAATGAGTAATTGGCGATTTTGGTCCCCATGCCTTTCCCACGTTGACTCTCATGGACTTCGATACTTCCGAACGATTGAGCATCAACAACATCGTCTCCTCTTTTGATTTTTGTCCCATATAATAAACTTCGACCAACAACTATACCGTCATTCACAACAAGAAGAACCGCAGTTTTAGAAGCGTCTGTATTATTTGGGTTTTGGAAGAATGTTCGTCTGACATTTGCATCCACAAAAGATGCAATGCCATACCTGTCATCATCAGTCAACCAACTGTCTTCTTCCAATTGACCATAAAATATTTTCTTTAAAATAACTACGCTCATTGTTAAATCATAATGTTTGAAGAAATGTAGCAAATACTTAGCACTGTTATAAGACCCTACTTAACAGTCTTGCTTTCTTATCGAATACTTCCGCAATAATCTCTTGAGTCATATCACCAAAAATAGGGCCATTGCACTGCTGGTGGAATGAGAGGCCGCTCATCGAAAGGTTCTTTTCAATTAATAGTGGGTCGCCCTCTGCATCAATAGCAAAATCCCATGAGATAAGTTTGGAAAAGTTTACCAAGCGATTGTGTAACGTTTCTGCAAGCTTTACCACCTTATCGAAGTTTGGTACATAGTGGCCTTTGAACAGTACACCCGTAGTTGGATGACATTCAAACTTTTCACCAGAATAATTATACGCAACTTTTTTTAGATTACCTGTTTTATCCACGCCCACATATAACCCACCTGCGGTAGCATTGTCCACTCTATTACCGCCAGCACCCATTCTCACAATAGTCGACAACTCTTTGGCCTCACCATTATGGAAGAATGTCATCATTCGGATTGTGTTTATCGAATTTGGATAAATCGAGGCAATTTGTTCGTGCTGTGTGGCGAATCTCTGTACAATACAATTTTTGAACGAATCAACGTATTTGACAAACTCATCAAATTTTTCCGTTTCCCCAGCCTTATATATTAGAACACCCCTACCCGACCCAGTGCCAATTGACGGTTTTGCAACATAACTACAATCTGGCGAAAGTCTATCGTGCAGTTCATTGATGGATATTATCTTGTAGTTCTCATCCAATACTCCTCCCCCTATGTTTCGTGCAACAGTAATAGGTTGTTTGACATCGTAAAAGAACAAGCTATTGAAGTTTTTATCCTCAATTGTGAGAGCACCCCAGTAGTCATTGTATTTCATATCCACAATACTAAAAAAGAGATTACCAGGGAAATACAGAGGAGTCCATGCTCGCCCTTCCTCATTAAAAAGGTTATAGTAAGCGAACCAGATATCATCCACATGAATTCCCTTCCATACCTCATCCACCATTTGCCTTTGCTCTTTTGTCAGCGATGTTATCGTAACCCCTAAATCATGGCAAGCCTTTATGTCATGTTTCATGTGTGCCCAGATCGCTTTTGCACGTCTACACCTTTCGTGAAATATTTTTCCGTCTGTTATTACTGAACTTATACTCATTCTAATACTTCTTTTATTGTTCGTCTATAACAATTTACTTAACAGTCTTGCTTTCTTGTCGAACACTTCCGCAATAATTTCCTGTGTCATATCTCCGAAAATAGGACCATTGCACTGCTGATGGAAGGACAAACCTGCCCATGACATGTTCTTTTCAATTAATATCGGGTCACCTTCAGCATCTATTGCAAAATCCCATGAGATAAGTTTAGAAAAGTTCACCAACCGATTATGCAATGATTCTGCAAGATGCACCAATTGATCAAAGTTTGGAATATAGTGACCTTTGAATGGTACACCCGTTGACGGATGACAATCAAACCTTTCGCCATAATCATTATATGCAACATTCTTAAGTTGACCTGTTTTATCCACCCCCACAAAACACCCACCAGCAGTGGCATTGTCAATTCTATTACCGCCAGCGCCCATCCGTATTACAGTTGACAATTCCTTGGCCTCACCGTTATGGAAGAATGTCGTCATTCGGATTGTATTTATAGACTCCGAATAAATTGACGCTATTTGCTCATGCTGTGTGGCAAATTTTTGCACAACACAGTTTTTAAACGAATCTACGTATTTTACAAATTCCTCAAATTTTTTCGTTTCACCAGCTGTATAGACTCGAACACATCTACCGCCACCCGAACCAATTGATGGCTTTGCAACATAACTGCAATCTGGAGACAACCTTTTGTGCATTTCATCAAGGGATATACGCTCATAATTCTCATCCATAAAAGTACCTCCCATGTTCCGCAAAACTGTAATAGGTTGTTTGACATCGTAAAAAAACAAACTATTAAAATTTTTGTCCTCTATTGTGATAGCACCTCTGTAGTCGTTGTATTTCATATCCAGAATGCTATAATAGAGATTGCTCGGGAAATACAATGGGGTCCAGTCTTTCCCCTCCTCATTAAAAAGATTAAAGAAGGCAAACCAGAAATCATCCACATGAATACCCTTCCACACCTCATCCACCATTTGCCTTTGTTCTTTTGTCAGCGGAGGTATTGTAATCCTAAGATCATGTTTCATGAAATCCCGGATTTTTTTTGACCGTTTGCATCTTTCGCGGAACGATGCACCTGCATCAATTATTGAACTAATGCTCATTATCTATTGTTTTTATTGTTTTACAATACCACACTTAACAATCGAGCTTTCCTATCGAACACTTCTTTAATAATATCCTGCGTCATATCACCGAAAAGAGGTCCATTGCACTGTTGATGGAAGGAAAGACCTCCTTCTGACAAGTTCTTTTCAATCAAAATCGGATCACCTTCTGAATCAATCGCAAAGTCCCATGATGCAAGTTTGGAAAAGTTCACCAACCGATTGTGTAACTTCTCTGCAAGTTTTACCAAATTTTCAAAATCTGGCACATAGTGACCCTTGAACGGGACACCCGTTGTTGGATGAGATTCAAATCTTTCACCATAATCATTAAATGCCACATTCTTGAGATGACCTGTTTTATCCACTCCTACAAAACAACCACCTGCGGTAGCATTGTCAATTCTATTGCCGCCAGCACCCATTCTTATAATAGTTGACAATGCCTTAGCCTCCCCATTGCGGTAGAAAGTTATTATTCGGATTGAGTTCAAAGAATCTGGATAAATTGATGCAAGTTGTTCGTGCTGTGTGGCAAATTTTTGCACAACACAGTTTTTGAACGAATCTACGTATTTGATAAATTCTTCAAATTTTGCCGTCTCTCCTGCCTTATATATTAGAATACGCCTACCTGCCCCTGTGCCAATTGATGGCTTTGCGACATAACTGCAATCTGGTGAAAGTCTTTTGTGCATTTCATCAATGGAAATAATCTTATAATTCTCATCCATTATGTTGCCCCCAATGTTTCGAACAACTGTAACAGGTTGCTTGACATCGTAGAAAAACAAACTATTGAAGTTTTTGTCCTCAATTGTGGCACAACCTTTGTAATCTGTGTAATGCATATCCACAATACTATAATACAGATTACTGGGAATATACAAAGGTGTCCAATCTCTACCTTCCTCATTAAAAAGATTAAAGAAGGCAAACCACATATAATCCACATGAATACCCTTCCACACATCATCCACCATCTGTTTTTGTTCATGGGTTAACGAAGGAATGCTGACTCGTAATTCATGTTTCATAAAATCCCCAATCCTATTTGTCCGTCTGCGTCTTTCATGAAACGTTTTCCCCGCATTAATTATTGAATTTATGCTCATTTTTAGATCGTTTATTTATAGTTTCGTTTACCATCAACATTTAACATAAAGCCCTGCTGATATCCGGATCATTCAAACAAATCCCAGAATCTTTTCACGTCTTTTTTATACACCCACTCCGAGAAAGACTTGCTTATTTCAAAACTGGTCTTCCGATAGAGCAATGACGGGGCGTTATTCACTTCATAGAAGAATATTCCATCCTCTTCATACATCGGATCGGCAATGGACATATAGCGCGTTCCTTCAATTGCATTACCAGCATCGGCAGCAGAGTCAATAATCAAACAGCCTTTCTTTACTTGTTTTAATTGTTCCTTGGTGATGATGTGAGCCACGCTTGAATCCACCTCAATGCCGTTGATAATAACGTCGTATTCACCGATTGTTTCATAGAACTCGTTCATGGTTTTACGATAAAACATGCGCACGTCAGCATTGTATTTAGAAACATAGCTGTACCCACCCTGAGAGCAACTTCCACTGGCTAATACGGCGATTTTGGTGTCAGAATCGGGGTAGAGACCAAAATGTAACAGTGCATGCTGTACGCTCGCCACACCTGCATAGAAACTATTCTTCCAAACAAAATTCTTCTTGATGAAAGTTACAGGAATATGCTTGTCGCCAATGTGAGCCGTTGGATAGATATTGTCGAGATCGATGACGTGCAGTCCTTTCTTACAGGCCACCTTTTGATAGAACTCGGTACCAGAACCCGTAGGATGAGTCCATCCAATTATCATTTGGCCTTCACGGAGATGGTCATAATCTCCGGGCTGAATGAGTTTCAAGCAGAATACGGTGTCACAATTCTGGAAAATGTTTGATCTTGAGTCGATTTTGCAACCTTTAGCCTCATATTCAGCGTCATTTATACCCAATTCGGAACCGAAACCCGTTTCGATAACAAGCTCGTTTTCAAATTCCGAAGTGATATGTTCTGGCAGTAATGCCACTCTTTTTTCGCCCGGATAGGTGGGCTTAATAAAACCTAATTTCATAATTGATACTTTTTTTATTAATACATTATTCAAATTCTTTTTTCATTTCGTGATTCGTAACCTCTAGCACAAAATCTCTACTGCCCTTCTTTTGCCTTTAGACCTTGTGCAAAGTCGGAAAGATATCTGTACCTCGGTGTCAACTCACCATCTTTCAATATCATTGAACGGTCTATCACATCCGAATGTTCACCCTTCAACAATGGCTCAAACACATGCTTCGTCAGCATGTCGCCGAAATAGGCGCTGGTATCCATCGCCAAAGCATTCGGACAAGTGTCCACCGCCATTTCGGTTATGTTGTTTGGAAAAGAGAAGGCTGTCTCGTCTCGCTCTGTAACAGGGTTATAGTCGTAGTACGGGTCGTCGTGCGTGGCAGGGCGAACAGTCGACTTGATACTGCCTTTGATGTCGCAAGTAACGTCGCCAATCATGCGGATGCGCATATCAGGATTGCGCAAGTCCTCTTCGCTGAGATAGACCGGTGCTTCAGGCCCCCAGAAATGGGCGCAAATCAGCACATCGGTTTTCTTAGCAAAACGCATAAAGTCGCTTTCGTACTCCTTAGCGTCGTGGGTGAAGTCGCTCCATGAAAAAGCTCCGCCATCTTTGCGCTTCACCAAGCGGTCTACATCTGCCACGCAATAGGACAAAGAATCTACCTTGTCGGTAGCGAGATACTCTTCTTCGCCCATCTTGACGGCACCAATATTGTCCAGCACATGCTGAGCACCTTGCGACACACGGCCTGCACCTGTAACCATCAGTTTCACTTTTGGCAGCTCCATGCTCTTCAAAGCATCAAACAACTGGTCAATTGTAAAGCGACGGTCGGGCTTCGGTAACTCATACAACTTATGTTTTAATCCATAACCACGTAGAGTGTAATAAACTCCCACTACGCCGGCCCACCATCCAAAGGCACAAACACGAACATTGTTGTCATCAACAAGGTACTCATAATCACAGAAGGTGATGTGCTTCTGCATGAATGCCTGCAATAGCGGACGGTTGTATTCTTGCATTTTGGCGATATGGCCAAAGAAGAAGTATTGCTTATTAGGTATCAGGCTCTCAATCTTGGCCTCTTTGATACCAAAGAGAATGTCACAATCGTCCACATGGTCTACTACTCGCACACCTTCGGCACGATATTCTTCGTCGGAGAAGGCTCGGATGTTGCTGGTTTGGACCACTATTTCATGTTGAGGAAACCTATGGTTCAAATCCGCAACTTGCTTTGGCGACAAGGCTACGCGGTTGTCAACCGGGGTCTTGGTCTCTTTGATAATTCCTATTTTCATCTCATTATGGTTTTAATGCGGTGAGTATATCTTTTTCTGTAAGTTCACCATATACTGGACATATGCCCTTGTTAGTTTTCACCTTTATGGTTTTATTGATAACGTCAACATCTTTGATGAGGGTGTCCAAATCCTCCGAATACAAGGATATCATTGTGATTTTTTGCGGCTTGTCATCCTCGACAACATAATCATCATAAATGATAGGTAAATAGGTAATTGTCTCTTTAAGTTTCAAAACCTCTTCTTCCCCAAGGATTTTTTCTACCACGCTACCTCTTTCCGCCTGGAAATATGGGCTATATGTAATCGAGTAACCTCGATCAAGGATAAAATCGGATTTTACGTCAAACTGAACACCCATCCCATACTTTATCATCATGGTTAAATAGTCAATGCCGTCGCTGGCACGATGGTAGTCGAATGAATGGCCACCGCCAAGACGAAAACCTGTTTCAAATACATAGAACTTACCATTACGATAGAAAAACGAGATATTAGCAACACCGCAATCCATTCCCATGTCAGAAAGCATGGCTTTTACACTCCCATCGACTGAATCAATGTATTCTTTTTCGAATCTGGAAGGAAACGTCCAGGCTTTTTGTTTGGTCTCGAAACCTTTTTGACTGCCCAGCATTGTGGTGTCGCAGGTCTCTATCAGAATGGCCTCTTTGCCGTTGATGTAATAAGTGCAGTCAAACTTCACGCCATCGCCAATGAAATCTTCCACCACCACACTCTTCGAAGGTGACATTTCGTAAGCGTATGCCAAATACTTCTTGTACTCATCCGCATTATAAGCCACATTGATGCCGATGCTGCCGCCACGGTCGGTGGGTTTAATAATGACCGGAAACTGAATATTGGCATCGTCAGGGTCGTACTCGTTAACAATCGGCACACCGTATTGTTTGCAAAGAGCCTTAAATTTGTTCTTGTCGCGGGTAATTTCAAGTTGTTCACGGTTAATGTAGCAAGGCAGACCGAGGCGTTCGCACATTTCAATCATGGCTTCAATACGGAACTCGCTCACCCCAGCCATTATACCATTCACACCGCTTTCGCGACACTTTTTCTCCAAAGTGTCATAATCCATCCAACTGATATCCCATGCCTCATCAGCTAATGGCTTTGCCGGACAATCTTTTCCTGACCTCATATCAGTGACTATAACATAACACCCTATCGATTGGGCTATTTTGACAACATCGACATCATAATTCGATGCCCCTATGATAAGGAGTTTTTTACCTTCCAATTCCTTCATGACATTATAAGTTTAATTGTTTATATTTTCAGTAGCAGTATTGTTATCGTCTCTGTGATAGATTTCGGAAAAATGCACGTCATCCACCTCTTTCATATCCTCGGCACCTTCACCCACATCGGAACGTTTCAGCACATTCATCACAGTTAGCCACAATATGCGTATATCCGTCCACAGCGAACAATGGTCAACGTACCATACATCCAGTTTGAATTTCTCACTCAATTTACAATGATTTCTTCCATGCACCTGTGCCCAACCGGTTATGCCTGGACGGACATCGTGACGTCGGGCTTGTTCTGGACTATATAGCGGCAAGTATTGCATCAACAATGGACGAGGCCCGATGAGTGACATGTCACCTTTAAGAATATTGAACAGTTGTGGCAACTCGTCCAAACTCGTAGAGCGCACAAAGCGCCCTGCTTTGGTAAGACGTTGAGCATCAGGCAAAAGTTCACCGTTTTCATCTCTTTCATCGGTCATTGATTTGTATTTTATCACCTTGAAAGGCTTGCCATGATACCCAGGCCTGACTTGTGTAAAGAAAGCACCAGCCCCCTTATTGGCGAAATGTAACCAAACTGTCACAATAATAAAAATCGGAGATAGGCATATTATCGCTATCAGCGAAATTAATAAATCCAGTATACGTTTAAAAAATTGCTTGTACATATCACTCAAATTTCATCCTCTATATGCCGGAAAATAGCCGGTGTTTCTGTCATAATTGGCATCCTCGTTAGCGCGAGCCTCTATCGCCTTTTTGTACACATCTTGGTTGAATATATACCTGCCAATATAAAACATCACATCGGGGTCGGGCGTGAAGCATCGTTTGTATTTATAGATACCATCGTCTTTGTGATAGCCTCCGCCAAGGATGAACTTCTCACGTCCTGTGCGGTTGCACCATTTCAAAATCTCATTCTTCAGGTAGTCGTTGGGGCGATACTCATAATAATCGGCCAAGGTGCCACCCAAGAAAGAATAGGCGTATTTCTCTGAACATAGCACCAACTCAGTTGAAATCACCTTGTCATCTTTCAGCACATGGAAATACATGAAATTGTCGGGCAATAGCCGCTCTATGTTCAAGAAGTATTCCTTACCAAAATAATAATAGGAATCAGCATTGTTACGATCCATGGTGAGATCGTATATTTTGAGGAAGTCGTCCAAATGGTTAGTATTAGGCTCCATCAATATCTCCAAACCGTTATTCTCGGCCTTACGCACATTCTTGCGCACCTTACGGTCGTAACGGTTCCAGATGTCATCATCGAAATCGCCCGTAGTGTTTACCACCACATTGGCCGAAAGTTCGATGGTCTCGCCCCAGTAGGACTCGCGGAAATCCACATTGTCGAACAAATGAAAACGATGGAACTCGCAGATGATATTATGCTCCAGACAATGTTTAGTGAAAGCTTCCCTGTAGGCCGCCATCAGCTGCTGCATATCGGTCACGTTCTCACAATAAGGGCCACCATAGCCGTAGGGGGTCACAATATCGTAATAGGTCTGTCCGTTGATTGGCCACTTGATTTTACGCAGAATGTAAGTATAGATGATTCTGCCAAAGGGACACTCAAACACAAAGGTATCGCTGTCTCCATCAATGTCCTTGTAAACTTTAGCATAGTTTGGATTGAAAAACAAGTCTATCATTTCTTTAAATATTCTTTGATAGTTTCCACAATTCTATACATATCAAATTCATCGTACCGCTGGTCACACAACAAGGAGAGTTCACAATCATACACTTCGGTCGCCGCTTCACTAATTGTATGCAAACCGGACAACGGCCAATGCACAGGACAATAAATGCTGTGCTCGATTAAGAATCGGCGCAATTCGTTTCGACATCCTGCCTGAACATACACAGGCACGAACAGCGGCGTATCGGAATCATTACTTTTACCAAAAAGGCAACGGATACGGTCATCGTTCAAATCAGCAATTTCCTCCATCAATATTTTAGCATTACACCGTCTTGTTTGAACAAGGTATGGATAGTCGGTCTTGCACAACACATCAAGCGAGCGTTGGTCCGGCAAGGTGTGATGATAGTTTTTTTCAAGCATCTCCTCCGCATTGTTTATCCAAGACAAAAACTGTTGTTTGTCAACCTTCTCGTCATTCATATAACGACTCTTTAGATCAAACATACGCGTACGCATGTTTGTGTACTCTTCGAACGGTTTCCAATCAATCCCGAAGTCAATGTTCGCATTGTTTTTAACACCTACAAAGCCACAATTCACATCCATCCACTTCCGATAGCTGCCAAAGACATAATCGCAGTCATCGCCATTGAAATTGGAATAAACGGAATGAGTGGCATCATAAACAACCTGTTTCCCCCTGGAGCGTTGATCCCTGGCAATTTCTACCGTTTCCTCATCTATAAAGCCAAAGTAATCCAACAGGAAAAGCACGTCACAACCATGATTTGTATCGAAATGCCTTTTCAGACCAAGCCCTTCAGGTATCACATCGTAGAATGTCACTCCCATTCCATGCTTCAAGAACGGTTCTATCATAGTATGACAGCAGTAAGAAGGCATATACACTGAATTTTTGCCTTCCGCCGCCAATTTTTCCACAATAAACTCCAATGCCACACGCCCACTCAAGGTTTTCTTTATCAGCCAATTTTGTGAATGTGGCCATTCACATCCGTATTTTCCATTTGGGCTGCAACCTGTCCAAAATTCGCTACCAATTTCCTTTTTCATCGTTTGATATGTTCCATAATGGTATCGAATGTGTTCTCAACACAATAGTTGTCACATAAGAACTTATAGCCCTTCTCTCCCATGGCTTTCATATCTGCGTTGAGCAATTCATCAATGCAATTTGAAAAGTCTTCAACAGAGTTGCTTTCACACCAATAGCCGAAGCCATTTGTTTCCGCTATTGGACCCATATCACAATTCGGGTCCGTAGCACAAATCACTGGCATTTTGTATTCAAGATAGGTGAGCAAACGTGACGGAAAATTAGGTATAGTGAAACGGTGGTCGAGAAAAATAAGACCCGCATCACAAGTTTGCACTAAAGCGTCATAATCAGCTTTGGGCAGAGCCTCCTGCAATGTTACATTACTGGGCTTTGCCTTATCATACCATTCTTGAATCAAATGTTTTTCTGTACCAGAGCCGACAATCAAAAAGTGACAATCTACTCGATCTCTATTTGCATCAAGACATTTGACCAAAAATGGAATTCCTTGCGGTTTTCCGAGATTACCTCCATAGATGAGCACCGTTTTGTCCATCGGCAGCTTATATTTAGTCCTTATTTCTTCTCCTTTCTTTCTTAGTTCATCTGATGACGCAACATTCACGCGACTCAAATCTACGCTATTTGGCGCTACTTCAACACGTTTCGGGTCAACTTCTGGGTTATGCTTCAGAACAAATTCAACATTGGCGGGAGACATACAGCCGATATAATCCGACTGCTTGTAAAGGGCTTTCTCCTTTTTACGAAAATATCTATAGATGATGCTTTTCTTGTCAAGCATTCCAATATCTACTGCATTTTGAGGAAAGATGTCTTTAAGCATCAAGTATGAGACAGCCTTTGGATTCATTTTTTTCAAATACTTCACGACACCCATTAAAGTAATTGGCGGAGTACTATAAAGAATCAAATCAAACCTCATATCACCCACACATCTTTTAATGGCCCTTTTGAACTGCCCCTCTACCAAAATTTGGCCGATGCCCTTTTCAACGACATTAGTTTTTGTAAGATTCAACGTGCGAACCCCAAGATTTCTCACCCCATTACTTTCGACGATTCCTGTAGCGACACCCGTTTTTCGCTCCCGGGGCGACACTATCGTCACTTGATGCCCTTCGTCACGAAATTTCCGTATAAGGTCGACGTATATATTTCGTCCCTCAACATTCTGTATTGGCGACATCGTAAGGAAGATTATGTTCATAAGCTCTTTATTTATCATAACAATTAGTCATACAAATAATAAAATCACTCATATGTATTATATTGTTTACTTGAGGCTTTTTTACCTCATAACATAGTTAGGTCGTATACTTTTCCTATTTCAAATTTGTCTTCCTCTTTACCGACAACTCAAAGCACAAAGAATCTCAACTTTTCCAGACATCATCTTTCTCCACAGCTTTCTTTATCCATTCGCAAATGAAATAATGCACAATGGGTGTCAATTCTTCGGAAACACCGTCGGCGGGGTAGATAGAAGTACGCACCAAAATTTTATATCCAAAAGGATAAACTGCTATCATACAGTCCTCCTTTCTAAAAGTATTTTATCGTAACTAATTGATATTCTAAATCTCAACCTTTCTATCTGCAACATTTTTGATTACTGGGAAAATACTGATTAATATTCTCCAAACTAGGATTCTCTATATTGAACAAATCCACCACCTCGGTTATTATCTCATCCGGCAGATTCCACCATTGGATTTCTTCGAGACGGTCTATGACTTCTTTTGAGAATCTATATTTAATCAACTTTGCTGGCACACCGCCTACAACAGCATAGGGAGGGACATCTTTAGTAACAAGAGCATTACTTCCGACCACTGCACCATTTCCGACCACAACACCCTGCTTAATTGTAACACCATGCCCTATCCATACATCATTTCCTATAATTGTTTTTTTTGGCATTGGCAAATCAAATTTTGCAAAACGTTTTGAGGGGCCACTATGGCGAACATTTTGAAACACTGGTGAAGTGGAGATCCGATTCATTGGGTGCTCTGCGCCCCCAACAAAAACATGGTCACTGATGGAGCAAAAAGCCCCAATATCACACAACACAATTTGGCAATTATTTCCACAATAGCTATACCGATCCATTGATGAGTCTACAACATTACACCCGTAATTGACCACTGAAGTTTTGTGTATTTTGCTGCCAATGACAGCTTTACCATGAAACTTGTTGAATATTTTGGCATAAATATAAGAAAGTCGCATGTTGCAGTTATTTCTGTTGTTTTATTAAAGCATCTATATATTTCTTTGCCACGCTCATGTCCGAATACTCGAAAGCCGTTTCTTTGGCCCGTTTTGACATTTGATTTAACTGTTCTGATGACATCTGCTTAATGTTTTTCAAAATACCAATCAATTCATTTGTGTCACCAGCATTACACAAGAAACCGTTTTCACCTTCACATATTATGCCGTCAATTCCTTCATTTCGTGATCCAATAGGAATTAGACCTACTGCCATCGCTTCGAGATAAACCAAACCGAAAACTTCAGCTCTCGAAATCATCACGAACACATCGCTCTGCTTTAAATACTGAATAACTTGCTCGCGAGGTATCCTTCCGGTAAAATGTAGTTCTCCCTTTTCGCCTAATCTTTGATATTCCTTTTCTATATTAATCTTTTCAGCACCATCACCAATAAATGTCAATGAAAAGTCACCATCTGGATACGCTTGCGACAGAGCTTTTAACACCGACAAAGGGTGTTTCCTGGCTATTAAAGATCCTACATAGACATAATTACGAACAGGTTGTTGCACTAATCTTACATCTTCTTTCCCAGATTTCAAAAAAGCATCTGAAACCCCTGAAGATGCTATAAAAGAAGATTTTGGTCTCCCGTATTTATTTTCAAAATTAAGCTTCCCTGTAAGACTACGAAAACCGACGACATCCAGTTCAAACAACATTCTCACCCCCTCTATACCGTATTTACTTTCAAAATCAAATACATTTTCATGCAACACAAGGCATGTGGATTTTCCATAACGTTTTTTTAAAGTACTCAACAATTCCAGTTGGGGATTATCCCAATGACCAACAATCCAGTCTGGTATACCTATTCGACCACACTCTTTCTCTATGATATTTAATGCTCGTTTTAGTTGGCTTTTGGAATAACGAGAATGAGGAACCATTTTATTTAAGCAACGTATATGTACAGTTACGCCATCGGCTATATAATCCTCTTCCTGAGGACAATGTGTAGGGACCAGCATTCCCAACCTAGTATTCAGTTGATGCTGAAAATGACGACCCAACCAATACATAATCCTAGGAAATTTAGCAACAAAGTGAAAAACCGTCACTTCGTGCCCCATTTTCACCCATTCACGTGTAAAATAATGAACCACAGGAGTCGATCCCTGCATAGAAGTTGTTGTAGCATATATAGGAGTTAACAAAAAGATTTTCATGACAACTTTTTAAATATAGTGGATTCACAAAAAGTGATATATCGAACAACAATTCAATCCTTGGGTATCGCATAATGACTCTGCGACACCGACAAAACCACCAACATGCAAACAGCCAAATCATTACTCGTATACATAGCACCCGAAAGGAAACCCTTCAAGATAAATTGAACAGACAAAAGACCCATTGCCATTATTGAGGTTTTGTTAAGCACATGTTGATACGTCAATTTTACATCCTCCCATAATAGATAAACCCATATCAATGCACCAAAAAAACCCAGCCCAATCATCACATCCAAGATGGAATTATGAGAATAGAATCCGTTATTTAATACGAACTGCTTGCCTAACACTGGGTTTTGAAGAAAAATATCAAATGCCTGCTTATACAACGAATCGCGGCCCGAACTATCGTCCTCATACATTGATGCAGCCATTCTCTGCTCCATCATTGGCGAAATACTTCCCAACCAATCAAGTATGGTGGACATATTCACCCACACCAACAATATGACAACTATAGAGATGATTAATCCTACAGCTTTGTTTTTCATCCTTGAAAACAAGAGAAAAAGAAGCACAACGACAAAACTCACCAAAGGGCCCCGACTTGCAGCTCGCAACATCAACACAAACGACAACACCATAAAGATAATCAAAACAGCTTTCCAAATTCGTTTTCCTTCCTTATGGCAAGCTATCCATGAAAGGAAAACAATAACTAGCGACACACATGTGTGTCCAAAACCAATCGATCCTAAGGCAATATTGCCTTCGCCTCGAACCATTTCTTCGTATTCGGCAGCAATTAACGAATTTTGGTTGAGCACCGTCTCTACCAACAACAACACGCCTCCAATCATCAACCATTTGTTTAATTTCTCATAATCAATATATTTTGCACACCTAGCAGTAGCCCAAATAGAAGGTATCATAGCCATGAACATATACTGTATAACAACTTTTTGAAACCCAGGCTGAAGATATATCTGCCTTACAAAAATATCTACAAGAATGCGAATAAAATAAACCAACATAAAAACCACATAAATGGATGTTGCCCGACTCGACAATGAAATCTGTTTCTCCAGAGGAGTTGCTACTATCAAAAAAAAAGCTAATATAAAAACCACAGCACGGTACGGATACGTTACTGTGTGAGATAGGACATCACTATCGGAAGATATCGGGAGCAGTGTTGTAGTCACCAATTGGTAGCCTAGCAATGACAAAAACACAAAAAGCAATGCGACGAATGAATAAAATTTATTACTAACCTTTAACACGACAACCTAATATTTATTTATGTTTATTTTCCCCACAAAAGAGTTCAAAACACTGCTTAAAGTAATTCTTTCCTCTTTGGTCAGCCCCAAATAATAAACCATGCCACTATACAACAAAAATGTCACAACCAAAGGTACAATTAAGCCCATCCATCCTGACAAAAAGCGATACAACAAGGAACAAACAAAAAATGCTATAACAATAGGTGGCAAAATTCTAAATAGAACTTGCTTATAAAAATCTTTTCTATCAAATTCCGATATTTTAGAAAGTATTATAACTCTACTATACGACCCCAATGTTTCACAAATAAGAAATATAACAATAGCAACATGGCAAGGATAGCCTATTTTCAAAAATATCCACGACAATGGTAACGCGGCCATTCGAACTGCAGAAACAGTAATGGAAAACCATTTAATGTTCCCAACGGCTTGGTTGGCAAAGACCAATCCTCTTGTCAATTGCTCTGCCATACATGCCAAAATCATCAATCTAGAGAACAACACAGTTCCTTCTGGGTACTCTTTAAGCCACAACGACAAGACATCAGGCATCATCACAATCAAGGGGATACACACAAACGACATTAAGATACAGCCAAATTTACCAGCAGTCATCGAAAGTCTGAACATTCTTGCTTGGTCTCCCGCACCATAACTTTTCATAATCTGAGGTTTCATAGTGCTCACTGCAGATGCGGAAATAGTAAACATATTTCCTTCAAGCTGCCTTGCTAAAGCAAACGTAGCATTAGTAACAGGGCCAAAAAAACGATTCAACATTACAGCATATCCCTGACGATTTAATACAGACCCCAAAACATCCAACAAAGTCCATCCAACAAACCCAGTCATTTCTTTCATCTCCTGTAAAGTAGTTTTTTTAAGGGATATTTGATCTCGATACAAAAAAGTTACATAACCTGCTATTAAAAGAGAATCAATAACAGTAATTACTGTCAACAGTATTCCATAAACGACCAATTTATCAACAAACCAATAGGTTATTATTATAGCTATTAATAACTTTAACACACCATTAAGAATACCAATGATTGAAGTATACCAAAATTTTTCATGAGAATTGATGAGTGCCATAAAGGGAGTCAAGACGATATTTAAGAAAAGAGTTATTGTCACACATTGATAAATAACTTTTGCTGCAGAAATTCGAGTGTCTGGTATATCAAGATAGCCATCAAACAAAAACAATCCAACTATCTCAATGATTATGGAAAGGAAAACGGCGACTGAAAGATGTAACCAAAAACAAGTCCTGAAAGTTTTACGTATTTCTTCTATATCATTTTTCCCAAGACTGACAGATATAAATCGCATTGATGCTTGAGACAATGATGAGGCAACAAAACTCAGTAAACTTATAACACCACCTACCACATCATAAATGCCATAATCAACCTTCCCCAATGCTGCAAGAATAAGGCGAACTGACACCAAACCAATTAAAACATTCAGTACCAACCTAATGTAGTTTATAATGGTATTAAATGCTACTCTATTTGCAGTTTGCATAAAACAAATATCGTTTTTTCAATCTACAACTCCAAATCAGGTCCTCTTAATTTCAAACTCAATCCAGTCAATAGGCACTATATTACTAACTGATCTTATGCATCAATATTTTCCTCCTAGAATACTTTTAACGATGACCTTCCAGAAATTCAGTCTCTCTTAAATATATCCCTCGTATAGACCTTTTCCCTTACGTCGTCTAAGCAGCTGTCGTAGCGGTTGGCGATGATGGCCTGGGACTGGGATTTGAACTGGGCGAGGTCGTTGACGACGAGGCTGCCGAAGAAAGTTGAACCGTCTTCCAAAGTGGGCTCGTAGATGATGACCTGCGCGCCTTTGGCCTTGATGCGCTTCATCACCCCCTGTATGGCGCTCTGGCGGAAATTGTCGGAGTTGGACTTCATAGTGAGCCGGTACACGCCTATCACGGGAGCCTTTTGCTCCGTACCATAGGTATTGTTTTCCGTATAAGCATAATACCCCGCCATCTTCAGCACTTGGTCGGCGATGAAATCCTTGCGCGTGCGGTTGCTCTCCACAATGGCCGACATCATATTCTGCGGCACATCTTCATAATTGGCCAACAACTGCTTGGTGTCCTTCGGCAGACAGTATCCACCATAACCAAACGACGGGTTGTTGTAGTGCGTGCCAATGCGGGGATCAAGACCGATACCGTCGATGATGGCCTGCGTGTCGAGGCCCTTGATTTCAGCGTAGGTGTCCAACTCGTTGAAGTAGCTCACCCGCAACGCCAGATAGGTGTTGGCGAAGAGCTTCACAGCCTCAGCCTCTTTCATCCCAATGAAGAGGACCGGCACATCCTGCTTGATGGCGGCGTCTTTGAGCAGCCCGGCGAAGACGTGCGCCCTCTCGGTGAGCCACTCCAGGTCGGTCAGGGCTTGGATGGCCTCGTTCTCCTCCCGGAACCCGTCCCCCATGATCTTGGGGATGCCGACGATGATACGGCTGGGGTAGAGATTGTCATAGAGGGCCTTGCTCTCCCGCAGGAACTCGGGCGAGAACAGGAGGTTGAATTTTTTGACCCCTTTCTTCCAGTACTTGACGTAGAGGCTGCGGGTGTAGCCGACGGGGATGGTGCTCTTGATGACCATGACGGCGTCGGGGTTGACCTCCAACACGGCGTCGATGACGGACTCCACGGCGCTGGTGTCGAAGAAGTTCTTCTGAGGGTCGTAGTTGGTGGGCGCGGCGATGACGACAAACTCGGCGTCGCGGTAGCCGGCCTCTTGGTCGAGGGTAGCCTTGAGGGTGAGGGGCTTGTTGGCCAGGTATTCTTCGATGTAGTCGTCTTGGATGGGCGACTTTTTGTTGTTGACCATGTCAACGCGCTCGGGGACGACGTCCACGGCGGTGACGTTGTTGTGCTGAGCCAGCAATGTGGCGATGCTCATGCCGACATAGCCGGTTCCTGCTACTGATATGTTCATAGTATGAGGGTTTGTTTCGGATATTGGGGTGTTTGTCCTGCGGCCAATTTATGAGGTTGTTGGCCTGCGGCCAATGAGAGAGCGGCCTGCGGCCGATGGATGGGGTGGCCTGCGGCCAGAAATCTGGGAAAATCTTTTTAGAAAATCTGAGAAAATAGTTATGGTTTAGTGGTGTTTTCGCATTGTTTCCGCTGTTTCCGCATTGTTTTCGCAATTCAGAAACCGGCGGGAGGGACGGGCGGGGGTTAATCGGCAAAATCAGATATTCCTCCTTGCATACGCAAGAAGGTACGATAGAAGGGGGCTCCGGGGGATGTTCTCCGAAGCCCGGGGCTGCCAGCTGACCCAGCGGCGTCACCTTGCTCCTTGCAGGAAACGGGACACGATTCCTGCGCGGCAAAGGTACAAAATATTCTATTCAACACAAATTTTTTTTTCACACGGAGAGGGGGTTGGGTGTTTGGCCTGCGGCCAATTTTGAGATGCGGCCTGCGGCCGATGAGAGGGGTTCGGCCTGCGGCCGATGGATGGGGTGGCCTGCGGCCAAATATTGGGTGGCCTGCGGCCAGAAATCTGGGAAAATCTTTTTAGAAAATCTGAGAAAATAGTTATGGTTTAGTGGTGTTTTCGCATTGTTTCCGCTGTTTTCGCATTGTTTTCGCAATAAAATCGATTTTTGGATTGCGAAAAGATGCGAAAGGGACGAAAAGGACGAAAATTTGCTCGCTGCGCGAGTTCTTGTTTGCTCGCTGCGCGAGCTTTGGTTTTTATGTCACACAGAAATCACGGAAATCACAGAACTGCTCGCCTACTGCGAACGGTCTAGTCAAGGTGAGCTATATGATGCCAAACCGTTTCAAGCGGGCAATCTTCTCTCTCGGACTTTCTTTCAATGCGCCCATTATCAGCTTGATATCGTCATCATCAATGCGTCCTGAGTATTTGCCTGTCTCCAGCTTAGCCACGGGCGCGGTCTTTAGCGTGAGACAATCCACAAACGAGTCATATCGCAGAAAAGAGTATTTTGTGCTTTTAATTGGCATGTGGTAGTCCTTCACCACTTGATCCATCCGCTGGTTAATGTGAGAGTTAATGATTACGCCGCCATAGGCATTGCCCTCGTTGTCGAATCCAAGCACCACAAAATATTTGTGCCTAGTCGCAGCACCGTCCTTCGGCCTAATGCCATCGTTGCTATCAAGTTCAACAAGAAAGACATCGCCAACGTCCACCGTTCTCTTTGTGAGATCGTGGAGCACATTTTCAGATATATCCATCATGCTAATGCTTTGTCTATCTCCAACTGCTCCATGATATACTCCAGCATAGCTTCGTCGGCTCCAGCAGCCTTGGCTATCGACAAGGTGCTCATCGTGTCGTCAGCAGCCTCGTAGGCTTCCTGCCATGCAGCATCGTGCGACTTGCGCTTCAACTCGTCAAACGTAAGGCCCACATTCTCGCGGATGGCCTCGTCGAGGCACTCCATCTCCGATTTCGACAAATAGTCGCGGTCGGCTTCGCGCTTGGCAAGCAACACATTCGGAGCGTCGTCACCGGCAAAACAAGCCACTTCCTGCAGCATCCCCGGAAGTTCCTTGTCAAGCTTGCGGCTGTTGCGAATGGCATGATACAACTGGTCGGCCACCGGACCGTATTCGTATGCGCGGAATCTGTCGGCGGTGATGCGGCTGCCCCATTTCACCAAATGCTTCTGCTCAGCGAAATAGAGTATCTTCAGGACATGGTAGATATCCGTGCCTTTCGTTTCGTTCAGTATGTAGAGCAACACCTCCATGAGGCATCGTTTGTCGAAATTTGTCATAATCTTGTTGTTTTACATTGAATTCAAGAATACACTTTCCCGCTATATGACCACCAAAATTTTGCTCGCTGCGTGAGCGGGCGGGGGTCAATCGACAAAATCAAACATTCCTCCTTGCATACGCAAGAAGTGACAGTGGAAGGGGGCTCCGGGGGATGTTCTCCGAAGCCCGGGGTTGCCTGCTGACCCAGCGGTGTCACCTTGCTCCTTGCAGGAAACGGAACACGATTCCTGCGCGGCAAAGGTACAAAATATTTTATTCAATACAAAAATTTTTTTCACACGAAGAGGGGGTTGGGTGCTTGGCCTGCGGCCGGTTTTGAGATGCGGCCTGCGGCCGATTGAGGCGTGCTTGGCCTGCGGCCAATGGATGGGGTGGCCTGCGGCCAGAAATCTGGGAAAATCTGGGTGGAAAATCTGAGAAAATAGCTATGGTTTAGTGGTGTTTTCGCATTGTTTTCGCTGTTTCCGCATTGTTTTCGCAATATAATCGATTTTTGGGATTGCGAAAAGACGCGAAAGGGACGAAAGGGACGAAAATTGGCTCGCGGCGCGAGCGGGGTTGAGGGGTGGCCTGCGGCCAGAAATCTGGGAAAATCCGGGTGGAAAATCTGAGAAAATAGCTTAGTGGGTTAGTGATGTTTTCGCATTGTTTTCGTCGTTTTCGCATTGTTTTCGCTGTTTTCGCATTGTTTTCGCAATATAATCGATTTTTGGATTGCGAAAAGACGCGAAATGGGCGAAAGGGACGAAAATTTGCTCGCGGCGCGAGCGGGGTTGAGGGTGGCCTGCGGCCAGAAATCTGGGAAAATCTGGGTGGAAAATCTGAGAAAATAGCTATGGTTTAGTGGTGTTTTCGCATCGTTTTCGCTGTTTCCGCATTGTTTTCGCAATATAATCGATTTTTGGATTGCGAAAAGACGCGAAAGAGGCGAAAAGGACGAAAATTGGCTCGCTGCGCGAGCTTCTTTACATCACACAGAAATCATTTAAATTTCACAACACAGTCAATACAGATAGGTTTGTCTGTGAGCTCGTCAATGAAGACGTTGGCAGGATGCATATCTTCCAACACCAAACGGTCGGAAATGTAATTCACGCCTTGGCCCCTTGCTCAATAAGTTTTTCTTGAAGTTCGTCTATTTCCCAGTTGCTTGGGCGGCCTCCTTGGCCTCCTGCAGCATTTGCACTTGCCTCAAGGCTTGCTCGCGCGTAGCTTGCGACGACGGACGCCCCAATAAGAGCCGCACCTCCCGTGCAGATTCCTGCATGCTCTGATAAATTGAGTCGAGGAATGCTTGTTTTCCCATATAGTATATCGTTTGTGTAATTGTCAATTTTTGCCAAAGACTTTGCGGAGAATCCTTCCGTGGCGATGGCATCGAATATTTTCCGAACGTAATTCATGGCTGAGAGAATATTTTAGCATTGTTTTCGTTGTTTCCGCATTGTTTTCGCAATATAATCGATTTTTGGATTGCGAAAAGATGCGGAAGGGGCGAAAGGGGCGAAAATTGCTCGCTGCGCGAGCGGGGTTGAGGGTGGCCTGCGGCCAGAAATCCGGGAAAATCTTGGAGGAAAATCTGAGAGAATAGTTATAGTTTAGTGATGTTTTCGCGGTGTTTTCGCTGTTTCCGCATTGTTTTCGCAATTAAATCGATTTTTTGGATTGCGAAAAGACGCGAAAGAGGCAAAATGGACGAAAATTGGCTCGCTGCGCGAGCGGGGGGTGAGGGGTGGCCTGCGGCCAGAAATCTGGGAAAATCTGGGTAGAAAATCTGAGAAAATAGTTTAGTGGTTTAGTATGTTTTCGCATTGTTTTCGCTGTTTTTGCATTGTTTTCGCAATTAAATCGATTTTTTGGATTGCGAAAAGACGCGAAAGAGGCGAAAGGGACGAAAATTGGCTCGCTGCGCGAGCGGGGGGTGAGGGGTGGCCTGCGGCCAGAAATCCGGGAAAATCTGGGTGGAAAATCTGAGAGAATAGTTATAGTTTAGTGGTGTTTTCGCGGTGTTTTCGCTGTTTCCGCATTGTTTTCGCAATTAAATCGATTTTTTGGATTGCGAAAAGACGCGAAAGGGGCGAAAGGGACGAAAATTGGCTCGCTGCGCGAGTAGGCGTGAGGGTGGCCTGCGGCCAGAAATCTGGGAAAATCTGGGTGGAAAATCTGAGAAAATAGTTATAGTTTAGTGATGTTTTCGCGGTGTTTTCGCTGTTTTCGCATTGTTTTCGCAATCTAATTCATTTTTTGGATTGCGAAAAGACGCGGAAGGGACGAAAGGGACGAAAATTGGCTCGCTGCGCGAGTAGGCGTGAGGGTGGCCTGCGGCCAGAAATCTGGGAAAATCTTTTTAGAAAATCTGAGAAAATAGTTATAGTTTAGTGGTGTTTTCGCGGTGTTTTCGCGGTGTTTTCGCTGTTTCCGCATTGTTTTCGCAATTAAATCACTTTTTTGGATTGCGAAAAGACGCTGAAGGGGCGAAATTGGACAAAAATTTGCTCGCTGCGCGAGCGGGGTTGAGGGTGGCCTGCGGCCAGAAATCTGGGAAAATCTGGGTGGAAAATCTGAGAGAATAGTTATAGTTTAGTGATGTTTTCGCGGTGTTTTCGCTGTTTCCGCATTGCTTTCGCAATATAATCGATTTTTGGATTGCGAAAAGATGCGGAAGGGGCGAAATGGACGAAAATTGGCTCGCTGCGCGAGTAGGCGTGAGGGTGGCCTGCGGCCAGAAATCTAGGAAAATCTTGGTAGAAAATCTGAGAGAATAGTTATAGTTTAGTGATGTTTTCGCGGTGTTTTCGTTGTTTTGCATTGTTTTCGCAATTAAATCACTTTTTTGGATTGCGAAAAGACGCGGAAGGGGCGAAATTGGACAAAAATTGGCTCGCTGCGCGAGTAGGCGTGAGGCTCGCTGCGCGAGCTTTGGTTTTGTGTCACACAGGACCGACGAACGAGCGAGTGGAGAGGCAAGCCAGAGGCTTGAACTCTCCCGAGCGAGGAGGAGGGAGGCGAAGCCAAATCACGGAAATCACAGAAATATTAGCCTGCGGCTAATGAGCGGGATTCACCTACGGCGAATAAGGTGGTTTTACTCGGAAAACCGTCAGTCATTGCTCGTAATTGCTAACAATTTACACAAGTACAAATTCCTTATTTTCAATATCTTATATCATTACACATCTTGATTCTGCTCAGAAAACTGCTCGTAAATCTCGAACATTTTCATTCTTTTACGAGCGACCAGATTGACTTGTTTCCGGCGTGTGCACACATCATCTTACTCTCTTTTTTCATTTTGCGTAAAAGATTGTCAATCTTATATCTTTTCTGTTTTCCATTCCCAAATTCGAGCAGAAAAGTTGCAAATTAAGTAAGCGTTCGTCCATGAAACAATGTTTTCCTTAATGTCGTCCACGTAGGTGAAGTCCTGCGGCAGTTGCCATAGTTGTTCTATCCCAACTTTATTCGCTTGGCACTTCTTATCAACGCATGATTCGTAGGCCGGAGATGTATTTTGTAACGCTGCATAATCTCTTCTGTTGTAAGTTGCAACACATCGCCTGTTTCCTCATCCACGTCTTCCAATGGAATATTCCAACTATCAAAAGGCTCTAGCAGCTTAGGGTACGACATGATGGCATGCACCCGTTTGTCTGAGGCTATAATACCTTTCTGACGGAAATAGTTCACAGTACTCTTTATCTGGCTGAACATCTTCTTCGGATAGTTCACGTCATCTTTCTGCGCCACTTCCTCGCTATCAGTGTATTTTGTTTCTATGAACAACAGCCAGTCTTCATCGTTACCATCGGCTGGAAAAATCACACACTCACATTGGCTAGCATGGCTTCCTGCTTCTTCGTTAGGCAATGCATTCTCGGGGAAACAGTCAGCGTCAATTGCAAGACCGTCAAACATGGCATTTTCCAAAACAACTGATGCCCAATTTGGGTCAGGGTTGTCATCAATCACAACACCTCTGTTTTCATTGTTTCTCGCAAGATCAAGATCATAATGCTTATAGTCTCTTATATAAATCTTAGCCGAGCGTATGGTTTTGAAGCATTCTGCATGAGACGGTAACTTATCAATAATTGTTTCCCTTTTCATAGTTCCAAATAGTCAATCATCGCGTGATACTCGTCCAGGGTATCATTCATCACTTCATTGAAATAGTGTTTCCCTATCAGGCCAAACGGCGATGTCTTAATGTCACTCAGCGTTCCATCATCATTGGTCTGCCAAACGGATACCATATCTGGATTAATGCGTGACGAATAACTTAACAACGAAGCCTTGTCTTCCTCATCCAAATCTTTGGCAACCTTATAGCTTAACATACAATTGTTGACTGCATAAAGCGTATAGGGGCTATGAGTGGTCATCAACACCATGTCGCGACCAAAGTCTATTTCCTTAAGCATAGCATATATCAACCGCACCTGTGTCTGAGGAAACAAATTTAACTCAGGCTCCTCAATAATCATATTAGCATAGTGTGGTTTTTCCAGTCTTTCCATTAAATCAGAAACCGTAGCCAGGTCTATTTTATTTAGATATTCCTTGGTGGTCTTTCTGATTAGAGCAAGATTTTCTTGGATTTTCATTTGAAGAGATGGGGATCCTAAATAACTATCAATCTCGGCATCATCTGCATCATGCGCTATTTCCTTAAGTAAGGCTTTCCGAATCACAGAGTATTTGTCGTAAGATGTTCCTTCTTCATTCTCAAAAATCCATTTAGTGACATAATTCATATAAATATACAACGGTATCACCGATTGTATGCCACTTGATGCTTCGTCTATCTCTAATTCTTTTTCGTTGGGTAGAATTATTCTGTCACTTTTCGATTCCTCATCATAGTAGTATCTGACATTCAAATCAACTATTGGCATCGCCTCTTTTTTGGAGTATTTTGAATGTGCTGTGAGCCAATTAAACAGAAAATCTCTCACATAACTTTTATCCATCGGCAGACTTGAGATATTGTTAAGCACCACTAAATTGCGCTCCGATGGAATATAGGCCACCTTGCCGTTTTTGGCATTCTTGAAACTTTCTTTCATTGTAATGTTGAAGTGTTCCAAATCGTGGTATTCGAACGTGATATAATTGCCTTCGTAGTGAATATAAGCCCCTTCGTTAAAGTAATTGGCAATTTTATGATAGTTTAAGAGCTCTTTCTTCAACAACTCACTATCAATATAATCTTTGTCTTGATGAGCGACAATGTCTTTTTCAAGCCAAAGGCAAAAACTGAGCACTTTTGCAATAGTGCTTTTTCCACTACTTTGCTTGCCTATGATTACATTCACCCTATTGATGGGAATGTCAATATGGCTTATCGGTCCAATATTGTCAATAATCAGTCTGTCCATAAAACATCTATTCTTTGACATCTATCGTCTGTTTTTAATAAGATTCTAAAGGTATAATACCCAAAATTGATTGCAAATACTAATCGTGGAGAGCCCTCCTGCCCCCTTATGCGGTCACAACTGCACGTACGTGAACCGCTAGACTTTAGGGTTCAAGGTTCAACCCCACTAACCGCCTATCCGCCTAACCGTCTAACCCCCATTATTCACCACCGCCCCCGGGTTGTTGTTGAGCTGTTGCACATTGGAAAGTTCAAAGATCTTGCGAGGAGTGTCGCGTTTCAGGATGACTGGCACGATGTTGTCAATTTGCCTGAAAGCCTCCTCGAACAAATTGCCATATTCCACCGCGAAGCGATACAGCATGGTGCTAACCTCCTCTGCACCCGCGAGTAGACATTCTCCCGCACGTCGTCTATGCAGCTGACATTGCGAGTGGCGATGAGGGGTGTTGGCCTGCGGCCAATGGATGGGGTGGCCTGCGGCCAGAAATCTGAGAAAATCTGGGTGGAAAATCTGAGAAAATAGTTTAGTGGTTTAGGATGTTTTCGCATTGTTTCCGCTGTTTCCGCATTGTTTTTGCAATATAATCGATTTTTGGATTGCGAAAAGACGCGGAAGTGGCGAAATGGACGAAAATTGGCTCGCTGAGCGAGCTTTCGTTTAAGAGGATCTTGGTTTTCCACATGTTATCGGGTTGTGGGCATGTCGCCAGACCAGCCGTGACCGAGATCCCAGTGCTCGTCGTACACAAACTCGAAATAAGGCAGCGAGAACTCCTGCTCCAGCAGCTCGGTGAGCTCTTCCTGGATAGGCTCTGCCCACTTGCCCACCAGCACAATGAACTTGTCGATGTTCCATGCCACACGACCGCGAGGCACTTGCGTATAGTCACCCTTGAATTTTGTGGGCTCATGGGTGGCTTGCGCACGGAAGTATTCCTTAGCCCAAACCTGGCGGTGCAGCTTAGGATAGTTGATGAAAGGCACACCTTTCTCGGCAGCCTCCTCCACCATCCTTGGTGTGATTTCTTTCTTATACACCCCAAAGAAGTTGTGCTCCTCCGGATCGTACCAGAAGATTCCGATGCACGGCATCTGCTCGTCAAACGATGCCATGTCGGCCATTTGGGCTTTGCGGTCTTTCTCTGAAAGTTGGGTCATTATCATTACTTTTTTCTCTGGTATAAACCTTCTCTTCTCCCGCAGGTTGTCTAAGCGGCTGGCGATGAGGGGTGCTTGGCCTGCGGCCAATTTGGAGGTGTTTGGCCTGCGGCCAGAAATCTGAGAAAATCTTTTTAGAAAATCTGAGAAAATAGTTTAGTGGGTTAGTATGTTTCCGCATTGCTTTCGCTGTTTCTGCATTGTTTTCGCAATATAATCGATTTTTGGATTGCGAAAAGACGCGGAAGGGAGACTCATACATCATCTGCCTGATGGGCACTAATGACTTCGTTGATTTGAGTGGTGAGGGCGGGAATGATGTTTTTGGCGACATCCCACACGATATAGTAGTTAACTCCCATATAGTCGTGTACTAGTTTATCTCGCATGCCTGCCATCTCGCGCCACGAAATGCTCTTCCACGCGTATTTCACGTCGCCAGGTATCTTCTTGGTGGCCTCACCAATGATGGTCAGACTTCGGGTTACGGCGCGCTTGAGGGTCTCGTCGCGGAGGAACTGCTCCATCTGCATATCATCGGTGACAACGGAGCGAATGTAGAGGCATTCGTCGTAAATGTGCTGCAAGTATGGTATATAGGACTTATACATATTGGACTTCGCTGAGGATTGTTTTGCCGATATAAGGGCTGAGGCCTTTCTTGGTCACCACGTCGAGCTTGGCAGTGCCGAAAGCATCTTGCAGGATGCTGCAGGCGTCGATGAAGTTGAGATACGTCTCCTGTCCGGCATTGAAATCGATGAGGATGTCGATGTCGCTCGTGGGGGTGTTCTCGTCCCTGACGGTGGAGCCGAATAATCCCAGCTGGCACACGCCCACTGCGAGGAGAGGTGCCTTCAGCGTTGAGAGGATTCTTATGACGGTACTCTTTTCCATATATTTCGTTTTTGTTGTTCCACACGGGAGGTTGTTGGCCTGCGGCCGATTGAGGGGTGTTTGGCCTGCGGCCAAATATGGGGTGGCCTGCGGCCAGAAATCTGGGAAAATCTTTTTAGAAAATCTGAGAAAATAGTTATGGTTTAGTGGTGTTTTCGCATTGTTTCCGCTGTTTTCGCATTGTTTTCGCAATTAAATCGATTTTTTGGGATTGCGAAAAGATGCGGAAGGGACGAAAAGGACGAAAATTGGCTCGCTGAGCGAGCGGGGTTGAGGGTGGCCTGCGGCTAACGGGGCGACGTTTGCCTGTCAGTAGAAGTACATTTGTTTGTGACGGTCACTGATGATTCTGGAAGCGCGAACCATTTCGAGAACGTCAGACACGTGATTTTCTTTCATCTTGCCAATAATGGTGGTGGTTCCATCCTTGATTCCTTCGGAAATGTCAGTGAGACGACGTTCAATTACGGTCGATGCACATAGAAACGAGTCATACTTCAGGAACTCATAGTCACGGTGCAACATCGGATACTGACGGCCTCCTCTGCACGCATTTGTTCTTCTATATAGTTGATGTAGTCGTCCGTGTCACCCATTTCAGTCAGGCGGTCGCGAACGCTGATAACACCGTTTTGGGCAGTATGTGACCATGCGTAGCCGTGCGACGCATCGGAAATCTCGCCAAATCCTTTGTCTTTCAGCAGTCCGATGTATTTGTCTAGCACCTCCACGTCGCTTTCGGAGAGGTATGACATATCGGGCGAGGCAACTGCCTCAATGTCCTTGTTGTTGACAAAATGGAAACAGCTCCTGCGGACATCTTCGACCTGTGAAGCGAAGTAGCTGTCGCCGCGGACAGCCTTAAACAGGTCATAGATGCATGTGGGGACGGGGCCAAAATCCATGCGCACGTAAGCATCCCCTGTGATGGAGCGGCCGTATTTTGACAAGAGCTCGTTGTCGGCGAAATAGAGGATTTTGTGGCACTTATGTATGTCGCATATCCCACCCATCTGCTTGAGAATGTACAAAATGGCCTGGATCGCGATGTCCTGTTTGAAAAGTTTTGCCTCTTTCATGATTATTACTTTTATGGATGGCAAAGATACACAATTTTTTCACACGGAGAGTGGGGTTGGGTTGGTGGCCTGCGGCCGATGAGAGGGGTTTGGCCTGCGGCCAGAAATCTGGGAAAATCTATTTTGAAAATCTGAGAAAATAGTTTAGTGGTTTAGTATGTTTTCGCATTGTTTCCGCTGTTTTCGCATTGTTTTCGCAATTAAATCGATTTTTTTGGATTGCGAAAAGACGCGAAAGAGGCGAAATGGACGAAAATTGGCTCGCTGCGCGAGCTTTCGTTTAAGAGGATCTTGGTTTTCCACATGTTATCGGGTTGTGGGCATGTCGCCAGACCAGCCGTGACCGAGGTCCCAGTGCTCGTCGTACACAAACTCGAAATAAGGCAGCGAGAACTCCTGCTCCAGCAGCTCGGCGAGCTCTTCCTGGATAGGCTCTGCCCACTTGCCCACCAGCACAATGAACTTGTCGATGTTCCATGCCACACGACCGCGAGGCACTTGCGTATAGTCACCCTTGAATTTTGTGGGCTCATGGGTGGCT